>Ga0181593_10000450_pt1 | contig 35820 bp, 31 predicted proteins | sample 071ome_19_FD_133756 | JGI IMG/M metagenome (GOLD analysis project Ga0181593, IMG submission 133756) | Coastal salt marsh microbial communities from the Groves Creek Marsh, Skidaway Island, Georgia - 071413AT metaG (megahit assembly) | ecosystem: Environmental > Aquatic > Marine > Intertidal...
CGGGGGCAAGCGGGTCGCCAAAGCCATCCGGGACGTGGGTCAAACGGCGACGACCTTTGCCGGCCAAGGCCGCGACGGCCGTAAGGCCAAAGATATAGAGCGCAAAATACTCCTGTGAACTGAATTTCAAGGCGGCATCGGCGAGGAACGGCGCGAGCAGCATCAAACCGACCACGGCAATGGTTCCGGCGATGTACGAGCCGATAGCGGCGATACAGAGCGCCGGTCCAGCACGGCCTTTTTTGGCCATTTGGTGGCCGTCGAGACACGCGACCACGGCGGATGTATCGCCGGGCACGTTCAGAAGGATGGACGCTGTCGAGCCGCCATACATCACGCCGGTATAGGCGGCCGCCAACATAATGATGGAGCCGACCGGATCGAGTTTGAAAATCAACGGCAGTAAGAGGGCTAAGGCACCAGCGGAACCGACACCCGGCAACACGCCGATGATGGTGCCGAGAAGGGCGCCGGCGAATGAATAAATTAGGTTCGTCGGTGTGAGGGCGACCTCAAATCCGAGCATTAATTGATCTAATACACCCATAATACCCTCACTCGCCTGTAATCATGAGCCAGAAGTCCCCGGTCGCAAACGTGATGTCCAGGAACCAAACGAAGAAGGCATAACAAGCAGCGGTCAGAACGCCGGCGACAATGGCCGATACCCACCATGTCCGTTCACCGAGAAACTTTACGCCGATAGTAACAAAGACAAAAGTTGCAGGCGGATAACCGATCAGATCAATGAGCAGAACATAGGCAATGACCATAAAAAGAATGGCCACGCCTCTGATTTCGTCAATGATGCCGACAATTTTTTCATATTGCATGCCGCCTGTGCGCCAAGCGTTATAAAAAAAACAAGCGCACATCAGCACCCCAAATAATCCGACTAACTGAGGAAACGCGCCGGGACCGATTTTGTCTTCCATATTTGTTTTTGGAATGGAATCGGCCTCAATAACATAAAGGACGAATAATATCGTCATTAGCGTGGCGATCATGCGATCGCCTTCAAAGAAGAGGCTTTTGATTTTTTGTCCCACGATTCGAATCCCCTCAGTTTTTTCTTATCGTCGTTGGAAAAGGTGTTCTTTTATAAAGACTCTTTGAAAAATTTCAAAACGGCGTCCGCCGGGTCCCGATAGGACCCGGCGGCTGGCCAATGTTTATTTGCTCCTACGAGCTTTTCTTTTCTTTCTTCTTCTTTTTCTTCTTCTTTTTCTTACCGATCAGATTCAGCTCGGTGCCGAGCGCCAAGTAGTTATCAAACTCGGTTTTCAGCATCTTCGCGAGCTCATTACGTTTGATGAAAACCGGCGTCAGGTTGTTTTTCTTAACGTATTTTTTGAAGCTCGCATCTTTGCGGACTTTTTCGATGATACCCATCCAATATTTAACGGCAGCCTTGCTGACGTCTTTGCCCATCCACAAACCGCGGTATTGCTTCAAAACCGGGAAGCCGTAACCGGCTTCTTGGTATGTCGGCACTTTCGGGAATTCACCGAGTTTTTCGGAAGCGGCAATGATGCGCATTTTACCGGCTCTGACGAATTGCAACAGCTGGCCTGGGTTTTCCATCACGAAATCGATGTGACCGCCGAGCAGTTTCAGAATGCCTTGATCGTCAAACGGCGTGTAGGTCCATTTGCATTTGATTTTGCGTTGCAGCAGGATGCTGTTTAAGGACGCCACGTTACCGAAGTCGCCGCCGCCATGGATAACTTTGCCCGGATTGGCACAGGCTTTGTCCATCACGTCTTTCATCGTTTTGTAAGGCGAATTGGCATTTACCGTCATCAGGTTCGGTGAAACGACCATCAGTGCCAACGGTGTGAAGTGCCACGGGCGGGTTTTTTGTTTCGCCAAAATCGGGTTGTTGACCTGCGACGGTGTAATCACCTGCATCATGTGGTTGTTGGCTTTGTTTTTGATGCTGAGGTGACGCCGGGCCCGGTCACCGCGTGCGCCGCGGATGGACAGAACTTTCACGCCTTTTTTAAGCATCGGTTTTGCCGCTTTTTCGACAGCCTTGGCAAACCGGTACGTCGAGGACGTCGTGCGGACGTGTGTGAGGATTTCGAGCTGCTTGGAAGGTTTCCAAGCGGCTTCGGCGGCAGCACTGGCAAGAATTGCCATCGAGGCAACGCCCAGGACGCCGTATTTAAACGTTGTCTGAATAGGGTTTTTCATTCGTTAAACTCTCCCAAAATCTCATAATGTGGTTCGAAACGTGGTTGACCGTGAAAGCCCTGCGGGAAATTGCAGTTACCAAAAGGAAACAATTAAAGATTTCTCGCTCAGGGTGTTCTTAGGTGGGCCCTCCCGGCCGTTTTAGCATTTTTATACATCGGTTCATATAATGAACCGATGGTTTTCAACCTAACGCTACCGATTGTGCTTAACCGGTGCAAGAAAAAATCTTGGCGTGGTTTATATAATGAAACAAATAATGGTGTTACCGACGCCGTGGGCGGTTTGCAGGAAAATTTGAATGTCAGAAACGAGAGTATACCTAAAGTACACGACTGAAGAATTGCGGCGTCAATATGATACCCGTGCCGGCGTGCCTGGCATCAATGAAATGGTCGCCGCCCGGCCCAAAATGGCGGCTTCTTATCGTGCTGAAGCGCCACAAGTAAGGCTTGATTTGGCTTATGGCCCGCGCGATCAGGAGACTTTGGACCTGTTTATGCCGGCCCGCGTCACTGAAGCGCCCGTGCATTTATTCATTCATGGCGGCTATTGGACCATGATGGACAAAACCGATTTCAGCTTTATCGCAAAACCATATGTCGACGCCGGCGCCCTTGTCGCCGTCGTTAATTACGACCTTTGTCCGGTGGTGACCCTGCCCAAGATCGTCGATGAGATTCGCCGTTGCATTGTCTGGCTCTATCAACATATTGCCGAGTTTGGCGGCGATCCGAATCAAATTCACATTTCGGGTCATTCAGCGGGAGGCCATTTAACCGGCATGATGCTGGCGACGGATTGGCCGGCATTCGATAAGACCGTCCCGGCGGATGTCGTGAAGTCGGCCGTGCCGATGAGCGGTATCTATGACCTCGAGGCGATGCGCCATATTCCCTTGCAGGAGAAACTTGTCCTCGATGCGAAAACCGCGCGTGCCAACAGCCCGATGTTTTTAGATGTGATGAGTAAAGTGCCGAGCTTGGTGGCCGTCGGCGGCGGGGAAAGCGACGAGTTTCATCGCCAATCGTTGGAGTATGCCGATCACCTCAAAGAAGGCGGTGCGGAAGTTCAGTATATGGACTGTCCGGGGCTGTTTCACATCAGCATGCTGACCGAAACGGTCGATGCCGCTCATCCATTTACGCAAGCGAGATTACGATTGATGGGCCTGCTATAATTCGAAAGTAGCGTTAGTCTTTTTCCGGCTTGAAGCCTTCTTCGTAACGCGCACCGTCGCGCTTGCCGTCTGCCGGATCGGCTTCGCCGACGCCGACGGTGGTGTCTTTACAAACGAGAAAGATCACATCTTCATCTTCTTCGGGGTCCGCAATAATGGAATGGACCGTGTTTGCCGGAATGTGAATCACGTGACCGGGCGGCGCGCGAAACGGTACACCGTCAATCTCGCCCATTAAGGCGCCCTGCATCACGTAGTTGAACTGTTCGTTTTTATGGATATGCGGTTTTGAACCCGTGCCACGGGCTTTATGAATGTAGCCGAAATGCATTTTGTTGCCGGTTACCGCGGCGCCGAATGATGTTGAAAGCCCTGGCGCGACGACGGCCCCATCGGCATTGGCAATGTTCGTGACGTACTTATTCTGAGACATTTTAATCTTCCCTGCTGATAATCGTTAGCTTGCTTGTTGGAGGCGCGGCGGGTTGGTGCGCTTTGTCCTGAAGTCTTCGACCTTGCCGTCCGATAACTTTACGCCTGTGTTTTTAATGGCTTCATCATCAACCATTTGCAGCGGTGTGTAAAACGGATGATTGTGCTCAAGGCGCGGATTGTTGCGCGCGGCATTGTAGCAGAATATCAAGTACCAGCGCCGGTTCTCGGAACGGTTGGCGGCTGAACGATGCAGCAAGTTGCAATGAAAGAACAGGCCGTCGCCTGGTTCCATTTCGCAATGAACGGTTTCGAATTCCTCTTCCGCCCACTTCATGCGCTCCTGATCGGCCCAGGCTTGATCGCCCTTGGTCAGGTCATGATCAATACGGCCCATGAGGTGGGAGCCCTTCAGCACTTCGAGACAGCCGTTTTCCTTGGTGGCGGGATCGAGCGGCACAATCACGTTGGCCATGTAGGGGAACTGAATGCCGTTGTGATACCAGTAACCGTAATCCTGGTGCCATTCCCAAGAGCCGCCCTCTTTCGGCTCTTTTGCGGTCAGTTTCGTGTGGTAATGATAAACCTCGCCGCCGAGCAGTTCTTCCATCGATTCAACAATGCGCTTTGAACGGGCGGCCAGGCCATAGGAACTGTCGCCGGGGTGATTCCAGGAAATCAGTTTCGTCGAAAGGCCCTCGTTGTCTTCCCGGTCGAAAAAGTTGCTTTGAATATTGGGGTCGGTTTCGACCGCTTCGCGAATAATCGCCATCTCTTCGTTGTCGAAAAGATTACGGACAATATAAAAACCGTCTTTCTCGAATGATTGAATTTGTTCTGAATTCAGCGCGCCCATGTTTGGTCTCCTTTAATTGAGAGCCTAAAATTAATAGCCTAAAGTATAACGTTTTAATTAGATATTTGTTTTTTTTAAGTCAAATAGCGGCGGGAATTTAAGACTTTTTTGCAATGAGCGCGTCGACGACACAAGCGCCTTGCCCGTTCGGATAAACGATAACCGGGTTTAAATCTGCTTCGCTGAAATGATCTTTGAGATCGATTCCTATTAGCGATATCTTCACCAAAACGTCGGCAAGCGCGTCCTGATCGGCCGGTGGTTGCCCGCGCGCGCCCTCTAAAATTTTTGCGCCTTTCAGCTGCTTGAGCATATCGAGCGCATCCTGTTTGCCGAGTGGCGCGGGACAAAACGCGACGTCTTTCAGCACTTCAATGAAGATACCGCCCAAGCCGACCATGACCATGGGACCGAAGTCAGGGTCGTTGATCAGCCCCGCCGTCATTTCCAGGCCGGGGGATTTCATTTCTTCCATCAAGACGCCGTCAATTTCGGCATCCGGCATATGATTTTTCACGTTACCGAGAATTGTCTCGAAGGCGTTCGCCGCCGCGTCTTCGTTGTCGATATTGAGTATCACGCCGCCGGCTTCGGTTTTATGCGCGATGTCGCCTGAAAGAATTTTCATCACGACGGGTGTGCCAAATGTCTTAAATGCGCTGCGCGCTTCATCCGGCGATGACACGATTTCGGTTTTCGGTACGGGAATTTCATAAAGACGCAGCAGTTCTTTGGCCTGGACCTCGTTTAGTTGATCGCCGCTTTGATTGAATACCTTGAGAGCCTCTTTCGCCTTGGCGCTGGGTTTGTCGGCCGGCGGTGGGTTTGTTTTCCAACGATCCTGAAAAGAGCCGTAATCGCTTAAGGCTTTCAGAGCGTGCAGGCTGCCCCGTTGGCTGACGTAACAGGGAACGTGATGGCTCGAAAGCAGCGCGACGTTTTCTTCCGACGGCGTTGTGTAGGAATACAGCAACACCGGTTTGTTGCTGCGTTTCACATGCGCCGCGATCTCCGGAGCTTGGTCTTCCATTTGCCCGTGCGGCCCCATGTTCTGCTGTACAATGACGGTATCAATATCCGGGTCATCGACCAGGAAACCGACTGTTTGACCGAGCGATGTGGTGGTGCCGAATTTGTAGTTTGCTTGTGCCGTTAGATCGACTGGATTTTGCGGTGAACCATAAGTCGGAATGACAGTGCGAATTTGATCTTGTGTCGCTTCGCTGAGCGCGGGAATTTCGAGGCCCATCTCCTCGCAAAGATCCGTCATGAGAATAGCATTGCCGCCTGAGACCGTGATCATGCCGACGCGATTACCATGCGGCAGCGGTGAACTGGTAAGCGCTAGGGCCGTGCTGATCATATCATCGGGATCAAAGCAGCGGATCACGCCGTAGCGGTCGAACATCGCCTGATACGCGGTATCCGAGCCGGCTAAGTGCGCGGTGTGAGAGGCCGTTGCCCGCTCGCCGGCCGATGAGCGTCCGACCTTAGCGGCGATCAACGGCTTGCCTGCATTAGCCGCCATTTCGGCGATGGCGCGGAATTTTTGCGGTTCGCGCAAGCCCTCGATAAAGAGCAGCAACGCATCCGTATCGTCACGCTGTAACGCGTAGTTTGCAAAATCAAGGGTTTCCAAATCGATCTCGTTACCGGTGCTGATGACGAACGAGTAATCGAGCCCCCAGCGCGCGCCCCGTAACAGTGCAAATGCCAATCCGCCACTTTGCGAAACTACCGCAACCCGGCCTGTTGGGGTTTCTGGTCTTTGATCGAGTGCACCGATGACGCGGCTGAAAGTCATCGCCATGCCGTCGGCGATATTAAACAAACCTTGCGAGTTCGGCCCGGCGACCCGAATAGGATACCGCGCCAAGATATCTTTGACTTGGTGATGCAGTGCGACGCCTTCTTCGCCGCCTTCGGCAAATCCGGATGATAAAATGTATGCGAACGGCACACCTTTTTTGGCACAAGCTTCGATTGTTTGCGGCACGTGTTTCGGTGGAATGACGATGGCGGCGAGATCGACGGTTTCCGGCACGTCGTCAATCGATGGGTAGGATTTTAGGCCCTGCACTTCTTCGTGGCTCGGATTGACCGGATAAATATTGCCGCTGAAACCGTTTGAGATCAGGTTGTCGAGAAGGCGGCCGCGAATAGTCGACTTTTCCGGTGAAGCGCCGATAACGGCAACGCTCTTTGGTGAGAAAAATGTCGTGAGATCGGGGTGGGCGTTTGTTGTGTCAGTCATCATGGTGAGTTTTCTTTTAAGATGCCGTGATCAGCGGCCATAATCCATCGCCGCCGTCTTGTAATGCCAGTGCGCCCAGCGTGACGGCCCAGTCGCCATCGGTACCGAACTCATCGCGCCAGGCCCACAGCCGGCGGGTGAGTTGATGCAACGGATGCTCGTAGGTAAAGCCCATGGCGCCATGCACCTGATGGGCGATGTTCGCCCCTTCGCTGGCGGCTTCACCCGCGCGTACTTTCGCCGCAGCAATTTGAAATTCGCCGCTGCTTGTTTCGAGCGCTTCGACGGCGGCATCCGATGCAGCACCCGCGGCGGCGGCTTCACCGGCCAGTACCGCCAGGGATTGCTGGATCGCCTGGAACTTAGCGATCGGACGGCCGAACTGTACCCGGTCCAAGGCATGCTGCACGGAAAGATCGAGTACCTGATCGAGCGCACCGGCCATCATGACAACCCGGCTGAGCGCACCGAGGTATTCGAGGCTGGTTAAAGAATGATCCGGCAACGCAAAAACGGCGTCATCATGAACCGCAACTTGATTAAACGTTAAATCATCACGCGCTTCGCCGGCGATGTTCATGCCTTCTTTGATTGTACTTTCGCTCGGATCAAGAAGAATAAGTTGAGCATTGTCTTGCGCGTCCGTATGAACGGCCAAAATCGTTTTAACGTGACGTCCCCACGGCACGGCGGCGAGTGTGCCTGAAGCGCTCCAGCCCGACGTTTGTTTGCTGAAGGCAAGGGAACTGTTCGCCGTGTTTGTCGCAAATGAGATTGGCCCGCTCGGCGGCGTCACGCCGCAACGGCTCAGCAGCCAGGCGGCAATGACTGTTTCGGCAAACGGGGCGGGCACGGCAAATCGCCCGGCTTGGCGGACAAGCGCCATGGCATCGCCGAAGGCTGCACCAGCGCCGTTTTGTTCTTCGCCGACGGCGGCGAGCGTCAGGCCGTTTTCCTCCACGGCATTCCATAACGCTTGCGGCCACGTGCCTTGTTCGGCTTGATCGATGACGTCTTTGGTGGCGAGGTCAGTAAATAACCGGCTAGCCTGATCGACGAGAATGGTTCTGATTTCATTACTCATCGCAGGCCAAGCTCCCGGGCGATGATGCTGCGTAAAATTTCCTGCGAACCGCCGCGAATGGTCAGCGCGGGGGCAAGCGATGTCGCGAGATTAACGAATGTCTCGAAGCGTTCGCGGTCTTCGGCAGGGGTGTCGGCTTTCGGCCTGAATTGGCGCGCGATGTTTGGTACCCGTCTTTCGAAATTCGTGCCGATGTCTTTAACAAGTGCCGCCTCGACCGCCGGCGAGACTCCGGCTTGCAGCATGCTCGCGACCGACAGCGACATTTGGCGAAGCGTCCATAATTGTGCGACCAACCGCCCGACGGCTTCTTGTGTGCGGGCATCATCCGTGTGTTGATGAATATGGGCAAGCTCGCCGAGAACAAGATACGTGCTGAGAAAGCGTTCCGGCCCGCTACGTTCATACGCAAGCTCGGCGGAAGCCTGCTTCCAGGCCTGATCCACTTCGCCGAGCAGCGCGTCTTCGGGCAGCAGCACGTCATCGAAAAAGACTTCGTTGAAATCATGTTGGCCCGTGAGATTGATGATGGGCCGAACCGTGATTCCGGGGAGCGACATATCGACGAGAAATTGCGACAAGCCATGGCGGCGGTTCTCTTCCGTTGCCGGCGAAGTGCGGAATAATCCGATCATGTACTGCGCACGATGGGCATTACTGGTCCAAATTTTTTGCCCGTTGATGCGCCAGCCCTCTTTGGTTTTGGTTGCTTTACATTGCGCAGAAAATAAATCGGAGCCTGAGTTCGGTTCGCTCAGCCCGATGCAGAAACAGAGTTCTCCTTTGCAGATCTTCGGCAGGAGTTCTTTTTTCTGCTGCTCGTTACCGAAGCGTAGCAGCAAGGGACCGCTTTGCCGGTCGGCGATCCAATGGGCGCGAATGGGTGCCCCCGCGGCCAGCATTTCCTCGCTGACTACATAGCGCTCGTCGAAGCTGCGTTCATGCCCGCCGTATTCTTTCGGCCAGGTCATGCCGATCCAACCCCGCTTGCCGAGTTTTTGGCTGAACTCAAACGAGAATCCACCGCCGAACTCACCCGTCGGGGCGTAGGTGCCGGCCTCGCGTTCAGTCTTCAGGAAATCACGCACTTCCTGGCGTAAATCCTCGTACTGACGCGTATTTTCGGGTCGGGTGAGTTTAAGTCCTTGGAACGTCATGGTCGTTTTTTAGTGATGATTTAAATCGAGGCCACTTAATACCGGCCCAGGACCCGGCTGAACAGGCTTTTTTGGCCAATTTACCGGCTAACTTTCGGCATGGAGCTTATAATACAAAATAATTATGTAATTTAATATATTTTACATTTTTATTTGACATTTTATAGGTTAATTACAATTATCAGTGACAAATTAAGCCCAACCAGGGAATACCTAATGTATCGCTATGATGACTTCGACCGCACGCTGGTGACGGAGCGTGCCGTTCAATTCCGGGATCAAGTGAAGCGCCGCCTCGCCGGCGAAATCACGGAAGAAGAATTCCGCCCATTGCGGTTGATGAACGGGCTTTATATGCAGCTGCATGCCTATATGCTGCGTGTTGCTGTTCCTTACGGCATGCTGTCGTCCGAACAGATGCGTAAGCTCGCACACATCGCCAAGCGGTACGACCGCGGCTACGGCCACTTCACGACGCGCCAAAACATTCAATACAACTGGCCGAAACTTGAAGAGGTGCCGGACATCCTCGACGAGTTGGCAGATGTCGAAATGCATGCCATTCAAACCAGCGGGAATTGCATTCGCAACACGACGGCCGATCAATTCGCCGGTGTCGCGGCGGACGAAATTGAAGACCCGCGTCCCTACGCCGAAGTCATCCGGCAATGGTCAACGCTGCACCCGGAATTCGCGTATCTGCCGCGAAAATTCAAGATGGCGTTAACCGGCTCGCCCGTCGATCGGGCCGCGGTTCGTTTTCACGATATTGGACTGTTAATGCGCAGGGGCACAAACGGGTCGTCCGATCAGACCGGCTTTCAAGTGATGGTCGGCGGTGGATTAGGGCGTACCCCGTTTGTGGCTAAAACGATCCGGGAATTCCTGCCGAAAAAAGATTTACTTTCATACCTGACGGCAATCATGCGGGTTTATAATTTGCTTGGCCGGCGCGATAACATGTTCAAGGCCCGGATCAAGATCCTTGTGCATGAGACAGGCACGGATAAGTTCACGGAGATGGTTGAAGAGGAATGGCAGCATCTCAAGGACGATCCGGCGTACGAATTACCTGAAGCTGAGCTGCAACGGCTCAAACCGTTTTTCGCACCGCCCGCCTATGAAACCCTTGAGGCGACGGTACCGCCGTTCGAAGAGAAGCGCTTGGCCGATCAGGCTTTCACCCATTGGGTCGCGCGTAACGTTGCGGAACACAAAATGCCCGGCTACGGGATCGTAACCGTCTCCCTGAAACCCGTCGGGGGTATTCCCGGTGACGCAACGGCGGATCAAATGGATCTCATGGCGGATCTGGCGGACAAATACAGTTTCGGCGAAATCCGCGTGACCCATGAGCAAAACCTCGTATTGGCGGATGTCAAAAAAGTCGAGCTTTACGATTTATGGCAGGAGTTGAAACGCGGTGAGTTGGCGACGCCGAATGTCGGGCTGGCGACGGATATTATTTGCTGTCCGGGTTTGGATTATTGCGCCATCGCCAACGCGCGTTCGATTCCGATTGCGCAGCAAATCAGTCAGCGTTTCGGCGATTTGAAATTGCAGCACAACATCGGCGATCTTAAAATTAAAATGTCGGGCTGCATTAATGCCTGTGGCCACCATCATGTCGGTCATATCGGCATTCTCGGCGTCGACCGTAAAGGCGAAGAGTATTACCAGGTTATGCTCGGCGGCGATGCCGGGGAAAATGCGGCGATCGGAAAAATTTTAGGCCCGGCTTTTTCAAAAGATACCGTCGTCGATGCTGTCGCGGCGATCGTGAATACGTATTTATCGGAACGCGAGGACGGCGAAGCGTTTCTGCAAACTTATCGCCGAATCGGCGACGAGCCGTTTAAGGAGCGCTTGTATGGTACTGATTAAAAACGGCCAAGCCACCAACGATCCCTGGACGCGTGTCGCCGATCATGACGCCTTGCCTGAGGGGCCTGCGTTGATTTCGTTAGCCCGCTGGCAGCAGGAAAAAGAAACATTAAAAAAACGCGAAGCCCCTTTGGGGGTGGTTCTGAGCAGTGCAGATCATCCGTCATTGATTGCGGATGACCTGAAGAAGTTCGAATTAATTGCTCTCGAGTTTGAGGTATTTCGGGACGGCCGGAATTTTTCAACCGCGCGGGTCTTGCGCGACCGCTATGGCTTTACCGGCGAAATCCGGGCGGTCGGTCATATCCTGCGCGATCAATTTTTGTTCCTGCACCGGGCCGGTGTTGATGCGGTTGAAGTTCAGGCGGATGTAAAAAAAGCCGAAGCGGACTGGCAAAAGGCGCTCGCTGAAATCAGCGTATTTTATCAGGATACCCATGACGGGCGTGGCACCATTCTGCGCCGGCGGCATGGCCTTTAGAGTTAAAAAACCCGGAATTCCAACATTTTTAACAAATTTGATGAAACTCAAAGACGGCTCTGCATGGCCCGTTGTAATATTCACATGGCCATCTTGGTTGCAATGAACAAAAAGCGACCATATTAATAATTCAGGACTTTTTTAAGGAAAGTTCCGGTAGTATCCGGGGCGCGTAAAGGAGTTTCACTGTGGAAACAGTTGTTCGCCCGGGTGCGGATGTTATTACCGCCGATCAGCTTGATCCTTATCTCGACTTCGAGACCGAGATCGATCGTTTGCGCCGTGAAAACAACGCCGTCATTCTGGCGCACTATTATCAAGATCCGGATATCCAGGACCTAGCCGATTTCGTCGGCGACTCGCTTGATCTGTCTCGGACGGCGGCAACCACGGATGCCGATGTCATCGTCTTTTGCGGCGTTCGGTTCATGGGCGAAGTTGCAAAGATTCTTAATCCGGCACGGACAGTGTTGCTGCCTGATGCGGATGCGGGCTGTTCGCTCGAAGAATCATGTCCGCCCGATGAGTTTCGCGCGTTCCGCGAAAAGCATCCCGACCACATTGCCGTGACGTATATTAACTGCTCGGCGGAGGTGAAAGCGCTTTCCGATGTGATTGTCACGTCTGCGAACGCCGAAACGATCGTGCGTCAATTACCGGCCGATAAGCCGATCTTGTTTGCGCCTGATCAACACCTCGGAAATTTTGTTGCCCGTCAAGCCGGCCGCGATCTCACGTTCTGGCCGGGCTCCTGTATCGTGCATGATCAATTCTCCGAACGTGAACTGATTAAGCTGCAAAGCCAGCACCCCGAAGCGGATGTTATTGCCCATCCAGAGTGCATGGAGTCCATTCTCAAACATGCCGATCATGTGGGCTCGACCCGGTCGATCATTCAATACGCGCGCGATTCCCACAAACAGGAATTCATCGTTGCGACGGAACAGCACATCATTCATGAGATGATGAAGCAGGCGCCGCAGAAATCATTTATTCCCGCGCCGGGCGCCGATGGTACCTGTAATTGCGCAAGCTGTCCGTTTATGGCCATGAACACGCTTGAAAAACTTTATCTGTGCATGGTCAACAACGCACCACGCATCGAGATTCCGGAAGACTTGCGCATTCTGGCGAAAAAGCCTCTGGACAAAATGCTGGAGATGACCCCGCCGGCGGCGAGCCCGGCACAAGCCGCAGCGGAGTAAAACCATTTCGATACAAGCCTGGGACGCAATCGACCCTGTGATCGATGCGGCGATTGCCGAAGATGTTGGGGCGGGCGACATAACATCGCAAGCCTTGATCCCCGTCGATGCTCGTTATCACGGCACATTGCGGGCCCGCGAGACCATGGTGGCCGCAGGCTTGGACGTTGCTGAACGCGTCTTCTTTAAAATTGAACCGGCTTGTACTTTTGAAGCAAAAGCCACCGATGGCGATCAGCTTGAAAAAGGTGATATTCTCGCCAAAGTGCGCGGCCCGGCGCGTGGGCTTTTAACGGCCGAACGCACGGCGTTGAATTTTCTGCAGCATTTATCCGGCATCGCGACGTTGACGCGCTCTTATGCCGAGCTGATTGACGGGACAAACGCGGTTTTGCTGGATACGCGAAAAACGACTCCCGGTTTAAGAATTCTTGAGAAATACGCCACCCGCATGGGGGGCGCGACGAACCATCGTATGCGCCTCGACGATGCGGTCTTGATTAAGGACAACCACATCGCCGTCAGCGGTTCGATCGAAGAAGCCGTGAAGCGCGCCCGCGCAGCCGGCCTGACATCGATCGAAGTCGAATGCGACACCTTGGACCAAGTCGAACAAGCCGTTACCGCCGGTGCCGATATCATTATGTTCGATAATATGAATACCGAACAGTTAAAGCAGGGGGTCGCGTTGGTCGGCAGCAAGGCAAAAACCGAAGCATCCGGCGGCGTGACGTTTGAGACCATTCGTGCGATTGCCGAGACCGGTGTCGATACGGTTTCCGTCGGGCGAATTACCCAGTCAGCCCCCGCCGTCGATATCGGCCTTGATTGGGCCCTGGAGTAGGGACGTTATGGCGACGCGGCTGTACGATAAAGAGTGGCGGGCCTTTGCCGAATGGTGTGAAGACCGGGGTTTGAAGTCGTTGCCGGCGCATCCTTGGACGGTAGCGGCTTACGTGCGCTGGTGTGAGCCGCGCCAAAATCTCCAATTTATTATCGATAGCCTGAAATCGATCACCCGGGTGCATTTGTTAAAGTGCCATCGCACACCGGAACGCAATGTGACAGTAAAGAAAATTCTGCGTCAGATCGAAGTGCGGGCCTTGAATAAAGACACCCGCGCGGCGTTATTCCAGGCCGAAGATTTCGCCGAAACCATGCAAAAGGCGGCTTCCAACGTCAAGGCCGAGAAAGATATCGATGATTTAACCACGCCGGTTTCCGAAGAAGAGCCCGAAGCTCTGGTTCTCAGGCGTTCCATGCGCTCGACCCCGAGACTCGTCCGGCGGCTCGAACGGCGTAACACGACCTGATACAGTCTTCTCTTAGAAATGATACCGATTTACGTACGGGTGTGACGAATGCCGTCGTTTGAACATTACTGGCAAGCGTATCTTGAAACGCTTAAAGCGGAAAACCGTTTGCGCACCCTCGTGCCGGGCCGTCCGGACGGTGCTGCCGTTATCGAACGAAACGGTAAAAAGCTGATCAATTTTTCGTCGAATAATTATCTCGGCTTGGCTCAACATCCGGCGCTGATCGAACGCGCGACGGCATGGACGCAAAAGTGGGGGGCCGGAGCCGGCGCTTCACGGCTGGTGACGGGCACGCTGGAAATTCATACGGAACTTGAGGAAAAACTTGCGGCGTTTAAGAGAACCGAAGCAGCCTTGATTTTTAATTCCGGCTACCAAGCCAATGCCTCCGTCTTGCCCGCGATCTTCGATAAAGAGGTTTTGGGTAATGCACCTTTGGTGTTTACCGATAAATTTGTGCATGCAAGCATTCATCATGGCTGTCATGCCGCCGGTGTCCGTCAAATACGTTATCGCCATAACGATTACGATCATCTCGAAACGCTGTTGCAAAAGCACGGTGATAACATCGCGCCACGTTTTATATTGACCGAGTCCGTTTTCAGCATGGACGGCGATTGTGCTGATATAACCGCGTTGACCGACTTGGCCCAGAAATATGACGCGTTTCTCTTTATCGACGAAGCGCATGCGACCGGCGTTTTGGGTCCGCAGGGCGCGGGTTTGTCGGCAATCATGCCCGGGCAAATCGATTGTGTGATGGGAACATTCAGCAAAGCGCTTGGTTCGTTCGGCGCGTACATCGCATGCTCGAATAAACTCAAGGACTATCTGGTCAATAAATGCGGCGGCTTGATTTACGCCACCGCCTTGCCGCCGGGTTTATTGGGCGCCATAGACGCGGCCCTCGATCTGGTGTCGTCATTGGATCGTGATCGCGCCATGCTTCAGGACAACGCCAAGCGACTGCGGCAATCGTTGAGCGACCATCAGATTGCCACGGCTGGTTCGACGACACAAATTGTGCCGGCGCTCACCGGTTCTGTTGAAGCAACCTTAATAGCCAGCCGCATGTTGGAAGATGCCGGCATGCTGGGTGTTGCGATCCGCCCACCGACGGTACCCCAGGGATCGAGCCGGATTCGCTTCGCCCTGAGTGCCGCGCATACCGAGCAGCACATTCAAACGCTCCTGGATCTCGTGCCCGAGTTGGCGGCCTTACAGGCCAACGCATCATGAATGCCAAGCCCGTCATCGTTTTTGTGCACGGCTGGGGATTCGATGCTCACTTATGGGACGGGATCTGTTCGGCCTTGGCGGATTTTCAGACGGTTACGGTCGATCTTGGGTTTCGCGGCGGCGGTACAAAAATGCCGGAAAAGATTTCCAGTCCGGTGATCGCCGTCGGACATTCTTTGGGTTTCATGTGGTTGTTAAAAAACAAACCATTTCCCTGGCAAAAACTTGTCTCGATTAACGGATTTAGTAAATTTTTAGCCGCTGATGATTTCCCTTCTGGGCTCGATGCCCGTATTCTGAGCGTTATGACCGATCAATGCCGAAAAAATGCGCCGGCCGTTGTCACGGATTTTTTGAAAACCTGCGGCCAAAGCGAAGCCGTCGAAACCCTTGATCACGAGGCCCTTGTTCAGGGGCTTGCGTGGTTGCGCGATTGGGATATGCGAAAAACATTGGCCCGCGAAACAGCCCCCGTCATGGCTTTGGCCGGGCTACAGGATACGATTGTGCCAAAAGCACTGAGTGAAGCGTGTTTCCCCGCGCGAAAAAATACCAAGTTACATTGGCACAATGGCGCACACTTGCTACCGTTAAGTGCGCCAAATTGGTGCGCCGACCGCATCCGGGAATTTGCCGTAAATTCATGACATCGCAAAAATTTAAAATCATTCATGCCTTCGACCAGGCATCGCCCCATTACGAGACGGCGGCGGGTTTACAAAAATCGGTTGCCGAAAATCTTGCTGGGAGAATTCAACGATTGCCGCTGAATTCGAATCCGCGTGTTCTTGAAGTGGGCTGCGGGACCGGTTATTTGACACGAGCATTAATGCCCGCCATCGCCAATGCCGATTGGACCGTTTCCGATATCGCGCCCACGATGGTCGAGCATTGCCGGCAATCGATACCGCATTCTTTCGATATCGAGTTTATCCAGATGGACGGCGAAACGCCGTGCGTTCAAGGCGGCTTCGATTTAATTTGTGCTTCACTTGTCTTTCAATGGTTCGAGGACCTTGAAACAAGTCTGGCGCGCCTCTCAAGTTTGTTGCGCCCCGGCGGTCATTTGGCGTTCGCAACCCTGGTGCAAGGCACCTTCAGTGAGTGGCGGGATGTGCACCGGATGTTCGGTTTGAGCGCGGCAACCCCGGCATTTCCGAGTGCGGCGACCATTGACGGTTTTTGGCCGGACAATGATGAGGTTTCCGGTGAAGGCTCAATCGAAGAAGAAGCGATCCTGCAAACTTACGATACGGCGCACGATTTTCTCATGACGCTGAAAGCCATTGGCGCGACGACGCCGGTGCGCGGACACAAGCCGTTGTCCGCCGGTTCAATGCGCCGTGTGTTGCGTCACTTGGACCGTAAAGGTTCATTGAAAATTACCTATCAAGTCGCCTACGGCATGTTTACACGGATGTCATCGTGACCAGTATCGTTGACACGATTCAGAAGGCTGGCGGCGTGTTCGTAACCGGTACCGATACCGATATCGGCAAAACCGTTACCGCAGCGTGCTTGGTGCAGGCCCTCAAAGGTAATTATTGGAAGCCGGTGCAATCGGGCCTCGCCGACGGCACGGACACCGCGACGGTTCAAAATCTCGTGTGCCATGATGACCTTGTCTTGTTTCCCTCAATCTATGAATTGAAACAGCCTTTGTCTCCCCACGAAGCAGCGCGTCGCGATGGGGTGAAAATTGCCATGAACCGGTTTCGGCTGCCGAAATCCGAACGGCCCCTTGTTGTAGAGGGCGCGGGCGGCGTGTTGGTGCCGCTCAACGAACGCGCGCTCATGATTGATCTCATTAAAAAGTTCAAGTTGCCGGTAATCGTGGTCGCGCGCAGTGGTCTCGGCACGATCAATCATACACTGCTCACGTTAAAGGCGTTAAACGATAAAAAGTGTACCGTTTTGGGTGTGATCACCAACGGCTCGCGCAACGCGGCAAATGTCGCGGCTATCGAAACCTATGGGCGTACGCGCGTGTTGTGGCAGCTTTCTCGGATCAAACCGTTAAATACCAAATCATTGGGCCGTGCCGCGATGCGTTTAGCAAAGGCGTTACGGGGATAAATAAATGAAAGACCCTAAAGCCATCATCGCTGCCGATAAAAATCACATTTGGCATCCGTTTACCCAGGCACAAACGGCACCCGATGCGATTCCGATCGTGCGCGGCGACGGCGCAAAGCTGTTCGACGCCGATGGGAACGAATATCTCGATCTGATTTCGTCCTGGTGGGTTAACACTCACGGTCACGGCCATCCCAAAATCGCCGGAGCGATTGCCCGGCAGGCCGAACAGCTCGAACATGTCATCTTCGCCGGCTTCACCCACGAACCGGCGGTGAGGCTTGCGGAAAAACTATCAAACGTATTGCCTGGCGATCTTTCCCGTGTGTTTTATTCCGATAATGGTTCAACGGCGGTCGAAGTCGCGCTCAAGTTGACGTTTCAGTATTGGCGTAACAAAGGTGAGGCGCGCAAAAAGTTTCTGGCTTTCGAGGGCGGCTATCACGGCGATACGGTCGGCGCGATGTCGGTTGGGCAAAGCTCCGGTTTTTTCGATGCCTGGCAGGAGCTGCTGTTCGACGTCGGTACATTGCCGTTTCCCGCAACCTGGCAGGGCGATGACGATGTCGAAACAAAAGAAAAAAAAAGTTTTCTAGCGCTCGAGCAATACTTAAACGAACACGGTGCCGACACCTGCGCCATGATCCTGGAGCCGCTGGTGCAGGGGGCTGGTGGCATGCGCATGTGCCGGCCGGAATTTCTGAAATCTTTTGTGCAAAAACTGCAAACCGCCGGCGTGTTGGTCATCTTCGATGAAGTCATGACCGGGTTTGGGCGCACCGGTGATTTGTTTGCGTGCCGTAAAGCGGATGTCGTTCCCGATATCATTTGTCTCTCGAAAGGATTGACCGGCGGGTTTATGCCGTTATCGGCGACTGTTTGCCGCGATGAACTTTATGCGGTGTTTTTGGATGAAAGTTTTGACAAGGCGTTTACCCACGGCCATTCGTTTACGGCGAATCCCCTGGGCTGTGCCGCGGCACTGGCTTCGTTGGAACTGACGGTGTCTTCCGAAACGCAATCGCGGATCGATGTTATTGCTAAAATCCATAAGGACAGGCTCGAAAAACTTGCCGCGTTCGCGCCTTTGGAATGTCCGCGCCAAACGGGGACCATCGCTGCGATTGACGTCAAAGCCGCTGATTCCGGCTATACTGCGGGCATCGGACCGGCCTTGAAAGCCTATTTCATGGAACGAGGGTTATTGATTCGTCCGCTCGGCAATGTCATGTATGTGCTGCCGCCGTATTGTATCGCCGATGAAGACCTTCATCGTGCCTATGATGGCATTGAGGCGGCGGTGCAGACGATTTTATAAGGGGAGAGCTGAATGCTGGATAAACCCGCGCCCACCGAGACACAAGAACCTGCCGATATTCGTTTTGATTGGTCGCGTGACGAAATCGAAGCCTTGTTCGCTCTACCCTTGAACGATCTTTTGTTCCGCGCGCAAACGATCCATCGCCAATACTGGAAGCCTAATCAGGTTCAGCTCTCGACATTATTATCGATCAAAACCGGCGGCTGCCCGGAGGACTGCAAGTATTGCGCGCAAAGCAGTCATTACGACACCGGCTTAGGCGCCGATAAGCTGATGGATTTGGATGACGTGCGCAAAGCGGCTGAAACGGCGAAGGCGGCGGGCGCGACCCGGTTTTGTATGGGTGCGGCGTGGCGTGAGTTAAAGGACCGCGATGTCGATCAAGTCGTCGAATTGGTCGGTGAAGTGCGAGGACTCGGCCTTGAAACCTGCATGACTCTCGGCATGGTCACGGAGGAACAAGCCAAGGCCCTCAAAGAAGCGGGTCTCGATTATTACAATCATAACGTCGACACCTCGCCCGAGTATTACGACGAGATCATCACCACGCGCTCTTACACCGAACGTCTCGAGACTCTCGATGCGGTGCGCGGGGCGGGCATTAAAGTGTGTTCCGGCGGCATCATCGGCATGGGTGAGAAAGAAACCGACCGGGCGGGTATGCTTGAAACCCTCGCCACGCTAAATCCCCATCCGGAAAGCGTGCCGATCAATATGCTGGTGGTCATTCCGGGCACGCCGTTGGAGCACGTGAAGCCGTTAGAGCCCTTGGACTGGGTACGCACAATTGCAGTGGCGCGCATTTTAATGCCGAAATCTTACGTAAGGTTGTCGGCCGGGCGCCAGGAAATGTCCGATGAAACGCAAGCCATGTGTTTCTTCGCCGGCGCCAATTCGATTTTTTACGGCGAGAAGTTGTTGACCACGGGCAACCCCGACGTGCTCAACGACCAAGTATTGTTCGACAAGCTTGGCCTCGAAGCCGAACCCGGGCACGCCGCGTCGAACTAATCTACTTCACCATCATCGTTCGCTTAACGGTATAAACTTTTTGACCCGGTTCGTTTTGATCCGTGCGCTTCAGCTGAATGACGCCCGCATAAGGGCCGGTTGGCCACGTTGGCGTTTTGCGTTTTTTGCCGGAGAAGCGAAAGGCGCGCGCCCGGTTTTTTTTGAATCTTAATTTGTGTTTGTGAAACGTCTTGCCGTCGGGCCCGATGATGACCATTCGCAGTTCATCGCCTTTGCGGATTTGAAACATGTCGACCCACAGTACCAAGGCAAAGGCCGTCCGGTTGAGGGTGGTTTTCCGGTAAGCCCCGGCGCGGGCTTTTTTGGAGTTCGGTTTCGCGCCGGCGAATCCGGCGCTATAAAGCGCGCTTGGCCCATAGGGAAGTTTGGCCAAGACATCCGATTGCCACAGGGGTTCTTTTCCGGGACCGCAGCCTTGCTTGCGGCTCAAGCCGACAAACGGGTCGATGATGTTTCCGTTCCGGCGAATGGTAATGTGAAGATGCGGATACTCGGTAAACCCCGATAAGCCGATCAGGCCGAGTTTTTGTCCTCGCGAAACACGCGTGCCCTTATTGACCGCGATACTGCCTCGGCGTAGATGGCAGTATTGGCTGGTAAATCCGTTTTCGTGTTTGATGGCGACGCCGTTGCCGCAAAATTTTCCTTTGAGCGATTCCGCATCAATTTCTCTTGCGCTGATATCTTTCATGCTATCGCGCACGCCGGTAATGATTCCGGGGGCAGCGGCCAACACATCGACGCCGCTCTTCATTGCCGCCAAATCCTGAATGGCAAAGTCGGTACCTTGATGATGCAGCCCGTTTTTGTTCTTTACGTTGTAGGTTGCTGTGCCGCACATGTAATCTTTTTTGCCTTCACCCGGATCATGGTCAACGTAATTGGAGACCCAGCATGTTTTGCCGGGCTCGCACGCCACCGGCAGGCTGAGGGATAATAAGCCCGGCGTGCGTGGTGCGGGAGCGGGCTTCGCAGGCTGTTTCGGCTGTGGCTTTTGTTTTTCGGCTTGTTTTGACGGAACCGGTGGCTGAACGGTTGTGTGGCGAACGCTTTCACTAGGCGCAAGCACATAATAAACGCCAAGCCCAACAATGACGGTGCCGATGATTGCGAAAATGAGCGTTTTCGTTCGGCTTTTTTTTGTCGGATCGTCGTCTGCCATCAAAGTTCCCGGCTACCGTTTGCTCACATAGGGGGCATAGGTGGGCTTGCCTTCGGTTTTTTGATAATGTCCCGGAACAGTGGCGGTTTCCTAACGTTTTTTTCAGGAGTTCCGTGTATTTTCAGCACCCTTGCGCTTGGGTCTTGACCGGCTCCAGGCGCGCTGACATCTTCCAGCCGCGATGCAGATATACCGAGATTTCAAAGACTTGCCGGCCGGCCTCCGAGGCGCGGCCATCGCCATCGGCAATTTTGACGGCGTCCACAAAGGCCACCAGGCGGTGATCAATGAAGCCGGGCGTTTGGCGCGTGCCAACGACAGGCCGTGGGCTGTGCTGACGTTCGAGCCCCACCCCCGCCAAGTCTTCCAGCCCGATGCGGCCCCATTACGCTTAACGCCAGGACCGGCCAAGGAGCGCCTGATCGCTGCTTTGGGCGTTGATCATCTTATCGTGCCGACGTTCGATCTCGATTTTTCCAAACGCGAGGCGGAAAGTTTCGTGCAGGATATCTTGATCGACGGGTTCGGCGCCCATCACGTGGTTTCCGGCTACGATTTCGCCTTCGGTCAAGGCCGCAAGGGCAATTGCGAACTGCTGCTGCGCATGGGCCAGGAACTCGGCTTCGGCTTCACCGCCGTGCAGGCGGTGCACGACGAAAACGGCGATGTGTACTCATCGACCCGGATTCGCGAAAGTCTGATGAACGGTGATCCGAAAAAGGCCGCGCGGCTCCTTGGCCGGCCGTACGAGATCGAAGGGATTGTCGAACAGGGCGATGCCCGGGGCCGCACGATCGGCTATCGGACAGCCAATGTCGCCATGGGCGAGTATTTGCGCCCCGCCCAAGGGGTCTACGCGGTCACGATCGGGCTTGAAAATGGGGTAGAAACGGCTTGGTACAAGGGTGTTGCCAACCTCGGGTCACGCCCGACGTTTGACGGCAAATCAGTTCTGTTAGAGGTTCATTTATTCGATTTTGACGGCGATCTTTACGGTCAAACCGTGCGTGTCGCCTTGATTGATTATGTCCGGGCTGAAAAGAAATTTGACGGCATCGATCAATTAAAGGCACAAATCGCCCAAGACAGCGAAAAAGCCAAAGAAATTTTGCAGTAAAACCATGACTACAGATTACAAATCCACGATCTTTCTGCCGCAAACCGATTTTCCCATGAAAGCCGGCTTGCCGAAGCGCGAGCCGGAGTTGCTGGCGCGTTGGGAAAAAGGCGATCTCTACGGCGATTTACGAAAGCAATCGGAGGGCCGCGAAAAGTTTATCCTGCACGACGGCCCGCCGTACGCCAATGGCCATCTGCATATCGGTCACGCCTTAAACAAAATCCTCAAGGACGTCATTAACCGCTCGCAACAAATGCTCGGTAAAGACTCAACCTATGTGCCGGGCTGGGACTGTCACGGTTTGCCGATCGAATGGATGATCGAGGAGAAATACCGCAAGGCCGGTAAAAACAAAGACGACGTGCCGGTGAACGAGTTCCGCAAGGAATGCCGCGCGTTCGCCGAAGAATGGATTAACGTGCAGCGCGAGGAGTTCAAGCGCTTGGGCGTGCTCGGCGATTGGGACAATCCGTATACGACCATGACCTATCTGGCCGAGGCGCAGATCGTGCGCGAGCTGGGCAAGTTCCTGATGAACGGCTCGCTCTATCGCGGCTCGAAGCCGGTCATGTGGTCGGTGGTCGAGAAGACCGCGCTCGCCGAAGCCGAGGTCGAATACCACGATCATGAATCTGATCAGGTCTGGGTGAAGTTCCCGGTCACGACGGGCGATCTTACTGATGCGAGCGTCGTGATTTGGACGACGACGCCGTGGACGCTGCCGGGCAATCGGGCGATTTGTTTCTCCGAGCGCATTTCCTACGGCGTTTATGAAGTCACCGAAGCGAGTGATGACAATTGGGCGAAGGTTGGTGAGAAAATGATCATCGCCGATGCGCTGGCCGAGCAAGTCAAGGAAGCAGCCCGCATTGATGAGTGGAATAAAACGGCCGATGTCCCCGCCGAAGCCTTAGCGCGTTTCGTTTGCGCCCATCCGTTGAAATCCATTGGTTACGATTTCGATGTGCCGTTGTTGCCGGGCGATCATGTTACCGATGATACCGGTACCGGGTTTGTTCACACGGCCCCTGGCCATGGTGTCGATGACTTTGAAGTGTGGACGGCGAATAAAGCTGCACTCGATTCGCGCGGTATCGATACCGCCATTCCATACACCGTCGACGGCGACGGCTTTTATACCGATCAAGCACCCGGGTTCGACGGCAAGCGCGTGATTACGGACAAGGGCAAGAAGGGTGATGCCAACGAAGCGGTGATCAGTGCGTTGAAAGAGGCGGACGCGATCATCGCCCGGGCGCGCCTAAAGCACCAATACCCCCATTCGTGGCGCTCGAAAAAACCGGTGATTTTCAGAAACACGCCGCAATGGTTTATCGCCATGGACAAGGACTTGGGCGACGGCACCACGCTACGACAGCGGGCCTTAGGCGAGATCGAAAAAACCCGCTGGGTGCCGGCGCAGGGCCAAAACCGTATCGGCGGCATGATCGAAGACCGCCCCGATTGGGTGGTCTCGCGTCAGCGCGCCTGGGGTGTGCCGATCGCGGTCTTTGTTGAGAAAAAAACCGGCGAACCGTTGCGCGATCAGGCCGTGGTGGATCGCATCGCCCAGGCGTTCGAAAAAGAAGGCGCGGATATTTGGTTTTCAGCCGAGCCGTCGCGTTTCCTGGGCAATGATTACAACCCGGACGATTACGAGCAGGTCACGGATATCCTGGATGTGTGGTTCGACTCCGGATCGACCCATAGTTTTGTCTTAGAACAACGTCCCGAATTAACCTGGCCGGCGAATTTGTATCTCGAAGGCTCCGATCAGCATCGCGGTTGGTTTCATTCTTCGTTGTTGGAATCGTGTGGTACCCGTGGCCGAGCTCCTTATGATGCGGTGCTGACGCATGGCTTTGTCATGGCCGAAGACGGCCAAAAAATGTCGAAGTCCTTGGGCAACGTGACGGCACCCCAGGACGTGATCAAGCAAAGTGGTGCCGATATCCTGCGCCTCTGGGTCGTCGGGTCGGATTATTCCGAGGATCTGCGCATCGGTTCTGAAATCCTAAAACAACACGCAGACGTTTACCGCCGCCTGCGCAATACGATGAGATATTTGCTCGGGAACTTGAATAACTTTCAGGACTCCGAACGGCTCGATCCCGCCGAGATGCCGGAATTGGAGCGCTGGGTGTTACACCGCCTCACCGAGCTTGACAGCATGTTGAAAAAAACGTGCGAGGATTACAATTTCCACGCGTTCTTTTCCGAACTGCATAACTTCTGTGCCATCGATCTTTCCGCCTTTTACTTCGATATTCGAAAAGATTGTTTGTATTGCGACCCGGCCGCATCGATTAACCGCCGCGCCGCGCGTACGGTACTCGATATCCTGTTCGATACCCTGACCGCTTGGCTTGCACCGTTTATTTGCTTTACCGCTGAGGAGGCTTGGCAGGCCCGGCATGGTGAAGATGCGCCGAGTGTGCACGCCCGTACATTTCCCGATGTGCCGGGAACATGGACAAACAGCACGCTCGCGGCGAAATGGAAAAAAATCATGGCTGTGCGCCGTGTTGTGACCAAAGCCTTGGAAACCGAACGAGCAGCGAAAAATATCGGTTCAAGCCTCGAAGCGCATCCGAGCATTTATATCAGTGCCGAATATGAAAAAATCCTTGAGGGGATTGACTTCGCTGATGTGTGCATTACTTCAAGTATCACTGCCATTACCGGCGATGTGCCGGCGGACGCCGTAACCTTGGAAGATGTTCCAGGTGTCGGGGTTGTTTTTGCGAAAGCCGCCGGTGAAAAATGCGAACGGTGCTGGAAGGTGCTTGGAGAAGTCGGTCAGGATGCCGAACATAAAACCGTTTGTTTGCGTTGCGCCGATGCCGTTCGCCAAGCGCCGGCTTAGATAATAGGAAGCCGATGAACGGTTCATCTACAACGATAAAAATATCACTGCCTCACCGCACGTTTTATTGGGGGTTGGGGCTGGCTTCGTTAGTGTTGATTCTGGATCAACTCAGCAAATGGTGGATTGTCAGCGTTGTCATGCAGCCACCGAAAATTATTCCCCTGACGTCCTTTTTCAATCTGGTCTTAGGCTGGAATCGGGGTATTAGTTTCGGATTGTTTCACGGTGATTCCGCATTCAATGCCTGGGGGCTGCCCGCCATCGCACTCGTCATCACGGCGTTTTTACTGGTTTGGCTATGGCGCTCTTCCGGTATGATGATATCGATTGCCATCGGCTCAATTATCGGCGGGGCACTCGGTAATGTCGTCGACCGGTTAAGATTCGGCGCGGTTGCAGATTTCCTTGATTTTCATGTTTTTGGTTATCATTGGCCGGCCTTTAACCTCGCGGATATGGGCATAACCCTAGGTGCTGTGCTATTAATTTATGACTCCTTGTTTGGCGGGGAAGAAATAAATAATAATAAAGGGTAATGGCCCCCAGAACCGAATGAGAAGAGCAGCGATATGAAAAGTAAAATTTCGATCATTGCCGTCTTGGCGTTAGCCCCTGTTTTATTAACAGGCTGCGATAGCGTGAGTACGTTGATGGGTGGAAAGTCATCGCCGGATGAGTTTTCGGTTTATTCGCGTGCGCCGTTAAGCATTCCGCCTGAATTTAAATTACGGCCGCCGTCTCCGGGCGCGGCACGCCCTCAAGAAGTTGAGCCACGTGAGCAGGCTGAGAAAATCATTTGGGGAAAAGACCAGCAAGCATCTGCAGGTAATTTTCTTTCGCGTTCCGGCAATCAGCGGGGCGGAAACGTACAACGCAGCACGCAGCCTCTGAGTCCCGGCGAAAAGGCGCTTGTCGTACAGAGTGGTGCCGATAAAGCGGATCCCGAAATCCGCGCGATCGTAAACAGGGAATCAGTCGTACCGATTGCAGGCAGCAAGACGATTGCCAATAAAGTGCTGTTTTGGCGTGATGCGAAAAAAGAAGTCAGCATCATCGATCCGGGCAAAGAAAATAAACGGATTCGTGATAAGCAGGCCGCCGGCAAGCCGATTACGAGCGAAGGCGTGCCGGTCATCGATCAGGAAATCGACCGCGGTTTCTTGGATAAGCTGCTGTTCAATTAATCCCGGCGTTTAATTTCAGTCCGGCGTCAAATTAATTATTTGTCATAAATTCAGCTTCAAAAATCGTTTACACCGGCCTTGGCGGGCTGTTTAACGAGATACGCGTGCCTAGATGTTCCTGTATAGTAAAAGAGAGGCTAGGCAATGAACGGCATTGGTTTTCGGCAAATGACGCGTTTTCGAATTTCGTTTTTATTAGTTTTATTTTTGGCTGCTGGATTTTCGGCGACAAGTTTTGCCGGCGTTTTTAATCCGCAAACATTCACGTTGAAAAACGGCATGCAGGTCGTCGTGGTGCCGAACCACCGTGCGCCGGTGGTGTCGCATATGATTTGGTATAAAGTTGGTTCTGCCGATGAATGGCCGGGAAAATCAGGTGTCGCTCATTTTTTTGAGCACCTCATGTTCAAGGGAACAAAAAAATTCCCGGGTGCGACGTTTTCCCAACAAGTCGCCCGCAATGGCGGACGGGAAAATGCTTTTACGTCTTATGACTACACGGCTTATTTTCAAAGTATCGCCGTTGACCGGTTGCCGATGGTCATGGAAATGGAGGCGGACCGGATGCGTGGCCTTACCTTAAGCGATGCAGATATTGAACCGGAACGGCTTGTTGTGCTGGAAGAACGGCGTGAGCGGACGGATAACAACCCGGCCGCCTTGTTGAGTGAGCATGTCAATGCGGCGTTGTATTTAAACCATCCCTACCGCCGCCCGATTATCGGTTGGCCGCAGGAAATAAAAGCGTTGAGCCGAGACGATTTGCTCAAGTTTTACCGGCACTGGTATACGCCCAATAATGCTGTGTTGATTGTTGCCGGCGATATCACTGCCGAAAAATTACGGCCCTTAGCCGAAAAATATTATGGTGTGATTCCGCGCGGTCCGGATATTCAGCGTGCGCGTCCGCAGGAGCCGCATCACGTCGCGCCCCGGGAAGTGACGTTACGGGATAAGCGCGTCCGCCAGCCGTCCTGGAGCCGGGTATTTTTGGCGCCGAGTTATTCGGCCGGCGACAGCAAGCATGCTTATGCTTTACAGGTGCTCGCCGAAGTTTTGGGCGGCGGGGCAACGAGTCCGCTTTACCGCTCGGTCGTTGTCGACAAGAAGCTCGCCGTTGCCGCCGGGGCCGGTTATGACCCGGATAATCTCGGGCCGTCCGAATTTCGATTTTACGCTTCTCCGCGCTCCGGCATCACCATGGAAACGTTGGCAAAGGCCATGGAAGCCGAAATTAAACGGATCATCGAAAACGGCGTGACGACAGAAGCGGTGGAACGCGCGAAAAAGAGAATGCAGGATACCGCGATTTATGCCCGCGATTCGCTGCGCACGGGTGCCTATGTCATCGGCGGTGCCTTAACAACAGGCCGCACAATCGAAGACGTCGAATCATGGCCCGAACGGATTGCCGCCGTCACCCATGAGCAGGTCCAACAGGCTGCAAAAGCCGTCTTAAAACATCATCAGTCCGTTACGGCATTTTTGCTACCGTTGCGTAAGGCAAAACCGAAAATCAAACCGAAAGCCAAGCCATGAAACATTTAAAATGGAAAATGATTTGGCTTGTCCTGCCATTGGCATTGATCGCTTCGCTGTTTGCAAGTCAGGTGCAGGCCAAAAAAGTACAGCGGGTCATCAGCCCGCAGGGTATCGAGGCTTGGCTGGTTGAAGACCACTCCAATCCGATTTTGTCAGTACGGTTTGCATTTCGTGGCGGTGCCGCGCTCGACCCGGCGGGCAAGGAAGGGTTGGCTAATATGGTTTCCGGCTTGCTGGACGAAGGGGCGGGCGATCTCGATAGCCAAGCTTTTCAGCGAAAGTTGGAAGATCTTTCCGTCCGGTTGCGTTTCAGCGCGGGGCGGGATTCTTTTTCCGGCCGTCTCAAAACCCTGAGCAAGCGCCGCGATAAAGCGTTTGATTTGTTGCGCGTAGCGTTGACGTCGCCGCGATTTGACGATGAACCGGTTGAACGGATCCGCAGTCAAATTATCGCCGGTTTGAAACAAGAGCTGGAGGATCCCGATACGATTGCAAGCCGGGCTTTAATGCGCCGGTTATTTCCAAGCCATCCGTATGGGCGGGTCGTTCGTGGTTCGATCAAAAGTGTTCAATCCTTGACCCAAAATGATTTACGGGCCTTTGTGAAACAGCGGTTGGCTCGCTCAAACCTGATCATCGGTGTCGTTGGTGACATCCGTGCCGATGAACTCGGCAAATTAATTGATAAGGCCTTTGCCGGCCTTCCCAAGGCAGCATCAACTGCCGCCGTCAAAGATGTTGTTCCCTTCACAGATGGCAAGGTGACGGTTATCAAAAAACAATTTCCGCAAAGCTCTATCGCTTTTGCACAACGCGGCTTAATGAGAAACGACCCCGATTTTTATACATTATACGTGTTGAATTATATTTTAGGCCGTGGCGGGTTTACCTCGCGCCTGTATCTCGAAGTGCGCGAGAAACGCGGTCTTGCGTATAGCGTCTCGACCGGATTATATCCGTTGGATCATACGGCGTTGATTTGGGGGTCTTCGGGCACGGCGAATAAAAGGGCGGCGGAAACATTAAAAGTCGTTCGTGCCGAGTGGGCCCGGCTGGCGCAAAAAGGGGTTACGCCGAAAGAGCTTCAAGATGCAAAAACCTATCTGACGGGTTCGTTCCCGTTGCGCTTCACGTCGTCCGGGCGAATCGCATCCATTCTGCTCAGCATGCAATTCAATAATCTCGGCCTTGATTATCTGGACAAGCGGAACGGATTGATCGAGAAGGTTACGCTTAAAGAAGTTAACGCGCTGGCGCGCCGGCTGCTGGATCCCAAGAAATTAAGCATTGTCGTCGTCGGTGATCCCAAGGGCGTCAAAAACGGGCTTTAGCATTTTAAATTGCCTGTCTCGCAGACTGGCTGCACTGTTCCGAGTCTGATAGTCTCTCCCGAACGCAAAAACGCATAAAGAGACGATTGGTGGCATTCGTGCAAAACTCGCCCATCTGGCAAGCCCTTCAAGAACACGCCGATACAATCAGCAAAATTCACCTGCGCGACATGTTTCAGGCCGACGCCAACCGTTTTGAACGGTTTCATCATGTTTTTGGCGATATGGTTGTCGATTTTTCCAAGAACCGCATGACGGATGAAACGTTGGCATTATTGACCGATCTGGCGCGTGATACGGGTCTGGAAGACATGCGCGTGGCGATGTTCGCTGGTGAGAAAATCAATACCACAGAAAACCGTGCGGTACTGCATGTGGCCTTGCGCAATCGCGCGAATAAATCCATCACGGTCGATGGCGAAGATGTCATGCCGGCGGTTAATGCGGTACTGGCAAAAATGAGAACGTATGCCGAAGCGGTCCGGTCCGGACGTCAAACCGGATTGAAGGGAGACCGCTTTACCGATGTGGTGAACATCGGCATTGGCGGGTCCGACCTCGGCCCCGTTATGGTGTGCGAAGCGTTAACGCCGTACCGGCGTGACGACTTAAACGTTCATTTCGTTTCCAATGTGGACGCGAGCCAGATTACCGAAACGCTGAAAGACCTTAATCCGGCGGCAACACTTTTTATCGTTGCCTCAAAAACATTTACGACCCAGGAAACTTTAACAAACGCGCAAACGGCTCGGGCCTGGCTCATCGAATCGCTTGGTGAAGGCGCGGTCGGCAAACATTTTGCCGCTATTTCGACCAATGCCGAAGCCGTAAGCGCTTTCGGCATCGATACCGAAAACATGTTTGAGTTTTGGGACTGGGTCGGCGGACGTTTTTCGTTGTGGTCGGCGATCGGTCTCCCCATCGCGCTTGCTATCGGTATGGATCGGTTCGAAGAGATGCTCGAAGGTGCGCACGCGATGGACGAGCATTTTGAAAATACACCGCTTGAAAAAAACATCCCCGTTATTTTGGCCCTTATCGGTATTTGGAATGCTAATTATCTAGATGCCGCGGCCCATGCGGTATTGCCTTACGATCAATATCTGCACCGGTTCCCGGCGTACCTTCAGCAAGCGGAAATGGAAAGCAACGGAAAATCGGTGAGCCGCGAGGGTGCCGTGTTGGGCCTGAAAACCTCGCCCGTGGTGTTTGGCGAATCCGGCACCAACGGCCAGCACGCCTTTTATCAGTTGCTGCATCAGGGCTCGCGTTTGGTCAGTGCGGATTTTATCGCGCCAGCCCTCAGCCATAACCCGATGGGTGATCATCATTCGATCTTGTTGTCGAACTTCCTGGCCCAGCCCGAAGCCTTGATGAAGGGGCGAACGGATGAAGAGGCGCGCGAAGCGTTGCGGGATGCCGGGCTATCAGGCGATTCGCTTGAAACGCTGCTGCCCCATACGGTGTTTGCGGGTAACCGGCCGACCACGTCGATCCTGGTAAAACGCATCGATCCGCGCACTTTAGGGATGTTGATCGCCCTTTACGAGCATAAGGTTTTCACTCAAGGGGTCATCTGGGGTATCAATTCATTTGATCAGTGGGGGGTCGAGCTCGGCAAGAAACTCGCACAAAACATATTGCCCGAACTTAAAGACGATGCCGGATCCGGCGAGCACGACGCCTCGACTGCGGGGCTGATCAAGCACATCAAACGGCTACAACAATAAACCATGTACATTCGTCATCTGCCCGACAATATCGTTAATCAAATCGCTGCCGGCGAGGTGGTCGAGCGTCCGGCATCCGCCGTCAAGGAATTGGTCTAAAACAGTATCGATGCGGGAGCGACGCGCATCGATGTCGTGGTGCGCGACGGTGGGCAATCGGAAATGACCGTGATCGATGACGGCTGCGGCATGACGCCGGACGAACTGCAACTCGCTGTCGAGCGTCATGCGACATCGAAGCTACCCGACGATGATCTCACGCATATCGGCACGCTCGGGTTTCGTGGCGAGGCGTTACCTTCGATCGGCTCCGTGAGTCGCCTAGCTCTGACAAGCCGTCCGAAGGATGCCAAGGAAGCCTGGAAAATTACGGTTGAAGGCGGCAACACGGGTGATGTGCAGCCGGCATCCCACCCGCCCGGCACGCGCATCGAGGTCCGCGATCTTTTTTTTGCCACCCCGGCGCGTTTAAAGTTTCTCAAAACCCCGCGCACCGAGTTAAGCCACATCACCGAAACCCTGGAACGCTTGGCTATGGCTCATCCGGGTATCGGGTTTTCCTTGTCTGACGGCACGCGCAGTATCCTTAAGCTTTCGCCGGCGCAAGGCGATCTGTTTTCCGCCCGGCTCGACCGGTTAAGCGCTGTCATGGGCCGCGAGTTCGCCGACAACGCCATGAAAATCGATGCCGAACGTCAGAATTTAAAATTGACAGGCTATGCCGGACTGCCGACGTTCAATCGCGGCAATGCCGCCAAGCAATTCCTGTTTGTGAACGGCCGCCCGGTCCGCGATAAGCTTTTGTTTGGTGCCGTGCGCGGCGCGTACCGGGATTTTCTCGCTTCCGACCGCTATCCCTTGCTGGCACTCTTCCTCGAAATTCCATCTGATCAAGTCGATGTCAATGTGCATCCGGCAAAGACCGAAGTGCGGTTTCGTGATGCCGGCTTGGTGCGCGGGCTGATCGTTGGTGCTTTAAAGCATGCGCTGGCCGAAGCCGGGCACCGGGCCTCGAGCACGGTTGCGCAAGCCGCCCTAGGCGCGGTCCGCCCCGGTACCGGCGGACTGGGTAGTGGCGCGGCCCCGGTTTATGCGCACCATTCGTCACACGCTTCAACCGGCGGGCTCGCCGAACAAGTCAGTGCTTTTCACGCTCCGCTGACGAATTTGGACGCGCCGCTCGATGCGCGGCCTGCGGAATCCGCTGGGGAGGCCTTACAAAACGATGCCGCAACATTGGCGGCCTACCCTTTAGGCGTGGCGCGGGCACAAGTGCATGAAACCTACATCGTGTCGCAAACCGCCGATGGTATTGTGATCGTCGATCAGCATGCCGCCCACGAACGGCTTGTGCACGAACGCATCACAAGCGCCATGCAGGACAAAGGTGTTTCCCGGCAGATCTTGCTGATCCCGGAAGTGGTCGAGTTGGGCGAAAGCGAAGCCGTGGTCTTAACCGCACGGCAAAATGAGCTTGCCGAATTGGGCTTGGTCATCGATTCCTTCGGTGAAAGTACCGTCGTTGTGCGCGAAGTGCCCGCATTGCTCGGCGAGGTGAACGTACAGGGCCTGGTGCGCGATTTAGCAGCGGACCTTGATGAGTTGGAAGAGGCCATCGCTTTGAAAGACCGCCTTGGCGATGTTTGCGCGACCATGGCCTGTCACGGCAGTGTACGGGCCGGCCGAAAATTAAATGCTTCGGAGATGAATGCACTGTTGCGTGAGATGGAAGCAACGCCCCATGCCGGTCAATGCTCGCATGGCCGCCCGACCTATATCGAATTAAAGCTAGCGGACATCGAAAAATTGTTCGGCCGGCGTTAAGTCGCCGATGCTGTATGAAGCCATTCAGTTTTTAACGACTCCGTGTTCCTCTGCCGCTCGTAAACTCGGTTACCTCAGTCAAGCGATTGCGCTTGAGGCGCGTTATAAACGTTGCCGGTTCGGCTGGAGTCTGCATCTCAAAAACTCGCAAGAACTCATCCGGGAAGCCATCGCGCAATGCCCGGGGCAGCGCAAGGCCGTCGTGCTCGGCTCGGGATTGTTGCTGGATATACCGATTGAGGATTTAAGTGCTGACTTTGAGCAAGTCGATTTGATCGATATCGTCCACCTTCGCACGGCCCGGCGCCGGGTTCAGAAATTTCACAATGTGCATTTAATCGAAACCGACATCACCGGTGTCGTGCAAGAGCTAGCCCGGTTAAAAGGAACCATGACGGGCTATACTGACGCCGGGCCCCCGGAAAAATCTTGGCCCCAACCGTATTGCGATGACCAGTTGTTTGAAGGTGCCGATTTGGTCATTTCGGCCAATATTCTATCGCAGCTCCCTTTGCTGCCGGAAGAGTATTTAACGAGTCTCGGCTGTGAAAATTCGAAGGCAATCGATAAATATGGGCGGTCAATCATCAACCATCATTTAAAATTATTAAAACATCTCGATTGCATGGTCTGTTTTATTGCCGATGTCGAGCGGCGTATATTGTCAAAGCCGAAACCGTCTAAAAACGAAAATTTATTATATGGGGTTAAGCCATTGATCGCGGCGCACAGTTGGATGTGGAATATCGCCCCGGCACCGGAAGTCGATCGCATGACGCATGTCCATCACCGTGTCGTCGGTGGTATTATCCCGCCAGGAAAAGAGTAGGAATCGATTTGGCCGAACCGCAACAAGAACAGGTAGCGACGAAAATACCGGCAGGCGTTTGGGCGATCAGTTCGGTTAGCTTTTTCATGCAGATCAGCAATTCGCTGGTCTATTCTATTTTTCCGGTTTATCAGCGCGAAGTGCTCGGGTTTTCGATGTTAACCCTCGGGCTCATTGAGGGAATCGCGCACGCATCCATGGCGTTTTCGCGCTTCATTTCCGGCGCCTTTAGTGATTGGTTGGGGAAGCGTAAGCCGTTGGCGCTGACCGGTTACGGCCTGACGATGTTTACCCGGGCTGCCATTCCTTTGGTGCGAACACCGTTGGAGGTGGTCGGGATCCGGTTTGTCGAGCGTTTGGGGATCGGAATCCGATCAGCCCCGCGCGATGCCCTCATCGCCGATCACATACCGCGCAATATCGCCGGTGCGAGCTATGGATTACGTCATAGTTTAGATCGCTGCGGTGCGCTCATTGGCCCGTTGCTGACGATGCTGTTTATGTTTTTGCTCAGCAATAATTACCGGATTGTTTTCTGGATCGCTGTTATTCCGGCCGTGGTTTCCGTCATCGTGCTGTATATTTTCGTGAAAGACGTGCCTGTCTCGCCGGCCAAAAGGGCTCAGGTTAAAGTCCGGTGGAAATTATCGGATTTAAGATCGTTTGGCGCGCCGCTCTGGTGGTTCATCGTCGTGAACCTCGTCATGCATCTATCCTATTTCAGTGAAGCCTTTCTCGTATTGCGGGCTTCGGATGCCGGGTTGTCTTCGGCTTACATCCCATTGGTATTAGCGATACAGAATTTGGTCATCGCTTCGACGGCGTATCCGATCGGAAAATTCTCAGATAGAATCGGCCGCACTAAAATCGTCGCCCTCGGTTTCTTTTTGATGATCATCGCGCACCTATTGTTGTCGGTTGCAACAACGGTCTGGCTGGCTTTGTTCGGCGCCGCCTTGTGGGGGCTGGTTCGTTCCGCGCGCAGCGTGACCAATGCCATCGTCTCGGATTTAGTGCCGAGTAATCTGCGTGGCTCGGCTTTCGGTGTTATTCAGATGTCGCATGGTTTTGCCGGCCTCACGACAAATATCATGGCCGGCTATCTCTGGCATACTTATAGCCCGGAACTGACGTACCAAGTCGCTGCCGGTGTGACAGCGATTTCGCTTGTGCTCTTTTTGATGTGGATGCGCCGTTATGGGCATGTCCTCAAAAAGAAGCACTAAAGTTTCAAGAATACCACCTGTGCTGCGCCATAATTTCGCCGGTCTAGCTCTTCAAAATCTTTTGGCGGCGAAAAGGGTTCTTTCGCCGGCACTTCAACAATGCAGAGCGATCCTGCACCGATCCAAGCTTGCGCGCGCAATGATTGAAGTGCATCGGCGGCCAGGTTGCTTTTATCAAGGCCGCTTTGATAAGGCGGGTCGAGAAAAACCAAATTGCACGGCGCTTGGGCCGCAAGGGGTGGCGGCGGGAGGTTGACGGCATCGAGCTTCAGTATGGTAACGTTACGGGCTTCACCGACCTGCCCGGCGTTTTCGCGAATGCATTTAATGGCGCGTGGATCGGAATCGATAAAACAGGCGTGCTTTGCGCCCCGTGATAACGCCTCGAGGCCGAGCGCGCCGGTGCCGGCAAAAATATCAAGCGCCACGGCACCATCGATCGCGAAATCATGGATGCCGTGTTCGAGCACATTGAAAATCGCCTCGCGCGCACGATCCGAGGTCGGCCGGATATCTTTGCTTGGCAGGGCTTTCAAGGGCCTTCGTTTATGTTTGCCGCCGACGATGCGCATGATTTTTCCGCGTACTATTTCAAGGAGCCGATTTGCTCGGCGATAATTTTTTTCGGCACTTCCTTCACCCTGCCGCGTTCGAGCTTGCCGAGTTGAAAGGGGCCGTAGGCAATGCGGATTAAGCGATTCACGCTAAAACCGAGATGCTCCATAACCCGGCGGACTTCCCGGTTCTTGCCTTCCTGCAGGGAGACCGTCAGCCAGGCGTTTGCCCCTTGTTGCTGATCGAGCACGGCACGGATCGGCCCGTAACGCACCTTATCGATGGTGACGCCCTTCTCCAGCGATTTCAGTTGTTTCGGATCAACGCGGCCGTGCACGCGCACCCGGTAGCGCCGGATCCATCCCGTTTTCGGTAATTCGAGTTTGCGCGCAATATCGCCGTCGTTGGTGAGCAGCAACAATCCTTCGGAGTTGATGTCGAGCCGTCCAATCGACATCAGCCGGGGTAGATTTTTGGGTAGCGCGTCAAACACCGTGGGCCGGCCTTCCGGATCGCGGTGTGTCGTGACCAGCCCTTTCGGTTTGTGGTAACTCCAAAGCCGCACTCGCTCGGCTTGCGGCAGGGGCTTGCCGTCGACTGTGATCGTATTATCCGCCGTGACGTTGAGCGCGGGTGAGGTGATGATGGTGCCGTGAACCGTGATGCGGCCGGCTTCGATCATGCGCTCGGCGTCGCGGCGCGAAGCGAGGCCGGCGCGGGCGATCACTTTGGCGA
>Ga0181593_10000452_pt1 | contig 35748 bp, 39 predicted proteins | sample 071ome_19_FD_133756 | JGI IMG/M metagenome (GOLD analysis project Ga0181593, IMG submission 133756) | Coastal salt marsh microbial communities from the Groves Creek Marsh, Skidaway Island, Georgia - 071413AT metaG (megahit assembly) | ecosystem: Environmental > Aquatic > Marine > Intertidal...
ACGGCATTGAAGGTGGTATCGGTGACCACGGCTTTCGAACAGATGGTATTGGCTTCCCGGTTCAGCTCCTGCATCAGAAAATCCAGGCGCCTGCCGACGGGTTCCTTGCGGGACAGAACATGCCGGATTTCCTTCACATGGGCATCCAGGCGGTCGATCTCTTCCTGGATATCGGCTTTCTGCATGATCAGGATCAGCTCCTGTTCCAGACGCCCGGGCTCCACCTCGGTTTCAAGTGTGCTGACCTGGTCCCGCAGTCGGTTCTGCTGGGCGACAAGTATATCTGGCAGGGCGGTGCGGATATCCAGCACAATGGCTTCGATGGCAGATAACCGGCTTTCCAGAATGGTTTTGAGCTCGCCGCCTTCCCGGTTGCGGTGTTCTGTCAGCAGGCTCAATGCGCCTTTGAACAAGGCGAGAGTTTCTTCCTCGATGACCTTGGCGTCCTGGTCCTTTTCCTGAATGATGCCTGGCCACTTGAGGATTTCCAGGGCATTGATGGCCGCTGTTTCAGTGGTGGTCCTGGCATTGACATGGGATATGGCCCGGTCCAGTTCTTCCAGCAGGGCATCATTGATGGCCAGCTGTCCGCTGGCGGAAAAATCCGGGATAAATTTCAATTGGGCGTCGATCTTGCCCCGGCTCAGGTGTTTGCGCAGCAGGTCCCGCAGGCCGGGCTCAAGCTGGCGAAACTGTTCGGGCAGCCTGAAGGATGGTTCAAGATAGCGGTGGTTCACGGAACGGACTTCCCAGATCAGGGCGCCCCAGGGAAATTCAGCCTGTTTTCGGGCGAATGCCGTCATACTGCTTGTCATATAATTGCCCGGAAATAACGAATTAAAGTGGAAACGAACTATAGCGGATTTGCTATTCATAATAAAATAGACCGCTAGCGTAACTGCCGTCCAGAGTGTGACGTCAGTTTTAAAATCGAGATTTAACAAACAGGGGTAGGAATGTCCGAAACAACAAGACCAAGTGGCAGGCAGGCTAATGACCTGCGGGAAATTCGCATTACACGCAACTTCACCCGGCACGCAGAAGGTTCCGTGCTGGTGGAGTTTGGTGAAACCCGGGTAATCTGCACGGCCTCTGTCGAGGAAAATGTACCCCGCTTCCTGAAAGGCAGCGGTCAGGGCTGGGTAACGGCCGAATATGGCATGCTGCCACGTTCCACCGGCTCCAGGATGGACCGGGAAGCCGCCAGGGGCAAGCAGAGTGGTCGTACCCAGGAGATACAGCGCCTGATTGGTCGCTCCCTGCGAGCCGCAGTTGATATGAAAAAGCTGGGCGAAAACACCATAAAGATTGACTGCGATGTGATCCAGGCAGACGGCGGTACCCGCACAGCGTCTATCACCGGGGGTTGTGTGGCCCTGGCGGATGCCATTGCCTACATGCTGGACAAGGGGCTGGTGAAGGAGAACCCCATCAAGCAGATGATTGCGTCTGTATCCGTGGGTGTATACCAGGGCATGCCGGTACTGGACCTGGATTATGCGGAAGACTCGTCAGCTGAAACCGATATGAATGTGGTGATGACAGACAAAGGCGGCTTCATCGAAATCCAGGGCACCGGCGAGGATGGTGATTTCAGCTTTGATGACCTCAATGCCATGATCGACCTGGCGCGTCACGGCATCAACAACCTGTTTGAAGTCCAGAAGGATGCCCTGGACCTGGTCTGACAGGCCAGTTAACGGTCGCACAATCAACCACGACAATACATAGTGAGAAACAGATGCAGGATTTCCAGAAAGAATTTCTACAATATGTCACCGAACACAAGATCCTGAAGTTTGGTGAATTCACCCTCAAGTCGGGTCGCCAGAGTCCTTATTTCTTCAATGCCGGACTTTTCAATACCGGTGCCGCATTGGGTTTTCTCGGGTCCTGTTACGCCAGGGCGGTGAATCATGCCGGTCTGGACTTCGATGTAATCTTTGGACCGGCCTATAAGGGAATACCCCTGGCTTCCGCCGCCTCAATTGCATTTTGGCAGGAATTAAAGCAGGATATTCCGTGGTGTTTTAACCGCAAGGAAGCCAAGGATCACGGTGAAGGCGGCAACATAGTTGGCTCCCCACTGGAAGGCCGGGTACTGATCGTTGATGATGTGATCACCGCCGGCACCGCTATACGGGAAACCATGGATATTATCGCGGCGGCTGGGGCAACACCCGCAGGTGTGGTCGTGGCACTGGATCGACAGGAGAAAGGTCAGGGCACATTGTCGGCGATTCAGGAAATCGAACAGGAATTTTCCATTCCGGTCGTCAGCATTATCAACCTGGCGCAAATTATCCAGTACCTGGAGCAGGACGGTGATGACACCATGTCACAGTACCTGTCCAGTATGAAGGATTACCAGGCACAGTACGGTATTTGAAAAACAGCATATGTTAAAAGCGCGTATTACAGCAGGCATCGTTTTAACACTGGGTGTTTCACTCAGTGTTCAGGCGGCCAACATCTATAAATACAAGGATGACCAGGGTAACGAAATCCTGGGGTCTCGCGTGCCTGCCGAGTACGTCAAGAATGGTTATCAGGTGCTCAATGAGCGTGGCCGGGTCATCCAGGAAGTTGCCCGCGTCCTGACCCCGGAAGAGCTGGCCGCCCTGTCGGATGAGCAAGAGCAGCAAAGGCTGGCCGAGGAAGCCGCCAGGAAACAGGAGGAGGATGATCGCCTGCTGCTGCGTCTGTATCGTTCTCCGGAAGAAGTCATCCGCCGACGTGACACAACCATCGGTGAGCTGGATGCGCAGATTGAAGCACTGTCCGCTCTGCACAATGATGCCCAGGAGCGTGTGGATCGTTTACAGGAAACGGCGGACAGTAATGTCGCGGCCGGCCGGGAAGTCCCTGCGACCATCGCATCACAACTGGAAGATTCCTCTGAAGAGCTAGCCCGCCTGAACAGGCAGCTTGAGCGTATTCAAAATGAAAGGGCTGAAACCCTGTCGACAGCCCAGAAAAACATCGATAGACTCAAAGAGCTGTTGAACCTGGAATAGCCTTCCCTGGCCGGTCATCCTGACCGGCGTTAGTGTTTCAAAGCTGTTCGCCGGGCTGGCGGAACAGGCCCTGATTCAGGTATTGCCACTGTTCCTGCCACAGATCTGTGGGCTTTTGCTGGAAATCCGAACGCACATACTGGCTGATCTTGCCTTCAATGAAGGTTAACAACAGGTTGGAGGTGGTGGATGCAAGCATCCGGGTGCGAACGCCCTCCTTCAGCTCGGCTTCCCGGAACACCTGTTTTAACTGCGTATCCAACCGGTTATAGACCTGGCTGGCACGGTCGCGCAGGCGTTCAGTCTCACCCACCAGAGCATCCCCGTTGAGCACCCGGCTGATACCCGGGTTTTTTTCTGCGAAGGTCAGTACCAGCAGCATGATTTTTTCGCATTGGGACAGTGCGGTTGAACCTTCACTGAGAATCCGGCTGATCCGGGTGAACAGGGTGTCTTCCATGAAACCGATCAGGCCTTCAAACATGCGGGCCTTGCTCGGGAAATGACGGTACAGGGCGGCTTCAGAAACCCCCACTTCAGCGGCCAGGGCCGCTGTGGTGATGCGCCCACCGGGATTATTCTCAAGCATCTGCGCCAGTGCCCTGAGGATGGCTTCTTTCTTTGCGCCTTTTTCTCTCGGTGCCATGGGAATGTTCCTGTGTTGATTACTGGAGTTTGGCTGACTGTTTATTGGTGATCTGGGTGCCGATCCCTTCGTCGGTGAAGACTTCCAGCAGGACGGCATGGGGTACCCTGCCGTCAATGATCTGGGCGCTGGTCACGCCTGAATTGACGGCATCCAGTGCACAGTGGATCTTGGGTAGCATGCCGCCATAAATGGTACCGTCCTCGATCAGGCTGTTGACCTGATTGGTGGATAAGCCCGTGAGTACCTTGCCTTCCTTGTCCTGGACACCGGCAATATTGGTCAGCAGGATCAATTTTTCTGCCGACACCAGCTGTGCCACCTTGCCGGCGACAATATCGGCGTTGATATTGTAGGAAGCACCGGACTCGTCTGCTCCGATGGGCGCAATGACAGGAATGAAGTCACTGTCCTTCATCATCTCCAGGATGCCGGCATTCATGCTGGCCACCTCACCCACATGGCCGATATCGATGATTTCCGGCGCTTCCATTTCCGGGGTTTTCCGGGACACTTTCAGTTTCCTGGCCCGGATGAAATCACCGTCCTTGCCGGTGATGCCGATTGCCTTGCCGCCATTACGGTTAAGCAGGCTGACAATTTCCTTGTTGACCAGGCCGCCGAGCACCATCTCCACCACGTCCATGGTGGCCGAATCTGTCACGCGCATGCCATTGACGAAACTGGATTCTATGCCAAGTTTTTCCAGCAGCGAGCCAATCTGGGGACCGCCGCCATGCACCACGATGGGGTGCATGCCCACAAGCTTCATGAGGACGATGTCGCGCGCAAAACTGTTTTTCAGTTCCTCATCGATCATGGCGTTGCCGCCGTATTTCACCACGATGGTTTTGCCGATGAAGCGCTGGATATAGGGCAGGGCCTCGGTCAGTACGCTGGCAATATTCTTGGCAGAATTAAGATTAAGTGTCATGGAGTTAAGGCTCTCTGAGCAAAGCAAATGCTTACTAACGGGCAGTCATTATAGGCATATTTTCTGACAGGACCAATGGCACTGGCAGAAAAAGGGAACAAGCAACTATGGCTGGAAAAGCTGTCCGAACTGCTCCCGCAGCCGATTTTTCTGGACCTTACCCATGGTGTTTCGAGGCAGGGTATCCACCAGCACGATGGATTTTGGCAGTTTATAGCCGGCCAGGTGTTCCCGGGCTGTAGCCAGCAGGGTATCGGTATCTACAGTGCTCCCGGATGCCGGCACCACGGCTGCGACAACCCCTTCCCCGAAGTCCGGGTGAGGAATGCCGAACACCGCCGACTCCTGAACCCCTGGCTGGGTGTCGAGAATCGTTTCGATCTCCTTGGGGTAAACGTTGAGCCCGCCGCTGATGATCATGTCCTTGTTCCGGCCGACAATGGCCAGCCGGCCATCGGGCTGCTGGCTGACCAGGTCGCCGGTAATGAAATAGCTGTCCTGAAATTCGGAGGCATTGAGTTCGGGTTTGCCCCAGTAGCCGGAAAACACGTTGGGCCCTTTGACCTGTAAGACTCCGATATCTCCCCGAGTCACTTCCTGTCCCTGTTCATCACAGATTCGTGTCTGCACGCCGTCCAGGGCGTAACCAACAGTGCCGGCCAGGCGCTCTCCTTTCAGCGGGTTGGAGACCAGCATCCCGGTTTCCGACATCCCGTAGCGTTCAAGGATGGTATGCCCGGTGCGTTGCTGGAAGGCATGAAAGGTTTCCTCAAGCACTGGGGCAGATCCGGAAACGAACAGCCGCATGCCGGCGCAGGCATTCTGGTCCAGCCCTGCTACCTGCAGCAGGCGGGTGTAATACGTGGGCACGCCCATGAACACGGTTGCTTTTGGCAGCAGGTCCAGCACAGTGGGCGCATTGAAGCCCGGCAGAAAAATCAGTGTGGACCCGCCCAGCATGGCCAGATGCGTTGCCACAAAAAGCCCATGGACATGAAAGATGGGCAGGCAGTGCAGCAGCACATCATCACCTGACCATCCCCAGCTTTCATACAGCACACTGGCATTGGCCGCTAGGTTGCCGTGACTGAGCATGGCCCCTTTTGGTGCGCCTGTTGTCCCTGAGGTATAGATCAGTACCGCAATATCATCAGCCTGGCTCTCATGTATCAGGATGTCCTGTTCATCCGTAAGTTGAACTTTCTGGCTCTCATCGGTCAGCGATCCGTTTCCCTGGGCATCCAGGGTTCTGGTAAGCAGGGAAAACTGCGCCGCTACAAATTCTGCATGCTCCTGGTCGCCGATAAACAGGGATGGGCTGGTATCGCCTATGAAATAGGCGAGTTCATCCCTTGTGCAGGCAGGGTTCACCGGTACATAAATCAATCCGCTGCGCAGGCAGGCTAGGTATACCATGAGGGCCATAGGGGATTTGGCCGTGCGGGTCAGAATCCTGTCACCAGGTGCAAGGCCCATGGCTTTAAACAGGACGGACAGTCGCTCGGTGGCGGCATCACCTTCGGCATAGGTGATGGAGTCGATACCCGGACCTGTAATAAAGGGCTTGTCAGCTGAACTCTGCCAGCCCTGTTTGAGCTGAAGGTAAAAATTCTGGTTGCTCATGGGTGATGAAATCCCGTTATGTTCTTCAGATCCAGGGTGGGAATAATACCGGATATCGCTGCGCAAAAAGATTCGCGTATGTTCTCCAGCCAGGACCCGGACGAAGCCTCAAAGCGAAATACCAGGCAGGGGGTGGTATTGGAGGCCCGCACCAGGGCCCAGCCCTCGGGGAAGTCTGCCCGGATACCATCAAGGTGATTGATGGTGGCACCCGGAAGGTCCAGCTGTTGTGCCAGGGTGGCCATGATGTCGAACTTTTCACGTTCGCTGACCGGGACAAAGAGCTCCGGTGTACTGACACTTTCCGGTTCCCGGTCCAGGATATCATCAGCACTGCAGCCCTGCTTGTCCATCAGCTCCAGAAAACGCGCAGCAGCATACAGGCCGTCGTCAAAGCCATACCAGCGATGCTGGAAAAATAGGTGAGCGGAGTATTCGCCGCCAATCAAGGCACCGGAGGCCTGCATGGCCTGTTTGACATAGGAGTGGCCGCTTTTACACATCTGCGGCTGGCCTCCCCGCTCAATGATGCGCTCAGGCAGCAGGCGGCTGCTTTTCACGTCGAAAATAACCGTGGCGCCAGGGTTGTCTGGCAGGATGTCATCAATAAAGGCCAGCAGCATTCGGTCTGCATCTATGATTCGCCCCGTGGCACTGACCAGACCGACCCGATCGGCATCCCCGTCCAGGGCAATGCCCAATTCAGCGTTTTCTGCCTGCACACGTTCAATCAGATCCGTGAGGTTTTCCGGGCGCGTGGGGTCCGGGTGATGATTGGGGAAACTGCCATCAGCTTCACAGTACAGCGGCACCACCTGGCAGCCGAGGGCAGCAAATAGCATGGATGCACAGACACTGCCGACACCATTACCGCAATCAATGACCACTTTGATGGGCCTGGACAGATGAATGTCCGCGCAGATGCGCTTGATGTAGTCAGGCAAAATACTTTTGTTCTGCCGGCTTCCCTGCCCCACCTGGAAATCCTGGGCAAGAATGCGGTCTTTCAAATGGGTAATCTGATCGGCGGCCAGACAGCGGTTTTGCAGGACAATTTTTACCCCGTTGTAATGTTTGGGGTTGTGGCTGCCGGTGATCATGACACCCGAGCGGGTTTCAAGTTCATGGGTGGCAAAGTACAGGGCAGGTGTTGGTACGGTACCAATGGTAATGACATCGCAGCCCGTGGACAGGATGCCCTCACACATGGCCTCCATGAAAGCAGGGCTTGAATGGCGGGCATCTGCACCAACAACCAGGCAGGTCTCTCCTATAGAAAGTGCCTCAGTGGCAATTGCCTTGCCGATTTGCAGCATGATGCCGTCATCGAGTCCCTCGCCGACAATGCCACGAATATCATAGGCGCGAAAAATGCTTTCTGTCAGGGATACTGCCACGTGTCTGTTCAGTGGCCAGTGGCCTGACTATCCCGGTAGCGGGCAGCGATCAGGGTGATCATTTCCCGGGCCAGGTTGGCCTTGCTGCTCTGGGGAAAGGCGAATTCACCATCCTGCCAGTAGGCGGTGGCCAGGGAGGATTCACTGTTGAAAGTGGCGGCAGCGTTATTGGCAAAAATCAGGTCGAGCTTTTTGGCCTCGAGCTTTTTCTTGGCATAGGCTTCCAGGTTTTGCGTTTCAGCGGCAAAGCCAACACAAAAGGGGCGGGCTTCAGAGAGTGACAGCGTGGCCAGAATGTCAGGATTCTTCACCAGGTTCAGCTGCATGGTATCTGAGGATTTCTTGATTTTGTCACTGGCCATTTCGGCAGGACGATAATCGGCAACGGCAGCAACGCTGATAAAAATGTCACCTGGCACCACCTGGCAGGCATCCAGCATCTGCCGGGCACTTTCCACGGGAACCAGCTTCACGCGATCAGGTGCCTGCAAGGCGACCGGGCCACTGATCAGCACCACGTTTGCCCCGGCTTCCATGGCCGCGCGTGCCAGGGCATAACCCATTTTTCCCGAACTGTTATTGCTGATATAGCGAATCGGATCAATGGCTTCACGGGTCGGGCCGGCGGTGATGGTGACATTCACGCCTGCCAGCGAGCCTGTTTCAAACAGATCAGCAGCCATTTGGGCAATGTCTTGCGGTTCCAACATGCGGCCGGGACCGACATCACCGCAAGCCTGTTCACCGGAACCGGGCCCCAGAATGTTGATACCCCGGGCTGCCAGGCTGTCCAGATTGTCCCGGGTTTGCTGGTTGCGATACATGGCCTGATTCATGGCTGGCGCAAGGGCAATTTTTGAGGTTGAGGCCAGGCAAAGGGTTGATAACAAATCATCTGCCCTGCCCTGGCTGAGTCTGGCAATGAAGTTGGCACTGGCAGGAGCCACCAGGATCAGATCAGCCCAGCGGGACAATTCGATATGCCCCATGGCCGCCTCGGCCTCTTCATCCAGCAGTTCGGTATGCACCCGGTTGCCGGACAGGGCCTGGAAGGTCAGCGGGGTGATGAACTCCATGGCAGACGGTGTCATGACCACCCGGACATCGGCACCGGCTTTCACCAGTGCGCGGCAAAGTTCGGCGGCCTTGTAGGCGGCGATGCCGCCGGTGACTCCGAGAATAATCTGTTTGTTTGAAAGGCTCAGCATGGTGTCCTGTCAGGGCAGGGATGAAAACCTGGGCTATAGTGAAGCTACCTGGCTGGTATGCCCGAAAAAGTGGGCAAAGCCTACCAGTAAGGTCGGGTAAATTCAATTTGGTGTCAATGACTTAGCCGAAATCCAGGACGCATCCTGTCCAGCGGTTTCAGGGCTAATCGGGGAGCGATACATGTCGCTGCATGAGTGGCCGGCCTCAGAACGGCCAAGAGAAAAACTACTGGCCAGTGGTGCTGCCAGCCTGTCGGATGCCGAGCTGCTGGCAATCTTTCTGCGTACTGGGACCCGTGGGCGCCATGTCCTGGATACCGCACGGGACCTGATTCGGGAATTTGGCGGCCTGCGGGGTATTCTGAATGCGCCGATGGAGACCTTCTGCGCCCGGCCCGGGCTGGGCAGCAGCAAATATGCCCTGCTGCAGGCTGTCAATGAGTTGTCCCAGCGCTGCTTGCGGGAAAAACTGCTGCGAGAAGATGCCTTTACCAGTTCAGGCACTACCCGCCGCTATGTGCAGTCCCGCCTGGGAAGCCGCGGCAGGGAGGTGTTTTTGTGTCTGTTTCTGGATAACCAGCACCGCCTGATCGCCCAGGAAGAGCTGTTTCTGGGCACTATTGACGGTGCTTCTGTGCATCCACGGGAGGTGGTGAAGCGGGCGCTGTTTCATAATGCGGCAGCCCTTATTTTTGCGCATAATCACCCTTCTGGCGTGACGGAACCCAGCCAGGCGGATATACATATCACCCGTCGCCTGAAAAACCTGCTGGCGGAAGTGGATATCCGTACCCTGGATCATCTCATTGTGGGCGAGGGAGAGGTCAGCTCGCTGGCAGAGCGCGGACTGCTATAGATGGCCTGCGCGTGACACTGCCTGTAGAGTGGGCATGAACTCTGGAGGCCAGTCGCCTGATTTACCAAGATATTCGTTGAAATACGGTGGTCGTTCTGGTATAAAACGCGCTCTTTTTTTCACCGAATTTTTTGCCTGGCCTCAAAAAGGCGGGCAGCAGGGATTCAGACGAGGCAATACAATGTCTAGAGTATGTATGGTTACCGGCAAAAAACCTGTTACTGGGAATAATGTATCCCACGCCAAAAACAGGACCCGTCGCCGTTTTAGCCCCAATCTTCACACTCACCGCTTTTGGGTTGAGTCAGAAAACCGCTTTGTGAAACTGCGCCTGACCAGTAAGGGCATGCGTATTATCGACAAGAAAGGTATCGACCAGGTCCTGAGCGAAATTCGCGCCCGTGGCGTCAAGGTATAAGACAGGTATAAGACAATGAGAGATAAAATCAGACTCGTATCAAGCGCTGGCACCGGTCATTTCTACACCACTGACAAAAACAAGCGCAACATGCCGGAAAAAATGGAGATCAAGAAATTCGATCCCGTTATCCGCAAGCACGTTCCTTACACTGAAGCCAAGATCAAGTAAGACCTTTCTTGATGCTGCCCGTTATTCAGGCAGCTGATCAGGCTTTACCCAACCGGCAGCGGTGAATCATCAGGATTCTTCCCGCTGTCTGGGTTGGTTGCCCTCCCACCGTTTCACCAGTCCGCTTTCCAGACCGAACAGATCCAGTGTCCGGCCGATGCTTTGCTGCACCATGTCGTCTATGGTCTGCGGATTCGTATAAAACGCCGGTACCGGCGGATTAATTATTCCCCCCATATGCGTCACCCTGAGCATGCTTTCCAGGTGGCCACTATGCAGGGGAGTTTCCCTGACCATCAGGACCAGCTTGCGCCTTTCCTTCAACACCACATCTGCAGCCCGGCTCAGCAGTGACGCGGTTACACCTGAGGCTATTTCCGAAAGACTCTTGATGGAACAGGGTGCAATCAGCATGCCCATGGTGCGGAAACTGCCGCTGGCAATGGCGGCGCCGATGTCGGCATTGGAATAGTGAACATCGGCCAGGGCAGTCAGCTCTGCATAACTTAGCGGGCTTTCCTGGCTGAGGGTTAGCCTGGCGGACTGTGTGACCACCAGATGGGTTTCGACAGGGGTGTTCTTCAGCGCTTTGAGGGCTTCAATGCCGTAGATGATGCCGGAGGCACCACTGATACCGATAATGAGTCGTTGGGCAGTCATGGTAAGGGGTTACTCTACAAACTCGCGGGGCTCCAGGGGAACGGCCAGCAGAAACTTGTTTACACAAACAATAAACGCCGGGATGGTGCCCAGCAGGAAAAAAGACATCCCGGCCATAATGGCCAGACCGATAAATAACCAGGTCAGTAAAATCCAGGCTGTGAGAGTGATCAGCCCATGAACGACTGGCACGTTACTGGTCTTGTGACACGCCGGGCATTCTGCTGGTGAAAACATCACGGAAAACAGTTTCTGGAAACTGGAGATCTCCTTCTCATGACAGTACGGGCATTCATGGAGCTGGCGAGACATCTGGCTTGGCCTAATCGTGCAGGATAGACTGGCAAAGGTATCATGGCTTGCCTGTGTTTTTAAATCCGGCAACCCGTTGACGCAGGTCAATACCGGTATTTGCTGAACTGAAATACTGAAACCTCATTCCCTTGGAGAAAAACCCGTGACCCACTTCCTGCATACTATCCCGCAGCGGATACTGGCCCTGTCCCTGCTATGGCCGATGGCGATTGCTGCTGTTCTTGCCCATGAGGATGAGCAGGCTGTCGCCGTACCGGTCAGCATCAATGCCCTGATGGTGACCCTCATTGATCATTCCGCGCATTACATCTGGGACTACTCTGCCATGAACAGGCGGATCACGGATGAGGAATGGCAGACGGTCGAGTATTACGCCATTCAGCTGGCCGGGTCAGGTCCTCTCATCACCCTGGGGGGTGCCGGGGATATGGACAACGCCTGGGTAACCTCTCCGGTGTGGACAGCGCTTTCCCGTGATATGACCAATGCCGCAATGAAAGCGCTTGAAGCAGCAGGAGAAAAAGACAAGCTGAAGCTTGGGCTTGCTGGTAATGATCTGGTGGACAGCTGCGAAGGCTGCCATGAAGCGTTCAAGCCAACCCTGCCAACGGAAGGCATCCTGCACCAGCCGGATTACGACTACCTCTATCATTTGTTCGAACGTAAGTAGGTACTTGCGGGTAATGCAGCAGAAGCCTTCAGAAGTTGGCGTGCCTCTGGCTGTGGTACTGAAGAACGGACTAGTTGGGAATCTTGATCCAGTCGCCGGCCTTGGGTTCACCGAAGGGATAATCGCCGTTTAACAGCCTTAACATATCTTCCTGGTGTTCGGTCAGGCGCGTTTGTGTGGCCAACTGGGCATAAGTGACATCGGATGGCACCTGTACATACGTCAGCTGCACGGGATTGGCAAACAGGGTTTCATTGCGCTGAATCGGACGGAAGCTTTTGATGGACTCCATCAGCTGCTCGTCACTGTAGCCATCACCTGCTTCAGCCGTGAAAATAAAGGCTCTCGGGCCATAGTAAATAACTGCCAGGCGCTCACCTGAAGCAGGATTGATGCCTGTATGGCCAACAAGCCCGAACTGGGACATGGCCTCAGACTGCTGCAGGTCGGCGATGCCCATGGACTCTGTCAGGAACAGGCGGGGTTCCTTGACCGGTTGCTGTAACCGCTGTGCTTCCACTTTCAGTGAACTGCCCTCATCCATACTGATGCCTGTAACAGTCGTTGTCGTTTCATTTTTGGCCCAGCCATCCGGGAAGATCATGGTATAGCCCAGCAGGTTCTGGTAATAGCGGTTGCGTTGTTCAGCACCGGCGACATTCTGCGGGCTGGGTCCAACGATCAGCCCGGTCATTTCGTTTCGGAACACAGCGGGATCTTCGTCGTCGAAAGCCCCTTCACCCAGGGTGGCGGCCTTGCCCACGACTTCCTGCAGACGGGTGTCATTGCGTGGATGCGAGGCAAACAGGCCGTGGTAGGCCACGGCGGTGCGGTTGGAGGTGCGTTTCATGAAGTCTTCATGGTTTTTCAGCACTTCAATGACCTCAACCATGGCATTGGGGTTGTAACCGGCTTTTGACAGGTATTCAGCACCAAGGCTGTCAGCTTCGAGTTCCATATCCCGGCCATAGCCGCTGATCAGGGCGCCGCTGATCAGGTTGGTGGTTTCCCGGATGTCGACCATGGTGATGATCATCAGGGCAATGGATGCGGCATTGGCCGAACGCGCTGCCGTCTGCTGACGCACCGCGTGACGAGCGGTGATATGGCCAATTTCATGCCCCAGAACCGCAGCCAGCTGGGCCTCGGAATTCAGGTAGGTCAACAGGCCGCGATTGACATAAACAAAGCCGCCAGGCAGGGCAAAGGCATTGATATCAGGGCTGTCGATAATGGTGAAGACATAATCCAGTTCCGGACGATGGGATATGGCAGCCATTTTCTGTCCGACCCGCTCCACATAAGCCTGCAGCTCAGGATCGTTATAGACAGGATTTTGCTTGATCATTTCCGCATGCAGTTCCTTGCCCTTTTCGATCTCTGCACTTTCGGACATAAGGACAAAATTGGCACCACCCGTGGGATTGCTGGCACAGCTGCCCAGAAGCAACGCAGCCAAACCCGCACCGAGGATGTGGTGTTTGGCAGAGGAATTCAGAAGTGAGCGCAGGCTTACCATGACAACATCCTAACGAAGAAAAGCTGAATCAGGCATGAACTTCATCATGGTCGCTGAACAGGTATCAGGTGCCATTGATGAATTGTTTGAGCTGGTTTCCCAGGCCGCTGCAGGCACTGGCTTCAACCCGGGCGATCAGGGGAATGGGTACGACAACAGCCGGCATATAGGACTGGCCGTTGGCCTCGGTGCTGATCGAGCCGACTGATGTGAGGGTATCCAGATCCCAGATTTCAGCTTCAAAGGTGGAATCATCCTGCCAGGTGCCGAAACCAAAACAGCCGCCGCCGGCAGGGCCGACAGCGCAGGAAATGGAACCGGACTGGTCGGTACGCTGGGTGATGCCATCCAGCCAGACAATGTATTCGATACCAAACTCTTCCATTTTTTCAGCAGCGACATCCACCGCCATCAACTGCTCCAGATGGCCGGTACGCATCGGAGCTGTGCGTGGTTCGAAAAAGGGAAACATGGCATCGAGGAATTCCCGTTCGTCGACTACGTTAATGGCATTCTGGCCGCTGGACACCACATTGGCGACACAGCCCACAAAGCTTTCTTCGGTTTCGTAGTTGTTGCTCTGGCGACGGCCCAGAATGACGATGCTTTCATCCTCACCAATGGACGTGGCGCTTTGTCGGAACTCATCAATTTCGGTGATGGTACAACTGCTCAGACAGACAGCAACCGCCAGAAGCGGCAGCAGGCGGGAAAACACAGTATTCGGGTTCAGCGGGTTCATGATATGGGTCCAGCAAAAAATACCGATAGTCACATGATGTTAGTCGTCCAAAACATTTTCTGACCTGAGCCAGTCTTTGACTTCAGGGATATTACTGAAACTTAGTGAGAAACTGGCGGCCAGGTCGCGCAGGGCCACATTGGCGGCGTCATTCACGCCATCATCCACCGACTGAAAGGATTCTTCCGGCGACTTGCCGTACGCCGTCATCACCCAGTCGGCAATATAGTCGCCGTTGGCATGGGCAAGACGCATGTTGTACTTGACCCAGATTTCGTAAACATTCAGGCGGGTTTTCTGCGGCAGGCCTACCTGGAACTCCTCGATGGCAGGGACAAACACGGCATCCAGATTGCTGTAATTGCCCGCACTGTCCATATCCTCCAGGTGAATGACTTCCTCAAACACGGCTGGCAGCATGGTGTCAAACAGGGCTACCTGGGAGGGACCGGAATTGATGATGTACTGATCATCGCCGGTGTTGTCATTGATTTCGATATAGCTGTGGGTGGTGAATGCCGGATCATAGTAAACACCCACAGTCAGGGGCAGCTTCCTGACCAGCGGAGCCGGATAGGTCCCGGAAATATTGATCGTGGCAACTGAACACGCGGTCAGTAACAGGACAGGCAGCAGCAGGGCTGGCCTGGCCAGGATCTGACAGAGGTTGCGGATACTGATTTTGCGATTGATCTTGGTCATTATCTTAATACGTCAATACGTCGCTCCAACCTTCCCCTTTTGACTCAGGGGGTACCTATATTACTCCAGTTTTGGCATTCAGCAATATGCCGCCCATGCTCAATAGGCCTGGTTCAATCCCACGAAAGTACCGCCATTTTTCCGGGACAGCTCTCTCATTAATGTGGCAAAGCGTTCCGCCGTGGACTGATAGCGGTCCGGCTGTGAAAAGTATACGGGGAAACCGATGCCATGGATTCGTACCAGCCGGTTGCCGTCCCGGTCTGCCACATTTATGCGGTCCACGGTGTCGATAACACTCTTGATGGAACCGCTGGCCGGTGGAAACTCATCACCCAGTACATACAGGCTAATTTTTTTGCCCGGATCGTAATAGGTCTGGATGGCGGCGGTAATGCCCTCCACCGGACTGGAATTACTGAAGGGGTTCCAGGTGCGCAGACGCTGTAGTATAGCCTGGCGCCTGGCCGGGGTATCCGGTATCCAGTCTCCCCGGAAACTGGAAAACAGGTACTCACCCATATCATTCATCACCTGGATGCCCTTGACCTCCGGATAGATATCCAGCGTATCAACCATCACTTCCAGCATACGAGACCAGCTGTAGTTGAACATACTTCCCGAGGTGTCGATCAAAAAGATGATGTATTCACTGTCAACAGGAACCCCGCCCACGGAATTATCCAGCTGGACCTTGTCCATGTTGGCCTGCAGGCGTTGCATTTCTTCGGTAAGTTGCTGACGGGCAATGGCCAGCTGGCCTTCCAGAATATCGTTCACGGTGGATTGCTGATTGGTGGCATTGAACTGGCCATTGAGTGTGGACAGCTCCCGCCGCAGACGGGCAATACGTTCCTCATACTGGGATAACTGTTCATGCTTGGCATTGAGGTCACGATTAAGGATGGTGGTTTCCCCCCGGATATCAAACAACTGGCGCTGAAGTTCCAGCACACTGCCTTCTCTCGGCGTATCCGAAATCTCGAGCGGCGTTGGTGTGGAGGATTTTGTGATCATCAACAACAGGATGATCGCCCCGAAGCCGCAGGACATTACATCCAGGAAGGATACGTTGAATGTTTCACTTGTGCGTCTTGCCACGTTCACTATTCCTCATGCCGGACAACCACACTGGCGGTCTCCAGCATACGGGTGTTGCCTCAGGGCCAGTCCCTGGATGGGCTCAGGAACGAGCCGCCAGTGGCCACAGTCAGTTTCCAGTACAGGGATGCCGCCATCGGATCTCCTTCCAGTGGCGCCATAATGACGTTGACCGGAATCCCCGAGGGTAATTTCTGGATAGCATTCTTGAACAATTCTTCCCGTTCACGGCCAGATACCGTGTTGCGATTGCCATCACTGTCCCGACGGGTGAAAAAACCGCCTTCCCTGGAGCCCATGGTGGGCAGGCCGTCCGTGATGATATAGATGTTATCCGGGGGCGGGCTCATGGCCGCAACGGCTTCAAAGACCGGGTCCAGGTTGGTGCCGCGCTCGGGGAGGGTTTTGCCCAGGGTCTCGATAGCACCGGAAAGCTGGGCTTCATCCGCCACTTCCAGCCATTGCCCCAGGGTGCCCGGGACGAGCGGATAGACATCATCATTAAAGGTATAAAGCTGATACTGGCTGGGCGGGGGCAGCTGGGTGGTAAGCCAGTCGACGATTGTCCTGACACCCACCCATTTCTCCGAATTGAGCCTGGCCTCCTCGGACATGTTACGGCGACGCAGGATATTCACTATGGTGTTATCGAGCATGCTGGCGGATTTGTCCACCAACACCAGGATGCGGCTGCCGCCCAGGATCAGCCCGGTCAGATACTGCCGGTTGCCATTGCCGACATAGGGGCGAATGAAGTTGCCGCTGAAGGTGCTGTCAGCCGCCCGAAGTCGTTCCAGCTCCTCTTCCAGGCTCTGGATGTCAGCCTTGAGCTGTTCAACGCTGTCTTCCCGTGCCAGGGTGGTATTTTCCAGCTGGGCCAGCTCTTCCAGGAAAGAATCGATTTCCTCCTGTATGGATCGAGCCAGCCCCTGGGCCTGAACCATTTGCAGATCCACATCGGAAATGGTGTTGCGGATGCGCACCAGGTTTTCCTCGCCGTCATTGATTTCCTCGTTTAGCAGGTTGATCTCCGCGCTGAGTTCGGGAGACGTGGTCTGGGAATTGACACTGATGGAATGGTCGAGAATCAGGAAAATGAGGACCACGGCACCAAAGCCACAGGACATGACGTCCAGAAAGGACAGGCTGATGGGATTGAACTCGCGCTTGGATGCCTTGCTCTCGGCCATGGCCTATTCCACCTGGATCATCCGCAGCTCATCGCCAGCCCCTTTTATGGAGAGGGCGTCACCGGCATTCAGTATCGTACCGGTTGATGCAGGACTGCCATTGATGAGCAGTTCTCCATTTCCCTGGGCACTGACCATGATGCCCTTGTCAGCCAGGGTCAGGGATAACGTACCGTTGGTATCCGTTGTCTTCAGGCAGGGGCCTGACGTCGAGCCGCTGCCATAGGCGATTGTTGTAGGCAGGGCATAGGCGCGATGCCGGAGTAAAACGTGGCTCGCCAGGGTCGAGTTGGCAGCGGGCCTGTTTGCTGGATTTGTTTTGCCGGTAACCGGCAGGCTGGTAATGAAATTCAGTGACCCAGGCTCCCCCCTGATCTGATCAAGATGCTTCAGGCAGCTTTCGAGCAGGAGAGCATCCTGTACCGCCGTGATATTTTTCAGATACAGGCCGAGCCCGGGCAAGGAGGCAAACTCCGCTGGCACATGAAGGTCAAAGGCAGCCCCTGCCAGGTTGTCCATCTCGGTTCTGATCTTGGCGTAGATATTCCTGACCCGTTGTTCAAAATGACCCTGGTTGATCCTGGCCTGGTAGACAGCGCCCTTGTTGTTGATCTCCATGAGGATCTCGTTGTCCTTGAGGGCGCGGTTGATCCAGTCTTCCAGCTGGTTGTAAACGTACTGTTCGGTTTCAGCATTGTGCTGCGGGTCGAAACGGCTTTGCTTGATGAATTCATCGGTGACCATATTGGCCCAGGCGTCATGCAGGGCCAGCAGTCCGGTGCCGGGGATCTGCACAACCTTGCCGCGCTCAACCCGGTCATTGGACAGGGTAAAGCTGGTGAGTACCGACTGGTGCAGCTGGATGTCCAGATACACCATCTGGTCAGGTGCATCAGCGTTGGCTGCAGCCAGCAGGGGTATGTCCACAAGACCGGTGGCATTGAAACTGCAGGACTGCACCAGACCCAGCAGGATGGAAAGCTGGTTGCGGTTGTAGTTGCTGGGGACAGCAAACACCACACCATTGTTCAGATCATGCTGGCCGGCAATGTCATTGAGATGGGCAAACGCCAGGTCCGCCTGGTGGCGAAAGCTGCTGCTGTTGGCCAGCGGGTCCAGGCTTAACTGGGACCAGAACTGGGTATAGGTCTGGCGCGGATGCAGCCGGGCAATTTGCCTGGCCTGTTCGCCGAACAGGGGCTGCTTGCTGGCCGTGTTGGCATAACCCGGGCTTTCCACGAGTACGCCGCCCTCATTGCGCAGGATGACCTTGCGGTCATTCAGTTCGATGACATGCACACTCACTCGTGGTCACCTTTGCTGGGAACCTGCAGGTGACGCAGCAGGTTGTTGTCGCAGTAGTTTTGCGTGTCTAGCACCAGGCGGTCCTGCATCAGCTGCAGCTGATATAAAAGAAACATGAGCAGGATACTGACCACCAGGGCTATAAAGGTGGAGTTGAATGCCACACCCAGGCTGATGGTGACACCTTCGATGTCACCACTGACCGCGCGATGGGCCTGGCCCAGGGCGTCCCCGATACCACGCACGGTGCCCAAAAAGCCGATGGACGGGATGGCCCAGGCAATGTAACGGACAATGGTCAGTTCACTTTCCAGGCGTTCAGCCTCGGTGTTGCAGATATCCTTCACCACCCCCGCGACATCGGGAATGTTGCGGGTGGAGCCAAAGCGCTGGAGTGCGGCGAGCAGGGCCCGGGGCAGCAGGAACTCACGTTCATTTGCTGGCAGGGCCTGAACAGGGCGGGCAAAATCCCGGGTATCCTCGGGCAGGATGCTCATGCCTTCCGAGAGGTTCAGCAGCGGGCGCTGCAGCAGTTTGTTTTCATTGCGATTGCGCGCAATTTTCAGGCCCATGATCGACATGGCCCAGAGCATCAGGATGATACAGGTCTCCTGCTCAAAATCCCGCATGACCACATACAGGGAGCGTTCACCGACATATTCGGGATCTATGGCCTGCTGGGCAGCCTGCTGGGCCTGCACGGCATCAGCGTTGGGCCGGATGACCGCAACATAAACGGCATGCACCACGATCACCGAAATGATCAGTGCGAAAACCTGGTAAATGAAATCGGAGATGATGCCCTGTTGTTTCATACGCAATTGCCCTGGTTAAAGCCTGTACTCAGATATCCACCGGAAATGCTACCGGCAGGTCTTCGGTTATCCTGACGCTGGGGACAAAGTTTTCATCCTCCGGCGGCGTCAGGCCGTTATCTTCAGTGTCTGTGTCGTTCCCCTCCGGGCCGTCATCCTGGTTGGAGGACGCCTCGGCCGGGATTGATTCAGTATCATCCTGCGCCTGTTGCGGCTCTGCCGCCAGCAGGACCTGGGCCAGGCATAGTGCTGACAGGACAGTATAAAGCAGGGACCTCATCAGGGCTGCTCCAGGAACCTGGCGACACGAAAGCCCACATCATCACGGGGCTCGTTATTGTAATCGCGGTAGGACAGGCGCAGTTCTGTCAGTGTACCGTGGGCCCAGCTTGAGCCCCGAATGACATGATAGGTACCGCTCGCAGGACCCATCGGATTCAGTTCCACGCTGTTGCCAATCTGTCCGGTGGAGCCGTAAAAATCGTGAACCCATTCCGCCACGTTGCCGCCAATATCAAAGAAGCCGTTGGCGTTGGGCGGGAAGCTGCCCACGGGCGCGGAGCCCAGATAGCCGTCATTGTAATTGGCAATGATTCTGCCCAGGTAAACGCCGGCGGCGATGTCGGCATAGTTACCGTGATTGGCAGGCGGTGGCAGTTCCGGCCCCCAGGGAAATTTCAGCAGGCTGTTGGGATCGCTTTCCACCCTGGCCACCCAGGCCCATTCGGCTTCGGTGGGCAGGCGGTAGCCGATGCTGCTGGCATTGAAGCCGGTGACCTTGTCACCTTCAGTGTTGTAAAAATGTGGCAGTCCTTCCTGGTCACTGAGCCAGTTGCAGAACAGGGCGGCCTGTTCCCAGGTAATCCTGACCACGGGCTGGTTGTTGTTGCTTAGCGTCCTGCCTTCGACGACCCCCGAGGAATGCTCACTGTCGAATTTGGCAAACTCGGCATTGGTCACTTCCATCAGGGATAAATAGTAAGGCCGGTTCAGGCTGACATTGCGCAGGATTTCGTTGGCCTGACGTCCGGGCTCGCGGCGGGAAGCGCCCATCTGGAAGTTGCCGGGATAGATCAGCTTCATGGATTGGCCGCTGGCATTGGTGATCATCGGCTTGATGGATTCCAGGCGCTGCTGTTCCAGGGACTTCATTCTGACATCCAGCTTCTGGGCAAGACCTGGCCTGGAGACGAATTCAGTGGTGTACGTAACATAGCCTTCGCGACGGAATTCCAGTGTCTGACTGGCAGCCAGCAGTTCAATGGTGCGATTGCCTGTACCGCGGGACTCGCCATTGACAAAGAGTTCGGCATCCTCGGGCACGACAGTGATTTCCACCGAGCTGAGAATGGGGTCCAGGGTGACATGCAGTGACGCTTCTTCTTCAGGCCGTGTGGTGATACTGCGATTGGCTGCTTCATAGCCGTTCAGGAAGAAGCGCAGGTTATGAGAGGTGCCAGGAGGCACTGTAAGCTCTATCGGTGTCTGGCCCTGAAAAACACCATCGAGAGTGACATTGGCCCTGCTTGGTGTTGACTGCAGAAGTACCAGTCCATCCGCCTGTTCAAGCGTGATGGAAGGTATGAGAAACTCTTCCCGGGCGATGACATCAATGGTATCTGTCCAGGCTTTGTGGGCTGGCAGTTTGACCAGGACTTCATGCTGGCCCTCCAGTATTTCGGCAACCAGTGGAGTCTGTCCGATATCGACGCCATCGACAGTGACCATGGCGCCGGCCGGGCTGGTGCTGAAACTGACATCGGCCCAGGCAGGCAACAGGCTTACGGAGAGATCCTGGCGGGTCTGACGACCCTCAATGACCACTTCGGTCTGGAAGTTTTCGTAGCGGTCCATGGAGACACTCACCAGGTGGTTGCCTGCTGCCAGTTCCAGATCAACCAGAGGGGTCTGCCCCAAGTCATTGCCATCCACAGTCACGGTTGCGCCTGCGAGCTCGCCGGCGGTCACGGTCAGAAAACCGGGCAGGGGCTGCATGTCGATAATAAAGGTCTGGGCCTGTTGATCTGTCACTGTCAGTGTCGTGTCGAGGTCGTAATACCCTTCGGCAGTGACCGTGATGGGCAGTCCGCCTTCCAGGACCAGATAGCGGGGACCGATCCTGACGGCCAGGGGGCTGTTGACGTTGACGATACTGGTGACAGGCGATACATCCAGAAAGACCGACCGGGCTGAAAGCACAAACCAGGCCGCTACAGCGAAAACCATCAGGATGCTGCCCAGCAGGATTTTGGCAGGGCTGGGTCTGAAGGAAAACGAGCTGGCGGAATGATCAACCGGCGTGAAATCTATGGGCGTGATCGGCCCGTTCGCTCCGTCGGGGCCGGTTACCGGCGCATTGTGTTTGTCTTCAGACATCTGGAGTCACTGCCTCTCGATTACAGCACTTCTTCGACACACTGTACGGTAACGACAGGAGACTGGCCATCAAAGCCCACGACAAATTCTTCCCGGACATCACGGTAACCTTCGCGAATGCCAACAGCCACATAGGCCCCGGGTGTCAGTGAGAGTTCCTGGGCAGTGAACTGTCCAAGCTCACCAACCTGGTAGACAGTGACCCGGGTCAGGCCATCGGATTGCAATCTTACTGTCACCGGTTCGGTGGCACGTTCCAGAAACTGCCGCATGGTGGTGAGCTGGCCATCAAGGCGAGGCCAGTTGCCTGGAATTTTCACCGCTTCGTTATAGACGCCAAGTGCCTGCTGGTAGACCGTGTTCTCTGCCAGGCGTAGTGGATTGTTGTTGATGGTTTCCAGATAGCGGTCAAGGTTGTTGCGGCTGTTGGCATCACTGCGTCCTTCACGGGCTGAAACCAGGTTGGAGTCTATGGCCAGCGCCTGGTCATAGGAGTCCAGGGCACTGGTCCATTGCTCCTGTGCAGCAAAGGTACGCGCCGCATCCAGGTGGACATTGATAGCGCTCATGGTCATGGCACTGACAGTCTGCTCCAGGGCTGCCGTGGCCTCGGGAGAATCAGGTTTAAGCGCCAGGGCATCACGAAAGGCCGCCTCTGCTGCGTCGGGATTGTCCTCAGACAAGGCATTGAAGCCCCGTGACATGGCAGCAGAAAAATCCCGGTTGAGGATGTCGGTATTGGCCTGGCGCAGCAGGGCCTGGGCACCGGCATGATCCGGATCTTCCGCCAGGGCCTGTTGATAGAAGGTTCTGGCCTCCTCGAACAGGTTTTGCTGATGCAGGGCTTCACCCTGGGCGATGATGCCCAGCACTTCGGCCAGTTTCTGCGCACGGTCGTAGCCGGTGACGGCTTCCTCGCTCGCAGGATTGATCAGTACAGCTGTACTGAAGGCCGCTTCGGCGGCTTCCGGATGTCCATCAAGGATGGCTTGCTGGCCGGTCTCGACAAAACGGGCAAAGGTTTCCGGCAGGCCGTTATCAAGACGGGTGAGGATATCGAGCCCCTGCTGGTAAAACGCGGCGGCATCGATAAAGGCCTGGTTGCGATAGGCTTCGTCACCATCAGCGGCAAACCCGAAAACCCGTTCAAAATCGGCGGCAGCCCATTTGTTGGCCTCCTGTTTTTCCAGGCTTTCCTGCAGGTCGAGCAATTGAGCCAGGATATTCTGGGCAGTCTCACGCTGGCGCAGTTTCTGAGCTTCCTCGAAGGGCGATACCTGGTTTACAGGGGCAGCCGTGTCAGAGGGTGCTGTGACCACCACCACGCTGGCTGTCGCCGGGTCCGGGGGAGAGATGAATTTTGGCAGGACAAAAATCACGCCGAGCACGAGCACCAGCAACAGGGCAAAAATGCCCGCCAGGATGGCGGACTGCTTCTTTTTCTCCGCGTCGCTGCGCTGGATTTCTTCAACCCCCAGCGTGGGTGACGGCGTAAATGGCGGGGGCTGGTCCGGGGACGGCTTGCCGGACAGGTTCAGGTCGGCAGGCGTGATCTTGTCAAAATCTGAATCGGCCATGACGTGCTGCTCTCATGTGGTGAAAATCCTGATTCAGGGTTCACTGGACGGAAGAGCTGCTGACCTCCCCGGTTTCATTGGCATAGATATCAGCCAGGATTTCACGCCACTGGTCGTACTGGGCTTCCACGGAACCGGTCAGGGTAATAGTGCGTTCTTCCAGCTCGATAGTCTGGGGAGCAATTTCCATTTCCAGGGAGTTGCCCAGCTCGGCCAGGGCCTCAACATGCATCTGGCGCTCATCGCCCTTGTCAAAAGCATCCTTGATCAGCCAGCCGCCGCTGGCAATGATGACCGGAGACGAATAATAGGTAGCGGCATTGTTGCTTTGAGTCGCTGCAATGCCGCCGATGATGGCGGCCACGCCCATGATCATGTTGCGGCGGGAATCGGCCTGCAGTCTATCCAGTTTCATGACCTCATCGTAACTGAGGCGGCGGAATTCGGTGTAGGGCGTGTCCATCTGGCGAACAAAGTTCGAGTAGTAATCCTGCAGGGCATCCACGTACTGGTAGTCACGCTCGCGGATATTGTCGATGCGGGCCAGGATGGGATCGTTGTCTGCTGGCAGGCGTTTGACATCAATGAGGCCGTTGCGGCCTTCCGCCAGGTATTCATCAAATACCTGTGGTGCAAAGTCACGGGCAAACTGTAATTCGGACACGGTACGGATATTCAGAATATCCTCCCGGTCGATGTTGCGTTTTTTGTACGCCAGGATGTCATTGGCAATCTTGTTGAACAGGCCCTGGAAGGCATCTTCACTGCGGCGCATACGGGGGTCATAACTGTACTTGCTGACCACCTCCTCGTATTCCTTGTTGATCCAGGTCTTGCCGGTGGAATCCTTGACGTTGACCTCCACCTTCATGGTTTCCCCATCGGATTGCAGGATGGTGCCGCTCACGGCGACATCGGAACTGGACAGGTCGCCGGGGACGACGCGAACAACGCCCCAGTTGCCGCTGTTCTGCATGGCCTCGGCCAGGTGGTACGAGGTGAAATAGGTTTCGGCCATGCGTACGTCGGAAAAGGTCAGCTCTTCACGGTTGCTGGGAATGTCATCAAGACCGGGCTGGAAGATGGCGATGCCTACATCCAGCAGTTCATCCTCGACGATCGGGCTGCTGTCGGTAACGACCGGTGTAAAGGTGGTGCTTTTGACAGTCTGCGTTGCACAACCGGTCACACCCGCCAGCATGATGGCAATGATTAGCGGTTGAAATAACCTGTTCATGGTTAGGATACCTTTCATTCTCTCTGCAATGTTCAGTGTTTGGTGTTAATGAATATTGCTATACGTAATCATGCTACTGACCGATGCCTGTATAGGCACGGTATTCATCCCAGAGTTTTTCCCGCAGTTCGGGATCGGGTTCGTTCATCGCGGCTTCACGGAGCTGCCTGGCCACAACGTCATCGTTGGCTCCCGGCGGGATATCATCCGGAATCGGAAAGGTTTCCTGCTGGGTATTGGAAAACTCCCCTTCCCGGCTGACGTTGCCTGCCGGCATGATGCCACCGCCAGTTGAGCCCTGTGGAGCAGAGGCGATAATCAAGGGCCCATTGCCCGCGTTACCGGATCCATCCCGGTCACCACCACCGCCACCACCCGTGCCAGACATCACCCCGCTACCGGCCTCATCGGCGTCAGCCTGTACCCGCTCACGTTCGCCAAGAATCATGCCGTCGAATTCGGCAAAGCCTTCGTTGAGCCGGGCATCGAGCGCCGCACGGCGTTCGGCAGCAGTCATTACCTGACCATTGCCGGCTGAGAGGTCGGCAAAGGGATCATCGCCTTCATTGCCATTGCCGCCCTGGGTATCAAAGCCGCCGCCTGATTCTGAACCGGTGCCGGCTGTTTCAAAGCCGCCGGCCTGGGATCCCGATGTTCCGGTACTGCCGTTCTGCGACCCGTTTTGCATCCCGCCACTTTGCTGGCTGCTCTGCTGGCCGTTGTCCATGCCCGAATTCTGGCTGCTGGTGCCGGTCTGCCCCTGGCTGCCAGCCACCTGCGGTGATGATTCAAAACCGCCACTGCTGGAAGCTGTGCTGCCAGCGGGACTTGATGAGCCACTGTCAGACTGACTGGCAGTGGATGAACTGGACGAACTGCTTGACTGGCTTGAACTGCTTGAGGAGCTCGAGCTGCTGGACTGGCTGGAGCTGCTCGAAGAGCTAGAACTGCTGCTTGCGGTGGGCATACTTGATGAGGAACTTGGCATACTGGGCGAAGAGCTGGGCATGCTGCTGGACGAGGTGCTTGGCATGCTCGGTGCCGATGAACTGGACGAGCTGGACGAGCTCGGCATACTGGGCATGCTTGAGGACGATGACGAACTGGAAGAAGACTGGCAACCCACCAGGGCCGTGATGGTGGCACCGACCAGTACCGGGGCTATTTGAGCCCTGAATTCATGCCATTTGATTGTGTGTTTCATCTGTCGTACTTCCTCCGCTCACTCTTCGCCCGGTCTGATGTGAAACGCGCTTTCAAATCGGCTGAAAGTGCCTGTTTTCGCGGTTTTGAGGCGGTAAATGAACCGTCTATCCTCCGCCTTCGAGGTCTTAAGGTCAACCGTTTTGAGGCAAATATTCCCTGCCTTGTCAGGGGCCTGATTCTGGCAAAACCTTGCTGAATACGCCCTGAATACTTTTGACAGCAGGTGTGTGGAAACAGGACCGTGTGATGCGGTGAAAATTCCCCTTTCAGACCCTGTGCAGCATCAGGTTGCCCCAGGTGTCCGGCGTGGCGGTCCAGCCTGGCGCCAGCCAGGTGGTGGCATTGTGCTCGGTAATCAGGGCGGGTCCGGCAAGTGTCTGACCGGCAGGCAAGGCGCTGCGCAACACGAGAGGGACCGGCTGGTCGATCCCGACCAATGTGGCGAAACGGGGTTCATCCTTCACGGGATCAGCCTTGAAGCTGGCCAGCACTGGTGCGGGCTTGTCATGTCTGGCTGCCAGGCGCAGGTTGACGAGCTCCACCTCTGTGTCCAGGCGGTGTCCATAGCGTTGCTGATGGCGCTGATGGAAGGTTTCTTCGGTGCTGTCCCTGTCCTGCCAGGGAATCGTCAGGGTTGAGGACTGCCCGGCGTAGCGGCAATCTGCACTGCGCTGCATCCGGATGTCAGCCCGGGTGATACCTTCTGCCTGCAATTGCGCCACACCAGCGGTTTCCAGATCGGTATAAAGCTGATCAAGCTCAGCCTCATCAACATCCTTCAGCAGGGTCTGATGTGTCCGTGAAAGTTGTCGTTCGACGGGTGCCAGGAACATGCCCTTGGCAGAAAGCACGCCAGCGTTCACCGGGACCATGGCGGCGTTCATGCCCATGGCATCAGCCAGAGCGCAGATATGCAGGCCACCGGCGCCCCCGAAGCAGCACAGTCTGAAGTTGCCAGGCGCATGTCCCCGGGCAACCGATATCACCCGCAAGGCCCGGGCCATATGTTCATTGGCCACACGGATAATCCCCAGGGCGGCTTCCTCGATTGTCAGGGACAGGGCGCTTGCAATGGGTGCCAGTGCCTGCCGCGAGGCCTCGATATCCAGGGTCATGGTGCCGCCCAGAAAGGCATCGGCCTGAAGGCGGCCCAGCACCAGGTTGGCATCGGTAACCGTGGCCAACTGGCCGCCCTGCCCATAGCAGGCCGGCCCGGGGTTTGCGCCTGCGGACCGCGGGCCCACCTGCAGCAGGCCGCCGGCATCCACCTGCGCGATGGAGCCGCCTCCGGCTCCAATGGTATGCATGTCCACCATGGGCACGGCCACCGGATAATCACCGATCCGGCCTTCAGTGGTCAGGGTAAGCTCGCCATCGACCAGGGCGACATCGGTGGACGTGCCGCCCATATCAAAAGTCATTAATTGTTTTTCACCGGTAATCTCTGACAGGTACCTGACAGCAGCCAGACCGCCGGCCGGGCCGGACAACAGCAGATTGACTGATTTGCGCGACGCCTGCTGCGCATCAATGGTGCCGCCTGAGGACTGCATGACAGAAAGGGAGGACGGTGCCGTACCAGCCTGCAACCTGAGGATGTAGTCCCTGACCAGAGGCGCCAGGGTGGCGTTCAGCCAGGTGGCAATACCCCGCTCATATTCCCGGTATTCCGGGAGCACGTCATGGGAGGCGGTGATGAATGGCGCGTAGTCCAGATTGGCTTCCAGATACTCTGCCAGGCCTTGTTCGTGACGGGGATCGAGAAAGCAAAACAGCAGGGATATCGCCACCGAGGCGGGGCGCTCCTGGTTCAGGGTTTCAACCAATTCCTGCAGGTTTGCAGCATTCAGTCCTACCAGTTCCTGTCCCCGGGCATCGATACGGCCGTCGGCTTCCAGGCAGAGTTTCCGGGGAACAGGCGGGACAATAGGTGGCGTTTCCAGTTGGTAGAGCGCCGGTCTGGTCTGCCGGGCGATGGTGAGGATGTCCCGGAATCCACGATTGGTAATAAAGGCGGTGGCAACACCCTTTCCTTCCAGAGCGGCATTGGTTGCCACAGTGCTGCCATGGATGATGCTGACCTGGCCGGCGGCGACCGCATCCGCTAGACCCATTTCCGAGATGCCCTGTAGAATGGCCCGCTCTGGCGCATCCGGTGTCGACAGCACTTTATGGGTTTGCAGGCTGGCACCCAGTGGCCCGGTTTCTGAGAGCAAGACAAAATCGGTGAACGTGCCACCGGTATCCACACCCAGAATCATGTTGCTGCCCCTGTCATACTGCCAGATTGAAAGCCCAGCATTATACGTGGAAAACACCATGCCCGAGCTACCAGAAGTCGAGACGACCCGTCGCGGGGTTGCCCCCCATATTCTTCACCAGAAAGTCAGCAAGGTTATTGTGCGGGAAAAAAAACTGCGCTGGCCGGTGCCAGCGACACTGCCAAAACTACTGACCGGGAAAACCGTCCAGGCTGTCGAGCGGCGGGCCAAATACCTGTTGCTCGACGTCGGGGACGGCACGGTGATGATCCATCTGGGCATGTCAGGGAGCCTGCGCATCGTCGATCCATCAGAGGCTGTTCGCAAACATGATCACGTGGATATCGTGTTTGAGAACGGCAAGGCTTTGCGTTTCCACGACCCCCGCAAGTTTGGCTGCATTCTCTGGATAAGCGGTGAACGTGATGCTCACCCCCTGCTGGCGCGCCTGGGGCCGGAACCACTGAGTGAGGATTTCAATGCAGAGCTGCTGTTTTCCCGTTCCCGCAAGCGAAAAGCGCCCGTAAAAACCTTCATCATGGATGGGCATATCGTGGTGGGCGTTGGCAATATCTATGCGAACGAAGCCTTGTTCCGGGCCGGGATCAGACCCACCCGTGAGGCTGGCAGTATCAGCCTGAAAAAATACGAACTGCTGGTGGCGGCAATCAAAGGGGTTCTTGCCGAGGCCATTACTGTGGGTGGCACCACGCTTCGGGATTTTATCGGTGGTGATGGCAAGCCGGGTTATTTCAAACAGTCGCTGGCGGTTTACGGGCGGGGTGGGGAGCCGTGTGTGACATGCGGCAGCACCCTGCAGGAAGTGAGGCTGGGCCAGCGGGCGACAGTTTACTGTGCCAGATGCCAGCGTTAACATGCCTGGAAAACAGCGGCTTGTATTTCCTGTGCCTGGTGCAGCTGCATTTTTGAACCAGCGTTTTTAAAACTCTACTGAACGGAAAAGACCATGACCAGAATTCTGCCCTTGTTGCTCCTGAGTATGCTGTCCACCTTGGCGTTGGCTGCTGATGCGCCTGATATTTCCGGTTTCTGGTCAGTGAAATTTGAGAAAACCCCGTCCGGGCAGGCCCTGTTCGACAAGCTGCCAAAGGATGCTGTTTTTATCGATGATGCCGGCGGCGGCGAACTGGAAGAAGGGGATTTCGGCGGTCTGAAGCTGTCCGAAAAAGCCCTGGAAGAAGTGCGCAACTATGACTTCAGCGAAGAGTTCAGCATGTCCTATACCTGCATGCCCCCGTCAGCGGCGTTTTATATGCAGGCACCCTTCCCCATGGAGATTGACCAGGGCCGCGACATGATCGTGCTGCGCATGGAGTATTTCGACATGGTCCGCATCATCTATATGGATGGTCGTGGACATCCCGGTGAAGATTACCCGCACAGCAAGAACGGCCACTCCATTGGCCACTGGGAAGGTGATGAACTGGTGGTCGATACCACTCACCTGGCTTCTGCCACTTTTATGAACAACGGTTTCAACCATAGTGACAACATTCACATGGTGGAGCGTTTCAAGATGAGTGGCGATGGTCAGACCCTGTGGCTCACACAGGTCTATGATGATCCTGAAGTGTTTGAAGGTCGCGCTTCACGCTACATGGCCTGGCGCAAAATCGAAGGTGAGCATGTCTATCCCTACGACTGCGATCCCTCATTTGCCCTGTAAAACTGAATCTGGCTAGTCCTGGCCGGTGAGTTTTTTATATTTGGCCATCAATTCATCCCGGCTTTCCTGGTGATCAGGATCAAGCGGAATGCAGTCCACCGGGCAAACGGCCACACACTGTGATGTTTCAAAGTGCCCGACACATTCCGTGCACCTGGCTGGATCAATGACATAGGTCAGGGGACCCAGTGAGATGGCATCATTGGGACATTCAGGTTCACAGACATCGCAGTTGATGCATTCATCCGTGATCATCAGTGCCATCAGGCAAACTCCTTCATGGCCTTGACAACAATCGGTGAGACAAATTCCGAGATATCCCCGCCCAGAGCGGCAATTTCCCGGACCAGGGTGGATGAGATATAGGAATACTGCTCTGCCGGGGCGAGGAAAATGGTTTCTATCTCCGGCGCCAGAATACGGTTCATCCCTACCAGCTGGAATTCGTATTCGAAATCCGCCACGGTGCGCAGCCCCCTCAGAATGAGGTTGGCCCCCTGGGCTTTGACGAAATCCGTTAACAAGCCATCAAACCCGATGACCTCAACATTTTCGATATGAGAGAGCACTTCGCGGGTTACCGTCACGCGGTGATCCAGTGCTGTGCCCGTGGATTTCTGGGCGCTGGTACCGACGGCCACGATGACCTTGTCAAATATACCGGCGGCCCGTTCCACCAGATCGGTGTGACCATTGGTGATGGGATTGAAGGTGCCTGGATAGACAACAGTTTTCATGACGGCTCCTGAAGGAAAGTGGCGGCGATTATACAACAATTACAGCACACAGGCGTTCATGAACGGCTGGTGTGAAGCCGCAAGCCTTCCGTTCCGGCAGGTGGAAGTCGGCGGGGAATCTGTTATGGTTCGCCTGAAAAACATCAGGGGGATAAACCCATGCAGCAGGCAGGGAAACACGAACACTGGTCGTCAAAATGGCTATTCATTCTGGCGGCGGTCGGCTCTTCTGTGGGGCTGGCCAATATCTGGCGCTTTCCCTATACCGCCGGCGAAAACGGCGGCGGCATTTTTGTCCTGATTTACCTGGCATCGGTTTTTTTCCTGGCCCTGCCCCTGGTCATAGGCGAGTTTATGCTGGGCCGGCGCGGTCAGACCTGCCCCACCGAATCCCTGAAAAAAATTGCGGCCGAATCCGGTGCCAGACCCGCCTGGGTGCTGATCGGTTTCATGGGTATATTTTCTGCCAGCCTGATTCTCTCTTTCTACAGCATGATTGGTGGCGAAACGATCATCTATGCCTTCCATACCCTGACAGGGAAATTCAGCAACATTGATGCGCAGGGTGCTGCCGGTATCGCCGATGAGTTCAATGCCAGCTGGTTGACCGTTTTGGGTGGTCATACCTTATTCATGGGAATCACCATCTATATTTCAGCAAACGGCATCTCCGGCGGTCTGGAAAAAGCGGTGAAATACATGATGCCATTGTTGTTCCTGATCCTGATTATCATGGTGGGGTATGCCGCCGTTACAGGTGATTTCATTACATCGCTGAAATATCTCTTTACGCCGGACATGCAGGAGATTTCCGCCAATGCCCAGCGTGCAGGGCACGATGTGCAGCAAGAACTCTATGCGGTAGCCATCGATGCCTTTGGACAGGCGTTTTTCTCTGTCAGCGTAGGCGCCACCACGCTGATGGCCTATGGCAGTTACCTGAGGCGTGAGGAATCCATTGCCGATGCCGCCACGATGATCGTCTCGGCAGACACCCTGGTGGCCCTGTTGGCAGGACTGGCGATTTTTCCCCTGGTCTTTGTGCATAACCTGGACCCAACCGGCGGTCCTGGCCTGGTGTTTGTCTCCGTGCCTCTGGCGTTTGGCAGCATGCCCGGGGGACTGCTTATCGGCACCGGGTTTTTTGTCCTGCTGGCATTTGCGGCGATCACCTCCTCCATTTCGATGCTGGAAGTCCCCGTGGCGTGGCTGGCTGAAAAAGACAACTGGACGCGCCGAAAGGCAGCGCTGGTCAGTGGCGGGGTGATCTGGGTTATCGGATTGCTGTCGGTGCTTTCCCTGAATCAGCTCTCGGGTTTCCAGCCCCTGAACTGGGCAGGTGTCAGCGGCACCTTCTTTGACCTGTTTGATTACCTGACCAGCAACATCATGCTGCCGATAACCGGCATCCTGACAGCCCTGTTTATCGGTTATGTCGTGCCTGAATCCGTTTCCTGTGATGAGTTGCAGATACTGCGGGATCACCACTGGTTCAAAATCTGGTTGTTTATCCTGCGCACGGTGGTGCCGCTGGTTTTGCTGCTGGTGTTCTACAATCTTGTGTTCTGAATGTTTGAGGCGAATACGTCATGGTCGAAGCCCTGGTATCCACAAAACTGATTCAACCCAAATTCAAATACAGCCAGCTGGTTAAAGCGGGCCCCCATATTTACCTGAGCGGCCTGATTGCGCTGGATAATGACAGCGGTCAGCTGGTCGATGGTGGAGTAGGGCCGGAAACGGTCAGGATCCTGGAAAACCTGCAGCTGCTGATGGACGAATTTGCCCTTGGTTGGCAGCACCTGGCCTTTGCCAGGGTGTTCACTTCAGACTTTGCCCGGTTCGGGGAATTCAATGAAGCCTGGGAGGCCCTGTTCAATACCCTTGACACCCCGCCGCCTGCCCGCAGCTCTGTGGGTGTCAATGCCCTGCCTCTGGGGGCGAGTATTGAAATCGAATTTACGTTTTACAAACCCTGAGGCGGATTCAGGCGGGCCGATCGGTTTGTGCCGTATCGTCCTGGCATAGCCATTCGTAGGCTTCATCCATGCCGCGAAACACCTTGACCTGCTTTTTGGAGCCCGGGCTGAAATTTCTGAGCATCTGGTAAACCCGGGCCAATGTATAGGCCGGTTTGGAATCCACTAGCAGGGCCAGTTTGGTGACTGATTGTCGATGGTCAGTGGCCAGCGTCAGGTTGCTGAATTCTTTAAGTTCCGCGGCAGTGACGTTGATACTGAGGATAGGCCTGAAATCCACCAGTTCATGATATTCCTGGTACTCGGGCAGAAACTGTAATTCTTCCTGGTAATTCGAGAATGCCTGGATGAAAGCTTCAGTGTGGCTTCTTCCGGAGCAAAGGTCGTGATAATGACCTTGTTCTCATTGTCGATGCGGTGGGAAACAAGCATGCCGGGTCCTTCGGCTCCTGAAAAACCGCTATGTTAAACGATTCCCACCTCATAAACACCATAACGCACCTGCCCGGCTTTCTTTGATCGCGTCAGTGTCCAGTGAGCCGGTTTTTCCAGGGCTTCGAGGGACGTATCAGCTTCCACGTAGATGGTCGTTCCGGGCCGCGTAAAACCATCCTTTTGCAAGCGGGCAATACAGTCCGGCAGTAATTGGAGGTTGTATGGGGGGTCGAGAAAAATGACATCAAAGGGCTTGTCTGTCTGGTGCCGGTCAAGCCACTGAAGGGCATCTGCGGTATGAATGGCAATTTGATTGCTGTCCAGCAGGCGGCTATTGCGGCGAATGGCATCAGTTGCTTTGGGAGAGGCGTCAATGGCCGTCACCAGCGCGGCTCCCCGGGAGGCCGCTTCAAAAGCCAGTGCCCCACTGCCGGCAAACAGGTCCAGGCATCTGGCCCCAATGATTTTTTGCTGGAGCCAGTTAAAGAGGGTTTCCCTGACGCGGTCAGTGGTGGGGCGCAGGGAGTCGACATCTTCCGGAAAAGACAGGCGGCGTGAACGCCATTTGCCTGCAATGATGCGGAAGCTGTTCGGGTTTTTTACCTTGCCTGGGGCTTTGCTCATGGGTGATATGTCGTTGTTGGCTGTTGTTCGCCGATGGCTGCAGGATCGCGGATTTGCGCGCCATTGTGCCAGATTTTGAGTGGCATAGCAGGGACAGTGCTGATAGGATACCCGGCCTTGGCAAGAGCATCATTTATCAGCAATTCCCCCCATGTTTGGATTTGGAAAAAAGAACCGCGATCAGGCCTCCACGCCCGAAACCGGCGATCAGCAGGACGCCCCCAAGGAATCCTTTTTTAATCGGTTAAGGGCTGGCCTGCAGAAAACCCGCAGCAATCTGGGCGAAGGCCTGGCCTCTGTGCTTGCGGGCAAGAAAGCCATTGATGCGGACCTGCTTGAAGAACTGGAAAGCCAGCTCCTGATTGCCGATGTGGGTATCGAGGCCACTACCACCATCATCGATGACCTGACAGCCAGCCTGAAGCGCAACCAGTTGAAGGATTCCGGCGCACTGTACCAGGCCCTTCAGGATGAACTGCTCAAGATTCTGAAACCCGCTGAGCAACCCCTCGTTGTCCCGCCTTATTCAGGCAAACCCTTTGTGATACTCATGGTTGGCGTGAATGGCGTGGGCAAGACCACCACTATTGGCAAGCTGGCGCGCAAATTCCAGGATGAGAACCGTTCAGTGATGCTGGCAGCCGGTGATACATTTCGTGCCGCTGCCGTGGAACAGCTGCAGCACTGGGGTGAGCGTCATAATGTTCCTGTGGTGGCCCAGCATACCGGTGCCGACAGTGCGTCGGTAATCTTCGATGCCTATGAATCCGCCAGGGCCAGGAATATTGAAATACTGATCGCTGATACCGCTGGCCGCCTGCACAACAAGGATAACCTGATGCAGGAGCTGGAAAAGGTCATCAGGGTGCTGAAAAAACTGGATGAAGATGTTCCACAGGAAATCATGCTCGTGCTCGATGCCGGTACCGGCCAGAACGGACTCAGCCAGGCCGAAAAGTTTGGCAAGGCCGTGGATATCTCCGGTATTACCCTGACCAAGCTGGATGGTACGGCCAAGGGCGGCATGATCTTTGCCATCGCCCGTCATTTCGGTTTGCCCATACGCTACATCGGCATCGGTGAAAAAGCCGAGGATCTGCGGCCCTTCAATGCCGGGGATTTTGTCCACGCCCTGTTTGATCAGGAACAGGATTGATGGTGGTTTTGGATAGACCATGATCAAGTTCGATGGGGTCAGCAAGCGTTATCCCGGCGGTCACGAAGCCCTACTGAATATTTCCTTTCATCTCGAAGCTGGAGAATTTTCCTTTCTGACGGGTCACTCCGGTGCCGGAAAAAGCACCCTGCTCAAACTCATCATGCAGATGGAAAAGGCCAGTGCCGGGCAGGTGTTTGTCCATGGGCAGAACCTGAACCGTCTGTCCCGGCGTCAGCTCCCCTTCTTTCGCCGCCACATTGGCGTGGTATTTCAGGATCACCAGTTGCTGTTCGATCGCAGTGTCTATGACAACGTGGCCCTGCCTTTGCAGGTAGCAGGTTATGACACCCGTGAGGCGGGCAGGCGGGTGCGTGCAGCCTTGGACAAGGTCGGTCTGCTGAGCAAGGAAAACCTGAACCCGGTGGCGTTATCGGGCGGTGAACAGCAACGGGTAGGCATTGCCCGGGCAGTGGTCAACAAGCCGGCCCTGTTGTTGGCTGACGAACCCACGGGAAATCTCGATCCGGCGTTATCGGCTGAAATCATGCAGTTGTTTGAACAGTTCAATCAGGTGGGAACCAGTGTGCTAATTGCCACCCATGACCTGGCCCTGATTGATCCTGCCAAACATCGGGTGCTGACCCTGGACAAGGGCAGGATGGTGCGTGATGGTTAAGTTGCGTCAACCCGGGAAAGGGGCGAGCAAACCAGCTACTGCCAAACCCAGATCAAAAGGTAATAACGGGCAGTCTGGCAAGCGCAAAACCGGTCACTCCCTGTTTGCCCAGCATCAGGCCGTGGCCGTGGACAGTCTGGACCGGTTGTTGAAGGAGCCAGGTTCCAGCCTGCTGACCTGGGCGGTCATCGGCATTGCCCTGTCCCTGCCGCTTTGCCTGTTGCTGGTGTTGTTGAATTTTCGCCAGTTCAGCAGTGGTCTGGACGAGGCAGGAAATATATCCCTGTATATGAATTTGGGGTTGGATGATCAGGCCCTTGCCTCGGTCACTGATAACGTTAATACATTGGCGTCAGTGGCAGCTACTCGTCTGATTTCAGCAAGCCAGGCGCTTGGAGAGTTTGAAACCTTGTCGGGGTTTGGCGATATTCTTGAAGACCTTGACGAAAATCCGCTGCCTGCCGTGATCGAAGTGACACCGGTCAGCCAGGACCCGGACAGCATC
>Ga0181593_10000458_pt1 | contig 35570 bp, 34 predicted proteins | sample 071ome_19_FD_133756 | JGI IMG/M metagenome (GOLD analysis project Ga0181593, IMG submission 133756) | Coastal salt marsh microbial communities from the Groves Creek Marsh, Skidaway Island, Georgia - 071413AT metaG (megahit assembly) | ecosystem: Environmental > Aquatic > Marine > Intertidal...
CGCCAGGACTCCGTTGTCGCCAGCCTGATATTGGTGACGGCCGATCCGCTAGCCGTGTAGCGAGTCTCAGGGTCGGCCCCAAGGTTGCCTACCAGGATGACTTTATTGATACCACGTGCCATTTATTTCTCCTGTCGGACGGAATCTGCCACCGTCCTCTTAAAGCTCAAATCCGGGAAGAGTGTAGCACACCGTCCCCGCCCAAAATGATCACGCCGAAGCCTGTCTCGACGGTCTCGGAAACACGCCCCAGAGCAGTGAAATCGCGGCAGCCGCCCAGAGCGTCGTGGTGCTGCTGGTATGTTCCAGCAACCATCCGCCAAGCGCCCCTCCCGCAAACGCCCCCAAAAACTGGAAGGTGGTGTAAACCCCCATTTTTCTTCCGCGCCCACTGGCCGCCGAAAGTCGGCTGACCAATGACGGCATCGCTGCCTCCAACACGTTGAACGCCAGGAAAAACAAGGTGGCACCGGCAAACAGCGCCCACACCGGTAACGACAGCGCGAAGACCGCCATGGCGACACCGAGTCCGACAAATGCCCATCGCAGTGCGACCTGTTCTCGCTGACGCTCGGCCAAGGCCCTCAACAAAGGAAACACCAGTATGGCCGACAAAAGCATGGTCGGCGCGTACACCATCCAGTGGCTGGACAGCGGCATTTCATAACTTCTGATGAGCGTTCCTGGCAGAACAACAAAAAACAGGGTCATCAGCGTATGCAGCAAGAATACAGACACCGCCAGCGGCCAGATATAGCCACCCTCCCCTTCCTCGTGTGGGGAATCTTCTCTGTCATGCCCATCGGGCGGTGCGCCCGCCAGCAGCACCATGCCCAGCAGCCCCAGGGCCGCTGTGAACCAGAACAGCCCCTGAAGGCCCAGCAGGGAAGCCAGCGGCACGGAAAGAATGATGGAAAGCAGGAACGAGGCGCCGATGCCCATTCCGATCATGGCCATGATCAACGAGCGCTTCTCCGGCCTCGTGTGGTCCGCGGCAAACGCCAGCGCGACACCCGCAATCGCGCCGCAACCCTGCAGCCCCCTGCCGATAATCAGCCAGAGCATGGATGGCGCCATGGCCGCGACCACGCCGCCCGCGGCGAAAACACCCAGGCCCAGCAACATGACCCGGCGCCTTCCCCAATGGTCGGAGAGCCACCCCACGGGCTGTTGCAAGACCGCCTGGGTAAGGCCATAGATGCCGATGGCCAGTCCGGCCAGGGCAGGCGTGTAACCCGGCACCTCGGCGGCCAACACCATGAAGACAGGCAGCACGAGAAACAGCCCCAGCATGCGCAAGGCGAGGATGCCCGCCAGCTTGAGGCCCAATTTCAATTCCGTGCGATGCAGAGAAGCGAAAGACAAAACGACTCCGGCTTGATTCGAGAAAAGCGAACCTTAGACGCACCGAACGCTGAAATCTACCCCCTTTTCCTTCAACGTGATGGTCTGCCCCCGTATAATCCCGTCCATCAGCGCATCAAAGCCCCGGCCAATGCCAGAATGAACGTCCAGACATCACCCTCACCCCCGAAAACGGTTGGCAGCCCCAGCCTGAACAGTGTCATGGATCTTTGCGCCGCGGATATGCGCGAGGTCGACGCGCACATCCGGCAAAGCCTGGATTCCGACGTGGTTCTGATCAACCAGATTTCCAATTACATTATCGGCGGCGGTGGCAAACGGCTACGCCCGATGTTGCTGATGCTGTCCGCGCGGGCCTGCGGCTACCACGGCAGTCACCATGTGCCGCTGGCCGTGATCATCGAGTTTATTCACACCGCCACGCTGCTGCATGACGACGTAGTCGACGAATCCGACACCCGGCGCGGACAAAAAAGCGCACATGCCGTCTGGGGAAACGCGGCCACCGTGCTGGTCGGTGACTTCCTGTACTCGCGCAGCTTCCAACTCATGGTCACGCTCGACTCCATGCGCATCATGGATATTCTCGCCGACACGACCAACACCATCTCGGAAGGCGAGGTGCTGCAACTACTGAACATGGGCGATCCGGAAGTGACCGAGCCCGCCTATCTTTCCGTCGTAGAAAACAAGACCGCCAAGCTTTTTGAGGCCGCCTGCCGTCTGGGAGGCGTCATCGGTGATCAACCCACAGACGTCGAAGAAGCGCTCGCGCAATATGGCAATCATCTGGGCTGCGCGTTCCAGGTCGCAGACGACGTACTGGACTACGACGGCGACGGTGACGAGTTGGGCAAGAACGTCGGCGACGATCTTGCCGAAGGCAAACCCACGCTGCCGCTGATCCATGCGCGCGGCCGCGCCACTGCAGAGGAAAGGCAGTTGATCGATGACGCCATCCGCAATGGCAGCAGCAGCGATCTGGGTCAGATCATGGACATCCTGTTGCGGACCGGCTCCCTGGACAGCGCGATGAATTACGCCCGACAGCGTGCCGAACTGGCCAGGGCGGCGCTTTCAGCCCTGCCGCCCTCGCCATGGCGTGATGCGCTGTCTTTTCTTGCGGAATACAGCGTCGACCGCAAGAGCTGAGGCCGCTCGCTCAGTCGGTATCCAGAACCTGGTTCCAGCGCCGCACCTGGTCCGCATGCGCCTCGAGCAGGTCGTCACCCCCGGCGACCGTCACCTTTTCTATCGCGTCTCCACCCACCACTGCGTTCACCACCGCCTGGTCCGCGTCTGACACCACCTGTCCGAATACCGTGTGTTTGCCGTCCAGCCAGGGCGTGGCCACGTGGGTGATGAAAAACTGGCTGCCATTGGTGCCCGGGCCGGCATTGGCCATGGACAAAACGCCAGGCCGGTCATGCCGCGCATCCGGGTGGCATTCATCCTGGAACTGGTAACCGGGCCCGCCCGTGCCGGTGCCGCGCGGACAGCCACCCTGGATCATGAAATCGGGGATGACACGGTGGAAGCTCAGATGATCGTAATAGCCCCGTTGAGCGAGGTTGACAAAGCTTGCACAGGTCACCGGCGCCTTGTCGGCGAACAGTTCCAGGTTGATGGGTCCTTTAGAGGTCTGCATCACGACCGTGATGGGGGTAAACGTTGAGCTCATTTAAAAAATTCTCCAGATTGTTGCCTGGCAGAGGAAACTTTTTCCGCCGCCGCGTGGTCATAGTGTACGGGAGATCGCGGGACAAATTGGTCTCTCCCTCATACCAAACAGGGTTCACAGCACTCCTCATCCCTGCCCGCGGTCTCTTTTTTACTTTAAGCCCGGAAGTTGCGCCCCTACCGAGACTCTGGCTGGCCTATGCACGCCTGGCATCTATCTTGCTTCAGCCCATAGCTATGGCTATGAACTTCAGTCCAGGCAGACAACCAGGCGCACCTGTACTGCGCCAACTCCCCCGACAGATGCATAACTTCCGGGCTGGATTCTCGAATGCTTTTGTTGTCAATAAAAAAGCGGCGCCGGGGGCGTAAGCCGCGAGCGCCGTTCAAGTGCAGTGACAGGCAAGCCGGTATCGCTACCTGTGTACTGAGGAGTATGGGTTCAATGGGCCAGCGGGGTGACCTCCAGCCGTATCCGAATCCGGTCGCCCGGCGGCTCCGCCATCCGGGTCCGGTAATGCTCACCATTGAATGCGTAGGTGACATCCCAGGCAACAATGCGTTGCTCATAACGCCACTCGGTCCGGGTTTCGCATCGCTGTTCGGTGGCGGTGTAGTACCTGTCCGGGTGCCGGCGATGCTGTTGGTCCACGGCCACCGAGGCACCGAGTGCGGCGCCGGCCACGGTCATGATGTCCTGGCCACTGCCACCCCCGAACTGATGGCCAATCACGCCGCCAACGATCGCCCCCAGGATCTTTGGCGCGGCCGATCGGCGCGCCGGCACCACCCGGGTGACCGGCTCGTCCCAGCACACATCGGCTACCTCCGGTATCCGCACTTCCTGGCGCACCGCTTGCGACTCGATCACCGCCGCCCATATCTCGGTCCATTCCTGGGCCGTGACCAGGGCGGGAAGCGCCCAGAGGGTAAGGGTAAGGGCCAGGCACAGGCTGAGTTCATTTTTCCGTTTCATGTTCGCCTCCGGAAACCGTCACCTCCAACCGATGGCGACAGCATAGTGGCGCGTGGCTGAACAAAAGCTGAACGCAGGTCATGCAATGCACCGGCAGCCATGGCACGCAAAATCAATCTGTACTAGGATGATCCCCCCTTTGAAATCATGCTTTTCCGGGAAAGGAACACGAATGCCCCAATATCAGACTGAGAACATCCGCAACATCGCGCTGGTCGGTCACGCCGGCAGCGGCAAAACCACCCTGATTGAGGCCCTGCTGGCCAAGACCGGGGCCATCGGTGAAGCCGGTACCGTGGAGCGCGGCAACACCACGACCGACTTTGACCCCCTGGAGCAGCAGTACCATCACTCACTGGATTCGGCCATCGCCAGCTGCGACTTCGAGGGCATGCATCTGAACATGATCGACACCGCGGGCTTCCCGGATTTCCGCGGCCCCACCCTCGCGGCCATGTCCGCGGTGGAGACCAGCGCCATCGTGATCAACGCGCATAACGGCATCGAATTGTCGACCCGCAGGCTGATGCGCCGCGCCAAGCGGCGGCGTCTGTGCCGAATGATCATCGTCAACAAGATCGATCAGGACAACGTCGACCTGACGACACTGGTACGCGAGATACGCGAGGAATTCGGCCCCGAGTGCCTGCCGGTGAATCTCCCGTCGGGCAATCTGAGCACGGTGAGCGACTGTTTCTTCCAGGAAGATGGCGAAACGGACATCTTCTCCCTGTCGGCCGCCCACGAGGCGCTGATCGACCAGGTGGTCGAAGTCAACGACGAGTTGATGGAGAAGTATCTCGAAGGCGAGAAACTCAGCCGGGACGAACTCCACGACGCCTGCGAGAAGGCGCTGCGTGAAGGGCATCTGGTGCCGATCTGTTTTACCTCTGCCACCACCGGCGCAGGTCTCGGAGAATTGCTGAAATTCTGCAAACGACTGGCGCCCAACCCGGCTGAGGGCAACCCGCCGCCTTTCTTCCGGGGCGAGGACGAAGTCAGGGCCCTACCCGACCCGGATGCGCACGTGATCGCGCACGTGTTCAAGATCACCAATGATCCCTTTGTTGGCAAGCTCGGGATTTTCCGTATTTATCAGGGCACCGTCCGTCCCGATACGCAGCTCTACATCGGCGATGGCCGCAAGCCATTCAAAGTCGGACACCTGTTCCGGCTTCAAGGCGGCAAGCACCAAGAGGTAGATCAGGGCGTGCCCGGCGACATCTGCGCCGTGGCCAAGGTCGATGAGATTCACTATGACGCGGTCCTGCACGACTCGCACGATGAGGACGAATATCGCCTGAAACGGATCGATTTCCCCCAACCCATGTTCGGGCTGGCCGTCAACACCAAGACACGGGGCCAGGAACAAAAGCTGTCACAGGCGCTGCACAAGATCAGCGAAGAAGACCCCTGCTTCACCTTGGAGCACAACCAGGAACTCAACGAGACCGTTATGCGGGGTCTGGGAGAGCTTCACATGCGCGTGATCCTCGAGCGGATGAAAGAAAAATACCATGTCGAGGTCGACACGCGGCCGCCCCGCATCGCCTACCGGGAGACCGTCACCCGGGCGGCCGAGGGCCACTACCGCCACAAGAAGCAAACCGGTGGCGCAGGACAGTTCGGAGAGGTATATCTCCGGATTCGCCCGCGAGGCCGGGGCGACGGTTTCGAATTCATCAACAAAGTGGTCGGCGGCGCCATCCCAACCAGCCTGATCCCGGCCGTTGAGAAAGGCATACGGCAGATCCTGGCCGAGGGCGGCGTGGCCGGCTACCAGCTGCAGGATCTGGAAGTCGAGGTGTACGACGGCAAGTTCCACCCGGTGGATTCGAAGGAAATTGCCTTCGTCATTGCGGCGCGGAACGCCTTCCTGGACGCCATCCACAACGCCGGGCCGCAGATTCTCGAGCCGATCGTGTCCATCGATGTGACCGTCCCGGACGCGGTGATGGGTGACATCACCGGTAACCTGGCCGGCCGGCGCGCGCGAATCAGCGGCACCGAAAGCCTGCGTGGGGGGCTGGTCACCGTGAAGGCGGATATCCCGCTGAGCTCATTGTCCGACTATCACACCGAGCTGAAGAGCCTGACCCAGGGCCAGGGCAGCTTCACCATGGAGTTCAGCCACTACGACCCGGTCCCGCGCGATGTGCAGCAGGACCTGGAGAAGGCTTACAAGCCCAAGGATTCAGAGCAGTAATCGAGCACAGCCGGAGAAGAAAGGCCTGCGTTGGAAAACGCCGGCCTTTTTTTATTCGAACATGCTTCTTATGCGCTCGAGCGCATCGACCATCAGGTCGACCTCCTGCGGCGTATTGTAGATACCGAATGAAGCACGCGCCGTGGCCGGCAAGCCGAAATATTTCACCGCCGGCATGGCGCAGTGATGCCCCGTCCGAATCGCAATCCCATAGTGGTCGATCAGCGTGCCGATGTCATTGGGATGAATCCCATCCATGGTGAAGGAGATCACCCCTGCCTTTTTGCCGGCCCGGCCAACCACCTCCAGGCCTTCAACGCCGGACAGTTTCTCCGTGGCGTACGCCAGCAGGCGCGCCTCCGCGGCTGCCACGCGTTCCATGCCCAGGCCCTCGAGGTAATCGACGGCGGCCCCCAAGCCAATCGCGCCTGCGATATTGGGCGTACCCGCCTCGAAACGGCCGGGCGGGTCGGCGTAGGTGGTTCCCTCGAAAGACACCACGCTGATCATTTCGCCCCCGCCCTGGTATGGGGACATGGCCCGCAAGGTGTCCATGTTTGACCACAGGCCACCTATTCCGGTGGGCCCGTACATCTTGTGTCCCGAGAAACAGTAAAACGCACAGCCGAGTTGCTGCACGTCCACCGGCTGATGCGGCAGCGCCTGCGCGCCATCGACCAGCACCGGAATTCCAAACTCCGCTGCGGCCTCGCACATTTCCCTGACCGGATTGACCGTGCCCAGGGCATTGGAAATATGCACCACACCGACCAGCTTGACCCGGTCTGAGAGCATGTCCCTGAACGCATCCATTTCCAGTTCGCCCCGCCGGTTGATCGGCGCAACGCGCAAGCGCGCGCCGGTGTGTTCGCACAGCATCTGCCAGGGCACGATGTTGGCGTGATGCTCCATGTGCGTGATCAGAATTTCATCGCCCGCTTCGATCCTGGGTTTGAGATAACTGTTGGCGACCAGGTTGATCGATTCGGTGGTGCCCCGGGTGAAGACCACCTCACCGGCAGCGGGCGCGTTGATGAACCGCGCAACCCTGGACCGGGCCGTCTCGTAGGCTTCGGTCGCCTCCTGGCTCAGCGTATGCACGCCGCGGTGGATATTGGCGTTATGATCACGGTAAAAGCCGCTCACCGCCTCGATGACCGCCCGGGGCCGATGCGCCGTCGCGGCCGTGTCAAAATAAACCAGTGGCTTGCCGTGTACCTCTCGCGTGAGTATAGGGAAATCCGCGCGGATCCGGTCGATATCCCATGCGTTTGCCGGCTGTGGCGCGCGCTCAGGCATCATGGATCCCTATCGCCCTCAGGCTTTCCTCCAATCGCGCTTCAAGCTGTCCACGCAGGCGCTCATTGGGTAGCTGTTCCACGACAGAACGGCAAAACGCCGTGGTCAGCAGGGTCCGGGCCGACGCTCGATCCAGTCCGCGGCTCCGCAGGTAAAACAACTGGTTCTCGTCCAGCTGCCCCACCGTGGCGCCATGGCTGGCGACCACTTCGTCCGCATAGATTTCCAATTCCGGCTTGCTGTCGATCTCGGCCAGCGGCGAAAGCAGGAGTGCGGCACTGGACTGTTCGGCATCCGTCCCATCGGCGCCGGCGGCCACGAAGACCCGGCCATTGAACACCGTGCGGCTGCGATCGCCCAGCACCGCCCTATAGTATTGCCGGCTGCTGCAATTCATCGCGTGATGTTCGGCATCCAGGTGGTTGTCCACGTGGTTGCGCCCCCGGGTCAGGCTGGCGCCACTCAGGCTGCAAAATGCGCCCTCTTCCCGTAAACGCGCTCGGACATCGTGACGCACGGTGCCACCACCCAGGTCGAGCCCGGTATAGCGATACTGGCTGCCGGCTGACTGATCGACATCGGTAGCGGTTACCAGGATAGCCTGGTCACTTTCCTGAACCACGCGCACATGGTTCAGCCGCGCACCAGGGCCCAGCCGCGCCTGAATCACCACGTTGGCCTGGCTGAGCACCTCCCCGGCGCTTTCAAACTGTTCGACCAGGTTCAGGCTGGCGCCCGCCTCCAGGATGATGCAAATGCGGGCATTGGCCAGGCTGCCTGATCCCGCTTCAGAGGCCACCCACTGGACCAGCATGTCTCCGGCGTCAACGTTTGCATCAACGCGCAGGACCAGCCCGTGTCTCAGTGAGGCCGTGTTGAGGGCTGCCATCGCAGAAGCGCTGCCGCTGATATCAAGGCCCTCCAGCAGCTCCCGGAGTTCGTGGTCTCCGCCTGAAAGCGCCTGCTCCAAAGCGTACAGCTGCACGCCATCGCACAGCTCGCCCCCGACAACAGGCTGCCCGCCATCGCTGATCACCACCCTGGCGGCGGCCTCTGCCAGGGGCGCGGGTTTATCCACCGCCCCGGAGACCGGCTTTGTGGCGACGGGCATCCGCTGATCCAGCCCGTCCAGACGCGTGTACTTCCAACGTTCGACCTGTCTGCCCGGCAGGCCATGTTCGCGAAACCGGCCCAGGGCGTGCTGACGCAATTCAGGCAACCAGTCGGCCTGGGCAGGCCAGTCAAAGGCCGTCGTATCGTCCGGCCACGCCTCGGCAAAAGATGCGGGGTCGTGCGTCATGCGGCGCTCACCTGGTCGATTTCACTGATGCCGCCGTCCTCCAGCCACGCATAACCCTGCTCTTCCAGCTGCTCTGCCAAGTCAGGCCCGCCACTGGCCACGATCCGGCCTTTGGCCAGAACATGCACATGGTCGGGCTGCACGTAATCCAGCAGTCGTTGATAGTGCGTGACCAGCACGATGGCGCGGTCCGGACTGCGCAGACGGTTCACGCCCTCTGCCACCATTTTCAGGGCATCGATGTCGAGACCCGAATCGGTCTCATCGAGAATGGCCAGGCTGGGCTCGAGCACGGCCATCTGGAAAATCTCGTTACGCTTTTTCTCGCCGCCGGAAAAGCCTTCGTTGACGGCGCGTTTGAGCAACTCGTCGCCGATGTGCAGGACTTCCAGTTTCTCCCGGACCAGCTTGAGAAAGCCGACGGCATCGAGCTCTTCCTCACCGCGGTACTTTCGCTGCGCGTTCAGCGCAGAACGCAAAAAGTACGTGTTGTTCACACCCGGAATCTCGACCGGGTACTGGAAGGCGAGAAAGATACCCTCGCAGGCTCGCTCCTCCGGCTCCAGCTCGAGCAGATCCTTGTCCCGGTACACAATCTCTCCACCGGTGACCTCGTACCCCTCACGACCCGCGACAACATAACCCAGCGTGCTTTTGCCCGACCCGTTGGGCCCCATGATGGCGTGGACTTCTCCGGCCTTTACTTCGAGATCCAGACCGCGAAGTATTTCCTTGCCGTCGATACCCGCGCGCAAATTCTTGATGTTCAGCATAATCCAGTATCCAATTGATCATTCCATGTGATTCTTTTCCGCCAGGCGGCCCAGCGCCTAGCCGACTGCCCCTTCGAGGCTGACCTCGAGCAGCGCCTTGGCCTCGACCGCAAATTCCATCGGCAACTCGCGGAAAACCTGCTTGCAAAAGCCGTCGACGATCATCGACACCGCGTCCTCCTCGCCGATACCTCTCTGCAGGCAGTAAAACAGCTGGTCTTCACCGATGCGGGAGGTGGTGGCTTCGTGTTCAACCTTGGCCGTGGGGTTGCGCGTTTCGATATACGGGAACGTGTGCGCGCCGCACTGCTTGCCAATCAGCATCGAGTCGCACTGGGTGAAATTCCTCGCGTTGGCCGCCGTGGGCGCCATTCGCACCAGGCCGCGATAGGCGTTTTGCCCCCGGCCGGCGGAAATGCCCTTGGAGATGATCGTGCTGCGCGTATTTTTACCGATGTGGATCATCTTGGTCCCGGTATCGGCCTGCTGGCAATTGTTGGTCAACGCGACCGAGTAGAACTCGCCAACGCTGTTGTCGCCGCGCAGCACGCAGCTGGGATACTTCCACGTGATCGCTGAGCCGGTTTCCACCTGGGTCCAGGAAATACGGGAATCATTCCCCTTGCACAGCCCACGCTTGGTCACGAAGTTATAGATCCCGCCCACGCCGTTCTCGTCGCCCGGATACCAGTTCTGCACGGTGGAGTACTTGATGTTGGCGCCTTCGAGAGCGACCAGTTCGACCACGGCAGCGTGCAGCTGGTTTTCGTCCCGCATGGGCGCCGTGCAGCCCTCGAGATAGCTCACGTGACTGCCCGGCGCGGCCACGATCAGGGTGCGCTCGAACTGCCCGGTCTCGGCCGCGTTGATGCGGAAATAGGTAGACAACTCCATTGGGCAGCGAACGCCCTCGGGGATATAGACGAAGCTGCCGTCGGTGAACACCGCGGAATTGAGCGCCGCGAAGTAGTTATCGCCCTGGGGCACGATGGTGCCCAGGTATTCGCGCACCAGGTCCGGGTGATTTTCCACTGCTTCGGAAAACGAACAGAAGATGACCCCGGCCTTTTTCAGCTCCGCCTTGAAAGTCGTGCCCACCGAGACGGAGTCGAACACCGCGTCCACGGCCACGCCGGCCAGGCGCGCACGCTCATGCAGTGGAACGCCCAGCTTGTCGTAAGTCTCAAGCAGCTTGGGGTCGACCTCATCCAGGCTCTGGGGGCGGTCCTTGTCAGACTTCGGCGCCGAGAAGTAGGAGATGGCCTGGAAATCGATCGGATCGATGTCCAGGTGCGCCCAGTCGGGCTGCGCCATTTCCAGCCACGTGCGGTAAGCCTTGAGTCGCCACTCCAGCAGCCATTCAGGTTCGTTCTTACGCGCCGAGATGCGCCGGATGACGTCCTCTGAAAGCCCGGGGGGCAGCGTGTCTGCCTCGATGTCGGTGACAAACCCGTGCCGGTACTTCTGTTCCAGGTGACTCTCGATGGATCCTGTCTGTTTGCTCATGGTGGCCCCTGCCTTCTCAGGCGTTGAACGTCGCTATCTTCAGGGAATCGGTCACAGCCGGTGCCGGCCTGGCCATCTCAGCCAGGGTGACCTGCTGCATCGCCTCAGCCACAGCCAGGCTGATGCGCTGCCAGTTGCTTCTCAGGTTGCAGTTGTCTTCCTGCTGGCACAGCCCCGTGTCGATACTGCATTCGGTCATCGCAATCGGCCCCTCGATCGCGGCGATGACCTCCGCCACACTGATATCAGCAGATGGCCGGTTCACGCGATAGCCCCCGTTGACGCCGCGAAAGGACTGCACCAGTTCCGAGCGGGTCAGCAACTTCAGCAGCTTGCTCACCGTGGGCAGCTCCAGGCCGCAACGCTCCGCCAGCGCCTGGGCACTGATAACCTCGCCGCGTGACTGGCTCAACTCCACCATAACCATGATGGCGTAGTCCGTGAGTTTGCTGATTCTCAACATGCGTTTGACCGCGTTTTTAACCCTTAGGTTAAATAGTACCATATCAGTCCTGTTTCAAGCCCCTGGCGCTTGCCGCCATGGTCGGATTTCATCCCGGGTCCGATTGGGGCAGAATGCCCGCCATGAACACCGACCGACCGAACACCCCCGCACCGGAAGATCCACGGCGCGAGTTGGCTCACCGCTGGTTGACGGCACAGGCTGAGGACGTGTGTGACGACTGGAGCCCGATTCAGGGGGACGCCAGTTATCGCCGATATTTCAGGGTCAGGGTCAACGGCGAATCGCGCATCCTGATGGATTCGCCGCCGAACCTGGAAAACGCCTCGCCCTTCGTGGATATCGCGGGCCGTCTTCGCGCGGCTGGCTTGCACGCCCCGGAGATCTTCCTGGCAGACCTGGAGGCCGGGTTTCTCTTGCTCGAGGATCTCGGCGACGCCCTGTTTCGGGACCTGATTGACGATCATTCCGTTGACGCCCTGTTCGCCGAAACCTTCTCAGCCATGGCGCAAATGGTGCGCGAGGTTTCCCATGAGGGCCTGCCGGCGTTCGATCGCGACACCCTGCGGGGGGAATTGATCTGGTTCACCCGGTACTATCTCGATCGCGAGCGCGGGCAGATATGGAGTTCACGCCAGCATGATCGTTGGGATGCCTTTTGCGCCGTGATCGTCGAATCAGCCACGGCCCAGCCGCAGCGATTTGTTCATCGCGACATTCATTCATGCAACCTCATCAAAACCGGCAGCAACAGCCCGGGGATCATTGACTTCCAGGACGCGGTGCGCGGCCCGGTCAGCTACGACTTCGTCTCCCTGGTGTGGGATCGCTATTTCAGCTGGCCGAGGGAACGGCTGGAACAGTGGATGGAGGAGTTTCGGCGCCTGGCCGCCCCCGATGTCGACCCGGAGACCTGGCGTCGCTGGTGTGACCTGATGGGGCTGCAGCGTAACCTCAAGATCGTAGGCCGCTTCGCGCTGCTCAAACACGAGCAGGGTAAATCGGGCTACGTCGAAATGATTCCGAGATTTTATCGGCACGTGCTGGAAGTGCTCGCGCTCTATCCCGAATTCGAGGCCATGACCGACCAGTTGGGAGATCCCGCATGCGCGCCATGATCCTGGCGGCAGGGCGCGGCGCGCGCCTGCGACCGATTACGGACAAGGTGCCCAAGCCCCTGGTCATGGCGGGCGGCAAGACACTGATCGCCTGGCACCTCGAAGCGCTTGCCCAGGCAGGATTCCGCGAAGTCGTCATCAATGTCAGCCACCTGGCCGAACCATTGATGGAGGCGCTGGGCGACGGCAGCGAATGGGGGCTGAACATTCATTATTCAGTTGAGCCGCCCGGCGCTCTGGAGACGGGCGGCGGCATCCACAAAGCGCTCCCCATCCTGGGAGACGGGCCCTTTCTGGTCATCAACGGTGATATCTGGACGGATTTCCCGCTGGCGCGTCTTCGGGCCGTGAAATGCGAGTACGCGCACATGGTGCTGGTGCCGCGCCCGAGCGACAACGCCGGAGATTTCGCACTGGTCTCGGGACGGGTCAGGAATTCCGGCGACCCCCTGCATACCTTCTCGGGCATCACGGTCTATCATCCGCGCCTGTTCGCCGCTTGTGAGCCGGGCCGATTTTCCATTGTGCCGATCCTGCGGAAAACCATCGACGATCACGTGGTTTCGGGGGAACTCCATCGCGGCCGCTGGTTCGATGCCGGCACGCCTCAACGCCTGGAACACCTGAGAGACCTGTTGTCGAGCCGGCCATAGCCGGTTTCGGGCTGCTTCGCGCCGTCAGGCTGACCTCTGCGTCCTGATCACCCCTGGATGGACATTGTCTTTACTGTTATACTGTGGTATAACACCTATACATAGTGCACCGCAAGGAACAGTTAACATGAAAATTGCTCGAATCACCCTGCTCGTCACCACCGGTCTTCTTGCCCTGGCGGCCTGCAAGCGCGAGGAGCCCGCTGTCACAGCGACAACCGATGCCAACCCGCTCCTGGCCTATGTGCCGGGCGATACCCCTTACCTGGCAGCCAACCTTGAGCCCACCCCCAAGGATGTCGTTGATGCCTACCTCGAAAGGTTCCAACCCACATTCGAAATGATCCAGGCCATGCTGGATGACCTACAGCTCGAGATCCATTCCGATGGATCTGCGGAGATGCAGCAAGCGGCCCTGATGGCGGCCGTGGTCAATGAGTTGGACGGCAAACTCAATCGCGCGGGGCTGGAAAGCCTGGGGCTGTCATTGGAATCACACAAAGCTTTTTACGGCATGGGCGTTTTCCCCTTTGCGCGCGTCGCACTGGCAGACGCGGAGGCGCTTCGCGCCGCCATCGGCCGCGTGGAAGCGGAGGCCGGGATGGTCTTTCCGGAGACCACATCGGGCAGCGCGTCCTACTACCGGCTCTCCGGCGATGACCACCCGATGGGCATCTATATCGCCATCCTGCCCGACCACATGGCTATGGGCGTCTTTCCAACGAGCCTGGAAGACGAGCTTCTGCCCAACCTGCTCGCGCAGTCGCAGCCGAATGATGGTTTCGACGCGGGCAGCGCGCTGGCTGAGATGAATGTTGACAAGGGATTTCTGGGTTACGGCTCCGGTTTCTTCGATTTCCGGCGCATCGGCGCGGAAATCATGCTGCCCGAGAGCCGAACGAACCGCGGACTTCGCGATATCGAACAGTTCCAGACGCCCAGTTTCGACGCCGGCTGTGTAGCGGAAATTGGCAGCCTCATCGATAAAGCGCCACGCATGGTCATGGGCACCACAGAACTGACCGCCAATGCCATTGGCATCAAATATCAGCTCGAAATGGAAGAAGCCCTCGCCGACGCACTGACCGGGCTGGTTTCCGATGTTCCTCCAGCCGCCCGCGATGGCGGAGACCTGATGGACGCATCCCTGGCCATTCAGGCGGGAAGACTGAGGGCGTTTCTCCTGGAACAGGCGATGGCGTATGCATCCAACCCGTTTGAATGCGATCGCCTGCAGGCCCTCAACCAGTCAGCCAACCAGGCGCTGGAGCAAATGAACCAGCCCCTGCCGCCGTTCATTGGCAATCTCAACGGGTTGCGTATTCGCCTGCAGGAGGTCGATTTCAATCAGCCCGCGCCGGAAACCTCCCGTGGCCTGGTTGTGCTCGAGGTCGAGAAACCGCAGATGCTGGTGGGCTCGGCGCAAATGCTGATACCCGGCCTTGAGAATCTTGAACTGGAACCGGGCAGCGACCCTGTCGAAGTGCCGCAGGAACTGATGACCCTGGCCGTGGACGGCATGCATGTTCATGCCGTCATGAGCAAAGACGCCCTCGGCATCTCCATGGGCGAAAACCAGGCGGAACAGCTGATGGGCTTCCTGGAAGCCGATGCCGACAATGGCGGCGCCTTTTTCTCGGTGGAGTATGACATGGCGGCTCAGATGCAATGGCAGCAGACCATGAGCGGCGCGGCGTCGGATCATTCCGGCGAGGAGGGCGCCACGGCCGAAGCCCAGGAGATGATGGACTTGCTGAACGAGATGGAACAATCCTACCGCGACATGCTGGGGCGCACCCGGCTTGAATTACGCTTCGTTCCAGACGGCTTTGAAATTCATAATCGCATGACCTTCAACTGATCAGCATCCGCATCAAAAAAAGGGCCGCGTTAGCGGCCCTTTTTTATTGATCTTACCGGCCCCGTCTGCATCATTCGCGCGCTGTACCGCCCTGCGGCAGGGGCCATGTGACAACAACGGGTCCTGCAGGGGAAGCCCGGCAGACCCATGATGTTCAGCCTCTCAACACCTCACGCGCCAGTGGTACGGTGATTCTCCGCTTGCCGGCGAACGCGGCCAGCTGCAGACGCTCCACCGAGCGCACCAGGGTTGCCAGGGAGCGGTGACCATGGCTGAGCAGATAGCGTCCGACTTCATCCGGCAGGTCAATACCCACCGAACGGGCATGGCGTTCCAGCACGAGCAGCTTGCCCGCCTCGTCGAGACTTTGCAGACGTAACCTGAGGCCGGAAGCCAGGCGGGAACGCAGGTCGGGCAGCTTTAACGGCAAGGCGGACAAGCGATCGCGGCTGGCCAGCATGAGTTTCCCGCCGTTGTCCCGGAGGCGGTTATAGAGATGGAACAGGGCCTCTTCCCATTCCGCTTTTCCGGCACAGGCATCGATGTCATCGACGCAAACCAGGTCCATACCCTCCAGGCCCTCCAGGGTCGAGTACGCATCCTCAGGCATCCGGCGAAGTCCTGCATAGAAAGCGGTCTGGCCCGAATCACGGGCCGCGTGGCAGGAGGCGTTGAGTAAATGTGTTTTCCCGCTGCTCTCAGCGCCCTGCAGGAACAGACACAGCGCCGGCTCGGCCCGAAACTGCCGGATGGCGGTGACCACCGCCGCATTCGGGCCCGTCACGAAATCGTCGAAGCCGTTGGCCTGGCGAGGTTCCAGCGGCAGCGGAATCTGCGGGGAGAACAGCATTCAGCGCTCTTCCCGGTCGGCATACACCGCGCTCTGGCGATAGCGCGCGCTGGCATGTCGTACGAGCACGTTCAGGGCAGCCGTGACCGGCAGGGCCAGCAGGATGCCCAGGAAGCCGAACAGTTGACCCCCTGCCAGCACCGCGAAAATGACGGCCACGGGGTGCAGTCCGATCTTGTCTCCCACCAGCTTGGGCGTCAGCACCATGCCTTCCGTCATCTGACCTACTCCGAACACCAGCCCAACCAGCACCAGATGCAGCACGTCATGGAACTGGAAGAGCGCGGCGCCGGCGGCCACCAGCAGGCCCACGATCGAGCCGAGGTAAGGGACAATACTCAACAGCCCGGCGCCCATGCCAATCAGGAAGGCCAGGTCGATGCCGATCACGGACAAACCCAGGCTGTAAATCATGCCCAGCGCGATCATGACCACCAGCTGTCCACGCATGAAAGCGCCCAACACCTCGTCGATTTCGGCCGCGATTTTGCTGACATTTCCAACCACGGACCTCGGCAGCAGGTCCTGGATGCCCCGGACGAGCGCGTCCCAGTCACGCATGAGGTAGAAAGCAACCACGGGTATCAACACCAGGTTGGTGACCCATGCCAGCACAGCCTGGCCTCCACGGCCCAGCGTCTCAACCACCTGGAATGCCGCGCCGCTGATCTGCTGCCAGTAGTTTCTACCCCAACTCGACAACTGCTCCAGGTTCGGAGCACGCGGGTCAATCCCGAGATGACCGGCCACCCAGGGCCAGGCCGTTTTTTCCATCCAGTCGATGTAATCGGGCAATTTCAGAATCAAAAGTTTGATCTGATCAATCAGCAGGGGAACAAGCACCACCACGGCCAGGGCGAATACCAGGGTCATCAACAGGAACACCAGGACCACGGCCAGCGTGCGCCCCATGCCCCGCCCCCTGAAACCCCGATCCTCCAGTTGATCCACCAGGGGATCACCCAGGTAGGCCAGACCCGCGGCAATGGCAAAAGGCGTGATCACCGGCGCCAGCAGGTAAATCAACCAGCCGCCGGCAATCACCAGGGCCAGGACCAGCCAGGTGCGAGATTCTGTCGACATACTCATCCTCCCATGATTACCGTGCCAGCAGGTACACGTCCTGCTCGGCGCCCGGCTCGAGCACCTTGTCCCTGATGATGATTTCCCGGAGATAGCGCGGCTCTGCGTTAAGGCTGAGCGCGAAACCGACCTGCCCGGGAGCCGCAGTGGCCACCGACAGGCCCTCCACCACGCTCAGCGCTTGCAGGTAGTTGAGGCATTGGATGTATGCCTCCGGCCCATCGAGGCCCCGGATCATGATTCGCTGGGTCCATGCGCCGTCGGAGACGCTGCGTATGGAATCACGTTCGGCCACGATGTCGGTCAACCGGTGCAGGCCATCGGCAAGAGCCACGGTCAGATCCACGCCTTCGCCGCCCCAGTTCACGCTCTCGATGCCATTGTCATACACCCAGCGCAAACGCCAGAACGGCCCGGAACGGCGCGCGGTGACAATCACCTGGCCACCGGACATGCCGGCCGGTTGCGGCAACTGGTCGGTAAAACCGCCCCACAGCAGCTGCAGGTTCACCGGCGGCTCCTGATCTGCCGGTATATCCGGCCATTGCAGCGGAAAACCCCGCTGATCGGCAACCCAACCCATCGCGTCCCTGGCATATGCGTATTCGTCAGGCATCAGCCGTCTGGCCCCGCCATCATCGATCACCAACCAGAAAGTGATGGGCGGCCGCTCCGTTCGCCAACGCGACAGCCCCAGCTCTCGTAAAGCGCGGTCCACCGCATCCGGCAGGAAATTGGCCACCATGAAGGTTTCCTCGAGGTTGGACCCATCCGGCATCAATCGCTGACGATCCTCGTAATAAAAGGCCACGGCCATCCGGGACGCTTCGCCCAGCACACGGTCGAGTTCTTCGGTGGGCGGCAGTTCACGGATGCCACTGAGCTTTTGCAGCACGTGAATCAGCGCCGATGGCATGGCTTGTTGCCGTTCGGCCTCGCCGGTCCCGCTGACCGGAACAAAGCCCGCATACAGGTCCGGCACGGCCGCGCGGACGATGCCGACGACGGCACACAAAAGGATGGTCAAAGTCAGTCTGAGCATGGGCAACGGTTAATGTATGGCCCTGATCATGGGGGGCGGGTCGGATGCCAAATAAGATAACATAAGGGGAGTCCCAGAAAAGCATCGGATGAATCACCTTGAGCGATCCAGTAAAAACCCCCGGCGGCCTCAGCTACCGGGATGCGGGCGTGGATATCGACGCGGGCAACGAGCTCGTGGAACTGATCAAACCGGCGGTGAAGAGAACACTGCGACCCGAGGTCCTGACCGGGCTTGGAGGGTTTGGGGGTTTGTTCGGAATCGACCAGGAAAAGTACCGGCAGCCCGTTCTCGTTTCAGGCACGGATGGCGTGGGCACGAAACTCCTGCTGGCCAGGACGCTGGATGACCACTCCACCATCGGAATCGACCTCGTCGCCATGTGCGTCAACGACATCCTGTCCTGCGGCGCTGAGCCCCTGTTCTTTCTCGACTACTTTGCCACCGGCCGCCTCGATACCCAAAAGGCGCAGACCGTGATCGAGGGCATCGCCGAAGGGTGTCTGCAAGCCGGATGCGCGCTCATTGGCGGAGAAACCGCTGAAATGCCCGGCATGTACGCCGACGAGGATTATGACCTGGCCGGGTTCTCGGTCGGCATCGTCGAGCGCGATCATCTGGTTGATGGCAGCCGCATCCGCGAGGGCCACCAGTTGATTGGACTGGACTCCAGCGGACCCCACTCCAACGGCTACTCCCTGATTCGAAAGGTGTTGGAAATCTCCGGCAAGGCGCCTGACGAGCTCCTGCCCGGCGCCGACGAAAGCATTGGGAGGGCGCTGCTGGCGCCGACCCGGATTTACGTCAAGAGTGTGCTTGCGGCCTTGGCGAGCCACAGAATTGATGGCATCGCGCACATCACCGGCGGCGGGCTCACAGAGAACATCAGCCGGATCATCCCGGCCGGGCTGGGCCTGAGCATCCACAGCGGCAGCTGGCAGCGACCCGCGGTATTCGACTGGCTGCAGAAAAACGGCGGCATCGACGAGTCCGAGATGCTGCGCACCTTCAATTGCGGCATCGGCATGGTGCTGGTGGTCGAGGCACCGCGCGTGGAGGCAGTTGTGGCCACCCTCGCCGAGAATGGTGAACGTGCCCGCGCGATCGGCTCCGTGGTATCCATCACCCAAGCAGAGCCGCCGGTAAGGTACGTCTGAGCATGGACAGCGGCACATTGAGCGTCGCGGTACTCATTTCGGGCACGGGCAGCAACCTGAAAGCCATTATCGATGCCCAGAAATCAGGGCGCCTGAACGTGGACATCGCCCGGGTCATCAGCAACAAGGCAGACGCAGGCGGCCTCGTATTCGCACGCGAGGCGGGCATACCCTGCAGCGTGATTCCATCGGCAGACGCCCCTTCACGCGAAGCGCATGACGCGGGCATTTCCCGCTGCCTGGACGAAACAGACCCGGACCTCGTGGTGCTGGCCGGGTACATGCGAATCCTTGGGGGCGAAATGGTGGCGCGATTCAGGGGAAAAATCATTAACCTTCACCCTTCCCTGCTGCCCAAGTATCCCGGACTTGACACCTATCGCAAGGCGCTGGATGCCGGCGACGCGGAACATGGCTCCAGCATGCATTTTGTGACCGAGGGCCTGGATGACGGCCCGCTGATCAGCCAGGCCAAAATCCCTGTCCTGCCGGGTGACGACCCGGAGTCACTGGCGCGCAGGCTGGGTCCGGTGGAACATCGGCTGGTAGTGGCCACCGTGGAATTATTCACCCGGCGCAAGGTCGAAATGAGTCCGGACGGCGTATGGGTCGATGGCGAACTTTCCGCCGGGCCAATGATGCTCAATGAAGATGACCAACTGGTTTGAAAACGCGCACGCAAGCTGCCTGAGGCCGCTGTTGGCTGCTGCCCTGTGTCTGCCTGCCCTGGCCCAGGCGGATTGGCCGCCCCCCAGCTACACGGCGGTATATGACATGTACATGGACGGAAAGCTGCGTGCTGAAACCCGGGCGACATTCACCCGCCAGGATCAGCGGTGGACCTTTGAAAACCGCGGCCAGGGCACCAAGGGCCTGGCGCGGTTTCTCGGCGTGGAAACCGAGGAAAGCGCGGCCGGGCGCTGGGAGGGCGATGACGTGCTGAGCGGGCATTTTTCCCATCGCTCCAAGGTCGCCGTCAGAAAAGACCGCTGGTCGGCAGAGTTTGACTGGGAGGCAGGAACCGTTCGGGTAGAGCGTGATGATCTCACCATGGAGTATCCGCTTGAGCGCGGCATGGTCGACCCCGTGGGCTTGACGCTCGCCATGCAGTCCTTGCTCAATCGTGAGCAAAAAGAATGGGAGTTGCTGGTTGTGGAGGATGAGGAATTGGATCCGCAAAAGTTTCGCGCATTGGACCCCGCAAAGCTGCAGACAGCCATCGGTTGCCTCGGCGCCATTGAGGTGGAGCGCGTGCGTGAAAACAGCAAACGCTACTCCAGCGTGTGGTTCGCGCCCGAACTCGAACACATCACGGTTCGCATGGTTCATGGAAAGCGCGGCGGGAATGAGTTCGAGCTGCGTATCAGAACGTTGTCCATCGGCGGTGATGACGTCAAATTCGACACCGTTTGCGAGGGGGACCAGGGACCATGACATCGAACCGAAGAATATCCCGGGCGTGGCTGCTGCCCTGCCTTTGGCTGCTTGCGGGCTGCGCGGTCAACCCGGTCACGGGTGAACGTCATCTCCAGTTCTACGATGAGGAGTGGGAAAAAGAGATTGGCGCCGGCTATTACGAGCCCATGCGTCAGCAGCAAGGCGGCGATTTCATGCTTGACCCGGATTTGGTCGAGTATGTGCAGTCGGTTGGCGACCGGCTCGCGGGGTATGCCAGGAGACAGGACACCCTGGATTTCGAATTCCATGTCATTAATGACTCAACACCCAACGCGTGGGCGCTGCCGGGCGGAAAAATCTCCATCAACCGGGGACTGTTGACCCAACTCCAGTCCGAAGCCGAACTGGCCGCTGTACTGGGACATGAGATCGTGCACGCGGATGCGGCCCATTCCGCACGTCAGCAGTCCGCGGGGATGCTCACACAGGTCGGCGCGGTCGCGGGCATGATTCTTATCGGCAGCCAGGCCGATTCCAGCGCTGGAAAAGCAGCTGCCGTGCTGGTGCCGTCGCTGGGCGCTCAACTGCTGACCCAGAAATACAGCAGGGACGCCGAGCTTGAAGCCGATGAATATGGCATGCGCTACATGGCAGAGTCCGGCTACGACCCCAATGGCGCAGTGGAACTGCAGGAAACGTTCGTCCGGCTGTCGGAGGGCCGGAATCAAAACTGGATGACCGGCCTTTTCGCCAGTCATCCCCCCTCACGCGAACGGGTCGAGCAAAATCAGCAAACCGCCCGAAGCCTGCCGGCCGGCGGAGAACAGGGGCGCAACCGTTATCAGCAGAAAACGGCTTACCTGCGCCGGGTCGAGCCCGCCTATGCCGCGTATGACCGGGCACTCAAAGCCGCTGCCGACGACGACCTGGCGACCGCGAGGAAGGAATTGGACACGGCGTTGGCGATCGAGCCCCGCGAGGCTGTTTTTCACGCCATGGACGGTGATCTCAAGCGGCTGGACGGGAACTCCTCGGCCGCTTTGGACGCCTACAATACCTCCGTCAATCTAAATCCCGGATACTTCTACAACCGGTTGCGAAGAGGCGAGTCCCGGCTGGCAGCCGGTCAGCGCGCGCCGGCGCGGGATGATCTCTCACAAAGCGTGAACCTGCTGCCCACGGCGCTGGGGCACTATCTGCTCGGCAACCTCGATCGGGATGCGGGCAATATCGCCGCGGCCAGAAAGCATTATGAAAAGGCGTCCGCCTCCGACTCGGAGGTTGGACGAAAAGCCCAACAGGAACTGGCGCGGCTCGAGCACGGAGAGAATCCTGCCCGCTATGTGAGCACGGCCCCCTACGCGGACAACTCGGGTGAGATTTACTGTCTGCTGGGCAACCAGAGCCAGGTCGAATTGATGGAAATCAGGGTGACGGCGAGCCTGGTCGATGATCAGGGCACGCCCCGAACGTTGAGCCGGACCCTGTACTCCACCCTTGGCGGCGGTGAGCAGGTATCCATGAGGATGGACGAGCGAACCGCGAATCCGTCGACGATCAGGAGCAGATTGTCCTGCAGCGTCGATTCAGCAAAGGCAGCGCAGTCGCAATCCCCCCGATCATGACGCAGCGGCTGCTAGGGCTGAGTGTCGCTTTCCGGCGGCGTTTCAGTGCGCAGCGCCAGAGCATGAATTTCGTTGCCCATCAGGCTGCCCAGTGTGGCGTAGACCATCCGGTGCCGCTGCAAGGTCGGCTTGCCGGCGAATGAGTCGCTGGTGACCACCGCTTCGAAATGAACCCCATCATCGCCGCTGACGGTGACGTCAGCGTCGGGTAATCCGGCACGTATCATTTGCTCTATTGTTTGGCTATCCATAGACTAGCGTCCTTTGTTGGGTCAGTGCGGTATTTTTCGGAGCATCTTTGTCCGCTGGCGCGGGGGTGACCAAGCACGCCGCGCCTGAAATTTTCGGCTGACCGGTCTGAACCATGTGGCGCATGATAAATCAATCGTCCATTACTAAACACTCCCTGCGGGAAGCCGTGGAGCGCCTCGGGCGCCGAGCGCGGCAGGCAGCCCCGTGCTGATCGCACTGGCACAACTTGCCGGGGGCTTCGTGCTGCTGGTGTGGGCAGCAGACCGCCTCGTGGCGGGCGCTGCCGCAACGGCCCGGAATCTGGGCGTGTCGCCGCTGATCATCGGCCTGACCATTGTCGGTTTCGGCACATCAGCGCCCGAGCTGGTGGTATCCGCGGTGGCAAGCATGCGCGACAATCCCGGTCTCGCGCTCGGTAACGCCATTGGCTCCAACATTGCCAACATGGGGCTGGTGCTGGGGCTCACGGCCGTCATTTATCCACTGCGCCTGGAATCTACCGCGCTCAAACGTGAATACCCCCTGCTGATCCTGATCATGCTGACCTGCTTTGTCATGGCACTGGATCTGCGCTATGACACGATCGAGGGCTGGATCCTGCTGGCCGGACTGACCGGACTCATGTTTTTCCTGGTGTGGCTTGGCCTGCAGCGCTTCGCGTCGGACCCGCTGGCGGACGAATTCGCCGCAGAAATCCCCACCGATACGCCAACCCGGAAGGCCGTGTTTTGGCTTATCGTGGGCCTGCTCGTTCTGCCCCTGAGTTCGAGCTTTCTGGTTGACGGCGCCATCACCATAGCGACCACGATGGGGATAAGCGATACCGTGGTCGGCCTAACGCTGGTTGCCTTCGGGACCAGCCTGCCGGAACTGGCCACCGCGGTCACCAGCGCCTTCCGCCGGGAACACGACATCGCGATCGGTAACATCATCGGCTCCAACATGTTCAACATGCTCGGGGTTTTGGGTATCGCCGCCGTGATCAGACCAATTGATGTCGCTCCGATGGTGTTGGCCAGGGATTTTCCCATCATGTTCCTCTTGACCGGCCTCCTCTACCTGATTGCGTCCGACTTCAGGGGGCCGGCGCGCATGGGTCGGGCCTCTGGCCTGGCCTTCCTGAGCATCTACGTGGGCTATGAATTGATGGTTTGGTTCAGTGCCAGCGCCGGCGCGGGAGCAAGCGGCGGCTGATAGCCGTCCCCGGCTTGGTTAAAATAGACGTATGAACCCCGAGGCATTCAAGCGCCTGGCGACCGCGGTCATCGAGAATGAAGCCGCTGCCGTGCTGGCATTAAGAGACCGGATTGACGGCGATTTCGCCAACGCATGCAGGACCATGCTGGACTGCAAGGGCCGGGTCGTCGTGTTGGGCGTCGGCAAATCCGGACACATCGGCAGCAAAATTGCCGCCACGTTGGCCAGCACGGGCACCCCGGCGTTTTTTGTCCATCCGGCCGAGGCCAGCCATGGTGATCTGGGCATGATCACGGAGCATGACGTTGTCCTGACGCTCTCCAACTCCGGGGAGACGGACGAAATCAGCCGCATCCTGCCCATCCTGAAAAGACTGGGCAACCCCATGATCGCCCTGACCGGCAACCCGGGATCGACCCTGGCCCAACATGCGGACGTGCACCTTGATGTGTCGGTGGCCGAGGAAGCCTGTCCGCTGGGACTGGCTCCGACCTCGAGCACCACGGCGGCGCTGGTGATGGGTGACGCGCTGGCCGTTGCGCTGCTGGAAACCCGCGGCTTCACCCGCGAGGATTTTGCGCGATCCCATCCCGGCGGCCGGTTGGGCCGACGCCTGTTGCTGCATATCAGGGACGTCATGCACAGCGGAGCGGACATCCCCTCGGTCGGGCCGGACACGCCCGTGGCCGAGGCCATCGTGGAGATGACCCGCAAGCGGCTGGGCATGACCGTCATCGTCGATGACGCCGGACAGGCCCTGGGCATATTCACCGATGGTGACCTGCGCCGCACCCTGGATCAGGGCCATACACCGCAATCCACACGCATCAGCGAAGTCATGACCCGTGGCGGAAAATCCATCGGGCCGGGCGCGCTCGCGGCTGAAGCCGTGCAGCTGATGCAGGAACACAGGATTCAGGCGTTGCTGGTGCTGGACGATGAGGGCCGACTGGCCGGGGTGCTGAACTTCCAGGACCTCCTGGCCGCGGGGGTCGTCTGATGGCCGATTACGATCCCATGCTGCTGGAGCGCGCGTCCCTGGTCAAAATGCTTGCGCTTGACGTCGACGGGATACTCACGGACGGCCGCCTGTATTTCGATTCCCAGGGCAACGAAATGAAAGCTTTTCACACCCGAGACGGACTCGGGCTGAAAGCCTTGCAGAAATTCGGCATCGAACTGGCGCTGATCACGGGAAGATCCTCACCCATGGTGTCCGCACGCGCTGAGCAACTCGGTATCCGGCACGTCTACCAGGGTCGTGACGACAAACTCGAGGCCTACCTCGACCTGATCGGCAAGACCGGACTGGAGCACGAACATGTCTGTTACGCGGGCGATGACTGGATCGATCTGCCCGTGCTCATACGGGTCGGCCTGGCCATCACGGTACCTGATGCGGAAGAACACGTCAGGCGCCGGGTGCACTGGGTGACACGACGGGGGGGCGGACACGGCGCTGTCCGGGAAATATGTGACCTGATTCTCACCGCCCAAGGCCACGATCAGGTCCTTTTGGATGGATATCTGAGTCCATGATCCCCCGTAAAACCATGCATGGGATCGCCGTGGTTGGCACCCTGGCCGCACTGAGTTTCTGGCTGAACCGTGAATCCGCAGAAGATTGGCCCGGCGCCATTGCCGGCCTGGATACCCGGCTCAACTATGCGCTGCATGACTTCGAAGCGCTGTACTACGACCAGGCAGGCAAACTGGCCGGCAGGGTCACCGCTCCCGGCCTGGCCAACGATGCGGAAACCGGCATTGGCGTCATTGACCAACCACGCTTCCGGGTGGTGCATGAGGGCCGCCATTGGACTATCCTGTCCGAAACCGCCACGGTCACGCCGGATCGGGAGCATGTGAGATTTTCAGGTGAAGTCAGTGTGCTGGGTCAGGAGATCGATCGCGGTCGCGAAGTTCGGATAAAAACAAGTGAAGTCACGCTCGACATCGATCCCAGACGAATACATTCGAACGAAAACGTGACCATCCGCGAGGGCCTCAACGCGTTGAACGCCAACGGATTCCGTCTCGATATGACGAAAGAACAATTTCATTTAGACCGCCAGGTAGAGGGTCACTATGTCACGCGCTAGGCTGGCGAAGATGCTCGTTTGCCTGTTACTGGCGAGCGCGCCCGGCTTGCTGCCGGCCTTGCAATCTGACCGCCAGCAGCCGCTGGACGTGAAAGCAGACTCCACCGACGGAACCCTGGGTGACGGGGTGACTACGCTGCGAGGGAACGTTGAAATCCGGCAGGGATCCCTGTTGATCAAAGCCACCGTGGCTGAAGTCGACAAAGCCGATGGCAAAGTCACGCAGGTCACTCTCCGGGGCGATGCCGCCTACCTCGAGCAGGAGGTGGAGGAGCAGGGGCTGGTTAAGGCCTGGGCCGAGCGTATCGAGTACCAGGTGGCCAACGGCATGGTGATCTTTTCCGGCAGCGCCGAGGTGCGCCATCCGCAGTACGAGGTCAGCGGCGATACCTTGCGTTATGACCTGGAGGCACAGCACTTCGAGGGCGTTGGAGAGGATTCGGGTGACGGAAGAATTCGGATCCGGCTCGACCCCGAGGTCCTGGAGGACATTCCTCAACCCTCATCTGAATCAACAGACTCGCCGGCGGACGACAGCTCCGAGGGTGAGTCGGCCTACCCCGATGCTGCGCGCTGAAAATCTCAAGAAAGCCTACCGCAAGCGAGATGTCGTGCGGGGCGTCAACATTGAGGTCGGCCCGGGAGAGGTTGTGGGCTTGCTCGGGCCCAATGGCGCCGGCAAAACCACCTGTTTCTACATGATCGTGGGTCTGCTAGCCGCCGACGAAGGGCGCATCATGATCGACGAGACGGACGTGACGCATGAGCCGGTCAATGTTCGCTCCGGTCTGGGTGTGGGCTATCTGCCACAGGAAGCCTCGATATTCCGCAAGCTAAGCGTCAGGGACAACGTGCTGGCCATCTTGGAGATGAGGTCAGACCTGGACCAGGCCGGCCGTGAGGAAACGCTGCAAAACCTGCTGGAAGAGCTGGGCGTTTCGCACCTGTCTGACCAGGCTGGCGTCAGTCTCTCCGGCGGTGAGCGCAGGCGCGTGGAGATCGCCCGAGCGCTGGCCACGCGGCCCCGGTTTATCTTGCTGGACGAACCCTTTGCCGGTATCGATCCCATTTCCGTCGTGGAAATTCAGCACATTGTGGAACACCTGGTCGAGCGCGGCATTGGCGTACTGATCACGGATCACAATGTGCGGGAAACGCTAAAAATCTGCGGCAGGGCCTACATCCTCAATGACGGCCAGGTGCTGGCCGAGGGCGACGCGGATTCCATCCTGGCCAACGAGCAGGTCCGGACCGTCTATCTCGGCCAGGAGTTTCGGCTATGAGGCCGCAGCGGGATCAAAAACATGCCTGAGTATTCCCTGCAACTCAAACTCAGCCAGAAGCTGGCGCTGGCGCCCCAGCTGCAGCAGGCCATCAGGCTGCTCCAACTTACCCGGCTCGAGCTGCGAGAGTATATCCAGGAAACCGTGGAGGCCAACCCGCTGCTGGAGCAGGTCGAACCCGGCGAATCGGAACAAAGCACCGAATCAGAGCCGGAATCGCAGCCACTGGACGAATACCAGGAGGAGGCGTCATTCAGTGACGATTACGACTGGGAATCCGTCGCTGACTCCTGGCCGGAGTCCACCGCCTACACCGGCGACTTTCCCGAACCTCAGATCGTCGATGATTCAACGGGCTCGCTGCGGGAGCATCTGCTCTGGCAAATCAATCTCGGCCACTTCAGTGCGTCCGATGCGGCCATCGCGGCCGCCATTGTCTACGCTCTGGACGAGGACGGGTTTCTCGATGATGACATCGAGGACATCCGCGCCAGCCTGGCGCCCGACCTGCTCGTCGACGCCGATGAAGTGCTTGCCGTGCTGCATAGAATCCAGCGCATGGAGCCGGTGGGTGTGGCGAGCCGGGATACCTCGGAGTGCATTCGCGTTCAGCTGTCGGTATTGCCGCGCTCCACACCTGGAAGGGACCTGGCACTCCGTCTCGCCAGAAGCCATATCGACCTCGTCGCCGACAGCGATATCGCGCGATTGAGAAAAGAGACCGGCGCGGATCCGGAAAACCTCGAGACGGCACTGGAACTCATTCGGGGGCTCGAACCCAGACCAGGCGCCCGCTTTGACAACCGGAAGGATGAATACCTGGTGCCGGACATTTACGTTCGGCGCAACGAAGATCAGTGGGTTGTGTCACTCAGCCCGGACAACGATCCACGCCTGAAGCTGAATGACTTTTACATCAGCCTGCTGCGCCAGCAAGGCGGAAAAGACGCCGAGTACCTCAAGGGCCGGCTTCAGGAGGCCCGCTGGCTGCTGTCGTCCCTGGAATTGCGCAACCAGACCTTGCTCAGGGTGACGCAGTGTATCGTGGAGCAGCAAGAGCCATTTTTCGAACAGGGCGAAATGGCCATGAAGCCCATGATTCTGAAGGACGTCGCCGACCTGGTGGGCGTGCATGAATCTACCGTTTCCAGGGCGACCACCCGCAAATACATGCTGACCCCGAGGGGCATATACGAGCTGAAATACTTTTTCTCCAGCCACGTCAAAACCGATGACGGCAGGACCATCAGCGCCATCGCGGTAAAAGCCCATATCCAGATACTGGTTGAAAAAGAACCGCATGCCTCTCCGCTGAGCGACCAGGAAATAGCGGACCTGCTGCGCGAGACGGGCATCATCGCGGCGCGGCGCACGATCGCAAAGTATCGTGAAGCGCTCGGCATCGGCTCGTCCAGCGAGCGACGGCGCGCCTACCGCAGGTTAGCTTCCTGAACACTGGACAGCATGTGGGTTTCGTTTGACCTGGAGGCTAGGAAATCCGCGATCTCCGTTATAGAATTCAAGTATGGAGCGTTATTCACGATCCACCCCAAGGGGCACCGGGACCAGGCGTACCGCCGCGGTTTGGAACTTCAGACTGTTTACCTTGATCGATGATTCATGCAACACCAGATCATCGATGAGATGCCATCATCGTAAAGGAGAATGACGATGCAAATGAATATCAGCGGACACCACGTTGAACTGACCCCGGCCATCCGGGCTTATGTCACCGAAAAACTGCAACGTCTGTCAAAACACTTCGATCACCTCATCGCCATCGACTGCATCCTGAAAGTCGAAAAACTGGAGCACGTCGCCGAGGCCACGGTGAAAGCCGCCGGGCGGACCCTGTTCGCGGACGCGTCAGCCCCCGATATGTATGCGGCCATCGACCTGCTCTCCGACAAACTCGACCGGCAGGTGCGCAAGCACAAGAATCGTCTGCGCGACAACCACCACGGACGGCAGGAAAACGCGGCCTCGAACTTCTAAGAACTGCACCGAGAAGCGGATAACGTCAGCAGGAACCCATGCTAGTTAGCGACTTGCTCAGCCCAGAGCGCGTCTTGGTCGACGCGCGCGCCACCAGCAAGAAAAAACTGCTGGAGACCATCAGCAAGGCTCTGGTCAGTCACGACAGCGCGCTCGATGCACGGGAAGTGTTCGAGAGCCTGTGCGCGCGCGAGCGGTTGGGCAGCACCGGCCTTGGTCACGGCGTGGCCATCCCCCATGGTCGCGTCAGCAGCAGTCTCGAGCCGCAAGCGGTTTTTGTACGCCTGGCCAAGCCACTGGCATTCGATGCGATTGACGGCGTTCCCGTCGATCTGCTGTTCGCACTGGCGGTGCCGGAAAATTGCACCAGCGACCACCTCAACCTGCTGGCACAGATCGCAGAGCGTTTCAGCGATGAGCAATTGCTCAGAAACCTGCGCCAGGCCGATGGCGCAACCGAATTGGTAAAGTTGCTTTCCGACACGAAACACTGACATAGTGAAAGCCCCGGGGCGGGCGGCGGGCCGCGTCCCACATGAAGCCAATATCACGGAGCGCTGGTCGCAAACTTGGCAGACAACAGGCAACACATCATGATCGTCAGCGGGCTGTCCGGTGCGGGCAAGTCCACGGCTCTGAATGCGCTGGAAGACCTGGGCTACTACTGCATCGACAACTTGCCGCCGGCGTTGCTGGAGGCGTTTCCGCCCCTGATTCATGAACACGTTTCCCTGTATGAGCGGGTCGCGCTCGGCATCGACGCGCGCGTGGCCGCAGCCGGACTAGAGCGAATCCCCTCCTGGATGGACGAATTGAAAGACCAGGGCCTGCGCTGTGAACTGCTGTTCCTGCAGGCCAGCCGTAATACCCTGATCAAGCGTTTCAGCGAAACACGGAGAAAGCATCCACTCTCAAAAAACGCCCATGGGCTGGCAGAGGCCGTGGAGCAGGAGGTGGAACTGCTGGCGCCGCTGAAGCAGCGGGCGGGCTGGGTACTGGACAGCACGGACACCAATATCCATCAGCTTCGCAGGCAGGTATGGAAGTATGTCGGGTCCGGTCAACAGGGTATGACCATTGTCCTGCAGTCCTTTGCCTTTAAGCGCGGCGTGCCACAGGATGTCGACTTCGTCTTCGACGCCCGCAGCCTGCCCAACCCCCACTGGCAGGAGGGACTGAGAGAATTGACCGGCCTGGACCCAAGGGTGAGGGACTGGCTGGAACAGGAGCCACAGGCACTGGAATTATCCGACCATATCCTCGAGTTTCTGGGCCGCTGGCTTCCCCGGTTCGAGGAAGCCCAGCGGAGTTACGTGACCGTTGGCGTTGGCTGCACGGGCGGGAAGCATCGCTCTGTATACCTGGTTTCGAAGCTGTCACAAGCGCTGAAGCCGCAGTTTCCCGAGATACTGATCCATCACCGCGAGCTTGAAGGATGAGCTTCACCGGCGGCAGGCTGTTGGCGCTCGCGGCCGGGAGCGCATGAGGCATGCCTGTCCGAGACGTCACGATTCGCAATGAGCTTGGCCTGCATGCTCGGGCAGCGACCAGGCTGGTCGAGTGCGCCAACCGCTTCGGTTGCCAGATCGCCCTGAGCAACGAGAGCAAGCGCGTCGACGGCAAATCCATTCTCGCGCTCCTGACGCTGGCGGCCGGCCCAGGAATGGAGGTCACCATTGAGACCTGCGGCGAGGATGAGGACGCTGCGCTGAACGCCCTGGTGGAATTGATCGAAACCGGCTTCGGAGAACCCGAATTATGACGCTGGCCATGTCAGGTCAGGCGGTGGAAAGCGGCATTGCGGTTGGCCAGGCGCACATCATTGAAAGCCGCGAACTGCAGATTGCCGAATACCGCCTGGATGAAGGCGCGATACCGGCCGAGATTGAACGACTGAACCTGGCGCTCGATGCCGTAAAAGCCTACCTCGAGTCGCTGTCGGCCAAAGTCATTGGAGGCGCTGGCGGCAGTGCCGAGGAGATCATCAGGACACACATTTTCATGGTGTCAGACGATGCGCTCTCACAAGCCGCGAAAGAGCGCATTCATGAATTGAAATGCAATGCCGAGTGGGCGTTGCAGGTGCAGCTGGGAGACCTGCTGACGCAATTTCGCCAGATCGATGACCCCTACATTGCCACCCGGGCCGATGACGTCGTGCAGGTGGTCAGAATGATCCAGAAATTCCTGGCCACCGGCGCCCCCGCCGAGCCCATCACCTCAATCGAAGGCAGGCTTGCCCACACGCTGGCCGTCGCCTCCGAACTGACGCCCGGCGATGTGGCCGCCCTGCGAGAGCGCGGCATCGCCGGAATCATCACAGAACATGGCAGCCCCTACTCCCACACCGCCATTCTGGCGCGTAGCCTGGGCATACCCACGGTCATGGGTGTGCGGCGAGCCCTGTCACTGATCAACGAGGGGGAGCAGCTGATCCTCGATGGTCATTACGGCATCGTGCTGGCGGAGCCGGAAGAGTCCATTGTAAGGCACTACCTGTCCAAGCAGGCGGAGACAGACCGCTTTCTTCAGAACCTGGAATCGGTCCGTGACAAGACGGCTCGAAGCCTGGACGGGATCAACATCACGCTGATGGCCAACACGGAGAGAAGTGAAGAGCTCCAGCGCGTGCGCCACGATGGCGCGCTGGGGGTTGGGCTGTATCGGAGCGAGTTCCTGTTTCTCCAGGGGGCGCTACCCGACGAAAACACCCAGTACGCAACCTATCGGTCCGCGGTCGAGTGCCTGGACGGAGGGCCGCTGGTCGTCAGAACGCTGGACATCGGTTCGGACAAGGATATCGGGCTGACTGACTTCAGCGACCCGGGACATCACCCCAACCCGGCCATGGGGCTGCGGGCGGTACGGCTGTGCCTGCGTGAACGGGAGATGTTCAAAACCCAGTTACGCGCCATCCTCCGCGCCAGTGCCCATGGAGATATCCGCTGCCTGATACCCATGCTGACCAGCACCCAGGAAGTGCTGGCCGTCCGTTCCCTCATGGAAGAAGTCAGCGAGGAACTGACCGAAGCCGGCATTGCGTTCAACCGGGACATACCCCTCGGGGGCATGATCGAGGTTCCGGCAGCGGCGCTGGCCATTCATGAGCTCGGCCGGCATCTGGATTTCCTTTCCATTGGAACCAACGATCTGATCCAGTACGCACTGGCGACGGACAGGGTGGATGAGTCGGTCGCGCATCTGTATGAACCCGATCACCCGGGCATCGTGCAGCTGCTTCGGCAGATTTTTCGGGCGGCCCAGGAAATTGAGATCCCCCTGGCGGTTTGTGGCGAACTGGCGGGAGACCGCCGCTACACGCGATTGCTGCTGGCCTTGGGCCTGCGCGAATTCAGCATGCAGCCGCGCAGCCTGCTGGAAGTCAAGCAGGTGATTCGTGAAACGGACATTTCACGAGCCAATGCCGCTTTGCGCGAGTGGATTCAGTCCGGCGGCGGCGGAGCCGAAAACTCACTCGTCAATTTCCTCGATAGCGCGCAACTGGATCGCTAATCGGCTCTTCCCATGGCCGAAGTCCGGTCGGGTTCACTATAATAGGTACGCTCTCGCGGCCCGGCCGCTGAAACCCGACTGCGCGTGAAAACTTAGAGGTTGTCGAAACCATGCTTGACTATACTCGGGAGGAAAAGACGGCCCGGCACCTCGAACACGTGTCCGAGGCGCTCGACAGCGGTACCAAAACCCAGGTGCAACAGCTGGTCAACAGCCTGTCCGGCGGCGAAATAGCCGACCTGCTCGAATCACTGCCGCTGACCAAGCGTCTCGCCGTTTGGGAACTGGTTGATATCGAAACGGATGGCGAGGTGCTGGTCGAGGTCAACGACGAGGTCAGGGCCACCCTGATCCGCGACATGGGTTCCGATGAACTGGTTGCCGCGGTGGGTGATCTCGAGATCGACGATCTTGCCGACATCCTCGATGATCTCCCCGACGCGGTCATCCGGGAAGTCCTGCATGCCATGGACCGCGAAAACCGGCTCCGCTTGGAACGGGTGCTGTCCTATCCGGAGGATTCCGCCGGTGGCCTCATGGATCCGGATGTCGTAACCATCCGGGCAGACGTCAGCCTGGATGTTGTGCTTCGTTACCTGCGGCTTCGGGGCAGCCTGCCCAGCGGTGTGGATCAGCTGTTTGTGGTCAACCGCGCGGGTGAATATCTTGGCGATCTCAAGCTGGCGGACCTGGTCACCCAGGATCCTGTACAGCGGGTAGCCGATCTGATCGCTGACTCGAGGCCCGCCATACCGGTGAACATGACGGCCAGCCAAGTCGCCATTGAGTTCGAGCACCATGACCTGATCTCCGCGCCGGTGGTCGATGCCGGCAACATCCTGCTTGGCCGCATCACCATTGACGACGTGGTTGATGTCATCCGCGACGAAGCGGAGCACACGGTCTTGACCATGGCCGGCCTGGACGAGGAAGACGACATGTTCGCGCCCGTGGTGCAATCCGCGCGGCGGCGCTGGCTGTGGTTGGGCGTCAACCTGATCACGGCGCTGCTGGCTGCCATGGTGCTTTACTCGTTCGAGCCCACTCTGGACCAGATCGTGGCGACTGCCGTGCTGTTTCCGGTGGTCATGAGTATGGGCGGCATTGCAGGAACACAAACGCTGACGTTGGTCATACGCGGTATGGCAACGGGCCAGGTCAGCTCCAGCAACACGCCTGCCATACTCCGAAAAGAACTCGCCGTCGGCCTGCTCAATGGCGTCGTGTTTTCCCTTCTGGTCGCGGTCATTGCCTTCTACTGGTATGGCGATCTACAACTGGGCGCTGTGATGGCCATGGCCATATTGGTCAACCTGTTTGCCGGCGCCCTGGCGGGGGCCCTGATTCCCGGCATTCTGAAACGCATGTCCATCGATCCAGCCCTGGCCGGCGGTGTGGTGCTGACCACCGTAACCGACGTGGTGGGAATCCTCGCGTTCATTGGGCTGGCCACGTACCTCCTGCTCGGAACCTGAGGCATACACTGAAGTCCTCATGAAGATTCTGCTGATCGCACAGGAACCCGCGCTATCGCCCGCAAGTGTTGTCACCGGCAATGCCATTCGTACCCATCAGCTAACCACCATCCTTGAAAAAGCAGGTCACGAAGTGGTGCATGCATGGCGCGACCATCATCGCACTGACACAGTGCTGACCTTCCGGGATCGAGACGATCTGCGCGGGCTGCTGATGCGTCAGCAGGCGGATCTTCACCTGGTGTGCTACTGGGAGTTGCTGGATCTCATGCCTTTCGAGACCGAGGTGCCGCTCGTGCTCGACTTCCTGGCGCCGCGACCGCTGGAAACGGTCTTCGAAAATCCCGCAGCCCTTCGTCACGACCTTCGCAGATTACAGGTGGACCTCAGCAAGGTAGACCTGCTGATGACCGGCAACGAACTGCAAAAGAACATGATGCTCTTGCCACTGCTGGAAGCCGGGCTGGACCTTTCCACGGAAGCGGGAGCGGTCGTCATCCCACTGGGCGCGGATGGCGCCGGACAGCCCCGGTCAAACCCGCTGAAGGATGGTTGGAAGCTGGTTTCCGGCGGCGTCAACTGGCCCTGGCGGGATTCAGCCCGCTATTGGAAGGCCGTCGACGAGCATCTTGACCTTATTGAGTCCGGAAACGCCGAGCTGGTGCTTTTCGGCGGTGACTACACGCTCCATGGCGAGGGTGCGAATAAAGCCGCACATACTCAGCAGATGAATCCGCTGATGCCGTATCGCGAATTCTCAGCCTGGCTGCTTGACCATGCCCACATCGGCCTTGAACTGGCCGAGGAAAACGTGGAAAGAAGACTGAGCCAGTCCTTTCGCTCCATCGAGTTCCTGCGGCATGGGCTTCCGCTGATTTGCAACAGCTGGCTGCCGATCGCGGCAGACATTCGCCAGTGGGAGGCCGGTTGGCTGGTGGAGCAGCCAGAAGACATACCCGGGCTGCTCAGGGACGTTTTTGCGGATGAACATCATTGGCGGCAGCGCAGCGAAAATGCTTTGCGCCTGGCCAAGGCGAAGTACAGTGTCGAAGAGACCGGCCGGCCGCTGGTCGAGTGGGTGGCAGACGCCCACAAGGCAAAACGGCTGCCCAGGCAAATCCCGGCGCCCGCCGAACTGCGCACGCCGCCCTGGCGTGAGCGCCTGGGACGCATGGTTGAGCTCCGAAAAGGCTTCTATCACCCGCGCTTACCGGAGGAGCAAGCCGCTCACCCTGGAACCCCTCACCTCGGTCGCGGTATTCGCTGGCTGGCACAGGCGGGCAGCGCATTTCTGAAAGCACCGGTGTATTCCCTGCAACGCTTGATATTCCGACCCCGTGAACATCAGGGCATCATCCTGATTACGCGCGGCGACCTGTTCCCGGCCGATCACGGCGCGGC
>Ga0181593_10000461_pt1 | contig 35431 bp, 36 predicted proteins | sample 071ome_19_FD_133756 | JGI IMG/M metagenome (GOLD analysis project Ga0181593, IMG submission 133756) | Coastal salt marsh microbial communities from the Groves Creek Marsh, Skidaway Island, Georgia - 071413AT metaG (megahit assembly) | ecosystem: Environmental > Aquatic > Marine > Intertidal...
ATCCCATTTCATTTGAGCGGATTTCAGACAAAGAAATCACCGAATGGAAGACAATTCCCTCTGCCATAGCTGGTGACAGCATGAACAGACAACAAGTCATGGCGGCACGTATCAAGCCTCTATCGCCGGGAACGGTGCTTGTTGGTCAGGCCAGATGCGTTGATGCCGTGGAAGGTGACAATGCGGCCATTCATGCCGCCATCTCGTTTCTGGAGCCCGGTGACGTGCTGGTGATTAATGGCGGTGGTCTTGAAAACAGGGCCGTATGGGGCGGTATCCTGACAAGCCTTGCCCGGCGGAGGAAAGTCGCCGGTGTTGTTCTGGATGGAGCTGTGCGTGATCTTGCAGAACTGAAGGAAGATGATTTTCCCATCTTTGCTGTTGCGGCAAGCCCTGCGGGACCGTCAAAAGGCTGGGGCGGGATCATCGACGGGGCTATTTCCTGTGGCGGTGTATCGGTTCATCCCGGTGATCTTATCATCGGCGATGATGATGGTGTTGCGGTCGTGCCGCTCGCCCGCCATGAAACTGTGCTGAAAACAGCAAAAGAGAGACTGGCCTTCGAAGCCGATGTTCTCGACCGACTTGAAAAAGGGGAGGACACCGCGTCAATCTTCGGTCTTCCTGAAATTGTTGAAATAGAGAATTGAGACTGTTCCTCTAAGACCTTATCTCGCGCTGCATTCTTTGCCAGATGGCCTCAGGTGTTGCCGGCATATCAATGTGATTGATTTCAAGCGCATGACAGAGCGCTGATATAACCGCAGGCGGGGCGCCAATAGCCCCTGCCTCACCAGATCCCTTTACCCCCAGGGTATTGTTCAGACAAGGGGTGTTCCGGGTGAAGATGCTGAAATTTGGCAGATGATCCGCCCGGGGAAGGGTGTAATCCATCAGAGATCCGGCAAGTAACTGGCCGTCTTCATCATAGGGCAGATATTCATAAAGCGCCTGACCGATACCCTGCGCTATGCCGCCGTGAATTTGGCCTTCAAGGGTCAGGGGATTAAGAACAACACCAAAATCATCAACGACCGTGTATCTGACTATTTGAGGCACAAGCGTCACAGCGTCAACCTCGATTTCGGCAATATGACATCCATAGGGATAAGACGCCCCTTTGGTGGCGTAACTCTGCTTCAGGCTGTAGGGATGTGTTTCGCTATCCGTGCCGGCATTGGTGACAAGTTCCATGATGGACACAGATCTGTTGGTGCCGTGGGCTGAAAAAACACCATCTTCGAAACCCAGATCAGCCTTGTCCGCCTCGAGTAAAGCCGCCGCATCTTCTTTAGCCCGGGCAATGACAGCCTTAGCCCCCTCGGCGACGGTGGATCCGAGAACAGCGGTCATTCTTGCGCCGCCTGTTGTGCCCCTCGGTGTCCGGCGCGAATCTCCCTGAATAATATGAATTTTATCTGCGTCACATCCCAGCGTGTGCGAGACAATCTGGGTAAGTGTGGTGCGATGCCCCTGGCCGTTATCATGCTGTGAGGCATAGACCGTCAGGTTCCCGTCATGGGTGAATTCAAACTCGATATTGTTTTCCTCACCACCGCCACATTGCTCAAGATACATGGACAGCCCAAAACCGAGTTTTTTGCCGCGGGAGGCCGCTTCCTGCTTTCGTTCAGCAAAACCTTTCCAGTCTGCCTTTTCAAGCGCATCTTCCATCAGGCCGGGCATGTCACCGCTGTCGATAGTGCCGCCAAGAACCATGGGATAGGGGATCTGTTCCGCTCTGATCAAATTCCTGCGGCGCACATCGAAACGGTCAAGTCCAAGAGTGTGGGCGATATGGTCCATCAGGCGTTCCAGCAGGTAATTCGCCTCAGGCCTGCCTGCCCCACGATACGCATCAACTGCAGGCGTGTTTGTCATCACCCCTTTGACGATCAGGCCTGCATTCTGGATGTCATATACCCCTGTCGGCGTGCGGCTTCCGGAAAGGGTAGGGATATAGACACCAAAATTGGAAAGCCATGCGCCCATATTGGCATGAACCGTCACCTCAAGCGCCTCGATGCGACCCTGATCCGTGACGACGGCCCTTGCAACAGACCGGTTATCCCTGCCATGAAGGTCTGATATGAACGCTTCGCTCCGGTCTTGCTGCCACCGGACCATCTTTCCCAGTTTGCGGGCCGCCCAGGCAATACAGACCTGTTCCGGGTGAAGAAAAATCTTAAAGCCAAAACCGCCGCCAACATCATCTGTCAGAAGATGAACCTGATCACGATCCAGGTTGAGCGCTGTGGCAATCTGTTCACCAAGCCCAACAACACCTTGTGATCCTGTCCAGATTTTCAGCCCGTCTTCCCCGTCATCCAGCGGCATGGCCACCATCGGGCGTGTTTCCATGGCATTGGTAAGTATCCGGTTATTGATCACATCAATGGACATGACGTGATAGCCGTCTTTTTTTGCCTGTTCTGTTTTCAATATTGCGTCCCGGGCTTCTTCGACGCGGCCCGCATGCCATTCAAAAGCCAGATTGCCCGGATATTCCGGATGAAGCTGTGGCGCATCATCAGCAAGGGCCGCATAGACATCGGTTACAGCCGCCATCGGCTCGAAATCCATCGCAATGAGCTCAACGGCGTCTTTCGCCTGCTGGCGGGTATCGGCAACCACCATGGCAACTATATCACCGGCATATCGATTGATATCGCGCACCATTGGTGTCTTTGTCGTTTCGGTCATCTCACGACCATCAAACCACGGAACATAGTGCTGGCAGTGTATTTCGCCAACCTGATCTGTATCGAGATCTGCCTGACCGGCAACGAGATGCACCCCCTCGGCCTTGCGCGCCGCAGAAAGATCGAGTTCCGTCAATCTGGCATGGGCAAATGGCGCCCTCAAAAACGCAACCGCCAGACCTTCGCCCGGAAAATGATCATCCGTGTATTGTCCCTGGCCGGTAAGAAGTGAGGCGTCTTCAAGACGACGGACAGACTGTCCGATACCAAATCGTAAATTCATAATGTTCGTGACCTTGCATTAATACGTTCATGGATAAATATGGAGCGGATAATGACGGCAGGAAAGAAATTTCTGCACCTGATTGTTATCTCCGGGAAGTTTCCGGTTTCAGTTCACCTTTCCCGGCAAAAGATAATTCGAAACATAGTCCGCGATGCCATCTTCCAGATTTGTGAATTCCCTGTTCCATCCAGCGGATTTCAGCCGGGACGGGTCAGCAGAGGTGTAATCCTGATACTGATCCCTTATGCTTTGCGGCATATCGATATATTCAATTGAGGTCGGTTTTGGCATGGATGCCTGGACGGCCCTTGCCAGATCATTCCAGCTTCGGGCCTGACCTGTTCCGACATTGAAAATGCCGCTTTCCCTGTTTGCCGTCAAAAGCCAGCCGATGATTTCGGCGCAATCCTGAACATAGATAAAGTCACGCATCTGCTCGCCATGACCGTATTTGCCGCCATGGTCACGGAAAAGCCGGACAGGGTTGCCATCGCGGATATCAAAGAAGGATTTATGAACAAGGCTCCTCATGCTCCCCTTATGGCCTTCACCGGGTCCGTAAACGTTAAAGAACCTGAGTCCGGCCCAGTTCGGTGGTGCATTTCCTCTCACCGCTTCGGCTGATGCCCAGCGGTCAAAGACAAGTTTGGACCAGCCATATGGGTTGAGAGGACGCAACCGGGGCATAAGCGACGGATCATCGCTGAACCCTTCTTTTCCATCACCATAAACCGCGGCGGACGAGGCGTAGACTAGCGGGATTTTCAGTCGGGTGGCGGTAAGCCAGACCAGTTTTGAGAGCTGAAAATTGCTCTCAACAATCAGGTTGGTATCGCGCTCGGTCGTCGCGGAGACAGCGCCCATATGCACAATCCCGTCAATATCGCCGGATGATGACGAAAGCCATTCGGGAAGCTGTTTTGCCGTGATGATATCTTTCGGCGCCAGATGATGGAGGTTCTGCCATTTATCGTCGTCTTCGAAAAGGTCGGCAATAATGATATTGTGACCGGCCGAAGCCAGATGATGCGCAGCATTGCTGCCGATAAAACCTGCGCCGCCGGTTACGAGTATGGTTGACATTATTTCACCCTGAAAATCACGCTAGTTGCAGGATAAGTATCTTTTAGGAATATGGACAGGGGAAACAGGAGAAAAAGACCGGTTTTTTTCTTTTTTTTGGAATTCAGGCAGGGCATAGTCAAGACCACATTAATAGCATACAGATTGTTTTATCACATTGACCCGAAACGAAACATCTTCCCGGCTAAAACTCCGGGTGCCTGTTCATTCACTGGGAATAAGCCAGATCATCGCCTACGGCCTGATGTTTTATGTCTTTGCCCTTTTGAAAACACCTCTTGCGGTCAATGCCGGGGTTGAAGAAAGTCAGATCCTTGCGGCGCTGACCGGGTGTCTCCTGATGCAGGCCATGGTGGCACCGGCGGTGGGGGGGCTTGTTGACAGGCTTGGGGCGCTCTGGGTTATGGCACGCGGGTTTTTCCTTGGTGCGATGGGCATGTGTCTTCTGCCTTTGGTGCATTCTTTCACGTGGATTGTCTTCTGCATGATCCCCATTGGCATTGCCTTTGCCATGACCACCTATGAAATCGCCTTCGGGGCGGCGGTGCAGATGAATGAACCCCGGGCCAGAAGGAACATATCCTACATCACGTTCTATGGCGGGGTAGCCAGTTCCATCACCTGGATTTCTGTTGCGCCGCTTCTGGCTGGTTTCGGGTTGGTGCTGACATGCGTTGTGATTGCGTCCATCCTTTTGACTATGGGGCTCTGGGCCCTGAGACTTGATCGCTCCATCGACTTCAGGGCACGCCGTAAAAAGGATGAAGTCATGCCTTTCCGCTGGTCGGCCATGTCACGCGGAGAAAAAATCGCGCTCATCACCCTCGCGTCATCCAGCGCTTTTGAATATCTGGTTTTTGCAGGAACGACATTGCTGTGGATCAACTGGTTCAGTCAGCAATTCGGAGCAGAAACAGGGGTCCTGCTTGCCAGTCTCTATGGCCCGTTTCAGGTTGTCGGAAGATTGATTGAGATGAAATTCGGCCATCGTTTCGATGCCAGATATACAGGGGTTATCGCCTTTGCCATGATACCTCTATCGGTTTTTCTTGCCCAGAGCGCAGAGCTGCATCACGTCATCATAGCCATGATGATGTTCGGCATGGGGCACGGTATTCTGACGGTCTCTTTTGGTTACGTGACCAATATGTATTTCCGTGCTGAGGTCTATGGCCGGGCCAAGGGCTGGATTACAACACCGCGCGCGCTGGGTAATGCTATCGGCCCGAGTGTCGGGGGCATGCTGTTCCTGATGGGAAGCGGCATCTATTTCAAGGCAATGATCCTTTTTTCCGGCATTGCCGGTCTTGTCTTCCTCTTTCTGCTTTTGGTGAAACCCGGCAATATCATCTCAGAAGATGAAGCCTGATACTCCGCGTTCCCGGTTTGACATTTCCTCAGGACGTTTCAGGAAAGTTTTCGGCAAGCGCGGTCATGATCTGTTCAAGGAATTTGGCGGCGGCGACAGAAAGAACCCGGTCCTTCAGATGCCCGACATGCAACACGCCCCGTTTGATATCACGCTCACTTAAGGGAAGCGCCTTTAATTTGCCTTCGCTGGAGGGGTCATGGGCTATCGGAACCTGAAAAGACAGGACCTGTTCTTTCTGCAGGTAGGTATGGAGGAAATCAAGGCTGTCGCTTTCGCCAACAACTCCGAGTGGAAGAGGGGTGATAAGCAGGCTGAGATCAATAAGCTGACGCAGACCATTCTTGGACGAAGGCAGGATAACAGGATACCCGATGCAGTCCCTGAGCCGCATCTCGCTTTTTCCGGCAAGCGGGTGATCTGCGGCCATCAGCACATGTATTTTCTGAAGGGCGGTTGCCATAACCTTGAATTGCGGTGATTTGACCGGCTCCATGGTCAGGGCGATATCCGCTTCAAGATTGGCGAGCGCCTCTTCAGACTCCGTGCCGAAGGCCCGCCGGATCTCAAACGTGACCTGCGGGTATTGACGGCGATAGATCGAAAGCTGTTCCGGCAGGAACGTTTTCAGCGCTTCTGGTGTGCTGATGATGGTGATATGACCACGTCTCATACCAGCCAGATCCGCCATCTGCGATTTGACACGTTCCAGATCGGAAAACTGTCTCCGGACAAAATCCACGAAGATTTCCCCGGCCGTGTTCAGTCTGACCCCGGAAGGTAACCTTTCAAAAAGCGGATATCCGAGTTCTTCCTCAAGCGCGAGAATACGACGATTTAAGGCGGTTGACGTGATCGCCAGTTTTTCAGCCGCCTTGCGGATGGATCCCTCACGTCCGATGGTCTCAACATATTTCAGATTAATCAGCGCTCGCATGACAGGGGCTCCGGTTAAAATGCTTAGTGATGCAAAAAACGCATCACCTTTCTGCAAAATAAGCAGGATTACATGTCACTTCAAGCTGTTATTAGAAAAATAGTTCCTGGCCCCCGTCAGGTTAAACACATGAAAGGAAACTCATGATGAAGTATATCATCGCAATTGTTCAGCCCGGCCGGATGGAAGATATCCAGCGGGCACTCAGTGAAATTGGGATTTCAGGCATGACGGTTTCTGAAGTCCAGGGTTATGGCCGCCAGAAAGGCAAAACCGAGATTTATCGCGGCGCTGAGTACACCATAGATTTCATGCCGAAAATAAAGGTCGAACTTGCCGTTGAGAGCAAACTTGCCGCCAAGGTCACCGACGCGATCAAGGATGTCTGCAATACAGGCCGGATCGGCGATGGCAAGATCTTCACCCTTGATCTGAGCGAAGCCATGCGGATCCGCACCGGTGAAGTTGGCCAGGCCGCTTTGTAAAGCACGCATTAGTAAGGAGTACCCCCAATGTTTCGTTTTCGTTTTGCTAAATTTGCCAGCCTTGCCTCTTTTGGGCTTATGCTGGCCCCGCTTCCTGCGCTTGCTGCTCCGGATGCGGAAACAGCGTTTATTTTCAACAGCCTGTCATTTCTTGTGCATGGCTTTATCGTCATGCTCATGGCGGCAGGTTTCTGCATGCTTGAGGTCGGACTGGTGCGCTCCAAGAATGCAACCGTTCAGTCCACCAAGAATATCGGTCTCTATTCCATCGCAGGGCTGATGTACTGGCTGTGTGGCTATAACCTGATGTACATGGACGTATCAGGTTATATCGGCACGTTAATGCCATGGTCACCCGCGGATGCGTCCATCACCGAGGCAGGCTACACAGGTGACGGAACCGATTACGCAGCGTCATCGGACTGGTTTTTTCAGATGGTCTTTGTCGCCGCTGCGGCGTCCATCGTTTCCGGAGCCGTGGCTGAACGTGTCAAACTCACCACATTTCTCGTTTTCTCCGGGATACTGACCGGCATCATCTATCCTATTCAGGGTTCCTGGACATGGGGCGGCGGCTGGCTCAGTGAAATGGGCTTCAGTGACTTTGCCGGATCGACCATCGTTCACTCAGTGGGTGGCTGGGCCGCGCTTACCGGTGCGATCATCATCGGTGCGCGTAAAGGCAAGTACACAGCTGACGGGGGTATCCGCCCCATGCCAGGATCCAACCTGCCGCTGGCTACTATCGGCACATTCGTTCTCTGGTTCGGCTGGTTCGGGTTCAATGGTGGCTCCCAGCTTGCCATGGGGTCCGCCGCTGATGTTGCGGCCATTGCAAATATTTTCGTGAACACGAATATTGCCGCCGCGGCAGGTGTCGTGGTCGCCATTTTTGCAACCCAGATCCTTTACGGTAAGATTGATCTGACCATGGCGTTGAACGGTGCGCTGGGCGGCCTTGTTGCGATCACCGCAGAACCTCTTGCACCAACGCCATTGCTTGCCGCGTTCATTGGCGGTGTCGGGGCATTGCTAGTTGTGATCACTGTTCCTCTTCTCGACAAGTTCCGGATTGACGATGTGGTCGGCGCCATACCGGTTCACCTTGTAGCCGGTATCTGGGGCACGCTTGCCGTGTGCATTTCAGGCGGGGCCAGCTTTGGTGTTCAGCTCACCGGCATTATCGCGATCGGCGTTTTCGTCAGCGTAACCTCAGCTGTCGTATGGTATGTCCTCAAAGCGATCATGGGGCTCCGTCCTTCCGAAGAAGATGAAGTCAGCGGTCTTGATCTGTCTGAATGCGGGCTTGAATCCTATCCGGATTTCACCCGCCAGTCCTGACCATCAACAATATATCAATGAAACCGGCCCGTTAATCTGGGCCGGTTTTTTTCTTGCGTAAACGAAAAGCCTAAGCCAACCTTCGCATAAAAGAGGATGGTTTATCATGATTGTAATTATCGGGGCAGGGGCCATGGGCTCCGTTTATGCCGGCCTTTTCGCCAAAGCCGGAAAGGCGGTTTCGGTTGTCGATATCTGGCAGGATCATATTAAGGCTATCAGGAAGAACGGGCTTCGTGTCACCGGGTTTTCCGGGGATCACACAGCCAAGGATATCACCGCCCTGACACCTCAGGATAAACTTCCCGATGCCAACCTCTATATCATCGCAACCAAGGCTTCCGGCGTCAAAGATGCCGCCCGGAGGATTGCCGCAGAAGGCACGCCCGAAGCACCGGTGTTGACGATCCAGAATGGCTTTGGCAGTGGTTCCATCGCGGCGGCTGAGCTATCGCCGGATCGTCTTCTGTTGGGGGTGGCAGAAGGGTTCGGTGCCTCAATCAAAGAACCCGGGCACGCGCATCATACCGGCATGACCAGAATACGGCTGGGGGAATATGGCGGGGGGATGACCGGGCGGCTTGCATCGATTGCCGATTTATGGATAAAGGCAGGTTTTCCCGCTGATTCCTACGATGATATTGATCAGCTGATATGGGAGAAGTTTGTCTGCAATGTCACGTTAAGCGCGCCATGCACCGTAACAGGGCTTAATATCGCCGGGTTGCGCGCAAGCCCTGACCTTTGGCAGATGGCCCTTGCTTGCGGGAAAGAGGCTTATGCCGTGGGTAAAGCAAAAGGGGTGGCTTTTTCCTATGATGATCCCGTTAAGTATGTGACGGCTTTCGCGGAAAAACTGGGTGAGGCGAGGCCATCCATGGCCCTTGATCATCTGGCCCGTAAACCTTCCGAAATCGATATCATCAACGGGATGGTGCCGGTTCTTGCTGAGGAAATCGGGATGGATGCCCCTGTCAACCGCACCCTTGCGGCACTCGTTCGTCTGAAAGAAAAAGATTTCTAGGTCTTACCGGCCGAAAAGTTCTGCGGCTTGAGTTGGTGTATACGGCGTGACGGTCTGCGCAAGCTGCTCAACAAGGGCAGAGGTTGACGGGGCGATAGTGCCATCCTTGAGCATGAGATTGTTTTCAAAACCGACGCGGGCATGACCACCGGCCTTTGCAGCCTTGATCATGGATGTGTATTCCTCCGGGCCAAATGCGCAGATCATCCATGAGCGGATAAAGCCCAGATCGGACTGAAGAAACGGGTCCAGCTCATCAGGGCTCGAAATAAAACCGGGATTGTATTTGCCGAGAACATAGAGAATATCAAGCGGGCGATCTGGCAGCATTCCACGTTCATGAAGCTGGCGCAGAAGCCCGAGATCACGGATATCATAGAGAATATATTGTATGCGTGTTCCTGCGGCGTCGGCATCGGCAAGCGCGCCTTTCGCAAAATCAATCGCTGTCCCGGACTGGTCTCCGGTTATTTCCCTTATGGCGACGGAAGCAAAATCTGGTTGCACCTCTTTAAGGCATTCAGCCTGTTCCTTTGGTGAGAATATACCAACCGATTCCGTGGTGATCTGGCATAGCATGTCCGGAACTTCCTGCTTCATTGCCGCAAGCAATTCCCTGTAAAGACCGTGGTCAAGGACATGCGCGCCATTCTTATCCCGCACATGGCTGTGCAACATGGCGGCACCAGCCAAACGACAGGCACGGGCTTCCGCGACAACTTCATCAATGCTTATCGGCAGATTGGGGTGGTCGGACTTTGTCTTTCGGGCACCATTGGGTGCGGCCATGATCAGCGTGGACATCAATCAATTTCCCCATGGAGTGACTAAATCGATATTTGGTCTAGCCAAGATATCAACAGTATATTAAAAAATAAAAAACGAATGAGGGAGAGTATTGATTATGGATCCGACAATCGGTTTATTTCTTGTTATTGGGTTCCCGTTATCGCTGGTTCTGGCCTTGATGGCTTTTGCCAGATTTTCCGTTTCACCCGAATAAGATTTCTTTTGGGTTATCCCACGCTCACGATCACGTAAAGCGTGCCTATGACCGCGGCAAAAGCAATGGGAAGTGTCCAGTGCAGGCCGTTATAGACGTTTTCCTCAGGCACGCCGGCAGGACGTTGATCGGTTTTTTTCGCCATGGTGTTATCCCCCATAAATTCAATCATTACCTGATTATATACAATTCCCGGCCTATGTTCAACGAAGTCAAATCTTCATTTTCTTCCAAAAAAGACGTTTTGCGTGGCGATTGGTATTGAAATGAATAATTTTACCCTTAGAATGTTTCCAGAATTTGGGGGTCATCGGTTTTTATAATGTTGAGGACAAGTCTTCTTTTCTTAATTCTGATGGCGCTCTGGCTTCTCATGTCAGGTCATTACACGGTGCTGGTAACAGGGCTTGGTGTATTGAGTGTGGCCTTTGCCGTGGGGATGGCTTCACGCATCAATGCTGCCGATAGCGAAGGTCTGCCGCTTCATATGATGAAAAGCCTTCCCGGATATTCGGTCTGGCTTTTCCGTGAAATTCTGATGTCAAATATCGCGACCGCAAAGGTTATTCTGGGCAATACGCCTGACCCGGAAGTCTTCCATGTTCCCTACAGCCAGAAAACACCGGCAGGTGTGGCGGCCTATGCCAACTCGATAACCCTGACCCCTGGCACCGTTACCATCGACATTGACGATGAAGGGTTTCTTGTGCACGCGCTTGACGCAAGTTTCGGAGATGATGTCCGTTCAGGTGAAATGGATCGCCGCATGGCCGCAACAGAAGGGGGCGAGGGATGATAGCTGTTGCTGCCCTTGCCGCCATTGCGGCGGCTATATTGATAGCATTGGCGCGGGTTGCTCTTGGTCCAACGGCGTTTGACCGGGTTCTTGCGGTCAACAGTATCGGAACGATGATAATTCTTGGGATATCGCTTCATGGGTTTGCCATGGGACGGCCCGAATTTGTCGATATCTCCGTTCTTTACGCCATCCTGAACTTTATCGGTACTTTTGCTGTGCTCAAACTGTTCAGCACCGGCACCCTTGGTGATAAATGATGGATAGCGTGATATATATTCTGGCTGGGCTGTGTTTTGCTGTTGGCAGCATTGCTATCCTTATTGGTGCCATTGGTCTTGTCCGTATGCCGGATGTCTTCTCGCGCATTCATGCCGCCGGCATGGTGGATACGGCAGGTGTTGCCTTCATGATTTTGGGGATGGTTCTTCTGTCGCCATCATGGCTGATCACGGTAAAACTTATCCTGATTGGTATTTTTCTCTTTTTCACCAGCCCTGTTTCCGGGCATGCCATCGCGCTTGTGGCGAGAGAATGCGGGATCAGCCCCCTGGGCCGTGATCTGGCTTCGACTTCCGGTAAAGAGAAGACGTCTGCCAAAAAGGAGAAGTCTTCATGATTTCCCTGCTCACCAATATCTTTCTGGTTTCCATGATGGTGGTCATTGCGGTTCTTGTTCTGCGGACGCGTAAGTTGTTTGCGGCCATCGTTATGGCGGGTGGGTATTCCCTCATTTCAGCGGCAATGTTCGTAAATCTTGATGCGGTTGATGTTGCCTTTACCGAAGCGGCGGTTGGCGCGGGAATTTCAACGGTTCTTCTGTTGGCCGCCATGGCCCGGTTGCCTGCCGAAGAAAAGCCGGGAACGGGATATTTCATAGCCCCGTTGATCATCTGCCTCATTGCCGGATTTATGCTTGTTTTAGCCGTCCTGTCCCTGCCGCCTTTTGGCACGCCGGATGCGGTGGCCCATCTGCATGTTGCGCCGCGATATCTGTCGGAAAGCGAAGCGGTTCTTCACATCCCCAATGTTGTCACAACGGTGCTGGCCAGTTATCGCGGTTTCGATACATTGGGTGAAACCATCGTGATTTTTGCCGCCGGGCTCGGGGTTCTCCTGCTTCTGGCAGGTAAGACAAAAGATGCCGCAAGCCGTGATAAAGGGGGTAAAAATGAAGAATAACCCCGTTTTCCGCACAACCACCAAGATCCTTTTCGCGCCTATTATCGTCTATGGCCTCTATGTTCAGTTCCATGGTGATTTCGGCCCCGGTGGCGGTTTTCAGGCCGGGGTTATCATTGCTGCGGCGTTCATTCTCTACGGGATTGTTTTTGGCCTCAAAGACGTCCGGAAAGTGGCGCCGCCTCGTTTTGTGGCCATGCTCATGGCGGCCGGGGTGATGATTTACGGCGGGGTCGGTGTGGCGAGCCTTATTCTGGGTGGTGAGTATCTCAATTACAGCGTTCTTGCCCATGACATGGCGCATGGACAGCATTACGGAATTCTGCTGGTGGAACTGGGCGTGGGCGTGACGGTTACCAGTGTTATGCTGGGGCTGTATTATGCTTTTGCCGGGTTTGACGGTGCCGGAAAGGGAGAGGGCGAGTGATGCTTGAAACCCTTCTGCTGCAATGGAACTACCTTGTCTTCATCATGCTGATGATGATCGGGCTCTTCATGGTGATTTCACGCCGCAATCTGGTCAAGAAACTCATCGGGTTGACGATTTTCCAGACAGCCCTGTTTCTCTTCTACATTTCGGTGGGCAAGGTTGCCGGGGGCACGGCGCCCATCATTGTCCATGGCGCGGTCGAGGGGAGTGTTCTTTATTCCAATCCTCTTCCCCATGTGCTGATCCTGACGGCGATTGTGGTCGGGGTGGCAACAACGGCTCTCGGGCTTGCGCTGGTGCTCCGCATCCGGGATGCTTTTGGCAGTATTGAGGAAGATGATATCCTTGCCATGAACACTAAAGACGGCGGGGAGAAGTAGGTCGGATGCGTATGTTTGTCGATAATCTTCCGGCCCTGATCGTAGTGATCCCGCTTCTGATGGCGGCAGTAACAGCCCTTGTCCCGTCCCGATTGTCCAATCTGGCCTGGCTCATGGCCCTTTTGAGCACCGGCACGAGCTTTTCAGCCGCCTGGTTGAACAAATCTGCCGCCGAAGGGGGGAGCATATCCTATGCCCTGGGAGGCTGGCCCCCACCATGGGGAATCGAATTTGTCACCGACGGGGCGTCTGCACTGGTGACGGTGGTTGTTTCTGGCTTGGCTTTTGCTTCAACTATTTACTCCAAGCCTTTAATATATAATGAAATTTCAAGGGGTGATGTGCCGCGTGTTTATGCGGCATGGCAACTGACCGTTGGGGCGCTTCTCGGTCTGGTCATGACCGCGGATGCGTTCAACCTCTTCGTATTTCTGGAGATTTCGGCGCTTTCATCGGTGACAATGATTGCCATGGGGGCTGGCAGGAACCGGCAGGCTCTTGTCGCCGCCTACAACTATCTCGTTATCGGCGCTGTCGGGGCTACCTTCTACGTCATGGGAGTAGGGTTTCTCTATGCCATGACAGGAACCCTCAATATGGCCGATCTTGCCGAACGTCTGCCAGGGGTTACAGCCAAAGCTCCTGTCTTGGTGGGTATGGCGTTCATGGTGGCAGGTATCTTTGTGAAAGCCGCGGTATTTCCCGTTCATATGTGGTTGCCGGCGGCTTACGGATATGCTCCGACTGCCGTCACAGCTCTGCTTGCGGCGGTTGCCACAAAAGCTTCGATTTACGTTCTGGGACGACTTCTCTTTACGGTTTTTGAAGGCTTGGGCGATGTTACCGGCCTGTTGCTCAACTGGGTTGTGCTTCCGGTATCATTGATGGCGATATTTGCCGGAACAATTCTGGCTATCTGGGAAAAAGATCTTAAGAAACTTCTGGCCCAATCCTCCATCGCCCAGATCGGGTATATCACGCTCGGGTTAGGTCTTGGCACCACTCAAGGCATAAGCGCAGGGTTCATTCATATAGCCAATCATGCCCTTATTAAGGGCGGGATGTTCATGGCGGTAGGGGGGCTCGCGCTTGCCTTGGGGAAAAGAGCAAATATCAGCAATATCGAAGGCCTGGGACGGGTTATGCCGATTACAGCCTCAGCCCTGACAGTCTGCGGTTTATCGCTGATCGGTCTGCCTCTGACCGCCGGATTTATTTCCAAAGTCTATCTGGTTCTTGCGATCATCGCATCCGAATACTGGATGATTGCGGCGCTGGTCTTGTTGTCGAGCGCACTGTCGGTCATCTATCTCTGGAAGATCATGGAAGCCATCTGGATGAAACCTGCCCCACATGGCCTGAAGATAACCGAAAATCCAGCCGTATATCTGCCTTTATGGGTAATCACTTTGCTGAATATCTGGCTCGGTATCGATGCGAGCTTTGTTACGACTTCGGCTGATGCCGCAGCCCTCGCCCTGATGACAGGAGCCGGATCATGATGGAAGTGTCAACGGCAATGTGGGTCGGGCTTTTTGCCCCTCTGGTTGTGGCGGTACTGATTCCGGCCCTTGCTGTTCGCTCGAACTGGCGTGACAGCGCCGGTCCTTTAGGGGCGATTATCAGTTTTATTGCGGCCCTGACGGTGGCGCAGGATGTCCTTGCCGGAAACACCCCTGAACTTGTTCTTGTTACCATCGCCGAAGGACTTGATCTCAGTTTCCGTGTGACACCTCTTGGCGCGGTTTTCGGCTGTGTTGCGTCAGGCTTGTGGATTGCGGCGGCGCTCTATTCCACCGGATACATGCGCGGCAATCACGAAAAGCATCAGACACGTTTTGCGGTGTGTTATGCCGTTGCCGTGCACGCGGCGATGGCGATTGCCTGGTCTGGTAATCTTATGGTGCTGTTCATTTTCTATGAAATACTCACCTTTTCAACCTATCCGCTGGTCACCCATAAGGAAAGCCAGGAAGCCATCAGGGCAGGGCGCCTTTACATGGGCATACTGGTGGGTACATCAGTCATCTTGTTGCTCCCGGCGGTGATTTGGGTCTGGATGGTGGCGGGAACACTTGATTTCACCCATGGCGGGGTGCTTGCCGGCAAGCTTGCTCCTGAATACGCCCCTTGGATGGTTGCGCTATTTGCCTTTGGTGTGGGGAAGGCCGCGCTGATGCCAATCCATCGCTGGCTTCCTGCCGCCATGGTTGCGCCAACCCCTGTTTCGGCGCTTCTTCATGCGGTTGCCGTGGTCAAGGCCGGGGTGTTCACGATCCTTATGGTGATGGTGTATATTTTCGGGATCGATTTCCTGCAGGTAACAAAGGCTTCGCAATGGCTGGTCTGGCTTGCAGGTTTCACTATTCTGGCTTCATCCGTAATTGCCATAACCAAGGATGACCTTAAGGCAAGGCTCGCTTATTCCACGGTCAGTCAGCTCTCTTATATTGTTCTGGGTGCCGCGTTGGCGACATCTTCAGCGGTTGAAGGCGGGGTTATTCACATTGTCATGCATGCCAGCGCAAAGATCACGCTGTTTTTCTGTGCTGGCGCGATCTATGTGGGCGCTCACCTGACCAAAATTTCTGAACTTGATGGCCTTGGCCCGCGGATGCCTCTGGTTTTCGTTGCTTTCTTCCTCGGTGCGCTTTCGATCATCGGTATTCCGCCGATGGGGGGAAGCTGGTCAAAATTCCTTTTGATGATGGGCGCGGTTGAGGCTGGAATGTCGATAATGGTAGCGGTGCTTGCCATTTCCTCCCTGCTGAATGTCTACTACCTTCTTGAGCCGGTATTCCGGGCGTTTTTCCGCCCGGTTAATACCGAAATCAAAATCAACAGTCCGGTTCTGACCGTTCTGCCGCCGGTCGCGACAGCCATACTCAGCCTGGTGCTGTTCTTTGCCATCGGTTACCTGACCCCTTTCAGCCAGATGATGGTCACGCCATGAAAAAAATTACGGAAACAAGTATTCGACTAAAGGAAATGGGCGCGTGGATGACACTCATCCTTTTCGGCCTTGGTGTTTTGCTCATCATTTTGGAATTTATCATTCACCGTCATGGTGAAACCAAACTTGAGGATATTCCGCTGTTTCCGGCTTTCTATGGCTTCGGGGCATTTGTGCTGGTGGTATTCGGGGGAATAATCTTACGAAAGATCATAATGCGGAGTGAGGATTATTATGGCGATAACTGATCTCACCCCCGGTTTATGGATGATGCTGGCGGCGTTTGTTGTCCCTTTCATTCCCCATCATTTCCGCCAGATTGTCATGCTTGGGGCCATAGCCCTGTCCGCCATGAGCCTTTCCGCCGGAGCAGGCTATCACTGGATAGTACCGGTGCTTGGCCAGCATCTCATCCTTCACCATGCGGATAATCTGACTTTTCCTTTCGGGGTGATTTTTCATCTCGCCGCCGCGCTTAATGTTATTTATGGCTGGCATGAAAGAAAACCGATGGAACATACCGCCGGTCTCGCCTATGCAGGGGCGGCTATTGCGGCGGTGCATGCGGGCGATCTTCTGAGCCTGTTTATCTGGTGGGAAGCCACTGCGGTTACGTCGGTATTCCTTATCCTCGCGTCGGGCGGTGAGCGGGCCAAGAACGCCGCCATGCGGTATCTTCTCGTTCAGGTTGCCTCAGGTGTGTTACTCCTCGCAGGGGCGGCTTTTCTCTGGCAGGAAACCGGAAGCTGGTGGTTTGGTGCGATGGAACTCGGATCTGTCGGCACCTGGTGCATCTTCCTTGCCTTTGGGATAAAGGCCGCATTTCCGTTTCTTAATGGCTGGTTGCAGGATGCCTATCCTGAGGCCACGGTTATCGGCACGGTCATGCTTTCGGCCTTCACAACTAAACTGGCGATCTATGCGCTGGCACGCGGATTTGCCGGAACACCGGAGTTGATCTGGATTGGCGCGGCCATGACAGCATTCCCTGTTTTCTTCGCTGTGATTGAAAATGATCTCCGCCGGGTTCTTTCGTTCAGTCTCAACAACCAGCTCGGGTTCATGATCGTTGCCATCGGTATCGGAACAGAACTGGCGATCAATGGTGCGGTGGCGCATGCGTTTGCCCATATCATCTACAAATCCCTTTTGTTCATGTCGATGGGGGCGGTGCTCTATCGCGTCGGTACGGTAAAGGCGTCCGAACTTGGCGGTCTATACCGGTGCATGCCCATGACCATGGTGTTCTGTATCATCGGGGCGATGTCAATTTCGGCTTTTCCGCTGTTCAGTGGTTTTGTGGCCAAAGCACTTATCATGTCGGCTATCGGTTATGAAGGTCTTGTCGTGATCTACATGATACTTCTTGCCGCTTCAGCAGGCGTGCTGGAACATTCAGGGATCAAGATCCCGTATTTCACCTTTTTCGGCCATGATGGTGGTCATGACGTCAAAGAAGCGCCTGTCAATATGCTGATTGCCATGGGGGTGGCCAGCATCTTCTGTATCGGTATCGGCGTGATGCCGCAGATGTATTATCAGATCCTGCCTTTCGCCATGGAATACCAGCCCTATGACGGAAGCCATGTTATCGGCCAGTTGCAACTCCTGATCTTTGCAATGCTTGCCTTTGTTTTCCTGATGCGTGCCGGGCTTTACCCGCCGGAAATTCCGTCAACCGTCCTCAATGCCGATTGGTTCTATCGTCGCCTTGCACCGGCAATCCTTGGTCCGGTGATGCGAGCAGGACTCAGTATAGCCGGAAGCCTGGACGGGATGGTTATCAGGTCGGCCAGAACATTGATCTCGGGCGCACGAAAGATGGTTGGTCTGCCCATGGCAGGTCCGGTTGTGCCCGGACCGGCGGCACTTGTGCAGATTTCCCTGCTGACAATATTGCTGGCCATTATCTATGCCGCACTGGGCTAGAATATTATTTCTGTTCTTCGTTCTCATCACGGCATCTGCACTTGCGGAAACAGTCAGATTAAGTCTGATAACCGAAACAGGCCGTTATGACGTGACCGCTGAGATTGCGGATACGCCGGCAACACGGGCAAAAGGGCTCATGTACAGGGACAATTTCGGTGGCGATGACGCGATGGTCTTTGTTTTTCCGAAAGGCGATCAACGGGCTTTCTGGATGAAAAATACACCGGTTTCCCTCGATATCATCTTTTTTGACGAAGACGGAACATGGCTTAACACCCATGCGCATACCGTGCCGTTCAGCACGGAAAGTCTGCCATCACACGGATTGGCCAAATATGTGCTGGAATTACCTGCCGGACGTGCATCCGAACTGGGGATTAGCAAGGGGGCTGTTTTAAAACTTCAGGAATAATTCGGGGAAGGCGAGTTGAGACTTGATTTCAGGGTCAATACTGGATAGAAAACCATTGTCGGAGTGTAGCGCAGCCTGGTAGCGCATCTGGTTTGGGACCAGAGGGTCGGGAGTTCGAATCTCTCCACTCCGACCATTCTTCCCACAATTCATCTTTCATTTCTGGCGTCAGTGTAATACTGCCCGTCAACATATCTTGACAGGTGAGAGCGGCTATTTTAAATCAAAAGTCTTCTTACCTATCGGAGCGTAGCGCAGCCTGGTAGCGCACCTGCTTCGGGAGCAGGGGGTCGGAGGTTCGAATCCTCTCGCTCCGACCAATTTTCTTATCCCGCCTTTTCAACCTTCTCCCCGCAAGATACCTTGATTTTGCCCTCTGTCAGGCTTAGAAATAAAGATCTTAAGGGAGATGAACATGCGTGTACGTATTTACCAGCCTGCCAAAACGGCCATGCAATCCGGTAAGGCGAAATCAGATACCTGGGTGCTTGAATATCCCCGACAGGACAAGGCCGTGCCTGACGCGCTGATGGGATGGCAGTCTTCCGGAGATACCCTTAAATCCGTGCATCTTCATTTTGATACTGCTGATGAGGCCGTTGCCTATGCGGAAGAAAGCGGCATGGAGTATGTGCTTCTCAGAAATACGTATCGCCGGCCCAAAATTCGTGCCTACGCGGATAATTTTGCTTTCGGAAAACGCCAGGCCTGGACACATTGAAGGCTGTTTTTTTCTTCGGACGAATTTCAGGTTTAGATTTTTCCGCACTGATCTGTTATATCAGCCCTACGGTTCCGTAGCTCAACTGGATAGAGCAGCTGACTTCTAATCAGCAGGTTGCAGGTTCGAGTCCTGCCGGAATCGCCATCTTTATTAATTAAAATCTCATGTTACCCTGATCTGATCACCAGTATCTCCATTTTGCATTATGAAAAAATTGTTGTTATCAGCCCTGCTTTTCCTCCCCGCCTGTGCCACTGATAAGGAATCTGTCGCTTTATTTGACAAAGGCTTTCGGGCAGGCTGTGATGCCGGGAGCAAAATTGCATCCTATCAAAGTTTTGACAAAACCCTGATTGATAATCGCCATTACAAATTAGGATGGGAGCAAGGTATTCAGGTTTGTGACATAGAATTGCCTGGCTGAGATTGGATCGCCAGCGTCTGGTTGAGACCCTTTATATCAACCTCTCAGGCGACCTTCCTATATGAAACCGGGCCCATGTATTAAAGTGGGGTAAAACCGGCAATCATAAAGATACTGATAACGCTCAGGCTCATCATGAATGTTGTCGCCTGTTTGTCTTTTCGTCTTGTTTCTGTTTCAAAGAAGAAGAACGCATTGGTTTTGACACTTGGGAAAACTGGTGAATACATAAAGCCCGTCTCCTTTTTCGTTTGCGTAAGGTATCCGGGCTTATGCAAGAAGCGTGCAAGTTCCGGGCCTCAGATAAACTTCTATCTTATCCTTTGGCCGTTGTGCTTTACGATCAACAACAAGATCAGTAATGATAAAGGGACATATCTATCAGGCTGGCTGAATGATGTTATCTATAGCGAGTATACTGAATGACAGAAGAATTTGATTACGTAATTGTTGGTGCGGGCAGTGCAGGTTGTGTTCTGGCCAACAGGCTTACCGCATGTGGCAGATACACTGTATGCCTTCTTGAGGCCGGTCCGCGTGACTGGAATCCGATGATTCACATACCGGCTGGATTTATCAAAACACTGCTTAACCCCAGCGTTAACTGGATGTACCAAAGTGAACCGAGTGCAGGTACCAACGGCCGGACCATACCAACCCCAAGGGGGAAGGTGATTGGCGGATCAAGTTCGATTAACGGGCTGATTTTCAATCGGGGCCAGAATCTTGATTTCGATGTCTGGGCGCAAAAGGGTAACCGCGGCTGGTCTTATGACGATGTATTGCCGTATTTCCGGCGCTTTGAATCCTATGAGGGTGGCGGCAACGAAAACTACAGGGGCCAGACCGGTGAGATGAGAATAACGGATCTCTCCTGGCGTGATCCTTTATGCGATGCCTTTATTGAAGGCGCAGAAAGCCTCGGGATACCCCGGAACCCTGATTATAACGGCGAAATTCAGGAAGGAACGTCGTATATTCAGCGCACCTCGACAGGAAAACTGCGCATGAGCGCGGCCCGGGCGTTTCTCAAGCCGGCACGCGGGCGCCGCAACCTGAACATCATCACCAACGCACATGCCACCCGCATTCTTCTTGATGGCAGGAAAGCGATTGGAGTTGCCTATCACCGGGGCGGCGCCAACGGCCAGAAACACAAAATTGTTGCCCGTCGTGAAGTGATTGTTTCAGGGGGAACAATCAATTCACCGCAATTACTCCAGCTCTCCGGCATCGGGCCTGCTGATTTGCTTCGCAATCTCGGGATTGATGTTCATCATGATCTTCCCGGCGTCGGGGAGAATTTGCGTGATCATTATGGCACCAGGCTGACAGCCAGGGCAAAAAATGTAAGGACAATTAACGAACTTGCACGTGGCCCACGTCTCGTCGGTGAAATCGCCAAGTATTTTCTTGGCCGGCGCTCCATTCTCGAGCTGGGGCCGACCTTGGTCTATTGCTTCTGGCATTCGGATGAAAAGGTCCGCAATTCTGATCTGCAGATAAGCTTTACGCCTGCCAGTTATAAAGAAGGCATGCAGGCCTGGCTTGATGATGAACCAGGGTTTACTCTCGCAACATGGCAACAACGTCCGGAAAGTTTGGGGTATGTCCGCGCCCGCAGCAGTGATCCTTTTGATAAACCAGTGATCCAGCCAAACTATCTTGCCGATGAAGAAGATCAGCGGGTTCTGCTTGCCGGCATCAAATTAAGCCGCAGGCTGATGCATACGGCCCCGCTGGCACCATATTTTGATTACGAAGCCTATCCGGGTAAGGATGTTCAGGGTGACGACGAATTGCTTGACATTGCACGTCAGCGCAGCACCACGCTTTATCATCTGATGGGGACATGCCGGATGGGACCAGAAACTGATCCCACAGCTGTTGTGGATGACCGGCTTTGTGTGCATGGTATGCAGAACCTGCGGGTGATCGACGCGTCAATCATGCCGACTATGTTATCCGCCAATCTCAATGCCGGGGTTCTGATGATTGCTGAAAAGGGCTCAGATATGGTGCTGAACAAGGACTCTGTATCCCCATAGATACTCCGCGCCGGTCAGCAGGTGATCATATCTTGCGTTCAGTACCACGCATCACGACATGGCGAGGGTTTTTTTCGGGTCATGAAAAGGCATTTCCGTCACTTGAGCATCAACAATCTCATGGCCTTTATCAACTTTTAATGGGGTGCCTGTTTCGGTGGCGTAAATATCAATCATGGCAAGAGCTATATTCTTTTCCAGCCGCGGGGAATAGACAGCCGAAGTGACTTTGCCGACCTTCCGGTCCTGCCTTAAGACATCCCAGAAACGTGTGTTCGGCCCGGACATGTTCTCGCCATCGATAACCAACCCCACAAGCTTACGCGTAATGCCTTCGGCGGCAATTTTCCTCAAGGCGTCCTTGCCGATAAAATCAATATCACCATCAAGGTTGATCAGGCGGTCCATCCCAAGCTCAAACGGATTGGTATGGATATCCATATCAGCATGATATGAGAGCATTCCCCCTTCTATCCGGCGGATCGTTGACGTATGCCCGGGTTTAAGCCCCATGGGCGCACCGGTTTCCATGATGGTCTGATAGAGTTCATCCCCGTCGCTGCTGTTCATCAGAAACAATTCGTAACCCAGTTCACTCGACCAGCCCGTTCGGGAGACGATGAGATCAATATGTCCGAGCCTCGCGCGTTTGAACCAGTAGTATTTCAGATCAAGGATCATATCCCCGAAAAGGGCAACCATGATATCACGCGATTTCGGTCCCTGAAGCTGTAACGGCGATACGTCAGGTTCGGATATTTCAACATCATATCCTCCTTGCGCGGCAAGACCCTGCGCCCAGAAGAGCACATCACTGTCGGCCAGCGAAAACCAGAAGCAGTCGTCGTCCACGCGGAGCAGAACCGGATCGTTAAGCACCCCTCCGTACTGGTTGGTCAGAATGACGTATTTGCATTGTCCGACCGCCATTTTTGATAAATCACGCGGTGTCATCATCTGAACAAAACGCACGGCATCCGGGCCTTTGACCTGGACCTGACGTTCAACCGCGACATCACAGAGAATAGCGTCGTTAACAAGATTCCAGAAATTCTGCTCAGGATCACCAAAATCACGGGGAATATACATATGGTTATAGACGGAAAACCCTTTTGCCCCCCAACGAACAGTGGCATCGAAATAGGGGCTTTTTCGTATTTGTGTGCCGAAACCGAAATCATGAAGGGAGGAGGTGTCTTTTTGCATGGGTTTGCCTTACGAAATCTGGATCAAATGAAAAAATTAGTTGCCCTTTGTCAGGTGGAGTGAATTCAGTAATGACAAGGGCGTCACGGAAGTTTTTTCAAACGCTGAGAAGCATTTCTACTTTTGGCCTTAACGGAGTGTATGGAAAATTTCCAGATGTTTTTCACTACTTTCCCGAAATCCGCTTGGTATTCATTGGTAATCGCCGTCTGTCTTCTTCCGTGCGCAAGGGGATAATTTCTATCAGGCCACAGATAATAGACCTGAAACAAAGCTCACTCCGGGATGATGCTTTGAGCTGGCGGCGTATGGCATTGAGATGCTGTTTGATTGTTGCAGGTGAAAGATTAAGCTCACGTGCGATGACCTTGTCGGATTTTCCCTGGATCGCATAACCAAGAACAATCCGCTGGCGATAGGATAAGGACAGATCATTATGCTTGAAAACCCGGATGATGGCATGACCAAGGGGGAACTCAATATACCCTTCAGGATTGCTATGCTGACATTGTTGCGGATTCGGCCGCGGCATGGCGGTACTCTCTTGGTAAGGGGGCGTGAAATCTTCCATCAGAGATGAAGCAAATGTGGATGCCCCGCTCGTTTTTTTGATATTCATCTCATCCCCGCTTAAGTAGGTGACATGGCCCGTTTCCCTGGCATCGGGCCGTCAAAAGTCATTGCAAGCAACGATACTGCTTATTTACCCAGGCTGCGGTAGCTAATCGCGGCCAGACGGGCTGTTGTATTCAGCAGTCAACCCGACAAAAGGGGAGGCTGCTTGCATGACTTTTGAAACGCCATTGTGCCGCCAATATACCCAGAGTCAAAGACAAAAAATCAAAACGCATCAGCTGACGTGATGAGCCCGGACGCTTGCTATGATATTATTTCATATTAGAAAAACGTAAAATACGTTTTCGGAAATTGCCGAATACACATATTCGCTATCCCATTTCCGGGATGGCGGATCTTGACTGCGGGATGGATGATTGGAAGAGGCAGATGGCGGACGGGGTGGGATTCGAACCCACGAAGGGCGTTAACCCTTGCCGGTTTTCAAGACCGGTGCATTCAACCGCTCTGCCACCCGTCCGGCGAAGCGATCTATAGCATAATGACACGGGAAGTCCAGTCATGACTGGTGATCCCTGACAATATTTATTCATTTAAAGGTTATCCGGCTAAATATATCAGGGTAATGCCCGTTGTCAGAACCTTTGAGAGAGGATATGTGATCGGTTAGTGGAATTTTGAGCATTTCCTTGAGTGAAGATTATGCTATGAGATGATCATGCTTGAAGTGCTCTCCCTTTCTGTACCGTTTTTCGCGCTGATTTTTCTGGGGCTTGGTGCCCGTCTGGTCTCGTTCTGTGATGAAAATGGTGCCAGGTTGCTTTCTCAATTCGCCTTCTTTGTCGCGCTTCCCCCGTTCATGTTCATTAACATTGCGGCAAGTGATGCCAGCCAGATCCTGAACTGGGGATTTGTCTGGCGTTATGAATCTGCCACCATCATCATTTTCCTGTTAAGTGCCTTTATCGGGCGGGCGTTCTTTAAACTGACCCGTGCCGAAACCGGCATTTTTGGCCTCAACAGCGTCTACCCCAATTACGGCTATATGGGGGTGCCGCTGGCCATTCTGGCTTTCGGGGAGGTGGCAGCTTTGCCGATGGCGCTGATCCTGCTGGCGGATACGGTTGTCCTGCTGGGGCTGACTTCTGTTTTCGTTTCCAAGGAAGGGCAGGGTGGTGCGGATATGTTCTGGCAGATTATCCGGACCATGATGCGAAACCCGTTGATGATTTCCGTGGTTGCAGGCCTTGCGTTTTCCGCATCAGGACTGACCTTGCCTGTGGTGGCGGACCGGTTTATCCATATGCTTTCCGGTGCGGCGGCACCTGTGGCTCTCTTTGCCCTTGGTGCCACGCTTTATGGTCAGCCAATCCGGAGCGCGATGCTTGAGTTGAACACCCTCACCATCATAAAACTGTTGATCCATCCCTGGCTGATTGCGGTTTTGTTTATCTTTTTTCCGGGTCAGGATGTTCTCTGGATTAAGGTTGCGATTATTTCGGCCTGCCTGCCGGTGGCGGCAAATGTGTTTATGCTGTCTCATGTCTACGGGGCGTATTCCGGACGTACCGCGTCAACCATATTTCTCAGCACGATGGTGGCAACTCTGACGGTGCCGGTTGTTCTATATCTTGTTTTTCTTCTCTGATTACACACAAGATCGCGATTCCTGTTGTCACGGTGCTGGGGTGCATATAGTGTTGTTATGTAACGAAGAGGGAGGCGGACATGCGACGTTACTTGATGGGCGGAATGGCGTTGCTGATGGGTGTTACCTTTTCTTTTCCATCCTCTGCTGCCACGCAAAGTTTTGACAGCTGGCTTATCGATCTCCGTAAAGAAGCCAGCAGCAAAGGGATCAGCGAGGCCACTCTTGATGCGGCATTGACGGGGATTGAGCCTATCCCGCGTGTGATTGAACTTGATCGCAAGCAACCTGAATTCACCCTGACCTTTGCGGAATATCTCAATCTTGTTGTTCCGGACTCCCGTAAAAAACGTGCCCGGGACCGATTTGAAACACACCGTTCTCTCCTCACCACAATCGGTGAGAAATACGGCGTTCAGCCAAGGTTTATTGTTGCACTCTGGGGTATTGAAACGGATTTCGGCCGGGTGATGGGCAGTTTCAAGGTTATTCCGGCCCTTGCCAGTCTGGCCTATGACGGACGCCGTTCTGCCTTTTTCAGAAAAGAGCTCATGTTTGCACTTGAGGTCATAGAAGGTGGTCACATCACGGCTGATGCCATGATGGGAAGCTGGGCCGGAGCCATGGGGCAGAGCCAGTTTATGCCTTCATCCTTCATCCGTTATGCCCAGGATTACGATGGCGATGGCCGCCGTGATATCTGGGGAACACAAGGTGATGTTTTCGCCTCGGCCGCCAATTATCTCAAACAGGTGGGCTGGCGTAACGATATAACCTGGGGCAGACAAGTCCTGCTTGCCAAAACCGGGGCGGCTTCCCCGGATAACGCCATGAAACTTCATGATGCCAAGACCTGGAAAGGCCTTTCTGAATGGGCAAAACTGGGGGTGGTCCGAACGGACGGGACAGCCCTGCCTGAACGCAATATCAAGGCCCGGCTTGTTCTGCCGGATGGTAAAGGCGGGCCGGCTTATCTTGTGTATGAAAACTATGAAGCTATTCTGAAATGGAACCGGTCCAATTATTTCGCCATTGCAGTTGGCACATTATCTGATGCGATGAGATAATTTATGCGAGTTCTTTTCGGTATCGTTGCCCTGCTTTTTGTTCTCTCCGGTTGTACAACCATTGAAGTGGCCGTGGATATGGCCAAGAAAATAAACCGTGCTGACGATACCGCCACAGGTGATGTTCAGGCAGACCCCAGATATAAGGTCGGCAATCCTTATGAAGTCGCCGGGGTCTGGTATTACCCTGAACGCGATCTGACCTATGATGAAACGGGTATCGCTTCGTGGTATGGCGATGAATTTGCCGGCAGATTGACCGCAAACGGGGAAATCTTCGATCCTGAGGTGGTTTCCGCCGCCCACAAGACTCTCCCCATGCCTTCAGCCGTTCGAGTGATCAATCTTGAAAACGGGCGGTCTCTCGTCCTTCGCATCAATGATCGTGGTCCCTTTGTGGCAGGGCGGATCATTGATCTTTCGCGGGAGGCGGCAAGGCTTCTCGGGTTCAAGGATCAGGGAATTGCCCGTGTTCGTGTCCAGATACTTGCGGAAGAAAGCCTCCGCCTTGAACGTGAGGCAAAAGAAGGGCGGTTTCCGTCTATCGGTTCAACATCATCGGTTGAACTGCCGGAAACCAATGCCGCCGCGGTGCCGAAAGTATCCCTCAATTCCAGTAAAAATGGTGAGGCTGAAATCAGCGGCACGACCGAGGCTGTTTCGGCGATTGATCTGATAACGTCATCCCGGTCCACTGAGATAATTGAGCTGGCGCCGGTGAATACGACGATCTGGGTTCAGGTCGGTGCATTCAGCGAGCTCAGCAACGCGGAAAATGTCGTCAATAAGCTCAAAGGTAATGTGGTGGCGCGGATCTCAACTTTTGAGAATGATGGTCAATACATTCATCGCGTTCGTATAGGACCTCTCGAAACCGTGAATGAAGCTGACAATGCCCTTGAACGCGTGATCGAACGTGGCTTCACCGGCGCAAAAATTATCCTTGAATAGGCCGTTTTTTGACCACATAAGAGTATTATCCTGTTGAAAAATATAAGTTGTGCAAATGAGGATATATTTATGACACTTACCGCAATGCAATTATACCTCCGCCTTTGTTTACAGGTCGCGGCGTGTTTTGTCGGGCTGGTTCTGGCCACGGCAAGCGTTCGTGCGGATATTATCACACCGTCTGAATATGTCATGATCATGGATTATGACACGGGCAAGGTATTGTATGAGAAAAATGCCGATGTGCCGATGAAACCGGCTTCGATGGCCAAGATGATGACGGTCTATCTCGCCTTCAAGCAGATCAAGGAAGGCAGTCTCAGGCTCGATGACAAATTCATTGTTTCAGAAAAAGCCTACCGTAAAGGCGGGTCCCGCACTTTTGTGGAAGTTGGCAAGCAGGTTTCAGTCAGTGATTTGCTGCGCGGCGTGATTGTGCAAAGCGGGAACGACGCCGCTATTGTCATTGCCGAAGGACTTGCCGGAACAGAAGACGCTTTCGCCGAGGAAATGACCAGTCAGGCAAAGAAACTCGGCATGGAAAATTCGGTGTTCGGCAATTCTACCGGCTGGCCGGATGAAGTGACCATGACCACCGCCCATGATCTTGCTATTCTGGCCCGTTCTATCATCCGGGATTTTCCGGACCTCTATAAGATCTATTCTGAAACATCTTTCACCTACAACAACATCAAACAGAATAACCGCAATCCGCTTCTGTACTCGCTGGATTACGCCGACGGGCTCAAAACCGGTCACACCAACGCTTCGGGATACGGGCTGACAGCTTCGGCTGTACGTGACGGGATGAGGATTATTCTCGTGGTCAATGGTCTCAGCAGCATGAAGGAACGTCGCCTTGAAAGCACGCGACTGATGGATTTATCCTTCCGGCTTTTTCAGAAATATGAACTTCTCAACAGCGATGAGGTTGTCGTCAACGCACCTGTCTGGTTAGGGGAGGAGGAAAGTGTTCCTCTCACGGTTGAGGAAACCGTCACGGCGGTTCTTGACAAGAAAAGTCATTCAAAACTCACCCGCCGGACAGAATTGCAGGATACGATCAATGCGCCTGTCGTTAAGGGCCAGCAGCTTGGTGAAGTTATTCTTACTATCGATGGTATCGATGAACGTTTCCCGCTTGTGGCAACCAAAGATATACCGGAACTCCCGTTCCACCGCAGAATAGGGGCTTTTTTCAAGCAGTTGATCTTCGGTGTTGATGCGCCCGCACCCGTTGAAGGAAATTGATCCCGGTCATGCCAGGTATTTTCATATCTTTTGAAGGGGGCGAGGGGAGTGGCAAGACCACCCAGATCAAATTGCTGGCCAACTGGCTCAGCGGCGTGTGGAGAGGGAAGGTAACGCAGACACGTGAGCCGGGCGGCACCCATGGGGCTGAACTTATCCGTGAGCTTCTCGTCAGGGGAGATGAAGCCAGATGGGACAGCGTAACCGAAGCTCTTCTCATGACGGCCTCACGCCGGGATAATTTATGCCGTATCATCCGTCCCGCTCTTGAGGACGGAGATGCGGTAATCACGGATCGCTTTTTTGACAGCACCACGGTTTATCAGGGCATAGTTGGCGGGGTAGATCCTCAGCTGATTAATGAGCTGAACACCCGATCACTTGATGGCGTTATTCCGGATATCACCCTCCTGCTTGATATAGATCCGGAAATCGGCCTCAGCCGCAGTACGCGTGGTGAAAACGAGGAAACCCGATTTGAAAATAAAGGGATTACCTTTCATGAACGTGTCCGGGCAGGATATCTTGATCTGGCGGCCCGAAATCCGGACAGGTTTATCGTGATCGATGCCAGCAGGAATGAAAAAGTCATTCACGATGATATCATTGCGCAGGTTGAACCCAAACTCGGCCAATTTCAATGAATGATACGGCAGAACACCTTCATCACCCCAGATCAGGCGGGCATCTGATCGGGCATGATGATATCTTGTCCTCTCTCACCCGTGAACAAAAACGCAGGCATCATGGGATAATACTCTCCGGCCCGCGCGGGATCGGAAAAGCGACCCTTGCGTATCGTGTGGCGGAACATCTTTTCGCAGCCCGGGGAGAATCTGATCTCCTCGGAAATGCACCGGATCCCGAAAACAGCCCGGAAACACCGCTGATACGGGCAGGATCACATCCCGATATGCTGGTGATCGAAACCGAAACGGATAAGGCAACGTCTGGAATAAGCGTCGAACAGATCAGGCGTGTTCCCCCGTTTCTTTCGCACACACCATCGCGGGGATCTCTTCGTGTTGTCCTTATCGATGCGCTGGATGAGATGAATTTCAATGGCGCCAATGCGATGCTGAAAACTCTTGAAGAGCCGCCTGAACAGGCACTGATACTGCTTATCCACCATGGTACCGTTCCCATATTGCCGACAATCCGCTCACGGTGCCGTGTTGTTAAACTGTCACCCCTCAGTCCGGAAGATACCCGCCATATCATAAGCCTGAATTTCCCGGATGCCGATGCAGGGTGGATCGATGTTGCCGCAGTTCTTTCGGAAGGCGCCCCGGGCCGTGCCCAGATGATCGCCGATAGCGGCGCGATGGATCTTTACGCTGAAACATGCGCTATTCTCGCCAGCGCAAAGGCATCCCCTCTGGCGCTGGATGATGTGGCGCAACAATGGGGGCAGGGCGGGGCCAGGAATTCAGCCCGCAGGGCCATCATGCGGCTTTTTTTCGACAGGCTGGCCCGCCTTTCGGCCCGGAAAGCGGCGGGTTATTTTGATAACAGCCTGCACGCCGGGCTTGATATCGAAAATCAGGCCATTGAGGCGATTACCGGCAGGGTTCCGGCACCGAAACTTGCTGAATTACAACAGGATATGCTGCGCAAAACAGATGAGGCGAAACGCCTTAATCTCGACCTTTCAGTTGTCGCGCATGAATTTCTTTCGGAATTGGCGTCAGCATAAGATCCTCCTGCCGTCTTCAGATGCTCCTTGCACATAGTGGGTGTTCGGGCTAAATCATTGTTTGTAATTTAATAGTCCCTTGAGAAAATCCATACCCATGAAGACGTCCTATTATATCACGACGCCGATTTACTACGTTAACGACAAACCTCATATCGGCCACGCTTACACCACGCTTGCCTGTGACGCGCTGGCACGTTTCAAAAGGCTCGACGGATATGATGTGATGTTCCTCACCGGGACGGATGAACATGGCCAGAAAGTGCAGAAATCTGCTGAAGAAAAGGGCATTGATCCCAAAGACTTCACCGATCAGGTCAGCCAGAATTTCCGTGATCTGACATCTGTGCTCAATTTCACCAATGACGATTTCATCCGGACCACGGAAGATCGCCATTACAAATCCTGCCAGAAGCTCTGGAAAACATTGATTGATAACGGGGATATCTATCTTGGCAGTTATGCCGGATGGTACGCGGTCCGCGACGAAGCGTTTTACAGCGAAAGCGAGATTACCGATGGTAAGGCGCCGTCTGGTGCCCCGGTGGAATGGGTGGAGGAGCCCTCCTATTTCTTCCGTCTTTCCGCCTATCAGGACAAGCTTCTTGCCCATTATGAAGCCAATCCGGATTTTGTCGCGCCGCGGTCTCGCTTCAATGAGGTTAAGAGTTTCGTTTCCGGCGGTCTTAATGATCTTTCCGTCAGCAGGGCAAGCTTTTCCTGGGGAGTGCCTGTCCCCGGCGATGATGCCCATGTGATGTATGTCTGGCTTGATGCCCTGACCAATTACATTACCGCCGCTGGTTACGGGCAGGACGGGGATGAGGCGGGGTTTGCCCGGCGCTGGCCTGCTGATCTTCACATGGTCGGCAAGGATATTCTGCGTTTCCACACCGTATATTGGCCTGCGTTTCTCATGGCTGCGGGGATTCCTCTGCCAAAGCGGGTTTTTGCCCATGGCTGGTGGACAAATGAAGGCCAGAAAATCTCTAAATCTCTGGGCAACGTCATTGACCCCGTCAATATTGCTGAAACCTATGGCCTTGATCAGATGCGCTATTTCTTGCTTCGGGAAGTTCCTTTTGGCAATGATGGAGATTTCTCCCATACCGCGATGGTTCACCGCATGAACGGCGATCTTGCCAATGATCTCGGCAATCTCAGCCAGCGTGTTCTCTCCATGATCTTTAAAAACTGCGATGGTGTGATGCCCCTTGCTCCTGCAACACTTGAAGATGCAGACAAAAAACTTCTCGATCAGGTTGATCGTCTGCTTGATCTTCAGCGGGAACATTACGACAGCCAGCTTTTCCATGAGGCACTCAAATCTGTTTGGGATGTTGTTGGGGCCGCGAACCGTTATGTTGATGAAATGGCGCCATGGGCTCTGCGCAAGACAGATCCTGAGCGCATGAAAGTCGTTCTCTGGGTATTGGCGGAAACTCTTCGCCAGATCGCCATACTCATCCAGCCTGTTATGCCTGAGGCGGCCGCGAACATGCTTGATCAACTCAGGATTGAGGATGGAAAGCGGACATTTAATGATCTCGGCCCGGATAACCGGATGGCTGGCGGGCAGGGGCTTGATCGTCCTCAACCCATCTTCCCACGCTATGTTGAAGAGGACGCCGAATGACTGCCGCCTCTTTGGGCGTGATTGACAGCCACGCCCATATTGATTTTCCCCATTACACCGATGACCGTGAAGCCATGCTTGAGCGCATGAAATCCGCCGGTGTTTCAGATGTGATCTGCATTGGGACACGGCTGACGCATCAGGACGGCCCCCGTAAACTTGCGGAAAGTGCCGAAAACATCTGGTTTACTGCAGGCGTTCATCCCAACCACGCGCAGGATCAGGAGGATTACGCTGATCTGGACGCGTATAGGGCCGCTGTTGATCATCCGCGATGCGTCGGGGTAGGCGAAGCAGGGCTTGATTATTTCTATGACCGGGCTGATCCGGAGCGGCAAATGACATCATTTCGTGCCCAGTTGACCATCGCTCTGGAAACCGGGTTGCCCATTGTCATCCATTCCCGCGATGCCGACGAGGACATGGCCAATACCCTTGAGGAATTTGCCTCAAAAGGAAACCTTCGCGGGGTTATGCATTGCTTTAGTAGCGGCGCAGAACTTGCTGAAAGAGCGTTGAAAATCGGGTTTTATATTTCTTTTTCAGGAATACTTACTTTCAACCGGTCCGATGATTTGCGTGCGATTGCTTCAACCATTCCGGATGACCGGCTTCTGGTTGAAACAGACGCCCCGTATTTAAGCCCTGTTCCGGTCCGGAACATCAAACGCAATGAACCGGCGCATGTTGTCCACACGCTGTCCTGCCTTGCTTCCATCAAAGGGCACGACATTGAATCCATGGCGCATATCACCGCTGATAACACACGGACTCTTTTCCACAAGATGAGGCCGCATTCATGAAGGTTACCATGCTGGGATGCGGAACTTCGGTGGGTGTACCGGCGCTAGGTGCGGCGGGATGGGGGAAATGTAATCCGGACAATCCCAAAAACCGGCGTCAGCGTTGTGCGCTTCTTGTTCAGAAAGACGGGTTCAATCTCCTTGTGGATGCCGGGCCGGACATTCGCAACCAGCTTCTTGCCGCCGGAAACCCCCGTATCCACGCGGTGTTGATCACCCATACCCATTCCGATCATATCGCTGGCATGGATGATCTGCGGACATTCTTTTTCCCGGATTTCATCAAGATCCCGGTTTACGGTACCGCTGAACATCTTGATGATATCACCAGCAGATTTCAGTATCTTTTCGTTAAATCAGAAAAATCCCCGACCTATTTCAAACCCTCACTTGAAGCGCATGTGATCTCGCCCGGTGACAGGCTCAATCTTGGCGGCATTGACATCAAAGTGTTGCTTCAGCATCACGGTCGGGTGGACAGTCTTGGTTTTGTCTTTGATAAACGTGTCGGGTATTCCACCGATGTTGTTGATATTCCGGAAGAAAGCTTTTCCTTTCTCCATGATCTTGATCTCTGGATAGTTGAAACCTTGCGGGAAACGGAACATCAGGCCCACGCGCATTATGAATTGAGTTTTTCCTGGATCGAACGTTGCCAGCCCAAAAGGGCGGTGCTTACCCATCTTGGCCTTGAAGCTGATTACGATGATCTTCTGGCTATTTGTCCGGATGGGGTTGAGCCCGGTTATGACGGTTTTTCCGTAACGCTCTGATTTATGCGCCATCTGGCTTATCATTATAATTTACATAATATAAATTATGCGACATTTATATTATATTTATGTTTGTAAAACTCAAGGAAAAGCAGCCTCTCATTCCTGCCTCCTCTGAGAAATCCTGACACTTCTGGAAAAGGATAAAAAATTTTGACAAAGAATTAAGGTAATTCTACATTGGAATTAACTCTTGGGGTGCCGGCGAATTGATCGGCTGAGAAAAACCCATCGAACCTGAACCAGGTCATGCTGGCGGAGGAAAGAGGAACAAAACCGAAACGGTTTTTGTAACATCTCTCACACCGACAGCATCTTATCTATTGACCGTAGAAATGGAGCATAAGATGCTGAAATATTTAAAATTATGTGCAACAGTCTTGATGCTTGCCGCCACACCTTCCATGGCGCAGGACAAACCTGAACTGGTGATTTACACCTATGACAGTTTCGCCTCGGAATGGGGCCCCGGCCCTGCCATCAAAGAGAAGTTTGAAAAAACATGCAACTGCGTGGTCACCTTTGTCGGCCTGGACAGTTCGGTGGGAATTCTGGGCCGGATACAGCTTGAGGGCGCTTCATCAAAGGCAGATATAGCACTCGGCCTGGATACATCCCTGACGGCGATTGCATCGGCAACAGGTCTTTTTGCCGAACATAAACAAAATATAAAAGGAAAACTGGCGCTTCCTGAAGATGTCGGATTCTGGGACGATTCGGTTTTTACCCCCGTTGACTGGGGATATTTTGCATTCGTCTATAATAAAGAGACCATGACATCACCTCCCCGATCTTTTGAAGAATTGCTGGACCCGGCAAACAATATCCGCCTTGTCATTCAGGACCCGAGAACAGCCACCCCGGGATTGGGCCTCATGCTGTGGGTGAATGCCGTCTATGGTGATAAGGCACCAGAGATATGGGCCAAGCTTTCTCCCAAAATCGTGACCGTCACAAAAGGATGGTGGGATTCCTATTCGATGTTCCTTGAAGGGGAAGCGGATATGGTGCTCTCCTACTCCACCTCGCCTGCATATCACTTGATCGCGGAAGGCAAGGACAATTTTGCCGCCGCCTCTTTTGCCGAAGGGCATTACACCCAGGTTGAAGTCGCCGCGGTGCTGAAATCTTCCACCAAACCAGCCCTTGCCAGGCTGTTTCTGCAGAAAATGCTGGAACCTGAATTCCAGTCCCTTCTTCCGACAACGAACTGGATGTATCCGGCGGCAAAAGATGCGGCTGTTCCGGACGGGTTTGAAACACTGATCCGCCCTGAAAAAGCGTTCCTCTTTTCACCTGAAGAAGTTCAGCGGAACCGCGAAGCCTGGACAGAGGCCTGGGTGAACGGGTTAAGCCAGTAAATTCATGAATGCCCAAATGCTCTACCCGGCCTCTCCACATCAGAAACTTATCCTGATCGGGCTGGGTATGGCTGTACTTCTGCTGGCGCTTGGTCTTGCGGCCATTCTTGCGCTGGCCTGGCATGGGGATGGCGATATCCTTACCGGTATCGGTCACCGCACAGGTTATGTTCTCCGGAGTGCAGTCCTGCAAGCCGGTCTTTCCGTTTTATGCAGTGTTGCGGTCGCCGTACCCGCGGCGGTGGCGCTTCACCGGACCGCCCAATGGCGGTGGTCAAAAGTCATGGAAATGGTACTGGGGCTTGCCCTTGTCATCCCAACGACCGTTGCCGCCGGTGGCCTGATCGCTGTCTGGGGACGCACAGGGGTGGTCGCGCGGTCATGTGAATACATATTTGCTGACGCGGGGTGCGGGGCAATATCGATCTATGGTCTTCATGGCGTGATCCTTGCGCATATGTTCTTTAATGTGCCGCTTCTTATCCGGATTTTCCTGCCCCTGCTTGAAGCGATTCCACCCACCCATGATCGCCTCGCCAGCCTGCTTGATCTCAAGGGGTTTTGGTATTTCCGCCATGTGGAATGGCCGCAACTGAAATCCGCCCTCCCCGCATCGTCATTGCTTGTATTTCTGTTCTGTTTCACATCGTTTTCACTGGTCCTGATGCTGGGTGGCGGGCCCAAAGTCACCACGATGGAAGTTGAAATCTATGCGGCCATCAGGTTTTCCTTTGATCTGGCCGCCGCTTCAGGGCTGAGTTTGCTTCAATTTGCCTGCGCAGCTCTTGTGGTCGCCGTTATCGCCCTGCTTAACCGCAGGCAACCCGTCGCCAGCACGACCGAGCGGGTGTTTGCCAGCAGCACATCTCCCCGGCCGGTACGATTGCCCTCTGACTTCACCGGCTCTTCCTGCTGGCTGATAACAATGCATACGGTGCTGATCGTGCTGATA
>Ga0181593_10000466_pt1 | contig 35262 bp, 31 predicted proteins | sample 071ome_19_FD_133756 | JGI IMG/M metagenome (GOLD analysis project Ga0181593, IMG submission 133756) | Coastal salt marsh microbial communities from the Groves Creek Marsh, Skidaway Island, Georgia - 071413AT metaG (megahit assembly) | ecosystem: Environmental > Aquatic > Marine > Intertidal...
AACATCCTTGCGAATATCAAAATAGAAAGCGGAGAGATCCACGGCGCAGAAGTTGTGTATCTGGATGAAAAGCTGATGGAAGTCGAAATCGTCGATCCCCTGGCGAACCACCGCGTCGATCTCGCCAACACGGTGCAGGACCCAACGCTCCAGTTCCGGCATCTCTGTCGGGTCGAGCCTTTCGCTTTCCTGGAATCCGGCGAGGTTGCCGATCAGATAGCGCAGCGTGTTGCGCAGCCGGCGATAGAGATCGACCTGGCGCTTCAGGATCTCGGGACCAATCCGCAAGTCCTCGGAATAATCCGAGCCGACAACCCAAAGCCGCAGAATATCCGCGCCGCTCTGATCGATCACGTCTTGGGGCGCGGTCACGTTGCCGAGCGACTTGGACATCTTGCGTCCGCCCTCGTCGAGAACGAAACCGTGGGTCAGCACCGCCTCGAACGGCGCCCGTCCCCTTGTGCCGCAGGACTGAAGCAACGACGTGTGGAACCAGCCGCGATGCTGGTCCGAGCCTTCCAGATAGAGCGAGGCCGGCCATTGAAGTTCCGGGCGCGCCTCCAGCACATAGCTATGGGTCGAGCCGCTGTCGAACCAGACCTCCACAACGTCCTGAACCTGGCCATAGTCATTGGCGTCGTATTCGTTACCGAGAAAGCGCGAGGGATCGCTGGAAAACCAGGCGTCCGAGCCCTCGACCTCGAAGATATCGGCGATACGGTCGATCACCGCCTGATCGCGCAGCGGCTCTCCGGTTCGCTTTTTCACGAAAACCGGGATCGGCACGCCCCATGTGCGTTGACGTGATACGCACCAGTCCGGACGCTGCTCGATCATCGCGTGCAGCCGGGTGCGACCGCGCGCGGGCACGAAGCGGGTGTCGTCGATGGCGGTCAGCGCCTTGTCGCGTAGCGCGTTGGTCTCCATTGAGATGAACCATTGCGGCGTGGTCCGGAAGATCAACGGCGCCTTGGAGCGCCAGGAATGCGGATAGCTGTGGACCAGCCGACCGACCGCCACCAAACCTCCGGCCTCCTGGATGATCATCGCGATCTTGTAATTGTCTTCCATCACGTCCATGCCGGCGACCAGGGGCATGTGATCATGGAACTTACCGGCGTCATCAACGGTCGAGAGGATTTCCAGGCCATGTTCCTGGCCGAGCAGAAAGTCATCGAGGCCGGCGCCGGGGGAGATATGGACAAAGCCGCTACCGGCTTCCAGGGTGACGAACTCCGCCGGCAGCATCGGCACGTCGAACTCGTAGCCCTTGCCGCGCAGGGGATGGGCAAGGATGGTTCCCGCGAGCTCGGTCCCCTTGACGCGTGAAAGCTCCTTGAGGTCGGTGATCTTGGCGGCGGCCTTGACCGCGTCCACCAGCGCGGTGCCCAGCACGATCTTCTCGCCGACCACGGCGGTGCTTTTCCCGTCGACCTCGGTAACCTCGTAAACCGCGTAGTCGAAGTCCTCGCCATAGGCGACGGCGCGGTTACCTGGAATGGTCCAGGGCGTGGTGGTCCAGATAACCACGCTGGCGCCCTCAAGCGCCGGGGTCGACGCCTTGACCACGGGAAACCGCACATGGATCGTCGTGGATGTGTGGTCGTGGTACTCAACCTCCGCGTCCGCGAGCGCGGTCTTCTCGACCACCGACCAGAGGACCGGCTTGGCGCCCTTGTAAAGGCCACCGTTCATCAAGAACTTGCCGACCTCTCGGGCGATCTGCGCCTCGGCGTCGAAGCTCATGGTCAGGTATGGGTTGTCCCAATCGCCGGTCACGCCGAGCCGCTTGAACTCTTCGGTTTGAACCTTGACCCAGCCCTCGGCGAAGGCGCGGCATTTCGCGCGGAACTCGTTGATCGGCACCGCGTCCTTGTCCTGACCCTCGGCCCGGTACTGCTCCTCGATCATCCATTCGATCGGCAGACCGTGGCAGTCCCAGCCGGGAACATAATTCGCGTCCTTGCCGAGCATCTGCTGCGAGCGATTAATCACATCCTTCAGGATCTTGTTAAGCGCGTGTCCCATGTGCAGATGGCCGTTCGCGTAGGGCGGGCCGTCGTGCAAGATGAACTTCTCCTTGCCCCGGCGGTCGTCCCGCAAACGCTTTTCAAGATCGATACTCTCCCATTGCGCGATGATGTCCGGCTCGCGCTTGGGCAAGCTGGCGCGCATCGGGAAATCCGTTTTCGGCAGGAAGATCGTTGATTTATAGTCGACGGTCATGGCGTCCGCGCCCCTGTTCGGGACGGCCTCTCACTCGGCAAGAATCTCGCGTGCCCGGGCGGCATCGGCGGCGATTTGCGCGGTCAGCGCGTCAAGGCCGCTAAATTTCATCTCCGGACGGATAAAGTCAATCACGCGTATCGTCAGCGCGGTGTCGTACAGATCGCGGTCGACATCGAACAGATGCGCCTCGAACAACGCGCCTCGATCATTGACCGAGGGCCGTCGCCCGAAATTCGCAACCCCTGCATGCCAGGTCGCCTCGCCACCGACCCGAACCTGGATCGCATAGACACCGTGCGCCGGCTGGATCAGATCCACCACTCGGAGGTTACAGGTGGGAAAGCCGATGGTCCGACCGCGCTGATCGCCCTTCTCCACGACGGCGGAAAAGCTCCACGGCCGGCCGAGCAACTCGGCGGCGCCCCTCGGGTCGCCCTCGGCGATGCATTGCCGCGCGCGGGTCGAGGAATAAGCGGCGCCGTCCTCTTCGGTGACCGCGTCCATGCGGGTAACCCCGACGCCATGTTCGGCGCCCTGGCTTTCCAACAGGTCCGCGTTGCCGCGGCGGCGATGGCCGAACACGAAATCATAGCCGCAGACCACGTGACGCAGACCCAGTTTTCCGGCCAGGACCTGGGGCACGAAATCCTCGGCGGCGAGCTGGGAGAAGTCATGGTCGAAGGCAAGCTCGAAGAGGATCTCCACCCCGATCTCCGCCAAGGCCTCGGCCCGGGAAGCGCTGTTGGTCAGGCGAAACGGCGCGGCTTCCGGCTGGAAAAGCATGCGGGGATGGGGCTCGAATGTCAGAACCGAAAGCGGCGCGCCGAGGCGCTCGGCGATGAGGGCCGCCTCGCGAATAACCGACTGATGGCCCAGATGCACGCCGTCGAAATTGCCCAGCGCCGCGACGCTGCCGCGCAGGCTCGGGTCAACAGGGTCGTTGCCTCGGATGATGCGCATCACCTCGGATCCACCAATCTCGTGCCCTTGACCGACGGGCCGCGTATGTTCAAAACCGCGCGTTTATAACGGCGCCGGAGCAGTCGAACAACCTCGCTCCCGCGCACGGGTCCAATCTGTCTTCGTTCCGCCGGGAGAACCGAGATGCCTCTCGATCTGAAAGCCGCCGACGCCACCGCCGAAATCCTGTTCAAGGCCCGGCGCGATGGCATCAGCCTGGACCCGCTACCCGAGGCCATTCGCCCCGTCACGGCCTCGGACGGCTACGCGGTTCAAGTGGGGGTGGTCGACCGGATAATCGCCGCGCATGGCGGGAATCGGATCGGCTACAAAATCGGCGCAACCAATGACTCGGCGCGAGAGATGCTCGGCGCGAGAGAGGCCTTTGCCGGCGTGTTGCTCTCCGCGTTCCGGCATGCCTCCCCGCATCGGATTCAGGCACGGGACTACCATGTCATTGTTGTCGAACCGGAGATCGGCCTGCGTCTGGGCGAAGACCTGCCGCTTACCGGCGCGCCCTATACCCCGGAACGGGTCGCGCGGGCCGTCGACGGCGCGGCGCCGGCGATTGAGATCGTCACCTCGCCCTTTCCGGTTTGGAACGAGGCCGGGATCGGCTGCATCGTCGGCGACAACGGCGCGCACGGCTGTTGGATACATGGAGAATTCGACCAGGATTTCCGCCGCCTGGATCTGGAGGATCTGGCGGTGACGCTAACCGTCAACGGCGCGGTGGAGCGCGAGGGCACGGGCCGGAATGTCGATGGCGGGCCGATGATCGTGCTGGCCTGGCTGGCTAATTTCCTGATCTCGATGGGGGAAAGCCTGAAAGCCGGCGATATCGTCACCACGGGCTCGGCGACCCCGGTCCTCTTGGGTGACGCCGGCCAAGACATCGTGGCCGACTTCGGCGATCTCGGCCAATGCCGTCTGAGCATCGAGTAGACGGATTTCCCAGGGGACTTAACGGTAATCGAGGTATGGTTTTTGGTCCTGTATCGCCGCGACCAGTCCCTTGGCGCCCTTCCCGATAAGCTCGAAGGCCAGCGCGAAATCCTTGTCCTCGCCGTAATAAGGATCAGGCACGCTGGTGCCCACCATGCCTGGCGTGTAGTCCATGAACAGCCTGATCTTATCCATGTGATCAAGCGGACAATCCATCCGCATGTCACGGCGGTGCTTGTCGTCCATGGCGAGGATAAGGTCGAATTCCTTGTAATCCCTCGGAGCGATCGGTCGCGACGAGATCCCCGCCAGCGAATATCCGCCGCCTTCCGCGAGCAATCGCGAGCGAATATCCGGCGGCGTACCGGTTCCCGCCTTGGTACCGGCGGAATCAACCAAGACATCTCGCTTGAGGCCCGCCTCCTCGATCAGATGTCGCACGATACCCTCGCCGGTCGGAGAGCGACAGATATTGGCGGTACAGACAACTAGAACATGCATCATGACTGGTGCTGGCTTCCCTGGCCCAATTTTATGGGAGGGCTCGGACGGCACTCCCGGATTTGTCATTCCGTCTCTCGACCTGTGTCGACCCCGGCGGTTTCGATTCGCTCCATGTCGGCGTCCGAAAACCCGAAATGGTGGCCGATCTCATGCACAAGGACGTGCCGCACCACATGCGCCAACTCCTCGCCGGTCTCGCACCAATAATCGAGAATCGGACGCCGATACAGATAGATTCGATCCAGATCTCCCGGTGGTCCCGCGAGCTCCTTCTCTCCGAACGGCACGCCGGAATAGAATCCGAGAATGTCGAAAGGGCTTTCCAGCCCCATCTCCCGGAGGATCTCGTCCGAGGGAAACTCTTCGATTGAAAAGGCGATACCCTGGGTCTTCGCGCGCAGGATCTCGGGGATCGAGGCCATCGCGTCACGCGCCATGATCTCGATCTGGTCCAGGCTCGGCGGCAAGATCGTCTCGGTCATGTCATCTTGATAGCCCGAGAGCCGGGCTTGTGAAACACTCCGCCGTCAACACGCTTGCGGGAGACCCCGATGTCCGATGATACAGCCACCACCCAAGCCGACGAAATCGCGCCGGAAAAAGTCGAACGCCACGCCGAGAAAATGGCCAAGAAAAAGGCCGCGCGAAACAAGATCATGGCCACCAAGAACAAGACCGGCGGCCTGCTGATCGTGCATACCGGCAAGGGCAAGGGCAAATCCACCGCCGCCTTCGGCATGGTCTGCCGCGCGATCGGTCACGGCATGCGGGTCGGCGTGGTGCAGTTCGTCAAGGGCAAATGGGAAACCGGCGAGCGCAAGGTGCTGGAGGCCTTTCCCGACCAGGTCACCATCAACACGATGGGCGAAGGGTTCACCTGGGATACCCAGGATCTCAACCGCGACATCGCCGCCGCCCGCTCGGCCTGGGAGCAGGCCAAGTCGATGATCGACGATCCGAGCTACGGCATGGTGCTGATGGACGAGCTCAACATCGTCCTACGCTACGACTATCTGCCGATCGACGAGGTGGTCGAGACCCTGAAAAACAAGCGCGCCGACGTCCATGTCATCGTGACCGGGCGCAATGCCAAGGAACCGCTTATCGAAGTCGCCGACCTGGTCACCGAGATGACCATGGTCAAGCACCCGTTCCGTTCCGGCTTCAAGGCCCAGGCGGGGATCGAATTTTAGGATAGGCGCGGAAACCTGGTTAGCCGATCCCGTACAAAGTCTGCCACTCGGTAACGCCGCGCAACTCGAAGGCGCCGAGTTCATGCACGGGTGATCGCACCCGCTCGGCGAAGGGGGCCGACATCAGCAAGGGCGTGTCCAGATCCTTGCACTTGGATGCTATCCGACTGGCAAGGTTCACGTCCTTGCCTATCACCGTGAAATCGAGCCGCTCGCCCGATCCAACATTGCCATGCGCCACCGACCCGAAATGCAGGGCGATACCCACCCGCATTGTGCTGTTGGACGACGTATGAGAGGCGTTGTACCGGTCGATCCCGCTCAGCGCCCGACGCGGCGCCCGAAGCGCGGTGTTACAGCCCTGGCCGTGGCTGATGGCTTCCTCGCTCGCCTCGAAAACGGCAAGCACCCCGTCACCCATGAATTTCAGCACCTCGCCGCCGGCCTGCTCGACGGCGGGGATCACGCAGTCGTAATACGCGTTCAGCATGCGCACGGTGTCGCGATCATCCGCGAGATCCGAGATCATGGTGAAATCGCGCATATCGGATATCAGAATCGCCGCGTCGATCGAGGAGACCTCCCCCCGGCGTACATCACCATCCAGCACCCGCCTACCCGGCGCCCGGCCGAGATAGGTGCACGTCACGTCCTCGATCATCCGGTGATAGGTCATCAGCTCCAGCACCGTGCGCAGGGTCGGCAACAGGGTCGCCATGATGACGATGTCCCGGTCCGAGAATCCGTCCGGGTCTTTGGTCGCGTAGCTGATGATATTCAAGGTACCGTTGGTGAATTCCAGGGGGATGCGCACATAGTCGGTCATCCCCTCGTCGAACAGTTCCTGAAAGATCTCGTATTCAAGGGCGGTCTTAACGTTCAGACGGGTGCGCAGCCATTGCTTGGTTTCATGCACCGTGCGGACCGGGCTGCGAAGATAAGAGGATTGGTCGTTGGTATAGACCCAGTTTCGTTGCCGTACCATGTGACCTGGCGTCCAAAGACGCTGAACACCCGCCGTTACAGAGTGCATGGTTCTTATCTGCGTGGCCGCTCGGGCGAGCGGCACGCCTTTCTCGTACAACCGGTCACAAAACCGTTGCCAGATCGCCCCGGTGCTCCGGGTTCGCGCGCCGTCATCGATAATCCAGGCGCGCAGATCATCGAACCATCGCAAATCCTCCCCGGAAAGCGAGGTGGGCTCCGAGATCAGCGAGGTGTAGGGGCATTCACAAAGAACCGAAGACATGCGCTCTCACGTGGGATGCGGGGGCATTGGGGTCAAGGACTTATTCGGGGATCGCCTCATGCGCCGTCAGTATCGCCGCCAATCCCTCGCGATAGGTCGGATACTCGAGTTGAACTTTCAGTTCCTCGACCAGCCGCGTCGTATCGAGCCGCTTGCATTCCGAGTAGAACGAGCGGGCCATCGGAGAAAGCGAGTCGGAATCAAAGGGAATCGGCACCGGTGGATCGACCCCAAGCAAAGCGCAGGCATGGCGAATGACATCACCACTCGCACAAGCCTCGTTGTCGGCCACGTTGTAGATCCCTCCTGGCCTGGGGCGCGCCATCGAAGCCAGCAGGATCGACCCGATATCATCGACGTGGATGCGGTTGAAGACTTGCCCCGGTTTGTCGATGATCCGCGCGCTTCCCGCCTTCACCTGCGCGATCGCGTTGCGGGTCCCCGGGCCGTAGATGCCGGCAAGTCTGAAAATCTGGACCGGCGCGACGTCGTCGAACGCTTCCTTCCAGGCCTGCTCGGCCGCGAGACGACGGTGGCCTCGCGCCGAACCAGGATTGGGCGGGTCGTTCTCACGCGCCACCCCACCCTGACGGTCACCATAGACGGCCGGCGTGGAGAGGTATCCGATCCAACGCAGCGTCTCGGTCGCTCGGATTGCCTCGCCATGTGCAAGCAGCGCCGGGTCTCCCGCCTCAACCGGCGGGATCGACGAGATCAAATGCGTGACGCCTTCAAAGGCCCGATCCGGACTTTCCAGAGGTATGTCCGGCCCGAACAAAGTTGCGCCGATCCCACGTGCTTCGAAGGCGTCACGCTTCTCGGGTTCGCGGACCGTACCGGACACTCGCCAGCCCGCCGACAGAAGCCGGGCCGCAAGGCGTTCCGCGGTATATCCCAAACCGAAGAAGAACATGTGGCCCGGAGCGAGCGCGGATAACGGCGATTCTTGCGACATGGCGGCGGCTTTCAGGCGGGCCTAGGGAGACAATTGGGATCACCCGGCACTCTGATCATTTTCAATCAACCCCGTCAATTGACCTTCAAGGAGTCGGTCCTCGCGTCGGCTTCGCGTCCTTAGGTCAGTTATTGACAATAGGACAATAATACTGACTCTTTATATCGACGATACTGAAGGGAGCTCCCCATGCAACAACATTCCAACCTCTGGGAACCGCGCTATGCCCGGCGTGCCGAGCGAATGAGCGGTTCGGAGATTCGCGAGCTTCTCAAGCTTCTGGACCAACCCGATATAATCTCCTTCGCTGGAGGCATCCCCGACCCGGCGCTGTTTCCCGAAGCAGAGGCCCGTTCGACCGGCGCTGAAATCATGGCCGACCCGAAGCGGGCTCGCGCGGCTTTGCAATACGCCGTAAGCGAGGGAGATCCCGGATTACGGTCCTGGATCACGGCCCATATGACCGGGCTGGGCGTGCCGTGCGACATCGACAACATCCTCGTCACCTCGGGCTCGCAACAGGCTTTGGATTTTCTTGGCCGGATGCTTCTCACGCCGGGAGACACGGCGTTGGTCCGATGGCCAACCTATCTCGGGGCGTTGCAGGCCTTCAACGCCTATGAGCCACGGTACGACCGGCTTGACCCGGAGGGCGCGAATATCGACGCCGCGGATTACGCCGCGGCGGCCGGTGATTTTGCGCCCGGCGCCTCGGTGAAGTTCGCCTACGCGGTCCCTGACTTCGCCAACCCCACGGGCGCGACGATGACATTTGGCGCTCGGGAAAAAACCTTGGATCTCGCGACCAAGCTCGATATCGCGGTGATCGAGGACGCGGCCTATACCGCGTTGCGTTACGAAGGCGAGGCCATACCATCAATACTGGCGATCGACGTCGCGCGGGCCGGCGGAATCAACGCCTCGCGGGTGATCTATTGCGGAACGTTCTCGAAGACCCTGAGCCCCGGTCTGAGAGTCGGCTGGATATGCGCTTCCAAAGCACTGATATCGCGACTGGTTTTGGTCAAGCAGGCTTCCGACCTAAACAGCCCGCCGCTTAACCAGATGATCATTCATCGCCTCGCGGAGACGGTGTTCGACGCCAAGGTCGAGGAAGCTCGCGGAGAATATCGGCGGCGGCGCGACCTGATGCTGGCCGCTCTGGAACGCTACATGCCCACTGGAGTGACCTGGACGGAGCCCGAGGGCGGGCTTTTCATCTGGGTAAGTTTTCCGGAGAAGGTCGACACAAAGTTACTGCTGGAACGATCCGTCGCCGACGCCAAGGTCGCCTTCGTCCCGGGACGGGCCTTTCACGCCGACGGGTCTGGTGGCAATACCGCGCGCTTCAGTTTCTCGCTGGCCAACGCGACGCAAATCGACCGCGGCATCAAGGCCTTGGCGAAACTGATCAGCTAAGCGGAATATCGTTGTCCGCCTTGCTCGCCTGATAAGTGGCGGAAAGCGCGTCATAGCTATGACGCAGCTCCGCGATTCGGCGCGCCAGGGCCGGATCGTCACCCGCCATCTCGATCAGACTTCGGCTAACCCAGAACGCGTTCTCGCGCGCGTAGTCGCCGTTCTCGATCTTAAACACCTCACTCAAGATGCGGAGGTCATGCGGGATGTTGAAGGCATCCCGCGTCGCTTCGTAGCCGAAGAAGTAGTAAAAATTGTCGAACCCAGCCCAGGTGATCGCCGACAGGCAAAGCGAGCAAGGCTCGTGGGTCGACAGAAACAGGCAATCGACCGTCGCGGGGCGCTCGGCCACCGGCAGATCGTAGAACCGGTTCAAGGTCGCGATCTCACCATGGTGTAACGGGTTCGTGGTCTCGTCATTGGTGCCGGCGATCACCAGGGACAGATCCGCCTTTCTCAAAATCGCGGCGCCGAACAACTTGTTTCCGCGTTCCACGCCGGCCTTGGTCAACGGCAGGATATCCCGATCAACGACATCGAGCAGCCGAGCCGCGACGGCGACGTCGGAATGATTCATGGACCTCTCCTTTCGCACCACACAAGACTCCACGATAGGCTCGAGACGATCAAATCCAGTTCAAAAACCAGTTTGGCGAACCTTCGCCGATATCTAAAAATTTAAACAATTTCCAATGATATTGCCCCCAACTTTATTGCGATTAATGCAATAAGCTTTCAATTTTTCGCATTCTCGCGATTCTTTCCTTGAAATGTTTGATCCACATCGCGCGAAAACGTGTTGATCGACGTTAACCAAGGGAGATTTCCGATGACCATCCGCCAATCCCGTAGCGAGGCTCGGCTCGCCACACAGGTCAATCAAAGTATCGCCATGTTCCTCGAAAGTAGAAACTTGTTTGTTCGGATCGGCGAGGATATTCGCGATTGGGGCGACATCATGAGAGCAGCCGACGGCGCCACGATCGTCAATCCGGCCTATGATCCGGATTATTGCGATCTGGACCGAAACAACTCCTTCTGGAGCGCGATAATTGATGACGTCGGCAACGTTGTCGGCTGTGTCGCGTCGAAACTGGTCGAAACCAACGACTTCCGCGATGACATCAGAACTTGTTCCTTGTGGTTGGGGCGCAAGACCGACCCGAGCGAGCCGCCCATGCAACTGCTACTTCCCTCGCATGTGCCGCATATAGCTGGACGGGTCGCGTTTCATGGCGGTCTCTGGCTACACCCGAGCGTCCGCGGCATGGGATTGGCGCATCTGATCCCCCGCATGGCCCGAGCCGCCGCGGAACGCAGATACAGCGCGGACTGGCATTGCGGATTCGTTTTCGGCGTGCTCGGAGACGCGAAAGTCCCAGTCAAGGCGTATGGATATTCGAACTGCGAACTCGCGGCGGATGGGTACTTCCCGGTTACCCGCAAGCAAGACAAACTTTACCTGCCATGGGATTCTCGCGAGGAATGGACCCAGGCCTCAATCGATTGGATGAACGCGAGTGTACGACCACGCGACCAAGAGCTTGTCGACCATGTCGCCTTCCGATGAAAGCGGGAGGATCAGCCTGTACCGGTTGCTCACACTTAGTTTGGTCATGGTGTGGAGGAATTGAAACTTCGGCAAGCCCGTGTGGACCACCGTGGAGTAATCATCACGGGCCGCGTTCGCATAGGTGCCGATGTCGAACTCGGAGATGCGCGCGCGCGTGAAGTCGCGCCCGCCATAGAACCTCGACCCGGTCCCATAAAGCCGGAACCACCAGGAATCCGACGATGGGCCACGCGTATCCACGATATGGACATCGCCGAGCAACCCGATGGATTTCAGAGTCCAGGGGTCAATCTCTCGGGGCAGCCAGTCATCGTGAAAGCTGTCGTACCAAGCGGCCAGGAGTTTGCGGAGTTGATCAACGCCCTTGAACTTATGGATATCGCGCAAAGGGTAGTGCGTTCGCGCAAGCCTAAACCCATCCGCGGGACGATGGATATCGTCGACGCGATGCCCCTCGCGCGCCGGTCGCGCTGAATCGGCAAGACCAGTCATGGAATAAGAGAGAGACTCTTCCATGGCATCCATCTCAATTGTTTGTATATCTCTAAGGTGGCGCGCATGACATGTCTAGCTTGTTGAAAAACAACCCACTTTAATACAGGCTTACTTTCTTTGTTTCTACAAGCCTAGCTTCACCAAATCGCCCCAAGTCTTGGTGGAACTCCTTCGGAAACTTCAACATTGAAAGGGCCATTCAAAAGACGTTGCCAGGATTTCCGGCGCGCGGCACCATCGCGGCCTTACCCTGGTCCAAGAAAAGCGCGACACATGACCGACAAGAAACAACTGCGGCTCGGCGCCTTCATGCGGCCGGTCAGCATTCACACCGCCGCCTGGCGCTACCCCGGCGGCACGCCCGACGCGAACTTCAATCTCAAGCATTTGGTCCGCTACGCGCAAACCCTGGAGCGCGGCAAGTTCGACGCGTTCTTCATGGCCGATCACCTCGCCGTGCTCAACATGCCCATCGAGGCCTTGAAACGCAGCGCGACCGCGACCTCCTTCGATCCCCTGACCCTCCTGCCCGCCCTGGCCATGATGACCGAGCGGCTTGGTCTGATCGCCACCGCCTCGACAACCTTCGAGCCGCCCTATGTGGTGGCCCGTCGTTTCGCCAGCCTCGACCATATCAGCGGCGGGCGCGCTGCCTGGAACCTGGTCACCACCTCAAACCCCGACGCGGCGCTCAATTTCGGCATGGAAGAGCACATGGAGCACGGCGAACGCTACCGGCGCGCGCGGGAATATTTCGACGTCGTCACGGGCCTTTGGGACAGTTGGGCCGATGACGCCTTCATACGGGATCCCGAGTCTGGGATTTTTTTCGATCCCGACAAGCTCCACACCTTGAATCACAAGGGCGAGTTTCTTTCGGTCCGCGGCCCCCTCAACATCGCTCGCCCGCCCCAAGGTTGGCCGGTCATCGTCCAGGCCGGAGCGTCGGAAGCCGGCAAGCAACTAGCCGCCGAAACCGCCGAAATAGTGTTCGCCGGGCTTGGCCGTATCGAGGACGGCAAGGCGCTGTTCCAGGACCTTAAGGGGCGGATGGACGTGCTCGGGCGGCCACGCGATCACCTGAAGATCCTGCCCGGCTGTTTGGTTGTCGTCGGCGAAACCGACGCCGAAGCGCTGGAAAAGCGCGCCTTGTTGGATAGTCTGGTGCATTACGACAGCGCGATCGCCTCGCTGTCCATCGCGCTCGGCCATGACGCCTCGAGTTTCGATCCCGACGCGCCACTACCGGAGGTACCCGAGACCAACGCCTCGAAAAGCGGTCGCGAACGCGCGATCAATCTGGCCAGGCGAGAGAACCTGACGGTCCGCCAGCTTGCTCAACGCCTAGGCGGCTTTTCCGGCCTCGCCATGGTCGGCACACCCACCACGATCGCCGACCAGATGCAGCAATGGCTGGAGGAAGAGGCGAGCGACGGCTTCAACATCATGTTCCCCTATCTGCCCGCCGGGCTTGATGATTTCGTCGACAAGGTCGTGCCCGAACTTCAGCGGCGCGGCATCTTCCGCGAGGAGTACGAAGGCGTGACGCTTCGCGAGAATCTCGGGCTTCCGCGGCCGGAAAATCGGTTCTTCAAGGTTTGACTGACACCATCAGCCTTGGACCAAATGGCTTGCGCATTGGAAGAGAAACATCTTTAAATAACCGAGTCATATAAGATTTTTTTATTTATATTCGTCAACCAGTCACATTATTGGTAATATTATTAGTAAGATTATATAATAAGAATATGGAGATGACGCATCTCGACTTTTGATATCTACGAAAAAATGCGAAACGAGGATCGACGGATCGAACAGGCATCAACGGATGACGTGGAACTCGGTCCTCTAGCACAGCTACCGGGAACCTGGAGCAACGAGCCCGGCCTTCCTGGTCGTGGCTGGAATATGATCGCACTTCCGTTCGGTGGCCCCGCCGCCGCGCCCTTCAACTACCGCTTGCTACTCAATCAATACAACGAACAGCTTAAGTTCACGCTCATAGATTCTCGCGTCCCAAATCGCGGGATTCGCAAGAGCGCCGGAGGCGTCGAGGAGACCGATCAGTACGTCGTCACATTGGACTACGTTCAATCCGTCAACCAGATCAAGGCGGATGATTTTCCCGAAATCGGCCTAGCCGGAGAATTCAACCAGGCCATCCATCACGAGCCCGGGCTATGGCTCAATATGACCAATGAGATAACCGATGGAATAAACATTGGTCGACTGGCTTCCGTACCGCACGGCGACAGCCTGCTCGCGCTAGGGTCGAGCGAAGTCCTGGATGGACCGCCGGTCATTCCAGACTACTCCGGATTACCCATTGGTGGGCCGACGGATTTAAACCATCCCTATCTGGGTCCATACAAGCACTTCCACGACAAGCTTTTCGAGAATTTATTCGATCCGGTAAATCCAAACGAGCTGCTCAAAGCCGCGAACCAAGGCGTAAACATCGTTCGAACGACAAAGCTCGAGGTCGACACCACGATCAATAGCGGCGGTATTCACAACATCCCGTTCATCGCGAAACAGGCAAACGCCGCGGAGATGAAGTCCATCTTCTGGATTCAGGAACTCGACGAGACCGACGAAAACGGTAAACCGAAGCTGCGTCTCCAGTACTTCCAAACCGTGATTCTAGACTTCTTCGACCGCCGCGACGGTGGACCCGGGTTAATCCGGTGGCCGCATGTCAGCGTCAACACGATGTTAAAAGAGAGTTGATCCGACGAAAAATTGACCTACAGACGTGGGCTCGGTGGAAGTTTTCACCGAGCTCGCCATTGCCTTTCACGGCGACAATCTTCCTATTATATATCCATTTATCAATGATTTAGCAACCCTTTCTAAAGTGGCATCACGCTTGCACGGCCCCCGTCATCGCCACGATGAAATCAGGGAGAAACACGATGTCCACGCTTCTACTCACCGCCGCCGCCGCGATTGCCGCCGGATATAGTTTCTATCAATGTTGTATCCTGGTCCGTCGAAGGGATTTTGATTATCCGCTTTAGACCGACGGCTCCCGAGCCGGTCGGCTCAAACCTCGCCGAGCCAGGCCGGCATCGCTTCGAGGGCCATCGCTTCCTCGACTGTTTGCCGCCGACGGACGATATCGAACGCGGCCCCCTTCACCAAAACCTCCGGAATCAGCGGCCGGCTGTTATAGGTCGACGACATGACCGCGCCATACGCGCCCGCCGAACGCACCGCCAGGAGGTCGCCTTCCCCGAGTGCCGGCAGGGCACGGTTTTGCGCGAGATAGTCACCGCTTTCACAGATCGGCCCGACGAGATCGCAAACACCGTCAAGCAACGGCGCATCCGGATTTTCAACGGGTACAACACCGTGGAAAGCTTCGTAGAGCGTGGGACGGATCAGATCGTTCATCGCCGCGTCGGCGATCACGAAGCGCTTTTCCCCACCCTGCTTCACATAGACGACCCGGGTCACCAGAATACCAGCGTCCCCAACAAGGAAACGGCCCGGCTCAACCGACAGCGCGCAGCCAAGATTGCCGACCTTGTCGCGAACGATCTCGGCGTAGCCTTTCAAGTCCGGCGGGGTTTCGGCGCCATAGGCGATCCCGAGCCCACCGCCGAGATCAAGATGATCAACCTGATGACCCGCCGCGCGCAGTTCCAAGGTCATGTCCCGAACCCGCTCATAGGCTTCGCGGTAGGGTTGGATATCGGTTAGCTGAGAGCCGATATGCACCGACAGACTGCGAAGGGACACACCCGGCAATGATGCCGCCAAATCGAAAATCCCGCGCGCCGCGTCCAAATCGATGCCGAACTTGTTCTCCTTGCGTCCCGTGGTGATCTTGGCGTGGGTGCGGGCGTCGACATCCGGATTGACCCGAAGTCCGGCGCGCGCCTCGATGCCGACGGAGGTCGCGACCTCGCTCAACGCCCGCAACTCGCTCTGGGATTCGAGATTTATCTGGTACACGCCCAGACGGAGCGCCTCGGCCATCTCCTCGCGAGTCTTGCCGACGCCGGCGAATAGAATTCGGTCCGCCGTGATACCCGCCGCCAAACAGCGCCGGACTTCGCCGATCGAAACCACATCGGCGCCGGCGCCGGCATCGCCCAGGGTTTTGATCACCGCCAGGTTCGAGTTCGCCTTGACCGCGTAATAGACCTTCGCCCCAAGACCGGCGAGCGCGCCCGCATAGGCGTTGTATCGGTCCAGCATCGTGGCGCTGGAATAGCAATAGAACGGCGTGCCCGCCGCTTCGGCGATGGTCGGGACGGCAACATCCTCGACGTGCAGCACACCCGCCCGGGTGGTGAAATGATCCATGCTCGATTGTCCCGTGGAAACCGGCGTGAAGGCCGGGATGAACTACTTGGTCGGATAGGTTTTGGGATAGGTTACCGGTTTGTTTTCCGGCAGTTTGGGATTGCCGCGCTTGCCACATCCCGCGAGCGATACGGAGAGAACAGCGACAACCAGCCCCGTCATCACAAGCCCCGTCAGACGCGCCAAACTCCTCCGCATGACCCGTTCCTTCCCGTGTTCTCGCTAGAGAAACCGCGCGCGCGCGGCGGCGGCGGCGGCCTTGACATTGTCCGGCGCGGTGCCGCCGAAGCTGGTCCGGCTCGCGACCGAGCGCGCGGGATCGAGGACGCCATATACAGCGTCGGTGATCCTGGGCTCAATGGCCTGAAGCGCCGGCAGGTCCAACTCATCCAAGCGGCATCCGCGATCCTCCGCCAGCTTGACCACCGCGCCGGTGACATGATGCGCGTTGCGGAACGGCATATCCAGGCTCCGCACCAACCAATCGGCGAGATCAGTGGCGGTGGCGAAACCGAGTTGAGCGGCTTCCTTCAGCGCCGGCGCGTTCGCCTTCATGTCGATCACCATGCCGACACAGGCGGCGATGCAAACATCCAGCGTGTCGGCCGCGTCGAACAACGGCTCCTTGTCTTCCTGCATGTCCTTGCAGAAGGCCAGGGGCAACCCCTTCATCATCATCAACAGGGCCGTCAGGGCGCCGATTACCCGACCGGACTTGCCCCGCACCAGTTCGGCGGCGTCCGGATTGCGCTTTTGCGGCATGATCGAACTGCCGGTGGTGAAGGCGTCCGACAGCGAGATGAAATTGAACTGCGCGCTGGTCCAGTTGACGATCTCCTCGGAAAAACGCGATAGGTGCATCGCGGTGATCGAGGCGGTGGAAAGAAACTCCAGCGCGAAGTCCCGATCGGAAACACTATCCAACGAGTTCGCGGTCGGGCGATCGAATCCGAGGGCCGTGGCGGTCGCCTCGCGGTCGATGGGAAACGAGGTTCCGGCCAAGGCGGCCGCTCCCAACGGGCATTCGTTAAGCCGCGCGCGGCAATCGGTGAAGCGTCCGCGGTCTCGTCCGATCATCTCGACATAGGCCATCATGTGATGACCGAAGGTAACCGGCTGCGCGGCTTGCAGATGCGTGAAGCCCGGCATCACCACGTCGGCATTCGCCTCGGCCTGATCGATCAGCGCCGCCTGCAGCGCTTTCAACCCATCGTCCAAGCGGTCAATGGCGTCGCGGACCCACATTTTGAAATCCGTCGCCACCTGATCATTGCGCGAGCGTCCGGTATGCATGCGCCCCGCCGCGTCGCCGATCAACTCGGCGAGCCGCGACTCCACATTCATGTGAATATCCTCGAGCGCGCGCGAGAATGTGAACCGGCCTTCCGCGATTTCCCGCTCGACCTGGTCTAGACCGCGCGCGATATCGGCCCCATCTTTGTCGGAAATTACCCCTTGAACGACCAACATCGCCGCATGGGCCCTGGACCCGGCGATATCCTGGGCGTAGAAGCGCTGATCGAAGTCGATCGAGGGATTGATCTGGTCCATGACCTCGGACGGGCCATCGCGAAACCGCCCCCCCCACGTCTTGCTGGCGGGTGCGTTGGATCCGGTGCCGGACGGACTGTCGTTCGAATTGGGCTTCGTTGTCATCGCGAGGAGCTTTCGGTGCGCTGTACATCATTCAAGGTTCTAGTCCGGACGCTGGCGTTGATCACGCTGGTTTCAGCGACGTTCCTTACCGAGACCGGAGCCGCGACCGCGACATCTGGCCCGCCGATCAAGGGATCGATGATCAAGTTCGTCGCGAGCGATCCGCCGATACCGGTTCCAGACACCCCGTTCATAGGCGCGGAAGGCGAAACCATCAAGCTCTCGGATTACGCCGGCCGGCTGGTGCTGGTGAATTTCTGGGCCACCTGGTGCGCGCCCTGCATCCGAGAGCTGCCGTCGATCGCGGCGCTGGGAAAATCAATCGACGATGAACGGTTTACGGTTCAGCTTGTTTCGATCGACCGCGGTGGCGCCAAGGTTCACGGAACGTTCCTCGAGAAAATCGGTGTTACCTCCCTCACCTCGGCCAGCGATCCCCGTGCGGCCTTGTTGCGCGCGCTCAAGGGACCAGGCATTCCCATTACCGTGCTGATCAACCCCGAGGGAATGGTGGTCGGCCGGTTGATCGGCGACGCCGAATGGAACTCTCAGGAGGCCCAATCATTGATTCGCTATTATTTGGAACGGGGATGAAGAACGCTATGAAGGTTCGGATCTGGTCCAAGGTTTTAGCCACCGGCTTGGTTGTTCTGTTCGCGGTGTCCACGCAAGGTCTCGCCCGAGCCGACGAGCGCATCGAGTTTCGCATAGGCACGGGCGCGATCGCCGGAACCTATCACCCGATCGGCGCGCTGCTCGTCAATATCATCTCTCAGCCTCCCGGGTCTCGCGCTTGCGAGGATGGCGGCGGCTGTGGTGTTCCCAATCTTCTCGCCAGCACGGTGTCGTCTCATGGATCCGTCGCGAATATGCGCGCGATCCAGGACGGAAGGGTCGAGTCAGGCTTCAGCCAGGCCGATGTGGCCCAGGCCATGGTCAACGCCAAGGGCGCGTTTTCCGGTCTGCCGCGCTTGGACAATGTTCGCGCCATCGCCAGCCTGTATCCCGAGACACTGCACGTCGTGGTTCGTCGAGACGCCGGCATCAAGTCCATCCAGGATCTACGCGGCAAACGTGTCTCGCTTGATCTTCTCGGCTCGGGCACCCGGTTCGCCGCCGGCGTGATCCTGGCCGCCCACGGGCTGGGCGAAAACGACGTCATCACCGTCCAGGCCACATCCGGCCGCGCCGCGCATCTAATGCGGCAGAATGAACTCGACGCGTTTTTCCTGGTTGCCGGCATCCCGGCCCGCGCGGTAACGACCCTCGCCCGCGACAAAGTCGCGTCGGTAATCGAATTGGGCGACGCCGAAACCAAGAAAATACTCGACGAGCACAAGTTCTTCAGTCGCGCCGAGATTCCCGACGAGACCTATGCCCTTGCCGATCCTCTCTCCACGATTGCCGTCGGCGCCCTATGGCTTTCGTCCTCAAACGTGCCCGACGATCTGATCCACGCGATCTGCATGGCACTGTGGAGCGAGAAAGCACGGTTCGCGCTGGACGAGGGTCATCCGCAGGGCAAGCACATCAAGCTTGAAACCGCCCTCGACGGGATCGCGATTCCCCTGCATCCAGGCGCCGAACGGTGCTACCGAGAGCTCGGCGTTCTGAAATGACCGCGCGGAAAAACACGCCGCGGGTCTGGGGACCTTGACCCGCGGCTAAATCTTCTCGGGAGGAACATGGTTAGTGAACCGTTAGGCCGCTAGCCACCGCCGCGGCCTGACCGTGAATTCGGTGCCGCACCGCCGGATCCAGATCCCCGAGGCCAAAACGCATTGGCGATCCGAAAGTGCGTTCGCTCGACCTTAGCGCCTGAACAAGCGCGTCCGCGATGCGTCTTTCCTCGCCGGAGATGTCCGAAACCGACTTCGACAGCAATTCCATTGCTTTTTCCGTAACCATTCTGGTCATGGTAGGTATCCTTCCTTCTAAAGGACTGTATGAAGCGAATTTACGTAAAGTTTTATCTTAACGCAAGAAAAAAATGCCTAGCACCCGGAAAAAATTTCCCACCTCCCGTTCCAGGAACGGCATGATTGCCGTGAAACCCACGAAGACGGCGACCGAAGACCCAGTCGCCACGGACGAGAAAGCCCGCTCCCATGGACGATCCCATTCAACGACACCCGACCCGAACCGAACAGCTCGATATCCTGACTGATCTTATCGCCGAGACCACCGAACCGGGTGACCCGGTGTTGGATCTCGGATGCGGGACCGGTTATCTGCAATATCTTCTCGCGGAAAAACGCCGTGACCTCTCGATCACCGGTGTCGATATGAACGAGACCTCACTGGCCGCGGCGGCGGAACGTTTCGCGGGCCAGGGTGACTATACCTGGATCCAGGGCGACCTGCGGGACCTGGCGGCGATCAACCTACCGCGCCGGGACTACAAGATCGCGGTCACTTGTCTGACCTTCCACGACCTGGGCGATCCGGAGAAGCAAGCCACCATCGCCTGGATCGCCGATCACATCGCCGAGGACGGCGTGATCCTGCTGATGGACCGCATTCGGCTCACCAAGCCGTCGCTGTTCCCCATGCAGATCGCGCTCTGGAAGCGTCTCGAACGGGTGCACGGCTTCGGCATGCGTTCCGCCGATACCTTCGAGGACTATGTGGCGGATTTCGCCTCGAACAACAGCCCGGGACGGACCGACGACTATCGCGCCTGGTTCAAGGCGGCGGGCCTGACCAGCCAGGTTCTGCACCTGCACGGGAACATCATGATCACCGCCGCCGCCCGCCCGTCAAACGCGGGCACGGGATCGGGCGCGGCCACTCATTGGTAACGGCGGAAAAGGCCTTTCGACGACTACTCCGCCGCCGCCTTGGCCGGCTCCGATCGCCCGAATACCCGGGTGAAGATCGTGTCGACATGCTTCATGTGGAAATCCATGTCGAACAAGGCCTCCAACTGGGCCTCGTCGAGGTGCTCGCGCACCGCCGTATCGGCCTTCAGCAGCGATAGAAAGTCCTTGCCCTCGAGCCAGACGGGCATGGCGTTGCGCTGGACCGCGGCATAGCTGTCCTCGCGGCTCATCCCCTCTTGGGTCAGGGCCAGGAGGATCCGTTGGGAATGGATCAAGCCACCGAGCTTATCGAGATTGGCCTGCATCATTTCCGGATAGACGATCAGCTTGTCGACCACCCCGGTCAGCCGCCCGAGCGCGAAATCAAGACCGATGGTCGCGTCCGGACCGATGTTTCGCTCAACCGAGGAGTGGGAGATATCCCGCTCGTGCCAAAGCGCGACATTCTCCAGTGCCGGAATCACATGGCCGCGTACCAGCCTGGCGAGACCCGTGAGATTCTCGGTCAGGACCGGGTTGCGCTTATGCGGCATCGACGAGGAGCCTTTCTGGCCGACGGAGAAAAACTCCTCGGCCTCGCGCACCTCCGTGCGTTGCAGATGCCGGATCTCCACCGCCAGGCGTTCCACCGAGCTCGCGATCACCGCGAGGGTGGCGAAGAACATGGCGTGGCGATCGCGCGGGATGACCTGGGTCGACACGGTCTCCGGCTCCAGGCCAAGCTTGGTCGCGACATGTTCCTCGACCCGGGGGTCGATGCTGGCGAAGGTGCCGACCGGTCCGGAGATCGCGCAGGTCGCCACCTCGCGCCGGGCGGCGACCAGACGCTCCCGATTGCGGGCGAACTCCGCGTGATAGCCCGCGAGCTTGACGCCGAAAGTGGTGGGCTCGGCGTGGATTGCGTGGCTGCGCCCGACGGTGGGCGTCAGCTTATGCTCGAACGCACGGCGTTCCAGCGCCGCGAGCAGCTTGTCGAGATCCTCCAGCAGAAGGTCGGCGGCCTGGGTCAACTGCACCGACAAACAAGTGTCCAGCACGTCCGACGACGTCATGCCCTGATGGACAAACCGGGCTTCCGGTCCGACATGTTCGGCGAGGCTGGTCAGAAACGCGATGACGTCATGCTTAACCTCGGCCTCGATCTCGTCGATCCGCGCCACGTCAAAGCCGCCACGCTCCCACACCGCCTTGGCGGCGTCCTTGGGAATAACCCCGAGTTCGGCCTGGGCGTCACAAGCATGCGCCTCGATCTCGAACCAGATGCGGAACCGGTTCTCGGGCTCCCAGATCTTGGTCATGGCGGGGCGGGAATAGCGGGGGATCATCGGCGCGGTCCTAGGCTGGTGGATCTGAACCAGGGTTTAGCACCAGCCCCCCAAACCCGCCACCCCGTCGATGCCGACGAAAGAGTAAGGTTTTGGCGTCGAAGCCCCATTCAAATAAACCTCGGCTCGCGCTACCATCGCGAAGTCTCCACTGACCGGACCAACCCAATGAAAGTCAACGGCCAGCCCACCCGCACGATCTGGCAAGCCGCCGACGGAAACTCGGTGGAGATCATCGATCAGACCAAGCTGCCCCACGCGTTCGAGATCGCCCAACTGACCAATCTCGTCGAGGCGGCACACGCGATCAGCGCGATGCTGGTGCGCGGCGCGCCGCTGATTGGCGCGACCTCCGCGTACGGTATGTGGCTGGCGATGCGCGAGGATCCCTCGGATCAAGGGCTGTCGCGCGCTTATGACACGCTGTACGCGACTCGGCCGACGGCGGTGAACCTCAGATGGGCTCTCGACGCGGCGCGCGAGCGGCTTTCCGTCCTGGCCCCGGCTGAACGTGCCTCGGCGGCACTTACGCTCGCCGAGGCGATCTGCGAGCAGGATGTCGCGATCAACCAGGGTATCGGGACCTCCGGCCTCCCCGTCATAGAGGCCATCGCGGCACGCAAGGATAAGAACGAGGCGGTCAATATCCTTACCCACTGCAACGCCGGTTGGCTGGCGACGGTGGATTGGGGAACCGCGACGGCGCCGATCTACATGGCCCATGACGCCGGCATTCCCGTCCATGTTTGGGTCGACGAGACCCGCCCGCGCAACCAGGGCGCCAGCCTCACCGCCTGGGAGCTCGGCAATCACGGGGTGCCGCACACGGTGATCGTCGACAATGCCGGCGGCCATTACATGCAACACGGCATGGTGGACATGGTCATCACCGGCACCGACCGCACCACCGCGACCGGGGACGTCTGCAATAAGATCGGCACCTATCTGAAAGCTCTCGCGGCCAAGGATAACGGCGTGCCGTTCTATGTCGGCCTGCCTTCGCCGACCATCGATTGGACGATCAAGGACGGGGTGCGCGACGTGCCGATCGAGGAACGTTCCGCCGACGAGGTCAAGCGCATGACCGGGCGCCTGGACAACGGCGAGATCGCGACGGTACTGATTGCCCCGGAAGACAGCCCCGCCGCCAACCCCGCCTTCGACGTGACGCCGGCGCGCCTGGTCACCGGGCTGATCACCGAACGCGGGATCGCCGAGCCCACGACCGAGGGGCTATTGTCGCTTTTCCCCGAACGCCGAGCCGCTTGAACCGGGCGGCTTGAAGAAGAGGAGTCCAGCCATGTCCACCACCCTCGCCAATGTCGATCTCGAGGCCGCCTATGCCGAGGCCGAGGAGAGCTTTCGCGCCCGCAACCCCAACAGCGCGGCCGCCAACCAACGCGCCGCCGAGGTTATGCCCGGGGGCAATACACGGACGGTGTTGCATTACGCGCCCTATCCCCTGGCCTTCGCCAAGGGCGAGGGGGCGCATCTGATCGACGCGGACGGACACCGCCTTGTCGACTTTCTCGGCGAGTACACAGCCGGGCTTTACGGGCATGACAACCCGGTGATCCAGAACGCCATCGAGACGGCGGTGCGCGACGGTATCGTTCTGGGCGGGCCGAACCTGATGGAAGCCCGCCTCGCCCGCGCCGTGGTGGACCGGTTCCCGGCCCTGGAACTGGTGCGGTTCACCAATTCCGGGACCGAGGCCAATCTGATGGCGATCGGTGCCGCGCGCGCCTTTACCGGACGCTCCAAGGTCATGGCGATGCAGGGCGGATATCACGGCGGGGTGCTGTATTTCGCCGCGCCCTCGCCGGTGAACGCGCCCTTCGACGTGACCCTGGTGCCGTACAACGACCCCGACGCGGCCCGCGACGCCATCCGCGCGGCGGGGAGCCAGCTCGCCTGCGTGATCGTCGAGCCGATGATGGGGTCCAGCGGCTGCATTCCCGCCTCCGCGGAGTTTCTCGGCGCGCTCCGCGAGGCGACGGCGGAGACCGGCGCCTTGCTGATCTTCGACGAGGTAATGACCTCGCGGCTGGCTCCAGGCGGACGGCACGGCGCGCTCGGAATCACCCCGGATCTGCTTACCCTCGGCAAGTATCTCGGCGGCGGTGTTTCCTTCGGCGCCTTCGGTGGGCGCGCGGATATCATGAGTGGTTTCGACCCGAATTCGGGCTCCGCCTGGCCGCATGCCGGGACATTCAACAACAACATCATGACCATGACCGCCGGTCTCGCGGGCCTGACCCAGCTTTACACGCCGGAGGCCTGCGTCGCCCTCAACGCCATGGGTGACGGGTTTCGCGGCCGCCTCAACGCGGCTATCGAAAAACGCGACCTGCCCATGCAATTCAGCGGTATCGGCTCGATGAACACCGTGCATTTCCGTCCCGACCCGGTGCTCAGGCCCGAGCCCGATCCGATCGGCAACCGCAAGCGCGATCTGATGCATCTCGATATGATCCACGCCGGCGTCTATCACGCGCGCCGAGGAATGATGAACCTGTCCCTGCCGATGACCGATGCGGATCTGGATGTCGCGGTCGCCGCCTTCGAGGAATTCCTGGACAGCCGCAGGGCGCTCTTGGAGGCCGGCTGACATCAGACGATCACGCGTTGCGCGACCCCTCCCCGCCACCCTATGATGCGCCGCGTTCAACGGGAGGGTGACGATGCGTTTCGCGAGTTTTGAAGTCGACGGCAAACCGAGTTGGGGTTTGGTTCGGGAGTGCGGTCTGGTTGGTCTCGACGCGACCATGGCGGCGCGATACCCGACCCTGAAATCCGCGATCGCCGCGGATGCCCTGCAAGAGGTCGCCGACTCCCTGGCCGGCAAACCCGCCGACGCGACGATCGAGGACGCCACCTATCTTCCAGTGATTGGCGATCCCGACAAGATCCTCTGTGTCGGCCTCAACTACCATGACCACCGCAAGGAAGGTGGCCATGGCGAGGTTGAGCATCCGACCATCTTCACCCGCTACGCCAATGCCCAGATCGGCCACAATCAGCCGATGATCCGACCCCTTGAGACTCATACCCTGGATTTCGAGGCCGAGCTCGCGGTGATCATCTCCAAGGGAGGTCGGCGGATCGCCGAGGCCGACGCCTTTGATCATGTCGCCGGCTATTCCTGCTACAATGACGGGAGCGTTCGCGCCTATCAGCGTCACACCACCCAATTCATTCCCGGCAAGAACTTCATGGGCACCGGCGGCTTCGGACCCTGGATGGTCACTCCCGACGAGATCAAGGACCTAGACGCGGTCACGGTGGAGTGCCGCTTGAACGGCGAGGTCATGCAGCACGCGCCGGTCGCAGACATGATCTTCTCGATCCCCCGGGTGATCGCCTATTGCTCGACCTTCACCGAGCTGGCGCCCGGCGACGTGATCGCAACCGGCACCCCCGGCGGCGTCGGTTCGCGCCGGGACCCGCAGATCTGGATGAAGGCCGGCGATATCTGCGAGATCGATATCTCCGGCGTCGGCGTGCTGCGCAACCCGATCGTCGACGAGGAGGCGGCGTGATGGCGGTCCAGGTCCCCTACAATCGAGACTTCGAGGTTCCCTACGGCGTTCTCGAGGATGTCGCCCCGGGTATCCGCCGCATCACCGCGAACAATCCCGGCGCCTTTACCTTTCGCGGTACCGGCACCTATGTCATCGGCGAGGGCAAGGTGGCGGTGATCGACCCCGGCCCCGACCTGCCGGAGCATGTGGACGCCCTGCTCGGCGCGCTGAAGGGCGAGACGATCAGCCATATCCTGATCACCCATACCCATAACGACCACTCTCCCGCCGCCAAGCATGTCAAGGCGGCCACCGGCGCGCCGACCTACGGTTTCGGCCCGCACGGCGCCGGCAGGGTCAAGGCCGGACAGCCGATCCAGGGCGGCGACATGGATTTCAGGCCGGACGAAGTGATCGGCGACGGCACCGTGATTGACGGCGATGGCTGGTCGGTTTCCTGTGTCCACACGCCCGGTCACACCTCGAACCATATCTGTTTCGCCTGGGACTCCCGCAAGATCCTATTCCCCGGCGATCAGGTCATGGGCTGGTCGACCAGCATCGTCTCGCCGCCGGACGGCGACATGGGTGATTACATGCGCAGCCTGGACAAGCTCCTGGCCCGGGACGACGAGATCTATTATCCGACCCATGGCCCGGCGATCACCGACCCGCATCCCTATATCCGCGCCTTCATCGCCCATCGCCAGGAGCGCGAGGACAAGATCATGGCGTGCCTCGAGGCCGGGATCGAGACCATCGAGGGGATGGTCCCCGAGGTCTACGCCGACGTCTCCCCCGCCTTGTTCGGCCCCGCCGCCCGCTCGCTTTTCGCGACGGTGATCTACCTGGTCGAGCAAGGCCGCGCCGTGGCCCTGGACGAGGTAACGGTCGAGGGCCGGTACCGCGTGGCGGGATAGCCGGGGCGCGGACGCGGTCGGATCACCGGCGCCGGATTTCCGCTCAGGGTCGATGCAACACCGGGATCTCGCGGGTGAAGCTGCGGCGACCGCGCTTAACGCCGAATAGGGCCGGAGCGACGGTCGCGACGGCTTCGGCGGGGGTCTCGGCGTCCCAGATCACCAGATCGGCCTTGCCGCCGACCCGAAGCGCGTAGTCCTCGCGGCCCAGAAGCGCCGCCGGACGGCTCGAGAGCATTTCGAAACACTGAATCAAATCCGCCTCCGTGCCACGCTGGGCAACATTGGCGTGCAGGTTCACCATCCGCATCAGCGAGCCGTCACCCAGCGGGGTGAACGGGTTCAAGATGTTATTGCTGGACAGACAGCAATTGGCGCCGTGGCCGATCATCGCGCAGGCATCGGTGACGCCACGCGGGACCGCGTGGTCATGCTCGCGGCCCATCAGGAACAGGTCGGTCGCCGGCAGGACCGTGAGGGCGACGCCGACATCCGCCATGCGCCGACCCAGCGCGGCCAGATCTCCCGGACGCAGGCTGGAATACTTGGTGCCGTGACCGACCGCGACCCTGCCGCCCCAGCCGAACTTTTCGGTAAGGTCGAGGACTTGGTGGATGTCCATGGCATCGGTCGCGAGGCCACTGTCGAGATGGATATCGACATCCACGTCGTATTCCCGCGCGAGTTCGAAGATCCGATCGATCTGCCAGGCGCTATCGACGTCATAGCCAGGAGCGCCGCCAATAACCGTGGCGCCGTTCTCCAGCGCCGCGACGATATTCGCGTCCACCTCGGGCACCGCGCTCCAACCCTCCTGGGCGAAGACACAGATGTCGAGGTCGATCGCCCAGCGATAGTCGCTGGCCAGTCCCTTGATCGCCTCGAAACCGCGCAATCCGACATTGGGGTCAAGCTCCACATGGGTACGCATATGCATGGTCCCATGGGTCAGGCATTGCTCCAGGGTCGTCTTGGCGCGGGCATGGACATCCTCCACCGTGAAGCTCTGCTTGACCGCCGAGACCCGCTGCATATGGTCCCGGCCTTCCCGCTCGGAGGCGGAACAGCGATCGAGAATTCGCGACTTGTCGAGATGGATATGGCTTTCGATCAGACCCGGAGTGGTCAGCCGCCCACCAGCGTCGATCACCTCGGCACCAGCGTCCGTCCCAGACCCGGCGAGAGCCGGCTCGATCGCGGTGATTCGATCACCGGTGATGCCGATATCAAGCGGCGAGGTATCCTCGCCACCGCCATAAATCCGTGCCTCGCGGATGATCAGATCAAATGTCACGCCCGCTCTCCCGTCGTTTTCCCTCGCCCTATCTCGGTATCCCCGTCGCGGCCATGTAATGCTCATAGGCGACGGCGTGCGCCGCGCGGGCGGCGGGTGTCAGACCGGTTTCCAGACGGGTCTCCTCGTGGAAATGCCGGTATTCGTCGACACCCCGAACCAGGAGCGTGCTGGTGCGCGGCTCCGTGGTCGGGCGGACATGGGTCGGAATATAGCTGATGCCAACACCGATGCGCCGGTCATCCGCCCGGTTCGGGCCAGAGGAATGCACCGTATGGGTATGATGCAGCGACATTTCGCCGGCACCGACCGGCACCGGGGTCCCGTCGCTATCCCGGTAGCGGTCGAAGATCCCCTTGCCGGCCCGGATCACGTGGTCGGGGCTCGGTCGCTTGTCATGGGGAATGCGGCCCTCGCGAAAACTGCCAGGCACCATGCGCATGCAGCCGGCGCGCTCCGAAGCGTCGGACAGCGCGACCCAGGCGGTGACCTGCTCGGCGGGGGAGAGACGGAAATAGTCGTCATCCTGGTGCCAGACCACGATCGCGTCGGTCCCCGCCTCCTTGATATGCATGGTCAGGTGATAGACCAGGATATTCGGGCCGATCAGTTCCTCGACCGCGTCCAGGACCCGGGGGTGATGCACGATCTCGTCGGCCCAGTCGAACAGCAGGTAGGATTTCGAGCGTTCCGGAAAATCCAGCTTTTTGCCGCTCTCGCGCTCAAATGCCTCAAGACCGGCGCGGTATCGCGCCACTTCCTCGTCGGTAAGGACGGGAACCGGGCCGGTGAAGCCGTCGCGGCGATAAGCCTCGATCTGCTCGTCCGTGATATCGCGCGGGATCGTGGCCTCCCCTATCGGCGTTTCCTAAATCTATTTGTAGCGATGGTACCGTCGGTCCTTGCGATAGCCGAAGAACGGATAAGACGTCGGCGTCGCGAAGCCATTGTCCTCGCGACGCAACATTTCCTCGAGCATGAACTGGGTGACATCGACCATCTGAAGCTTAAGCGCCTCCTCGACCGGCAAATACGCCAGATCCGCGAGCTCGCCGCTCCCGCCCAGCTCGCCGGCCATGTCTTCCTCCCAGGCACAGAAGAACCGCGCGTTGAAGCGCACGGCCCGGCTGGCGGGGGTGATCGCGTGACCAACATAACCGAGCTTGCGAAGGTCCGGCGCCAGGCCAAGCGCGCGCATCTCCTCCCAGCTCGCGTCTCCAGTCTCGCCAAGATCTCCCGGCGCGCCGAGGATCAGGCCGGTCTCCTCGAAGGTCTCGCGCACCGCCGCCATGGCGAAGGATTGGGCCTTCGCGGGGCTGCTTGAGATCCGGCGTTCCAGATCGGGATCAAGCCGGCTCGCCGGGACCGGCGCGGCGTCGGCCTTGTCGACCTTGCCGCCGGCGAAGACATAGGCGTTGCTGAACACCGCCTTGCGGCCGCGCCGCCCCATCAATACCTCGACGCCGCGCGGGCCGCGCCTGAGCACCAACATGCTGGCGCTGTCCTTTGGTTTGACCGGATGGGCTTTATCTGCGGAACGCTTGGGAATATCGCCGGGCGTCGCCGCCGGGCGCGGATCTGATACGGAAACCACGGAAACTCCTGGAACGATTGAGCCGAGAGTTTACGTCAAGCGCGGCGGAAACGAAACCGACCGCCCCGGGCGCGCGGCTTCGTGAAGCTATTTGCCTTGACCCGCACCCGCCCGCGACGCGACACTTGGCATGATATCGGATCACTGGGTGATCTCGACGCTTGGCGCGGGCATGTGAAGTCATGGGGGGCTCCGCGACCGTCGGCGACACCATGCGCGTGGACGAACCCCATGGCCTATGACAGCGACCCCTTGAAGTCTCGACGCTATAGGCGCAAGCACGCCTTGGCGCGGCTGGTTCTGTTATGGGAAGCCTTCTGGACAGCCGGCGCGCCGGCTGTCGCGATCCTCGCCGCGGCGGTGGGAATTGGCTTACTCGAGATCCCTCAAGGCCTCGGCGCATGGGTCGGTGGGCCGGTCGGCGGCGCGATCCATCTGACAATTCTTCTAGCGTCTTTCGCCGCATTCCTTTGGTACGCGCGTTCGGCGGTACTTCGCTTCCGAGCCCCGGACGACAACGACATCAAGCGGCGCATCGAGGCGTCGAGTGGGCTTTCCCATCGCCCACTCACCGCCCTGGCGGATGAACTGGCGAACCCGTCTGACCAGCGCATGGCCCGGCTCTGGCAAGCCTTTCAACGCCGGGCCCTGGACCAGCGGTCAACACTTCGCGTCGGATCACCGCGAGCGGTTCTACCCCGGCTCGATCCCTTCGCGGTTCGCGCCGTCATCGGTCTTTTGATCATCATCGCCTTGACCGCCGGTTGGCGAGACCCTGGCGCCAGATTGCTGGCGGCGATGCAGCCGAGCTTCGAGGGTGTGCTCGGCGCGCGATCCGCCAGCGTCGACGTCTGGGTCAGCCCGCCCGCCTATACAGGCCTACCGCCAATACTTCTGACCCGACCGTCGGGACCGGGCAAGGCCGTCCTGGCGAAAGAGCAGGCGGCGATCGATGCAACCGCCGATCCCAATACCGACGGGAAAACAGATGGAACGATCGTCGCGATCCCCATCGCTAGTAAGGTCCTCGCGGCCGTCACCGGTGGCGCGGGCACGCCGGAGCTCGTGATCCAGTCCAGCGACGGAACCGACGAGGTCATCCCCTTCGAGGTAAACAGCGCCGACAACTATCGCTTGGAAATGACCTTGAACAACGGCGCGAGCCTCGTGATCCGTCAAGCCGGCGCCGACTTGACGACTTGGAATTTGAACGTCATCCCCGATTTGCCGCCTCGGATCGCCTTTACCGAGATCCCGTCCAGAACGCGGCGTGACAGCCTGATGGTTCAATACCAGGCCAATGATGATTATGGCGTCGCCACGGCCTCAATCGTGATCCAGCGCCTGACCGGCCCGGACACGCCGGCGAAAGGCGAGCCGGTGGTCATCAAGATGCCGCTATCCGGCTTGGGTCAAAAGGAAGTATCCGGCAAGTCCTTCAACAACCTGACCAGCCATGCCTGGGCGGGATTGAATGTCCGGGTGTATCTCGAGGCAACCGACGAGATCGAACAGAAGGGCCGCTCGGACAGTATCGACATGATCCTGCCGGAACGGATCTTCACCCATCCCGTGGCTCGCGCGGTGATCGAGCAGCGCAAACGGCTGACCGCCGTGCCCGAGGACCGGCGCGACATCTCGAAAATTCTGATGACTATCGCCGCGCGCCCGCATCGCTACCATCACGATCTGGTCGCCTTCCTGGCGCTCAAGTCGGCGGCGGCGCGGCTCGGCTTGAACGAAGACGGATCCGAGGATGCCTCGGTGAGTTCCATGCTCTGGGATACCGCGCTTAGGATCGAGGACGGCGAGCTCTCCGTTGCCGCCCAACGGCTGCGGGAGCTTGAGCGGCAGTTGCAGGAAGCACTCGCGGGCGACGCCTCGGACGAGAAAATCGAACAACTGATGGACCAGTTGAAACAGGCCGTCGATGAGTATCTCGAGGCCATGGCCAAGCAAATGGAGAACCAGCACGGCCAGCAGGGACAACAGCCTCAAACCGAGGGAATGCGGGAGCTCGCGGACGCCATGCGTCGCGAGGATCTCCAGGACATGATCGACAAGATGCGGGACATGGCCAAGAGCGGGGCCAGGGAGTCGGCCCGCGAAATGCTCTCGCGCCTCCAGGAAATGATGGAAAACATGCGCATGGGGCAACAGGGCATGTCGCCTCAGCAACGCGCCATGCAGGAGATGATGCGACAGTTGAGCGAGCTGTCGCGCCAACAGCAGCAGCTTATGGACGACACCTACAAGCAGCACCAGAACAGTGGGAGGCAGGGTCGCGACGGAGGCGAGCAGTCCAATCAATGGGGGCAGATGGGTGGTCGGCGCATGCAACAACCACCACGCTTTGGAGACGGTCTACCCCGGCAACGGGGCGAGGGCATGCAGCGCGGCGGACCGCGACGTCAGGGGCAACCAGGCGGGCCCGAGCAAGACGGGCGCGGCATGACCGCCGATCAACTCGCCCGCGCCCAAGAGCAGCTACGCCGACAACTCGGCGAGTTCATGCGCAAGCTAAGCGAGGGTTTCAACCAGATCCCGGAGGGTTTCGGACGCGCCGAACGCGCGATGAAGGACGCGGTCGGCGCCCTGAACAAAGGGGAGCCCGGCGACGCGGTCGGCCCCCAGGCGGACGCCGTGGGACAAATGCGGGCCGGCGCCGAGGCGCTTAACGAGCTCATGCGCGAGCAGATGGCCAATGGCCAGGGTACGCCGAGCGAGCAGGCCCAAGGCATGCAGGATGGGCGCCAGGACGAGATCGACCCGTTGAACCGTCGGCGTTCCGGTCAGGGGTTCTTCGATCGCTCGACGCTCGGCATCCCCGATGAATCCGATGTGCGGAAGGCGCGGCGGCTCTTCGACGAACTCCGTCGCCGCTCCGGCGAACGCAGCCGCCCGGTTCTGGAACTGGACTATATCGACCGATTGTTGAAGCGCTTCTGAGGCGATTTTCTCGGCAATCGGGTCGGGAAATCGCTAATCCCTAACCCACTTAGTATCCGAACCCACCCTGGCGCGCCTCTTCGGAGAAGCTGACGGTCACGCGCACCGCGTTGGGACCGGGATTGGGAATCTCGTATGCGAAAGACAGAATGTCGCCGGGAACGAGCAACGCCGCCTCGGGCGTGTAGGGGGCGCTTTGCAGCTCCACGCCGGCCGCGTCCTTGATCACCGCCCGCAGCACCGGCACCGACTGCATGCGGTCGGTGTCATTGCGGATCTCTCCCTGGATCAACATCCGCTCGACCCCGCCTTCGGTCTTTCGCCAAGCCCCTACATTCTGGATGATCAGTTCCTCTCCCGGCACCGGCACATGCAGGCCGATCGCGTCGAATAGTGGCGAAATCGCCGGCACCGCCGAAACCAGGGGTGCTCGGGCGCCGACCAAGCCACCGGGGATGATCAGCAGAAACACAACGGCCGCCGCGATCGCGATATAGCGGCCCCGTCGCGACGGTTTCGGCTCCGGTCCCAGCGGACGGCGACGCGGTATCGGCGGCGCGTCGAAATCGTCCTCCGCGTCGGGATCAAGCTCGCCGCCGCCGAACATCGAGAAATCAACGTTCTCGCCATCGTCGGGAGCCGTTTCGTCGGCGCCATCGCCGAAGTCGATCTCGGCCTCATCATCACCATCGGGTTCAGGCGGCGGCGCGGGCCCCTCGACCCTGTCCTCCGTTTCCTTCGGCGCCGGTTTCGCGGGTTTGGGCGCGGGCTCTTCGGCGACCGGCATCTGATGCCATTTATGCTGGCATTGGCTGCATTTCAGCTTGCGGCCCTTCTCGGGGATCGCGTTATCCGGAACATCGAAGCCGGACTCGCATTCTGGACATGTGATTCGCATCGGAAACCCTGTCTATCCATCCGGTGGAAGTATAGCCGCGCGCTTCATGATAAAATAGCCACTCTGGAGCCGCGCGCCAACGCCACGCGGACCCTTAAGCCTTGCATTCCGGGTCATATCTGGAATGATTCGAGGACTAAACGACGTTGGTCCAGAACCGCGTCGCGGTCGATAACACGAGCGTTACTTCAACGCGAAAGGTCGAGCCCGGTGGTCCGCTTCCAAAATGTCGAGATGCGTTACGCCGTCGGGCCGCCCATTTTGCGGGACGTCAATTTCGAGCTGGAGTCCAACAGCTTTCATTTCCTGACCGGCAAGAGCGGCGCCGGTAAGTCGTCCTTGCTGAAGATGATCTATCTTGCCCTGGTTCCTACGCTTGGCCGGGTAACCCTGTTTGACCGTGACACCTGGACCTTGTCCCGCGTCGAGATCGCGGATTTTCGGCGACGGCTTGGAATTGTGTTCCAGGATTTTCGTCTGATCGAGCATCTTAGCGCCCGCGAAAACGTGGCGCTGCCGCTGAGGATCGCCGGCACCCGCGAGGCCGTGATCCGACGTCACGTGCCCGAACTCTTGGAATGGGTGGGCCTCTCGGACCACATGGACGCCCTGCCGAAAACCCTTTCCGGTGGCCAACAACAACGTGTCGCGATCGCCCGAGCGGTGATCGCCCGCCCCGCGATCCTGTTGGCGGACGAACCCACCGGCAATGTCGATGATCGGATTGCGTTTCGGCTGCTATACCTGTTCGAGGAACTTCACCGCGCCGGCACAACGGTTCTGGTCGCCACCCATAACGATGCCCTTTGCGATGAATTCGCGCATCCCCGCTTGCATATCTCAGGCGGTATATTGAATCGGATAGGCCCGCCCGCGACGAACAAACCCACGATCAACTCCGGTCGGGTCGTGCCCTTCACGCGCGATCAAGCCGAGGCGTGAGGAGGGGGCATGGCGGGTTCGACATCAACCGAAATCGCCATCAGTCGGGGCGGCTCGGCGAGCTATCTCGGCTGGGTCGTCGGCGCCATGGTCTACGTCGCGGTCCTGGCCGCGGCCGGGGCGCTATTCGCCCAATCGGTGTCGGAACGCTGGGCTCTGTCGCTCAGCGGCGTGATTACGGTTCAGATCCCCGACGCCGAACGGCCCGTCGATCCTAGTGGAACCGCCAGCCAGGACGGCGGCGACGGAATCTCGCGCCTGGCCGCTACCTTGGAGATCTTGCGAGCAACACCCGGGATCGGCCATTTGACGATCCTGGATCGGGACAGGGCGCGGGCACTCCTCGCTCCATGGCTGGGTGCGGATCTCGTTGGACAAATCGAACCGCCGGTCCTCGTGGATCTTCGGTTGATGGATGAGAGAGCCGTCGACGTCACCGCCCTGCGTGACCGGTTAAGCCGGCGCGTCCCGGGCGTGGTAATCGATGATCACGGCGCCTGGCTTACGCGTGTCGCGGCGGTCACCAGGGCCGTCGAAAGGGGCGGATGGCTGATTGTGCTTCTCGTTGGCGGCGTCGCAACGATCTCGGTCATTTTCGCGGTACTGTCCGGACTGTCGGTGAACCGCGAGGTCGTGGAACTGTTACATCTGATGGGCGCGCGGGACGGTTATGTGGCCAAGCGGTTTCAAGGTTATGTGCTAATGGCCGCGTTGCCGGCCAGCGCGATCGCGGGCTGCCTGGCGGTGGCCACGATAGTGGCGATCGGCGCGATAGCACAACCCGAGCCGGATGGCACGGAGGCGATGCTACGGTTTGGTCGCATCGGCGGATTTCGACCGATGGACTGGATCATAATCTGCGCCATTCCCCTGGTTTTCGCGGGCTTTACCCTCGTTACGGCGCGCTTGGCGGCACTGGTTGCCTTACGACGTTTGGTGTAGTGGGCGGACAACGGCAATGACCATGGTGGTATCCCCCAATCAGACAAAAGCATCAAAGCATCAGGCCTCCCTGCGATTGGCGGCTTGTATCGGCCTGCTGGTGATTTTTATCTGGGGTGTCGGGTTCACACGGTTTATCGAGGCGGTCCCTCGGGTCGCGCCCAGTGACGCGGTCAAGGCGGATGCGATTGTCGTCCTGACCGGTGGCGCGCAACGGTTGGGGGCCGGGTTTCAGCTGCTGCGAGAGGGCCGCGGCGCCAGCCTGTTTGTTTCTGGCGTCCATGGTGATGTGAGGGCGAGTGACCTGCATGCCTTGGCGGTCCTGCACGAGACGGCCGAGGAGAAGGATCTCCCGCGCTGTTGCGTGGAGTTCGGTACCGAGGCGCAGGACACCAAGGGCAACGCCAAGGAAATCGCCGCTTGGGCGCGGGAGAAAAACCTCAAATCCCTGATCATGGTGACCAGCAACGACCACGTGGAGCGGGCTTTTCTTGAGCTGCGCGCCGCGTTGCCCGAGGTGCAGATGTATCGACGCGCGGTTAGCGCCCGAGCCGTCATGC
>Ga0181593_10000470_pt1 | contig 35138 bp, 35 predicted proteins | sample 071ome_19_FD_133756 | JGI IMG/M metagenome (GOLD analysis project Ga0181593, IMG submission 133756) | Coastal salt marsh microbial communities from the Groves Creek Marsh, Skidaway Island, Georgia - 071413AT metaG (megahit assembly) | ecosystem: Environmental > Aquatic > Marine > Intertidal...
AGAGGTCGGCTTCCCCTGGGTCGGTATCGAGGAATCCAAGGGCGGGTCCGGGGGCACCCTGTACGACCTCGCTGCGATCCTCGACGCCGTCGGGCGCCACGCTGCACCCGTTCCGGTGGCCGAGACCGCGATGGTCGGCGGTTGGATGCTGGCCGAGGCAGGGCTCGACCTGCCGGCAGGACCGGTCGCGGTGGCGGAGACCACCGGTGCTCGGGTCGTCGACGGACGCCTGGTGCTCGACGCTCCGGTTGCGTTCGCGCGCCACGCCGACCGGATCGTCACGTTGATGCCGGTCGGACCGGACGGCATCCACCTGGTGTCGCTCCGTCCCGATCAGGTGACCATCGTCCCCGGTTACAACCTCGCAGGTGAGGCTCGCGACACTGTCGTTGTCGACGCCCCCGCGAACGACTGGGAAACATCGCAGATCTCGGACGACCTGTCGCTCAGCGCGCCGTGGAACTCGATTCGCCACCGCGGATCCCTGTCACGCTCGATCATGGCCGCCGGCGCCCTGGCGTCGATGGCGCAGTTGACCGTCGACTACACGAACGATCGCCGCCAGTTCGGCAAATCGGTCGCGTCGTTCCAGGCCGTCCAGATCCACCTCGTCACGGTCGCCCAGTGCGCCGTCCGGGCCAAGATGGCGGCAGACGTCGCTGTGCGGGCGTTCGCTCGGGGCGGCAGCCTCCACGAGATCGCGGCCGCCCGCGTCGTCGTGGACGATGCGATCACGATCGGCACCCGGGCCGCCCATCAGGCTCACGGTGCGATGGGTGTTACGCGAGAGTACCCGCTACATCAACTCACCCGGCGTCTGTGGTCGTGGCGTCAGGAGTGGGGCACGACCAAGCAGTGGCGCCGCGAACTCGGCTCGACGGTCGTCGAACGGGGCGCCGACGAGCTCTTCGCGCTCGTCACCGAGCACCCGCAGCCCTGACGCCTCACTCCGTCCGCTCCCAGAACGCCGCCCAACTCGCGTCAGCACCTGGCAGCGGTCGTTCGTGCATCTGAGCGAACGCGTTGACACCTTTGCCCGGCTCCGGCCGGTCGAGTGCGTCGACCAGGTACCAGCGGTGAAGGCGCCGCCGGGTGATGCACCACTCCCCGTCGATGCGCTCGTAGTCGTCCCGGTACTGGATCGTGCCGACGGACCACTCCCCCGTGTCGGGGCGCTCGAGCTCGTCACGGCAATAGACGACACCACTCGCCCGGTCAGCGTCGTGGAAATCGATCACGTGGTTGCACACCAGGTGCACCGAGGTGCGCATCTGACTCATCAGCGCACTCATCCACTCCTTCAAGGCCTCGCGACCGCGTCGCTCCGATCCGACCTGCACGTTCGGATCGAACATCGACACGACCGTGTCCATGTCGCGCGCGTCCAGAGCACGCGCATACCGGGAGGCGAGCTGTTGGATGGCGGCGTACGACTCCATGCGGTCGAGCCGCTCCTCCAGGGTCGCCGGCGTCCACGGGCCGAGTCGCCGGTCAGTCGTTCGGTCCATCGGTTCCTCCGTTCGCATCGACCGCTGCGCCGGTCGTCAGCAGTTCCTCGATCAACGCATCGTCCACCCCGACCTCGTGCAACACCTCGATCGTGTGCTCGCCCAGCACTGGCGGTGCTCGATCGAGTCGGACGTCGAGGTCACCGAAGTTCCACAGCGCTCCTGGCTGCTCGAACCGGCCCCACAGCCGGTGGGTGTAGGTAGCGACCAGTCCGGCTGCGACATGGTCGGGGTCGTCGAAGAACGGACCGCGTTGCCCGCGACGTACGGCGGCGGCAGGCACCTCGACGGCGGCCAGGGCGTCGAGAACATCCGATGTCGTACGGGTCACCAGCGCATCAGCGAGTTGGTCCGGGTTGCCCACGCCAGCGACCTCGCAGAACGCCGCCACCTGATCGGTCGTCGTCGCCGCGATCGCGATCCATCCGTCGACGAGTCGAACGATCCGTTCGCCCGGGCCGACGGCAGTCTGGGCGGCGTCCAGAATCGGCGCGGGTGCGAGAGTCCCGTCGGCCAGTAGGTACGTCTCACTGTTGGTCATCGTGCCGGCGCCGAGCAACGACGCTGCGACGTCGGTCGCGCGCCCGGTCCGGACCCGCTGCAGCAGCGCCATCAGGGTTCCGGCCGCCGACGACATGGCGCAGAGATGGTCCATGAAGCCGAACCGGTGCCACATCGGAGGGTTACCCTCACCGGCACCCGCGACCTCCCAGCCGCAGCTGGCCTGGAACATCTGGTCGTAGCCCGGCCAGTCGGCCCGAGGACCAGCGGGCCCGTATGAGCTGACGTGACAGACGATCGCCTCCGGGTTGACGGCGCGGATCGACGCCGGGTCGAGTCCGAGCCGTCGGGCAGCCGGCAGACGGAGGTTGTGGTGGACGACGTCCGCCCAGCGGATCAGCGCTTCGACCGCAGGACGGCTGGCTGGCGATTTCAGGTCGAGCGCGACCGCCCGCTTTCCGCGCTGGCAGCCGGCGAAGGGCCAGTCGGCCCACCTCATCGGGTCGCCCGTGGTGGCCTCGACCTTGACGACGGTCGCGCCGAGGTCGGCCAGCAGCATCGGGCCGAGCGGTCCCGCAAGGAAGTTCCCGAAGTCGAGCACCTTCAGGCCCGAGAGAGGCGACGAGCCTCCGGCAGGACGAACCGCAGGCCGGTCCCGCCCCGCCGATCCAGGAGGCGACCAGTCAGGCGCGCCACCTGGCGCCGACGGCGCCGGGCCGCGGACCATGGCCGGCGGATCGAGGGTCAGGGGCAGGCCCGCCAACGAGACACGACCGACCTCGGGGTCGTCGACGTCGACGACGTACCGGTTGGCGACTGCTTGTTCATCGCTCAGGATCGCGCCCAGACCGACGGCGGGTTGGGCTGGGATGTCGTGCGCCCACAGATCGGCCAGCCACTCGTCGCTCGACCGATGCCGGAACGCCTCGGTGATCGCGCCCCAGTTCGTCCAGCCCGGCAGGCCTTGGCCGTGGAGCCGTTCGTTCTCGACGGCGACCTTGGCCGGGCCCAGTTCCGCGAATACCTCCTGCATCAGCGGCGTCTGTGCCGGTTCGGGCGGCATGACGTGGATCCACCGACCGTCGCCGCACTCGAACAGCGAGGCGCGCATGTTGTCCTTCGGCATACCGATCGCGAGCAGATCGGACGGCGACTCGGCTCGCGACCAGTGCATCATCATCGGCACCAGCGCACCTTGGGCGAGACTCGTGTGTGCCGGGCCGCCGATGCCGGTCTCCTCGCGGACGAGCAGCCGACTCGTCACCCCGATGACCGACAGCCAGGCGGCGGTCCACGTGCCGAGCGGGAAGCGGACGTAGATCGGGCTCTCCCCCCGTGCACCGAGCTGTTCGTCGAGCACGCCGAGGCGTGCGAGCGTCAGCTGGTCGTCGACGGGAGCGTCGGCGTCGGGGTGGCCGACTGGCCAACCCAGGATCGACGAGACGACGAGGTGCGGGTGACGGACGCTGAGCGACGCGTCGTCGAGGCCGAGCAGGGTCGTCTCGCTCGGTCGAAGGCTGTGCACCACGACGTCGGCCGCGGCCAACATTGCGTCGAGTTCGTCGAGACCGGTCGGCGAGCTCATGTCGAGCTCGATGCTCGATTTGCTCCGTCCCCAGGTCCGGAATCCTGGACGTGCCCGTAGGGGCGACCCACCCGGTGGTTCGACCATGACGACATCAGCACCGGCTTCGGCGAGGAACAGGGTGGCCGAGAGGCAGGCGACCGAGCCGCCGAGGTCGACGACCCGCACTCCATCGAGCACCCCCACGATCAGCCCCCGACGCGTCGGAAGGACGCATTCACCGTTGCGATCACGCGGCCACCCGCACCGACATCGACCATCGTGGCCTCGACGCCAACCCGTGACCCGCTCGCGCCGACCACCGTGGCGCGGGCGCGGAACGGGCCGAGGTAGCCCGGTTTCACGAACATCACGTGCCAGGTCTCGACTTGGAAGTCAGCCGTGCCGGTGACGCGCTCGAGCTCGTCGGTCACCGCCGCCTCGATCGCAATATTGATCGGGCCGAGGTGCAGCGCCGAATGCGGCGACGACAGCGCCGGCGTGACCTTGGAGATCTCGACCGTGCCGTCGGGTCCGTCGAGCACCCCGAACACGTCTCGGAGCCTCGGGAGGTCGGGTGAGTCGTCGAGCTGAGTGACGGGGTTGTCGACGAGGTAGAAGCCGGGCGGAACGTCACCCAAGCTCACGCCGCTCCCCGACGTCATCGCGATCACCCGCTCGTGGTCGTCGGCGTCGACGATCCGTGCCCGGCTGAACCCCATCTGGCGACCGATGCTGACCACCTCTCGGAGCACCTCCAACCGCTTCACGTCGTGCGCGGGGTCGAGGACGTCATACGCCATCGTGACGGGTGCGGGCACACATTCATCGTCCCGCCACCACGGCTCGGGCGACGCGATGCAAAGTGGCGCCGCCATGACTCCGCCGGTGCTGTTGCGCATGTCATGCCGCAACGGCATGATCTCCCGGTCGACGCCAACGTCGAGGAATGGCGTACCCTTGCCGAGGTAGGTGTAGCTCTGCAGCGCGATCCACGACTTCTCGAAGTGCTGCCAGTGCTCTTCTGGGGTCAGGGTCCTGATGTCGCCGAGCGACTGGTTCGCCGGCTCGTCGACGGTCTCGTTCGACATGGGTACCTCCTGGACGTGTGATCCTCCACCCAATCTGACACAATCGTCAATTGGCGCTCTCATCGGGGGCCTCGCAGGATCGCCGACCGGGGGGAATCGACATGACCGATGCGTTGTCCATCGGAACCAGTTGGTGGGAGCTCATTGCGAACCGTGCGGCGGCGACGCCAGACCGACGGTTCATTGCGGACGAGGCCGACCGGACGCTCACTTTCGAGCAGTTTCGATCGCTCGCCGAGGAGGTCGCGGCCGGACTGTTCGAGTTAGGCGTCCGTTGCGACGACGTGGTCAGTTGGCAGCTCCCGACAACGATCGAGGCCGCCGTGCTCATGGCGGCATTGACGCGACTCGGCGCACTGCAGAATCCGATCATCCCGATCCTTCGACGGACCGAGGTGGCCCAGATCACCCGCCAGGTCGGGAGCCGATGGATGATCGTGCCGGGAACGTACCGGAACTTCGATCACACCGCGATGGCCCTCGACGCGACGGCCGAGTCCTGCACTGTGCTCGACACGAGCACCACCGGCGACGAGACCCTCCGACTGCCGCGGGCCGATCCGTCCGTACTCGCCGCACCGCTGGACCCCGGTTCGGCGGTGCGGTGGTACTACTACTCATCGGGAACGACCGCTACCCCGAAGGGCGCGATGCACACCGACGCCTCCGTCATGGCAGCCTCAAACGCCCAAATCGAACGGCTCGGACTGGACCAGGACGACGTGTTCGCAATCCCGTTCCCACTCACCCACATCGGCGGCATCATGCTGCTCACCTCGTACCTCCGCGTCGGTGGGGTCTTGCTGTGCATCGAGTCGTTCGATCCGGTCACGACACCACTCGTGATGGCCGCCCACGGCACGACGATCCTCGGCTCGGCAACACCGTTCTTCCACGCCTACCTGGCGGCACAACGCCGGCACGGCGACGAGCCGCTCTTCACACGGTTCCGGCAACTCCAAGCAGGCGGGGCGCCCATCACGCCCGAGCTCAACGCCGAATGCGTGCGAGTGTTCGCCAGTCCGGTCTACAACCAGTGGGGGCTGACAGAGTTTCCCGCCGCGACGAGCCTCGGCCAGGGCGACGCGCCGGAGAAGTTCGAGGGCACCGTCGGCCGCATGGCGCCGGGCTGCGAGATCAAGGTGGTCGGCTTCGACGGAGAGGTCGTAGAGGCGGGCGCCGAAGGTGAACTCTTGGTTCGAGGCCCGCAACGTCTGGTGGGATACGTCGATCCGACGCTCGACGAGGAAGCGTTCGATCGCGAGGGTTTCTTTCGAACCGGCGATCTGGGCGTCATCGATGCCGACGGGTTCGTTCGGATCACGGGCCGGCTCAAAGACATCATCATTCGCAACGCGGAAAACCTGTCTGCACAAGAGATGGAGAACGTCCTGTCCGCCCACCCCGCAGTGGCGGATGTGGCGGTGATCGGCCTCCCCGACGAACGAACCGGCGAGCGGGCGTGTGCGCTCGTCGTGCTGGCGACCGGCGTCGACTCGATCTCGATCCCCGAGCTGGCCGAGCACTGTATCGCCAGTGGGCTGGCCAAGCAGAAGATCCCCGAGCAGCTCGAGATCGTGCCGGAGCTCCCCCGCAATCCGATGGGCAAGGTGCTCAAGCATGAGCTCCGTGCCCGGTACACATCGCAGGAGACGTCGTGACCAGCACGCCGACCGACGACATCTGGGAGGCGATGAGCACCGCCCGCACCATCCGCAGGTTCCGTGACGAACCGGTCGGCCCCGACGTACTGGCGCGCTGTATCCAGGCCGCGACCTGGGCGCCATCGGGCGGGAACCAGCAACCGTGGCACTTCGTGGTGATGACGTCGCCCGAGGCGCGCGAGGCCCTGGCGATCGGCGCCGCCCGAGCGTTGGAGACGATCGAGCGCGTCTACCGACTCCAGCGACCTGAACCCGACGACGACACTCCTCGCGCTCGCAACTCCCGAGCGATGTTCGCACTGCACGACGGCGCCGCCTCGGTGCCCGCCGCCGTGCTGTTCTGCGTCCGCGACCAGCCGAGCACACCATCGCTCACGCTCGGCGCGTCGATCTTCCCGGCGATGCAGAATTTCCTCCTCGCCGCTCGCGCCCTCGGACTCGGCACGTGCGTGACCGGCTGGCACGTCGGTTCCGAGCCCGAGTTCCGAGACGCGCTCGCGATCCCCGAAGCGTGGCGCCTTGCCGGACTTGCGATCGTCGGCTGGCCCCAGGGGCATCACGGTTCACTCCGCCGTCGACCCGTTCACGAGGTCGCCAGTCTCGACCGGTGGGACACACCTCTCCGGGAGGGTGATCAACCAGCGGAAGCGTGACCATCGGGTGTCACCCACGCCGAGTGATGCTGTCGTCGACCAGTCGGTCAGGCCGCGGCAAGCGCCACAGTACGACGGACGAGCTCCGCCCAGGCGTCCGGCGCATTGAGGTGGGCGAAGTGGTCGACCCCATCGCCGACGAACATCTCGGCTCCCGTCAACTCAGCGAGGCGTCGGTTTGCGACGACGAACTCGGCGGGCATCTCGGTGCCGTGCCCGGCGACGAAGGGGACCTTCAGATCCTCGACGTCGAACAGGGGTGCGGCTTGGCACGCCATGTCCGCACGAAAGGCAACCCCTTCGCCGCGAAGCATCGCCTTCGTCGAGTCGCGTAACGTCTGCCAGCGGTCGTCGCCGAGGATCGAGCGATTCATGTCCTCGGCCAGCTGCTCGGTGTCGTCGTAGCGCGTCCACGCCATCGTTCGTTCCATCGCCTCGGCGCCGACCCACCAGTCGTACGGCACCATCGGCGGTTCCCACACCCCGAGCGCCAGGAACAGCTCGGGTGCGATCGTGGCGGCCAACATCGCGATCGTCCCGCCGGCGCTCTGCGCCACCACCACCGACGGGGTGCCGTCGAGCAGGTCGATCAGGTCGGCGGCATGGACCTCGAATCCGCCGAGCACGCTGCCGTCGGGTGCGATCGCAGCATCGACCGAGCGTCCGTACCCGCGCCGGTCATAGACCGTCACGGGCAAATCGGTGAGGCGGTGCACGACGTGGGCGAAGTTCTTGCTACGGTCCGGCGCACCGTGCACCAGGACGACCGGCGGCCCAGGTGCGTCGACATGATGACGCACCACGTGGAGGCCGATCGGAACCATGAAGGGCGAAGATACCGTCACCGCCCGAAACTTGACGACTGCGTCAAGTTGAGCGACACCGAGGACGCTGAGTTGACGATTCCGTCAACTATGGTGAGTTGGTGGTCGACGGCGTAGCGAAATCAACATCCGGCCGAGGGCCGAGCCGGAGCGCGGCCCTGGTCGCAGCATGTCGCATGTTGGCCGCCGAACTCCCTGATGAGGAGCGCCTGATCGACGATCCCTTCGCCCGTCTCGTAGCCGACGATGAGGCGATCACCGCTGCCCGAGCCGACCCGAACTTACAAAACGTCATTCGCCTGCGGACTCGATACCTCGACGAGGCGATCGTCGACTTCGTGACGACACACGGATCAAGCCGCCCACAGATCCTCCTCCTCGGCGCCGGTTTCGACGCCCGGGCGTACCGGCTAGACGTCGCAGCGACGTTCTTCGAGGTCGACTTCTCTGCAACACTCGACGACAAAGCAAAGATGCTGATGGGGTTCGAACCGCTCGCCCAGCGGATCGCGGTACCGGTCGATCTGGCTGCACAGCGGTTCGTCGAGCCGCTGGTCGACTCCGGCTTCGATCCTTCCGCACCGACGATCGTCGTCTGGGAAGGAGTCTCGATGTACCTGGATCCGGACGAAGCCGAGAGCGTGGTCGCGCAGATGGCCGAGTCGGTACCACCTGGGAGCCGGATGGTCGCCGACTACGCGGAAATGTCGTGGTTCAAGGGCAGCGACTACGAGCGGGCGACCGAGTCGATCTCCCGAGATCTCCGCCGCGGTGGCGAACCCCTCAAGTCCGGGCTGCGCGACATGTACGCAACCCTCGACCGGTACGGATTCGACGTTCTCGACGATGAGGCCACCGAGAACCTACGTCCTCGATACGGTCTCGCCGCCCTCCCCCGCCACTACCCCACACGGATGGTGACCGCCCAGCGCCGCGGATGACGATGTGGCTGCTGACGATGTGGAACGTACTGCCGACGCTCGGGGCGAGCAGCTTCATCATCAACGACTCGATCTCGGCAGGGCCCTGCGCGCGGCCCATCGGTCCGAGCGACACCTCACCGTCCTCGGCGAACAGGTCTGCGTACCCATCGAAGTCACCGCTGTCGAGGTGTTCCCCGTCGTCGACGAAGAGCTAGTTGATGGCCTGAAGGTCTTCCAGACGACGAAGATGAGTTTCGATCGATTCGCTCATGTCGACAGGCGGTAGGTTTCTGACGGGGGTGTCAAGTAGCAGGCCGCACGTACTCGCCGGGCCTGCACGGGAGGAACGTGGAGAACTGACGTGGGCAAATTGGACGACAAGGTAGCAATCGTCACGGGAGCCGGGCGCGGGATCGGGCGAGTGATCGCGCTCGATTACGCCAAGGAGGGCGCTCGAGTCGTCGTCGCCTCCCGTACCCCTGCCACGGTCGAGGCGGTCGTCGGCACGATCGAGTCGGCGGGAGGCACGGCGCTCGGCCTCACCGTCGATGTCGGTGAGCGGGACCAAATCGACGACATGGTCGCACGGACAGTTGGCCACTTCGGACAACTCGACATCCTGGTGAACAACGCCCAGGGCTTCGGCACCAAGGCAGCACCGGCTGGTTCGCCGGGCTTCGTAGCACTCGAGGACTTCCCCGAAGACACCTGGGACCACACGTTCCAGACCGGCCTCAAAGCATCGTTGTTCGCCATGCAAGCAGCATTCCCCCACCTCCGCGAGAGGGGTGGCAAAATCATCAACTTCGGGTCAGGCAACGGGATCGGTGCCATGAAAGGAACCGCCGCCTACAACGCCACCAAGGAGGCGATCCGCTCACTCACGCGGACCGCAGCGGCCGAGTGGGGCAAATACGACATTTGCGTCAACGTCATCGTCCCCACAATGGTCACCGATTCAGCAGAAGCATTCTTCGAGGCTCGACCCGGGATTCGCGAAAAACTGGCTCAGCAAATCCCGCTCCGCAGATTCGGTGACGTCGGGCGCGACATCGGCCCGGTCGCTGTCTTCCTCGCCTCGAACGACTCCGACTTCATCACCGGTCAGGCCATCCACGTCGATGGCGGCCAGATCCTCCGACCCTGAACCTCCTCACCCGAAGGGAACCGCCATGCCCACACTCGACCAACTCGTCGCCCCGGCACACACGACGATCGTCACGATGGAACTGCAGAAGGGCATCGTCGGCGACGAAGCGCTGCTACCGGTCCTCCCACTCGTCGTCGAGGAGACTGGCATCCTCCGCGTCGCGGGGAAGGTGCTTGGCGCCGGACGAGCGGCTGGCGCCAAGGTTGTGCACGCGACCATGCGCGAGCGCCCGGATGGCGCCGGCCAGGCCGTCAACTGCCGAATTTTCGCGATGGCCGAGAAGCGCCGAGCAGAGGTCGGATACAGCCCGACCGATCAAGGTCGGTCGGGCTGCGAACTGGTCGACGAACTCGGCGTTCAACCCAGCGACATCGAAGTGCCCCGTATGCACGGCATGACGCCGTTCACCGGCACCGAACTCGACGCCGTGGTCCGCAATCTCGGCACGCGGACGATCGTCCTGATGGGCGTCTCGCTCAACCTCGGCATCATGGGAGCCGCGCTCAGCGCGCTCGATCTGGGCTACCAGGTCGTCGTGGTGCGAGACGCAGTCGTCGGCATCCCCGTTGAGTACGGGGAGTCGATCCTGCAGAACTCGATCGCGATGATCGCCACGATTGTCACGAGTGACGAACTCGTGACTGCATGGGCGTCGGCGAGCGACCCGTCGTGACGACTACTTCTTCTTCTTCGAGAAGCTGTCGATCGTCGCGCGGATGTCGTCGGTCGTGAACGACTCGGACTCGGCCATAAGCGCGAATGGAGCGGCGCGCAGAATGTAGTCCTGAAGGTGCAGGTTGAGCGCTCGCTTCGTCTCCTGCACCGCCTGGTGCGGAAGCGACGCAAGGCGCTCGGCCATCTTGCGAGCCTCAGCCAACAGGTCCTCGTCCGGGAAACTCCTGGTCGCAAGCCCAAGCTCCACCGCCTTAGCCGCCGGAATGCGATCTCCAGTGAGCAGGTACTCCTTGCAGCGGAGCATGCCCATCAGGAGCGGCCAGAAGACGGCGCCGCCGTCGCCACAGACCAAGCCGATCGCAGCATGTGTGTCGGCGATGAACGTCGAGTCCGCGATGTAGACGATGTCGCTCATCAAGGCAAGGTTGAGTCCGAGTCCCACGGCGGGTCCGTTGACCGCCGCCACGACCGGCTTGGGGAACTCCGCCTGGGCTTCCATCAGCCGCTTCGCCCCGCGCAACGATTTGCGGCGGTACTCGTTGTCCTCGTAGCTCTTGATGAAGGCCGGGATGTCACCGCCAGCAGAGAACGCCCGACCGGCTCCGGTCAGGATGACCGCCTTGACGGAGTCGTCCTCACTGAGATCCCACCAGATCTCGCGCATCGCCGAGTGCATGTCGTCGAGGAACGCGTTCATCATGTCGGGGTTGTTGAGCGTGATCGTGACGACGGCTCCCTCCTGCTCGACGAGGATGTGCTCGGTTGGGGTGTAGGGCATGGCGCCTCCAGGTTCAGGTCGATTCGAGCCGTCGACGGTTCGGACGGCCGCTGATCTGACAATAGCGTCACGTAGAGCTCGTCACGAGCCCCGAGGCGAGAGCGGGACCGGAACCAAGGTGACCGGCACCGCGGACAACTGAACCATGCCGCTCAATCGGTCGAGGACGGTGCGGTCGAGGATGGTGTTGACGTTGCTGTCGTCGAAACCATGGACGACCGAGACCGATCCGGCGACGATCGAGTTCGTCACCCTGACCGGCACTCGAATCTCACCGATCGCTGTCCGTATCTCGACGAGGTCGCCGTCGGCGAAGCCCATCCTCGTTGCGTCGCTCGGATGCAGCAGTGCCTCGTTCGTCTCTCCTTCGCGGAAGACCTGCCAGTTCATGCGCTTGACGAGCCGTCGGGGGATGAGGACCAACTCGTCGATGCTGCGCGGTTCGAGTTCCACCTCCGACAACTGGTCCGCCAGTCGATCGGGCACTAGGTTCCACCGACCGTTCGGCAATCGCGAACGAACCCAGTCGTAGGCCGGTCCACCCTCGATCACGAGGCCTCCGGTGTCGCGCAGGCGGGCGACGCCGTCGCCTCTGACCAGCATGGCGAACACGTCGTCCGACGTCGCCGCCTCGGGATCGAGGGCTCCATACCGGTTCCTCAGCACCTCCACGTCGATACCTGCGCCGATGCGAGCCACCGTTCTCCACATCTCCGGCCGGTCCGGGGGTGCGGGCACGATCGCATCGGTGTAGTGCTGGTAGCGGAACGCCGCAGTCGTTTCGAGCGAGATGATGTCCGGGCGCTCGAGCTGACTTGGGGTGGCGAACACATGGGTCGCGAGATCGGTCGTGGCGTTGTCGACCACGTCGAGCACGACGAGCACCTCAATCTCTGCGAGTGCCGCCGCCAGCCGGCCCGCATCAGGGATCGCGGTCACCAGATTGCCGCCGAAGACGATCAACGCCCGCAACCGCCCCGACTCGATCTCATCGGAAATCAGCGATGCCGGCCACTCCCCGCCACAGCGCGCCACGTCGGGGCGAGTCGGAGGTGCGGGTTCGTCCGGTGCGACACTCGGCAGGGTCTCGAACCGGTCGAATCGGGAGAACACGCCAGGGTTGAACCACATCCCACCGGGCCGATCGAACGAGTCGGTGACCACCATGAGCGCCCACGCCATCCACTCGCCAAGGTTTGCGGTCGGGCTCATCGACGAGCCAGTGCCGGTGAGGATCGCCAAACGTCCGGCCTCCTGCACGGCGTCGACGAACTGTTTCAGCTGCTCCGATGGCAGACCGGTGAACGCCGTGACCGTGGCGATGTCGAATCGCTCGACAATCGAGCGGAGCCGGTCGGCACCGCTGGCCCGTGCTGCGAGCTCGATTTCGTCGACTGCGCCACGTGCGAACAGTTCTCGGATCACATGGGCGAACACCGCGAAGTCGGTAGCGGGACGTAGCGCGAGATGATGATCGGACAGCCTGGCGGTCTCCGTCACCCGCGGATCCAGCGTGAAGACCGGCCCCCGCCCCCTCGCAGCACGCAACCTCGAGATCGGATCGGGGAACATGGTCGCGTGCCCGTGGGACACCACGGGATTGATTCCGACGAACACGAGCAAGCGACCGGATTCTTCGTCGATATTCGGCATCAGAAGTGGTGTGCCCGCCATCTCTCCGGCGACGAGGGTCTTCGCCATGGCGTCGAGGGTGGCCGTGCTGTACACCTGGTTGGTGCCGAGAGCCTTGGCGAACTTACGCGCTGCGAAGTTCCCCAGCGAGTCGGCGAAAGCCCCCGTGCCGTGAAACACCCCGATCGACCCGAGTCCGTATTCGGCGATGATGCTCGACATCGCGTCAGCGAGGTCGGCGTGGGCCTCCTCGATCGTCACCTGTCGACGCTGGGCACCACGGCCGATGCGGGCGCCGCTCAACCGAGACGGCGCGTGATGGGCTGTTGCCGCAGCACGCCCCTTCGGACAGAGATATCCCTTGCTGAACGGGTGCTCGTCGTCGCCGCGGACCGCCACGACCGTGTCACCTTCGACCTCGGCCTCGATGCCGCACAACGCAACACAGATCCGGCAGAAGGAACGCTTCGCCTCGCTCACCTCGGCCGCCGTTCTGTCGCCACGATCTGCAGCGGCACGGTCGTCGTGCACGTACCGGACGCCGTCCCGGGTTCCTTCATCGCCCGTGTCGCCTCGGGCAGTTCGTCGTACGGAATCGGTTCGATACGCATGGCATTCCCCTTCGACCAGATTATGAGCGTCTCGTCATCGCGTCGTTCGACCGCGCTCAACTGCCGGCCTGACACTTGTGTCAAGTTACACTCTGCTGTATGAGCGAGCTCTCGATCGAGAAGCCGGCACGCCGGTTCCTGCACATCTGCTACTGCTGCGCCGACGACCAGGAAGTGGCCCGCTTCCTGGTCGACGGGCTCGACATGAAGCAGGTCATGCGCACCACCGACCAGTACGACTCCGGAGCGATCCTCGGACTCGACTACGACGTCCGGTCGATCGGCAACTTCGTCTACGACCGGCGCGGGCCGCGTACGAGCCCGGCGATCGAGGTCCAGGGATGGTATGACCCGACACCGGTCGGCGAGCCACCGGCAGACGCTTTGCAGCTCGGCATCAATGCGCTCGGGTTCGCCGTCCCTTCGGTCGATGCCTCACTGGCGCGGTTGAGTGCACTCGGCTGCACCGTCGTCGCCGACGGCTCGTCACCGACTGACGCCCGATCGGCGGTTGTGCGCGACCCGCGCGGCGTGACACTCGACATCGTCGAGGATCCGTCGCTGGCGGAGGGCGAGTCGCAGATGCACCATCTGCGCATCAACGTGTCCGACATCGACGAGTCGCTCCCCTTCTATGCGATGCTCGGCTTCGAACTCATCGCACGCACGGCGTTCACCGACGGCGCCTTCGCAGGACTCGACGGAGTGGTCGAGGCCGAGGTCGCCTCGTTGCGACTCCCCGACGAGCCGTTCGAGGTTCGCCTCATCGAGTGGACGTCGCCGGCGAGCCACGGCGCACACCCCACTGACCCGTTCCACGCCGGGATCTTCCGGGCCGCCTTGGGCGTCGACGACACGCGGGCTTCGTACGACTATCTGACGAGCAACGGCGCGGTGTTCGATCGACCGCCGATGCAGGTCGAACTCAGCGGCACGCCGGTCCCCGACATGTGGATCACGTTCATCAGCGACCCGACCGGCATCCCGTACGAGTTCGTCCAACGCCCACGCGAGATCTTCCGCTGACCACGGTCAGCCCGATCCTCTCAGCCCAGGCCGGCGGCGACGATCACGTCCGGATTGAAGTATTCGCGCCAGCGTACGACCACACCGTTCTCCACCTCGAAGAAGGCTGCGTACGAGTTGGGGTACGAGGCGCCGGATTTCGTCACACCGTTGCTCGCGTACTCAGCCACGATCACGCCGGTCGGCGTTGGGCCGTGGACCTCGATGTCGGTGAAGTCCATACGGTCGAAGATCTTCGGTAACAACGCCATGAAGGCATGCGCGTCGGCACCCAGCAACGTCCGTGGGTGCCCACCACCTCGAAAAGGCAGTTCGAGCACCATGTCGTCAGCCAACCAGTCCCGAGCACGTGCGATGTCCAACTCGCCGACAGCACGAATCACGCGCTCCACGATGTCGGTATCGCTGAGTGTCTCGTCCGCATCCATGATCGCTCCTCCGTTGGACCCTGTTTCTGACAGGTATGTCAAGTTATGATCGCACGCATGATTTCGATCAGTCGTATCGGCACCGCGCTGCCACCATGGGGCAACGAGGGCGCCCGCACCGTCGGTGACGACGAGGACGCCGTCACACTGGCCGTCGCCGCAGGACTCGCAGCACTCGGCGACACCGACCCGTCGATCATCGGCGACGTCGTGTTCGTCAGTCGCGACTTCCCGCTACTGGAAGGTGGTAATGGCGCCGCACTTCTCGCAGGCCTCGGTTGCGACGACGGTGTCCGTATCCGCGAGATCATCGGTGGTTCGCCGGCAGTGCTCGACGCAATCGCCCATGCGACCGACGGAACACTCGTGATCGGCTCGGATGCTGCCGGCTCGGCCGGCGCCAGCGCCGTGCTCTGTGGTCGTAGCGGAGCCACCGTCGAACTGGCCGGCCGGGTCACACGCAGCATGCCCGTCACGACGCGGGATGCCCGAGGCAACTCCTCGGACTACGCCGACCCTCGGCTGTTGCGCGAACGGGGCGTGAACGAATCACTCGCCCGACTCGGCGACCCCCGACCGATCGCTGCCGCCGGCCTGTCCGCACGGGAAGCCGGCTCGGTCTGCGACGGCAATACTCCGAAGCTCGTCACCACCGGAGCGAGTGCGATCGGCTTCGCCCTCGCCGCACTCGTCGAGCAAGGCGCATCGGGCACTGTGCTCGCCGTCGAGCAAGCGACGCTCGTCGTCGCCCGACTGGGTGAGGGGAACGTGCTCGTCACCCGCGACGAGCCGCCCGCTCGACCACGGCCCGGCGGCCAGCTCGCCCCAGGCGCCTCGGTATCGATCTCGTTGTCGGCTTATGAGCGGGCATTCGACGCCAAGCTACGACTCGCAGCGGCCGAGTGCGCGGACTGTGGCGAACTCTCCTACCCGCCCCGCCACCGGTGCATCGAGTGCGGCTCGGAGCAGCCCACGACGCTCGTGCCGCTCCCCCGCCGCGGTGAGGCCTACAGCGTCGCCACGATCCGGGTCCCGGTGCCCGGACTCATCAGTCCTTACACGGTGGTGATCGTCGAACTGGGCGACACCGGTGTGCGGACTCTCGTCCGGCTCACTGGGGCGACACCGGGTTCGGTCGCTATCGGCGACACCGGCAGGCTCGTGTTCCGCCTGGTAGCCGTCCGCCAGGGGGTCCCTGATTACGGCTATGGATTCCTGCCCGACAGTGCGCAGGCCGAACAGAAGGGAGCTGCGTGATGCGACGAGTCGCAATGATCGGCGCCGGCATGACGGACTTCGGTGAACTGTTCGAGCTGGGCATCAAAGACATCGTCCCGATGGCGGTGACCGAGGCTGTGAACTCGGTCGACAAGGGATTCGACCGAAACGACATCCAGGCTGCTTGGTTCGGTGAGCTCGTCGCGACCGATGGGTTCGCCACCGGGATCCTCGCCGACTCCTGCGGCCTCCTCGACATCCCCGTCTCCCGCCTCGAGAACGCATGCGCCACCGGCAACGACGCCGTACGACACGGGGCGATGGCGATCGCCAGCGGTATGTACGACGTGGTGCTCGTGGTGGGTGCCGACAAGGTTCGCGAGACCTCTTCGAGGAGCACCTTCTGGGACTGGATGGGCATGACCCGCGACGCCGCCTGGGACTTTCCACTCGGCCTCGTCGCGCCGGCGAACTTTGCGCTACACGCCGCCCGCTACCTCCACGAATCCCCGGTCGCCACCCGGGAACATCTTGCGATGGTGGCCGTCAAGAACCACCACCACGGGGTGACAAACCCCAAGGCGCAGATGCGGTTCGAGATCACGATGGAGCAGGTCCTGAACGCCCCCATGGTGGTCGAGCCGTTCGGACTCTACGACTGCACACCGCAGAGTGATGGTGGTGCTGCCGTCATCCTTGTCGCCGAGGAGCTCGCCGACAGGTACACCGACTCACCGGTCTGGGTACGCGGCACGGGCATCGGCCTTGACCGCGTGATGCATCAGCACAAGCGCGACATGACGACGTTCCCGCCCACGGTCAAGGCCGCCAAGCAGGCGTACGCGATGGCCGGGATCGGGCCCGGTGACGTCGACGTCGCGGAAGTTCACGACTGTTTCACCGGTGTCGAGCTCATCAACTACGAAGACCTCGGCTTCTGCGACAAGTGGGGTGCCGCGAAGATGATCGAGAACCGAGAGACCTACGTCGGCGGCCGAATCCCGATCAACCCGTCGGGTGGCCTCAAGGCGAAGGGGCACCCACCGGGAGCGACCGGCGTGGCTCAGTGCTTCGAGATCTGGGAACAACTCCGCGGCCAGTCGACCAACCAGGTCGACGGCGCCCGGCTCGGCCTCGCCCACAACGTCGGCGGTCCGACCGCAGTCAGCGCGATCACCATCCTCGGAATCGACAAGGACTGAGGCCGGATGACCGCTGCCCTCGACGCCCTGCGCCGGGACCACATCGAGCAATGCATGGACGTGACACGGACATCGTGATGTCGATTCCGAGGCTCATCTCGGTCGACGACCACGTCGTCGAACCACCCGACCTGTGGGAGCGCTGGCTGCCGGCGAAACATCGCGCTGACGGCCCACGGGTCGAGCGCCAGAAAGGGCACGTCCGGTTCTCGGCGCGGCGGCAGTACTTCAGGCCGTCCGACGACCACGGTGCCGTGTGGGCTGACATATGGGTCTACGACGGCGCGGGAATGCCGCTCGTCGGTGGGCTCGCCTCGGCAGGCACTGACCGCGGTGCGGCGGACAATGCCCCGATGCTCTACGACGAGATGCGCCCGGGCACCCATCAGCAGGCCGCGCGCCTGGAAGACATGGACGCCAACCACACCGAGGCGTCGCTCTGTTTCCCGACCGTGCCGAGATTCTGCGGACAAACCTTCCTGGAGGCGTCCGATAAGGACCTCGCCCTCGCGTGTGTCGAGGCGTACAACAACTGGATGATCGAGGAATGGTGCGGCGGGGTGGGTTCCGGCCGACTGCTACCGATGACCCTTGTCCCGCTCTGGGACGCCACCCTCGCTGCTGCAGAGGTCCGGCGCTGCGCCGCTAAAGGCAACACCTCGATCGCCTTTAGCGAGAGCCCACCGGCGCTCGACCTTCCGAGCATCCATTCCGACTACTGGGACCCGCTGTGGGCGGCTTGTGTCGACACCGAGACCAACGTCAACTGTCACGTGGGATCGTCATCCACGTTTCCGATCACCGGGCCCGACTCGCCGATGGTGACGAGCCTCTCCTTGTTGCACGAGGGCACACAGCGAGCACTTGTCGACTGGCTCTGTTCCGGCGTCTTTGAGCGATTCGACGAACTCCGGGTCGTGTTGAGCGAGGGGCAAATCGGCTGGATGCCCTATGCAATCGAAAGACTCGACGCGGCATGGGCCAAGCACCGCGGCTATTCGGGTCTAGAAGGTCGTCTTACCAAGCCACCGAGCGAATACGTCGATGGCCACCTGTACGGCTGTCTCGTCGACGACTTCGTTGGCATGGAGATGCGCCACCACCTCCCGATGCACCAACTGATGTTCGAGGTCGACTACCCGCATGGTGACTCGAACTGGCCGAACTCCGTGGCAGTCGTCGAGCGTTTGATCCAGCGAACCGAGCTAACCCCGGAGGAGGTCCGCATGATCGTGCGCGACAACGCGATCGCCTGCTACCGACTCGAACGCTTCGGGATCTCCTGAGTCGTTCTGATCGGCAAGACTCTTCTTGACGGCAAGGGAGCACCATCGTGTACGACGTCATGATTCGGGGCGGAGACCTCATCGACGGAACCGGCGTCGCGTGCCGACGAGCAGACATTGGCATCATCGGCGACCGCGTCGCGACCATCGGCGATCTCTCCGGCGCCGAAGCCAACGCCGAAATCGATGCCAGTGGACGGATTGTCAGCCCCGGGTTCATCGACGTCCATACTCACATCGACGCCCAAGTCTTCTGGGACTCGACTGTGTCGCCGTCACCACTGCACGGTGTGACGACGGTGATAGCGGGGAACTGCGGCTTCAGTGTGCAGCCACTTGGCGACGACCCTGCCGACGCCGATTACCTCATGCGCATGCTCAGCCGCATGGAGGGCATGCCGCTGCGCTCCCTTCAGGAAGGGGTGCCGTGGGACTGGGTGTCGACGGCCGACTACCTCGACGCGATCGACGGGACGACCGCGATCAACACAGCGTTCAAGGTCGGGCACTCTGCGGTCCGCCGAGTCGTCATGGGCCCGGACGCGAAGCGTCGGACCGCAGAGGCTCATGAGATCGACGCGATGCGCGACCTCCTCCGAGCCGGCCTGGCGGCAGGCGCGATCGGGTTCTCTTCGTCATGGTCGAGTACGCACAACGACACCGAGCAGAACATGGTGCCCAGCCGTTACGCCAGCCGCAACGAACTCATCGCACTGTGCGGGGTCCTCGCGGACTTCCCCGGGACGTCGCTCGAATTCATCCCCACCATCGGGACCTTTGACGGTGAGGTCGCCGATCTGCTGGCCGAGATGGCACTCGCGGCGCAGGCGCCGCTCAACTGGAACGTGCTCGCCGTCACCGCCAAGGACCTCGACGACTGCTTCGCAGGCGCCGCGCGCCTCTATGCGGAAGCGAACGGCATCGATCACGTCCTCTGCAACGGCATTGAGATCGTGCAGGGGACCGAGTTCACCGATGCCCGACCGGGCATCGTGCTACGGGCCGGTACCCACACCGGCTGAGGAGGAACATCGATGGATTACGGCATCGCCGGCAAGGTCGCTCTCGTGGTCGGAGGCAGCAAGGGGATGGGACGCGCGGCGGCCGAGATGCTCGCCGCAGAAGGCTGCCGAGTCGCAGTCGTGGCGCGCTCCCGAAAGCACATCGACCGCGCCGTCGCAGCCATCGCCGAGCGCGGCGGGGAGGCGATCGGGGTATCGGCCGACGCGACGTCGAAGGACGACATCGACCGGGCGGTCGCCGACATCACGGAGACATTCGGTCCACCGGAGATCGTGATCACCCAGGCCGACTTCCACGTACGCGGGTTCTTCGAGGAGATCGATGACGACGAGGCATTCGTGGAGTCCTTCCGCACGTACACGATGAGTCAGGTCCACATACTGCGGGCCGTACTACCGGGGATGAAGCGAGCCGGGTGGGGCCGCTTCGTGCACATCGGGTCAGCCACCGCGAAAGAACCACAGAACAATCCGCCGCACACCGTCGCCAACGGGACCCGACCTTCGACGGTCGGGCTGCTCAAAAGCCTCGCCGACGAGTACGCCCAGTTTGGCATCACCATCAACACAGTGGCGCCTGGGTGGATCGCGACCCGCACGACCGAGTGGTACCTCGAGCACCACGAGGGCCTGACCGACTCCGAACAGCGGCGTGCGTGGATGATCGACGAGGCAGGCGTACCCGCTGGTCGCCTCGGTTCGCCCGCCGAGATCGCGTCGACGATCGTGTACCTGTGCTCGAATCTCGCCGGCTACCTCACGGGCCACTACATCGCGGTCGATGGCGGCCACCATCGCTCCGCCTTTTGATTTCACTCATCGCAACCGTGTACTGCGAACCAGTAGGCGGCGACGCGCCCAAGGGCATCGGGTTCGCACCGCGAAACGAGTTGACGCTACTGTCAGATTTGTGACCGACCGGATACTCACCGATGATGTCGTCGGAACCTTCACGATTTGCGGCGATCTCACCGTCCGTCGGCTTGGGTTCGGTGCGATGCGCATCTCCGGCGCCCGCGACTCAGATGGCGTGCGCGATCGCTCCACCGCTCGCCTCCTGATCCGGCGTGTCGTGGAGCGCGGCGTCAACTTCATCGACACGGCCAACATCTACGGCTACGGCGAGTCCGAGGAAATCATCGCCGAGGCACTCCACCCCTACCCCGACGACTTGGTGATCACCACGAAAGCGGGCTACCTACCGGGCAAGATCCAACGGGGACACATCACGTTGCCGGCCAAGGGGGACCCAGCGCACATTCGCGAAGAGTGTGAGAAAAGCCTCCGTCGGCTGCGAGTCGACACGATCGACCTCTACCAGGTCCACGCGCCAGACCCGTTCGTGCCCTACGACGAGACGATCGGGGCATTCGTCGAACTCCAGCAGGCTGGCAAGATCCGCCACATCGGCATCTCCAACGTCACTGCCGAGCAGCTCGCGTTCGCGCAGCGACACTGCACCGTCGCGACCGTGCAGAATCGGTACAACGCCGGCGACCGCGCCAGCGACGCGGTGATTGCGGCGTGCGAGACCGACCGCATTGGATTCATGCCGTGGGCTCCCATCCTCCTCCATAGCCGACGGGTGCGCGCCGTCGCATCGGACGTCGCCACGGCACACGGGGCCACGCTGCAGCAGGTCGCCTTGCAGTGGCTCCTGCATCGGTCTCCCAACATCTTGCCGATCCCCGGCACCTCTGATGTCGCTCACGCGGACGACAACATCGACAGCGCGTGGGTCACCCTCATCCCCGACGAACTCCACCGCATCGACGAAGCCGCAGGAGGCTGAGGATGAACGACGACACCATCAATCCGCACGCGGCGGAACTGCGGCCGATACTCGAGGCGATCATGGAGCGGCATCGGGAGCAGTGGGGCGACAGCACGGAGTGGGACGCCCTCGCCGACTTCCAACGCGAACTGGGCAAGGCCGGTTGGGGTGCACCGCAGTGGCCGGTCGAGATCGGTGGACGCGGGCTCGGCGTCGTTGACACACTCGCCTGCGACCGAGAGTTCGCTCGAGTCGACGCGCCGAACCGCGTCGCCGTCTTCGGCACCAACAACGTCGGCCCCACTATTGCCGCCTTCGGCACCGATGAGCAGAAGGTTCACCTGGCGGCCATGTTGAACGGTGACGAGTTCTGGTGCCAAGGATTCAGCGAGCCTGACTTCGGTAGCGACCTAGCAGGGCTTCGTACCCGAGCTGACATCACCGAGGACGGCTTCCTGGTCAACGGCCAGAAGGTCTGGACGTCGATCGGCATGCACGCCTCACACTGCATGCTCCTCGTCCGCACCGACCCCGACGCCCCGAAGCACACCGGCATCTCGGTACTGCTGGTCCCGATGGACACGCCGGGACTCACCCGCCGACCGATCCAGCAGATCAACGGGGAATCCGAGTTCGCCGAACTCTTCTTCGAGGACATGTTCGTGCCGGCGTCCGCCCTGCTCGGACCATTGCACGAGGGATGGCGGATCACGATGGCGACGCTCGGGTTCGAGCGCGCCGGAGTGATCAGCATCGCAGGCAAGCTCGCCAACGACATCAAAGAGTTGACGTTCTCACCCGAGGTCGCTGGAGCATCGGCGACGGTCCGCCAGCAGGTGATGACGTTGTACTCCGACGCTCGGATCCTCGAGTGGATGGGCGAACGCGCCCTTGCCAACATCAACGACGTCGCCGCTGCCAGCGCAGCGGCTTCACTGATCAAACAGACCTGGTCGACGCTGAGCAAGCGCTACGCAGAAGTCCGGTGCGACCTCGCGGGTCTCGACGCGATCGCCGGACTCGCACCCGAAGCAAGCCGAGGACTTCTCACCAGTCGGGCATCGACGATCGCCGGCGGCACGACCGAGGTCATGAAGAACATCCTCGGTGAGCGAAACCTCGGCCTACCGCGCGAACCCCGCTGACCATCAACAACGTTGACCTGGAGGGTCGATCCATGGAACTCGGATTTTCGTCGATGAACACCCCCGAAGACGTGCGACCCGACGTGCTCGCTCGAGCGCTGGAGGACCGCGGGTACACATCGTTCTTCATCGGCGAGCACTCACACATCCCTGCATCACGTCGCACGCCCTATCCGTCGGGCGGCGAGATGCCCGACCAGTACCGCCGCATGATGGATCCCTTCGTCTCGCTCACGATGGCCGCACAGGCGACCGAGCGGCTTCAGATCGGCATTGGGGTCTGCCTCGTGCTCGAGCACCACGTGCTCGACCTCGCGAAGTCTGTGGCCACCCTCGACCACCTGTCCGGGGGCCGGCTGTTGTTCGGAGTTGGGGTCGGCTGGAACGAGGAGGAGCTCGCCAATCACCGCCCCGACGTCCCCTGGGCGCAGCGGTACCGGGCCACCGAGGAGTGCATCGCCGCGCTCCGGACGTGTTGGACGGACGAAGACTCCGAGTACCACGGAGAGTTCTTCGACTTCGACCCGGTGTGGTCGTATCCCAAGCCCATCCAGCGGCCCCACCCTCCCGTCCTGTTGGGTACAGGAGGACCTCTCGGCACCAAACACGCCATCAGGTGGGCGGACGAGTGGATGCCGATGGACGTGGCGCTGGGAAACGTGCCCAAACGAATCGCCAGGTTCCGCGAGCTGGCAGCCGAGGCGGGCCGTGAGATCCCGATCTCGCTGGTCACCTTCGGGGACCCGACACCAGAGACGCTCCACTCGTACCGGGAGCTCGGCGTCGTTCGCTGTGTGATCGGAGCCGCACGCGAGGGCTGGGACGATCCCGCTACGACATTGCCTTTCATCGACCGGTACGCGCCGCTGATCACCGATCTGACGTGAGGGAGTCCTTCACTAGGCGCAGCGGCGTCCGTATCCGATACCTCGACAACTCGCCCTCGGACCCGGTCGGACTCCCAATCCTGCTGTCACCCGGCTTCACCGATCAGGCGGACGAGTACGTCGAGGTGTTGGACTTCTTCTCCCCCCGGCGCGTGCTCGTGATCGAGGTGCGCGGTCGCGGTGGTAGTGAGTCACCAACGAGCGGGTACACCGCTACCGACCACGCCGACGATCTCCGCGCCGTCCTCGACGAGGAAGGTGTCGAGCGGTTCCATGCCATGACGTTCTCGCGCGGCACGACCTGGGCACTCGACGTGGTCCTCGCCGACCCTGGTCGTGCTGCGAGCGTCTGTATCGGCGATTACTGGCCGTGCGAGCACGCCCTGGACGCGGCCGTGGCCGAGCAGGTCATGGCAGGTCGCTTCCGCGGCAAGCCACTCGTGGATCGGGTGGAGCCGCACGTGATCCCCTCGTTGTTCGCAGCGTCCGTCGATCGCGACCTCCACGACGATCTCGCAGCCACCGGGCTCCCAGTACTGGTGGCGACCGGCACCGAACAGGGCTGCATCCTCGACGGCGACGCCCTCGACGAGTACCGGGACCGGATACCCGGTGTCGAGGTGGTGACGATCACGGGCGCATCACACGATCTGTTCCGACCGGACCGACTCGCGTACCCACGAGCAGTCGCCGACTTCATCAGGCGCCGCACCCGAGACGTCTGATCAGATCCAGCGACTGGTCATGCCGAGAACTCGTTGACCGCTCATGTCCTTGAACTTCAGGCCCACCATCTTCTCCACCAGTTCACTCGTCTGATAGCGGAGCATCGGCTCGTCTACCGCTGCGACGTCCCATAGCAACTGGGCGATCTCGTCGTTGGTCTGCGCTGCGTCGAATGCCGAGTCCTGCACAGCCTGGAACCTGCCGCGCGGCTCCGCGTACGGGCCGTCACTCGATTGCTGCTGTGGTCCGCGCGACTTGTCGACGAACACACCCGATACCGGCCCGGGCTCGACCAACGAGACGTGGACACCGAACTGCGCGGCCACCGGGGCGAACGACTCCAGCAGTCCCTCGAGCGCGAACTTCGACATGCAATACGCGTCGTTGAACGGCTGGCCGATCGCACCCGACACGCTCGACACGGCGATGAAGCGCCCGCCAGGGCGTGACCGCCACTCCGGCATGACACCGTGGATCAGACGTACAGCACCGAGCACATTGGTCTCGAACAACGCACGGAAGTCATCAACCGACAACTCCTCGGTCGTACCGTCGATGCCGATGCCTGCGTTACTGATCACGACGTCGATCCCGCCGTGATCGGCCAGAACGGCCTCGAGTCCGGACGCCGTCCCGGCGTCGTCGGACACGTCGAGCACACGGATGTCCGCCGATACACCGGCATCGGCGAGCCCCTGACGAAGGGAGCCAGCGCGGTCGAGGTCGCGCATGGTTGCGATCACCATGTCGCCGCCACGGGCGAACTTCACCGCTGCAGCCAACCCGATGCCGCTCGAACAACCCGTGATCAGTACGGTACGCGTCTCGGTCACCGGTCCTCCTCCTTCGGCGGTCGGAGCAACATCTCTTGGGCCAGCATCGCGACGAGATTTCCGTCGAGATCGTGCGCACTACCCGTGTACAGGCCTCGGTGCGAACCGACTTTGGCAGGGGTGCAGTCGTAGACGACCCAGTCGTCGGCCCGGCTGGCATGGTGGAACCAGAGCGAATGGTCGATGCTCGGACCGCCCGCGGGCACACCCGACATCCGGAGGTCGCCGAACCCGGCCGTCACGTCGGAGGCGAAGGCGTGCATGCACGCATGGACGATCGGATCGTCAGGGAGCGGGACGTTGACTCTGATCCATGCCCGATCGACCGAGCCGTCGAAAGGCGCGTCGTCGCCCGGGGCGGGAGGAACGTGAATGTCGAGCACGGGACACCAGGCTCGCACCAATGGCGGCGACGCCTCCGGCGGACGGAGCCCAGCAGTCGGGCGTTGCACGTACTCGGGGCCCTCGATGGGAGTACTGAACGAGCACGCCATCTCCCAGATCACCTCCCCGTTCTGCATCGCGGCCACGCGGCGAGCCGATAGCGACCGACCGTCGCGGTCACGGTCGACCATGAACACCACAGGCTTCTTGTGATCCCCTCTACGGAGGAAGTAGCCGTGCAACGAGTGCGGCTGTCGGTTCTCCGGAACCGTCTCGGCGGCGGCTCGCAATGCCATCGCCGCCACTTCGCCGCCGTACAAGCTGACGCGATCCTCCGGCCAGATGCCGGGAACTCCGCGGTAGATGTTCGGGTCGATCCGCTCGAGTTCGAGGAACGCCAGCAGCTCGTCGGCGGAATGCTGATCGCGGAGCGGATGCCGACCGACGTGCGTCATGGCGTGATCGTGCTTCACGAAGCGGCCGACAGAGGTATCACGAGTTGACGGTCCATTCATTTGACGATAGTGTCAAGTTTCACGAATCACCGCATCTTGCCGGGAGGAACACTGATGACGACGCTCGACATCAACCCGAGTACCACTGGTACAGACGTCGACTACGCGATCTACGACGCCGACCAGCACTACTACGAGCCCGCCGATGCGCTGACCCGCCATCTCGAGCCGCAGTACCGCAGTGTGGTCAAGTGGGCCGATATCGGTGGCCGGAAAACGGTGATCATCCACGGCAAGCAACTCACCGTCGTCCCCAACCCGACCTACGATCCGGTCGGAGCACCAGGTTCGCTCGAGGTCTACTTCCGCGCTGAGAACCACGACGCCAAGGAGCTCCGTGACATCGTCACGATGCAACCGATCCAACCCGAGTACCGAGATCGCGACCTGCGAATCGCAAAGCTCGACGAGCAGGGCGTCGAACAGGCCTGGTTGATTCCAAGCATGGGTCTCGGCATCGAAGAGATGCTCCAAGAGGATCCAGAGTCCGCGATCGCTGTCTTTCGCGCCTACAACCGTTGGCTCGACGAAGACTGGGGTTACGACCGAGACGGTCGCATCATCACCGGCCCGATGATCACCCTGATCGACGTTGGAGCAGCCGAGGAGGAACTCGATCGCGTGCTCGCGCTCGGCGCTCGCATGATCATCATGAAGGCCGGTCCGGTGGCGAGCCCGCACGGCCGCCCATCGTCGCCTGCCGATCCGAAGTACGACCGGTTCTGGGCCAAGGTCGCCGAGTCCGGCACGTTGGTCGCCATCCACGCCGGTGACGCCGGCTACACCAAGTACCTGGCTGACTGGGGCGAGAGCCCCCGCTACACGGGCCTCAAGTCGACGCCACTCACCGAGGTCCTATCGGTCGCCATCGAACGTCCAATCTTCGACATGATGGCGGCGATGATCTGCCACGGCCTGTTCGATCGGCACCCGGCGCTGAAGATTGCCACACTCGAACTCGGCGCAGCCTGGGTGCCGGAGTTGCACCGCCGATTGCGCGTCACGTACGGCAAGACGCCACAGTTGTTCCGCCGCGACCCGGTCGAGTCGTTCCGCGAGCACGTTTGGATCGCTCCGTTCTACGAGGACAACATCGCCAACCTGCGAGACGTCCACGGTGCAGACCGGATCCTGCTGGGCTCTGACTGGCCGCATCCCGAGGGTCTCGCGACGCCTCGAGGATGGATCGGCGACTTCGTCGATCTCGGCGAGGCAGACATGCGCAAAGCCCTGCGCGACAATCAGAAGGCACTGACCGGCCGCTGAAGTTTGGGGGCGGTTTCAGGAGTGGTCCGCCACCTCGGCGGCGAACCACTCCAGGGTCTCGATCGAGGCCTCAGGATCATCACCGCAGAGGTTGAACGCAATCCAGTCGGTGCCGATCTCGGCGAGCCTGCCGACGTCGTCACGCATCTGCTCGGCATCAGGTCGATCACGAACGTCGAGCATCTTCCAGATGCCCGTGTTGACGATGTCGAGCGTCGCCGGATCCCGGCCCATGGCCTCGCAACGGTGTCGGACGTCGTCGACCCGGTGGGCGAAAGCTTCCACGGTCGGGATGGCCACGGTGCGCAGCGTGCCGATCCGCTCCTCCCCCACCATCATCCCCAGCCACCCCTGGCCTTCCCTGACGACCCAGTCCGTTGCCCAGGAGGTATTGGCGTGCAACCACAACGGTGGGTGCGGACGCTGGAGTGACGACGGTACAGACCGGACACCTCGCGCCGAGTAGCCGAACCCCTCGATCGTCACGTCCTGACCTGCCCACACCTTCTGGCAGACGGTCATCGCCTCCTCGAATCGCTCCCGTCGGTTGTCCGGGTCGACACCGAGTGCGTACATCTCCGACTTCAGATAGCCCGTCCCCATACCCACCGTCACGCGGCCGCCGCTCAGATGGTCGAGGGTGGCGACCTGGTGGGCCGTGACGAACGGGTTGCGATAGGTCGGAAGGAGCACGTAGGTGAGGATCCGGATCGAGGACGTGACAGCGGCGCAGAAGCCGAGCGATGTGAAGAGGTCGGCGACACCCTCGCCACCAGACTCGACCCAGCGCGCCGAGGGCGCCGGGTGGTCGGTGAACGAGATTGCGTCGAAGCCCAACCGTTCCGCCGTGGTCGCCCAACGAGTCACCTCCTGTGGCGAGATGATCGCCGGCGTCCATCGGGCGTCGCCGACACCGTGCTGTACCGCGAACTTCATGTTCCGACTCCTTCTGTGACAGCGTGGTCGCCGATGACCAACGCACTCTCCGACGACGACAAGCTGGCGATCGCCCGGCGCTTCGCGGCGGCAAGCCGCCAGAACGACCCTGAGGCGTATACCGCCTTGTGCACACCCGACGCGGTGACCTGGCACAACTTCGACGGCATCGAGGTGCCCACCGAAAGGACGCTTCGCACCATTGCGTGGTTGCACCGCACCGTTCCGGACCTGGCATGGCTCGATGTCGCTCTGCTCGCGACGCCGAGCGGATTCGTGTCGCAGACCGTTATGACAGGCACGGCACCGGGCGGGCCGCTGAACGTGAATTCATGCATCGTCGTGACGCTCACCGAGAACGGATTGGTGGCTCGAGTGGACGAGTACCTCGACCCGGCCCAAACAGCCGTACTCGCAGGCTGACTCACGGCAGTTCCGCCAAGCGATCGATGGGGCTCGCGACCTCGCGATCATGGACAACGCTGACGTCGACCTCGCAGCCGCCTGGATCGGCAACCTCTTCCCGCTGCTCCAACTCGATCTCGGGTGCCAACCCGATCACGAGGTCGGCGGTTTCGAAATGGACTCGCCCAGCTTGACGGCTCCGATGAGCGGGCTGCGACAGACTCACGTCTTCGAGCGCGACCCGGGTGCGGAAGCTGGTCGGCACGCCGTCGACGATCAGCGTGTCTGCCATCTTGACGCGGATGTCCGGACGGAGCCAGGCGAGCGCCACCCCCGCCATCACCGAGCGAGTGGCGTTGCCGGTGCAGTGGAAGAGGATCTCCGTCATCGCGTTGCAGAACCTGTCCGAAGGAGCACTTTGCCGGTCGAACGTCGACTTGCCACGGCCGACAACGCCGCCGCAACGTCCTCGAGGTCATGGACAGCGGAGATGTGCGGGGCGATAAGCCCCGTGGCGAAGAGTTCGATCAACTCGCGCTCGTCCCGAGCGGCGAGCTCAGGCTCGAACTGTGAGAACGTACGGATCTCGAAGCCCTTGACAACGCAGCCCTTGAGCAGCACGAGGTTCAGGGGAACGTGCGGGATTTCACCCGATGCGAAGCCGATGGTGACGAAGCGTCCTTTCCAGCGAAGCGCCCGGAGCGCTCGCTCGGCGAGCGGCCCACCCACCGGGTCGAGCACGACGTCGACACCATCTGGGAACAGGTCACGCAACGCGGTACGGAGATCCGCCCGCTCGTAGTTGACAGTGTGGTGAGCTCCCCGCACGCGACACAGTTCGAGCTTGTCATCGGTCGAGGCGCCGGCGATGACGACGGCACCCAACGCCGTCGCCAGTTCGACCGCAGCGAGTCCGACGCCTCCCGCTGCACCCAATACGACGACACGGTCCCCGGCAGCGACCTCGGCGATTGATCGGATCGCGTGGTACGCCGTGGCGTGAGCCACCCAGAAGCCGGCGGCCACGTCGAGTGCGACCTCGGCGGGCACTGGACGCACCGCTCCTGCGGGTACCACGATCTGCTCAGCGAAGGCGCCCGTCATCGACGCGCCGAAGACCCGGTCCCCGACCGATACCGTGCCGACATCGTCGGCTACGGCCGTCACGACCCCGGAGAACTCACTACCGGGTACGAACGGGGTTGGGACGGAAACCTGGTAGCGGTCATCGATGATGAGGACGTCGGGATAGTTGACCGCTGCATAGGCGACGTCGACGACAACGCTCCCTGGACCGGCGGAAAGCGCCGGCAACTCCACGACCACCAGCGACTCGGGCGGCCCGTATTCGTTGCACACGACCGCTCTCATCACTGATATGGCAGAGTAGTTGACGATGACGTCAACTGACCCCACGACTCCCATCACCGACTACCCGGACTTCGACGAGCTGCTACGCGAACACGACGACGGGGTGATGGTCCTGACCCTCAACCGGCCGGAGCGCAACAACGCGTGGACCCATGCACTCGAGGATGCTTACTTCGGCAGCCTGATCGCGGCGGCGAACGATCCTGACGTGAGAGCGATTGTGGTGACGGGCGCTGGACGCTCGTTCTGCCCAGGTATGGATCTCCAGATCCTCGAGCAGTCCGCACAAGCTGGAACCCCCTCGGCGATGCATCGACGATGGCCGATGACGACCGCGCGCCAGATCCCCAAGCCCGTCATCGGTGCAATCAACGGCGCTTGCGCAGGCATCGGGTTCGTCCAGCTGGCGAGCTTCGACCTGGCCTTCGCGTCGACCCGAGCGAAGTTCACCACCTCGTTCGCTCGGCGGGGACTCCCCGCCGAGAACTCACTGTCCTGGATGCTCCCGCGACTGATCGGCACGGCGAACGCAATGGATCTACTGTTGTCTGCTCGCGTGATCTCGGCCGACGAGGCACGGCAGATCGGACTGGTCAACCGGGTCGTCGAACCTGACGAGTTGCTACCGACCACGCTCGCGTACGCCCATGATCTGGTGGCGAACTGCTCCCCCGCCTCGATGGCTCACATCAAACGCCAAGTGCTCGACGACTGGGAGCGGACCGCCGAGGAGTCGCGTCTACGGTCACTCGTCCTGATGTCCGAGATGGGTGTGCACCCTGACTTCAAGGAAGGCGTGATGAGCTTCCAGGAGCGGCGGCCGGCCGAGTTTGCCGGACTCGACGCCCATCTCCACGTGCCCAAAGCGATCAACCGCTGACGCTATGACGTGCACCGCTCGCCAAGTAGTGAGCGACGGACTGGGCATGGCCCAATATCCGGTCGGGACTTGCGAGTCATCGGACCTGGGAGACCACATCATGGGTGTGGTCGCACTCGCGTGGTGCACCGATGACGGCATCGACAGTTGGGGCGAATCGTGGGCGCGACACGGGTCGATCGACATGCGCTTCCGGGCCCAACTCATCGCCGGTCTCGATCTCACCATCACGACCGAGCGAGGTCCGAAGTCGAGTGACGTCATCGTTAGGGGGTCCGATGGAACCACCTTCGCCACGGGCGTTCTTCGGCCTGGCCCCACGGCGCCGTTCACGTCGAGCCGGCGGCCACCTAGCGAACCTCACCCCGTCCCCCCGGTGGCCGAACTACTCGACAGCTACCAGTTCCATCCGATCGGGTTCGACCATGTCGCCGAGCGAGACCTGCGCTTCACGGAAGGTCTCGAACGAGCCGACTCGTGGAGTCGCAACGGTTGGGCGCACCCCGCCTGGCTGGCGAGTGCCGCCAACGCGATCATTCGCCACAATGTCGCCTTCGAGGACGGCGGCTACTGGGTGCAGGCAGGTGTCACGGTCGACCTACACCGACCGATCCAAGACGGTGCCCGCCTGGTCGCGGCCGGCCAGGTCAATGAGCTGTTCCAGCGCTCCACCCACAGATTCATGGTGTGCGACGTGTCGATCTGCGAAGACGGAGCCCCCGCTGCGTCGATCCGTTCCACGTCGGTGTTTGGGTCTGCAATCGCCTGAGCGACCGTCAACCAGGCTCGCGAGGGAGGTCGAGCACGCGCTCCCCCACGATGTTGCGCTGGATCTCCGACGAACCAGCGTAGATCGTATGCGCTCGGCTGAACTGGAACGTGTACTGCATGTCGCGGAGTCGATGGTCGGGGTCGCGCTCATCGTCGTCACCGGCGAGGATTTGACCGTCGGCACCCATGAGGTCCATTTCCAACTCGCCGAGTCGCTGGTGCCACTTCGACCAGTGCAGCTTGCCGATCGACGACTCGGCGCCAGGCACCCCACCCTGGAGGATCCTACTGACGGTTCTCAACCCGGTGAGCCGCATGATCTCGAGACCAATGTACGCCTCGGCGAGGCGCTGGCGCACGACCGGATCGTCGGCCACACCACGGCGTCGGGCGAACGCGACGACCGCGTGGTACTCCTCGGCGAACCGGAGTTGTTGAGCAAGGAATGCCGTACCGCGCTCGAAACCGAGCGTGGCCATGACCACCTTCCAACCTTGTCCAATCGGCCCAACCACGAGATCGGCCGAGGTGCGGGCATCGTCGAAGAAGACCTCGTTGAACTCAGCGGTGCCGGTGATCTGGGTGATCGGGCGCATCTCGACACCCGGCTGGTCGATCGGGCAGAGCAGGAAGCTGATCCCTTCGTGCTTCTTCGCTGCGGTTGGATCGGTCCTGCACACGACGAAGACCCAATCGGCGATGTGTCCGAGGCTCGTCCACACCTTCTGCCCGTTGATGACCCACTCATCCCCAACCAGCACAGCGTTCGTCTTCACATTGGCGAGGTCCGATCCAGCATCGGGCTCACTGAAACCCTGACACCAGAACTCCTCGGCTCGCAGGATCGGTGGCAGGAACCGCTGCTTCTGCGCTTCGCTGCCGAACATCATCAGGGTCGGCGCGAGGAGTTGCTCGCCGAAGAACCCGACGCGCTGCGGCCCTCCGGCGCGGGCGTACTCCTCGCTGAAGATCATCTGCTGGGTCAAGGGCAGGTCACGACCGCCGTACTCCGTCGGCCAGCCCATGCCGACCCAGCCTCCGTCGGCGAGCTCTCGCTCCCAGGCCCGCCGAACCTCGAGCTCGTCGCCTTCACCCATGTCGGCGCCCGTGCCGAGCGCGGCGTACTCGCCGATCAGATGGTCCGTCATCCAGGCCCGTACCTCGGCGCGAAACGCTTCGTCCCCAGCGGAAAATGTGAACTCCATGCTGACAGCGTCGCCCGTACTTGACGAAACCGTCAAATCGGCCAGGAACTCACTCGCCGGCGAACCAACTCCCGGGGGTCTGCCCGTCGACATACACCCGTCGACGAGCGAACTTCCACCGCCCTTCGATCCGGACGTACTCGTCGATGTATCGACCCCAGTGGTCGAGACCGCGGGTGTCGACCGCATCGCCGATGATGACGGCGAAGTAGCAGCGGCCCGTCGCATGATCAGCGTCGACGAGGTCGATCTGGTGGGTCGCCGTGAAGTGGCGGATGTAGGTGGTCGCCGCCCGCTCGTCCTGGGCCCGGACGCGCCCCTGCGCCCCCGTGAAGATCAACTTGACCTGCTCGAGTCCCTCGTAGACCGAGCGTTCACCACCTGTCGGGCCGACCTCCATCAAGGCATCGTCGGCGAAGAGTTCGAAGAGCAGATCGAACTTGCCCGTGTCGCCATACGAGTTGTACCGAGCAACCAGGTCGCGAATGCCCTCACGCGCGAGGAGATCGTCGAGTGTCATTCCGGCGAGCCTAGACAACACCACTGTCAGATGCAGACCGATACGGAAGCGCCTGTCTCTTCGACCCGGCCGACTCGATCGCCTGGTCGCTCGGTGGGCGCCTCGATCGCATCGGCGTTGGCGACGAACACCTCCGACATCCGGTCAACGCTCGCGATCCGCCCGCTGAGCGGGACCATCTACCAACGGCGCTTTGCCTCCCTGACACGTTCGAGCACGTCCACGAGGCGGCACGGTAGGCAATGGCCCAACGAATAGCAATGCCGACGATCGCGCAGGATCCCACTAGCGTCGTCGTCATGACCGAGACTTTCGCAGCGTTCCGGGCCCTGACCGAGGGCGACGCCGTTGACCGTGGGGTGGTCCCCATGGCAGTCGACGAGCTCCCGGTCGACGGCGTGTTGGTCGAGGTCCACTGGTCGAGCGTCAACTACAAGGACGGCCTTGCCTCCACCCCCACCGGAAAGGTGGCCCGGATTTCCCCGATCGTTCCCGGGATCGATCTCGCCGGGGTTCTCGTCGAGGACGCTCCGGGAATGCCTGCCGGTACCGAGGTCTTGGCCCATGGTGGCCCGATCGGCGTCGCGCGTCATGGTGGATACGCCCAGTACGCCAGAGTCCCGTGCGACACGCTCGTCCCCGTCCCGGCCGGGATGACCACCCGCGAGACCATGATCGTCGGCACCGGGGGATTCACCGCTGCACTGTCGGTGATCGCCCTCCAGGACCACGGCGTCAGGCCCGACTCCGGTCCGGTGCTCGTTACCGGGGCGACCGGCGGGGTGGGATCGACAGCGGTCGACATCTTGTCGAACCTCGGGTACGAGGTCGTGGCGAGCACCGGCAAGTCGGATGCCGCCGACTGGCTGCGCGACATCGGCGCCGCGTCGATCATCGACCGTGCCGAACTCGCCGAGGAGGGCAAGCGGCCGCTCGAGTCGACGATCTGGGCCGGGGCAGTCGACTGCGTCGGTGGGGTCACCCTCGCCAACGTGCTCAAGAAGATCCACTACGGCGGCTCGGTCGCCGCCAGCGGTCTCACCGGTGGTCCCGGTCTTGCGACCACCGTGCTGCCGTTCATCCTGCGCGGCGTGAATCTGCTCGGGATCGACTCGGTCGAGATGTCGATGGACCGGCGACGTCAGACATGGGAACGGATCGGCACCGACCTCAAGCCTTCGAATCTCGACGCGATCGGACGCACCATCGGCCTCGGCGACCTCGACGGCGTGCTGACCGACATCCTCGCCGGCAAGGCGCAGGGACGCAGCGTTGTCGACCTGCGCGCCTGACCCTCAGGCGTCGACGGGCCCGGCTGCATCGGTCGAACGGCAACGCCGCGACCGCACGATCGATCCGACGATCACCACCGCTGTGGCTCCTCCACTGGGCGATCAACACCGGATGGATCCGATACTTCGCGCGTGGCCACGCTCGTTTCGATGTGACCGTCGACGTCAAAGAATCGCTTCAGATCAACTGACGCACTACTCGCCTAACACCAAGCTTCCTGACGTCTTTCGCCACCTATGACTGGCGTTTCCACCCAACGTTGGTGACGTTTCACATCAGCTGCAGCCGCTCGTGGTACCACACGACGGGCAGGCGTGGCACGAACCGGCCCGCACCATGCTCACCCCGCACTGCATGCACATCGGCGAGTCTCCGTGGCGCACCTTCGGTCGATCCATCTCGGCCGAGATGTCGCTGATCGGCGCCGGCGGGGCGATACCCATCTCCATCTGCGTGACGAGTTCGTCGACC
>Ga0181593_10000471_pt1 | contig 35109 bp, 37 predicted proteins | sample 071ome_19_FD_133756 | JGI IMG/M metagenome (GOLD analysis project Ga0181593, IMG submission 133756) | Coastal salt marsh microbial communities from the Groves Creek Marsh, Skidaway Island, Georgia - 071413AT metaG (megahit assembly) | ecosystem: Environmental > Aquatic > Marine > Intertidal...
CTCCATTCCCGTGAGATAGTTTCCATCGTCGGCGCGACAACGGGTCGCGCTTGGAATTGCATGATTGTTTTCAAATGTTTTCGTCTGGGGCTTGAAATTCAAGTCGTCACGGGTTAGGTCATCGTAACTGACCAAATTCGCTTTCCGCGCCCAAAGAATTTGCCGAGCCTGTTGGCCGGATTCCTCGAAATGACCGCGCGCCCAGTGACCCCGACTTCAAAAGGCCGGGTCCTTTCGCGCCAGGTTCGTTGGAAATGTCCGGTACATGGGGCGCCTCTTGGTGATCTCGCCTTGATCGGGGTTTTTTCCGGTCGGCGCGTGACCAAGTGGGTTCGGCGAGACCGATGAAACCCGAGATTGGAGAATAGTATGGATGACAAGCCGCTGATTGGAAGAACGATCGCCTTGATGGTCGCGAATGGATTTGACGAGATTGAGTTCACCGAGCCGCAGAAGCGCTTGATCGAGGCCGGCGCCAAGGTCACCGTCGTATCGCGGGCCAACGGCCTGGTGAACGGTTGGTACGATGGTGGTTGGGGTCATTTCTTCCCGGTCGACGCGGATCTCGCCGACACGCTGGCGATTGACTATGACGGCCTGATTGTTCCCGGCGGCATTCGTAGCGTCGAGAAGATGGCCGAGGACCCCCATGCCAAGCGCATCTTGAAGGCTTTCCTGCGGGCCGACATGCCGACCGCGTTGATCGGTGACGGAGCCAAGCTGATGATTGCCTCCGAGGATGCGTCGGGCCGCGTCGTAACCGGTTCCGCCCTGATCCGCGACGCCATGGTAGAGGCCGGCGCGGATTGGCAAGACGACGATGTCGTGGTGTCCGGCAACCTGGTGTCCGGCTCTGGTTTCGAGGTGGTCGCGCAAGTGATGGAGCGTTTCTCGGCGCTGGTCGCGAGTTATGAGGGCGAGGTTAACGAAGCCGCCTGATCTCGGGTGATCGTCGCGGCGACACGGCAAGGATTGAACGGCGCTGGTGATCTCACCGCGCCGTTTTTTCTTGCTCTCGCCGCGTCGTCGCCGGATATAGCCCTGTCAACGCCGTTGGAGGCCCGCGATGGACGCCGACTTTCCACTGACCTCGCCCTGTGTCGGGGTATGCCAGATCAACGCCAAGACCAAGTTCTGTCTGGGTTGTTTTCGCACCCTACGCGAGGTCGCCCATTGGTCGCGATACGACGACGACCAGAAACGCGAGGTTCTGTTGGCGCTGCGTGAGCGACAGGCCGAGGCGGGAGTCGATCGGCGGCGTGTGACGCGGCGCCAAGCACGGCGTTTGAACAGCGCTACCGAAAGCTAAAAGCGGCGAGTTTTCCACTTTGAAATTTGACCGCGAATTCTCGTGATTATCCCTTGACGTCCAAGGACCTCGCGACGATAGTGCGCGCCCAACGCATCGGCCGGACAGTGCTCTCGAAACGAGGTCACCGTTTCGGTCGTTTCGTTCTTTCGGGAGGTGAAGACACCGAATTTCACTGGGGTCGTCGGCGGAACTACATCCTACGGGCTGGCGCGTCACGACCCTCGACACCATAAGTCACGCCAGACCATTCCGCCCATCGGTACGTTACGGCAAGCGGGATGCGACGGGGTGCTGGGACATCCATTGGTTGGGAGGGAGTGATGAAGGAATCCGTCGCTTTCACTGATTTGGGGATAGTCTCGGACACTCAGCCGAGCCGATCCATTTCCGAACATGCCGAGGCGTCCGCCGCGGAAAGCGCGCACTACCAGGACAGCGCGAATATCGTCCCCTTGCCGGCGCGTCCGGTCGAGGACATGCAGGCCGACCATTTCGTCGAAAAGGACGGCATGGTGTTCGCGGGAACCCATCTGATCATCGATCTGTGGGGCGCGTCTCGTCTAGACGAGATCGAACATATCGAGAGCACCCTGCGTGACGCCGTCGACGCCGCCGGCGCGACGTTGCTTCACATTCACCTGCATCACTTCACGCCAAATGGCGGTGTGTCGGGGGTCGCGGTGCTGGCGGAGTCGCATATCAGCATTCACACCTGGCCGGAGCGGGATTACGCCGCGCTTGACGTTTTCATGTGCGGTGACGCCGAGCCACATAACGCGATTCCGGTGCTGAAACAGGCTTTCAAGCCGAGCTCGGTTCAGGTCGGTGATCACAAGCGCGGCGTCGTGGCGTGACCGAATGGTTCGAGGAGCAGCTGCATCCGGGCTTGTCCCAGCGGCTCTCCATGGACCGTGTGCTGTTTCGCGAGAAGACCGAGCATCAGGATCTGGTGATTTTCGAGAACCGGATCTTCGGGCGGGTATTGGCGTTGGACGGCGTGGTCCAGACCACCGAGAGCGATGAGTTCATCTATCACGAGATGCTGAGCCACGTGCCGATCCTGGCGCATGGCTCGGTCTCGCGCGTGCTGATCATCGGCGGCGGTGACGGCGGCATGGCCCGCGAGGCCCTGAAGCATCCCGGGATTTCCGAGGTGACCATGGTCGAGATCGACCCATCGGTGGTTGATCTTTGCCGCGACCATTTGCCGTCGATCAGCGCCGGCGCCTTCGACAATCCCCGACTCAATCTGGTGATCGCGGACGGCGCCAAGTTTGTCGAGGAAACCGATGCGCGTTGGGATGTGATTATCATCGATTCGACCGACCCGCTGGGCCCGGGCGAAGTCTTATTCAGTGAGCGTTTCTATCGGGGGTGCAAGCGGTGCCTGACGCCGGGCGGTATTCTGGTGACGCAAAACGGCGTGCCCCACGTTCAGGGCGAGGCAGTCTCCAACAGTCACCAAAGATTGTCGCCACATTTCGATGATGTCTGGTTCTATGTCGCGCCGGTCCCGACCTATCAGGGCGGTCACATGGCCTTTGGTTGGGCGACGGATCAGGCGGCGCACCGCGCGGTGTCCATGAGCACGGTATTGGAGCGCTTCAGAGACGCTGGGTTCGAAACCCGCTATTACACGCCGGAGGTGCATGTTGCGTCCTTCGCTTTGCCCGCCAATATTCTGAAACTGTTGGCCTAGGCGCGAATACCCCTGATCGGCGGCTCTGTGATATGCTGTGACCGTTCCCACCAACGCGGGCGACATGACTTCAGCGGATCCCGAGTTCAGCATCATCATCGTGGCGTACAAGTCCGCGCCCGTGCTCGCGCGGTGCCTGTCCGCGCTCGACCGACAGAGTCACCGGAGTTTCGAAATCCTGATCGTCGATAACGGCGCCAACGATGGCGCGGTCGACGACGCGCGGAAACGGAACCCCGAGGTTCGTGTTCTCACGCCGGACGGGAATATCGGGTTCGCGGCGGCCAACAATCTCGCGGCCCGCGAGGCCAAGGCGGATTGGCTGGCCCTTTTAAATCCCGACGCCTTTGCCGGACCTGATTGGCTCGCCGGGATCAGCGCCGCGATCCGCGACTATCCCGGCGCGACGATGTTCGGCTCGACCCAGTTGAGGGCCGAGAATTCCGAACTTCTGGACGGCGCTGGAGATCACTATCATCCTCTCGGGCTTGCCTGGCGTGGCGGTGAAGGAGATCCGGCGGAGACGGTGGATCGAGATGCCGAGGTGTTTGGTCCTTGTGCCGCGGCGGCCGTCTATCGCCGCGATGTTTTCGAACGGGCGGGCGGCTTCGCCGAGCGGTTCTTCTGTTATTATGAAGACGTGGACCTCGCGTTTCGCTTGCGGCTCGCTGGCGAGACCTGTGTGCAACTGGCCGCCGCGCGAGTGGAGCATGTCGGCTCGAGCGCGGCTGGCGGCGGCTCGGATTTCATTCGCTATCACGTTACGCGTAATCGTGTTTGGACCTTCGTGCGCTGCATGCCCGGCCCGCTCCTGGCGCTGCTGGCCCCTAGTTTGGCGGTGACGTTGATCGCGCGGCTTTGTCTCGGGCCGGTGACGGGGGATTTCGCAAGCCGTTGGCGCGCGGTGGTGGACGCAAGCGCCGCGCTGTCCGAAGTTTGGAACGAGCGTCGTGTCATTCAGTCGCGCCGCCGGATCGGCGCTCTCGCCGTGGCGCGGCTAATGACCTGGTCGGTCGGAAAGCTGATACTGCGGGCGCGGGACGCGCGCGCCCTGCCGGTCGATGATGATCGAGAACGGTCAACGCGATGAGGGTCGAAGGCACGGAAAATGTCGCGGCGGTGGTCGTGACCTACAACCCCGGCGACCGCTTCAACACGTTGATGGACGCCCTGCGCCCTCGGGTTGGGGGCATCTGGGTCATCGACAACGGTTCGAGGCAACCTGGGCTGGATCGAGTTCAGTCATGCCGAACCGACGGGTCGGGCGACGGCGCCGTGGTCGAACTTATTCTCAACCCGAACAATAGAGGCCTCGCGGCGGCGCAGAACCAGGGCATCACCGCCGTCATGGACGCCGGGTTCAAATGGGTTCTGTTGATGGATCAAGATGGTGTCCCCGACACGGACATGGTTCCGGAACTCTTGGGTGCCGCGAAACGGGATCCAGATCCCGGCGGTATAGGGATCTTGGCTCCAATGCATGGTGATGAGCGTGGGTTGCCCGCCGCGCCGGTCTATAGCCGCGGCCCATGGGGAATATTGAGGCGACGGGTCGTCGAACCTGGAGAAGTAGAGAAAAACGCGGCCTTCGCGATGGCGTCGGGATGTCTGATCTCCCTAGCCTGTATTCCCGTGGTCGGATCGATGAACGAGGACTTCTTCATCGATTATATCGACTATGACTTTTCGTTTCGGGTTCGTCGCGCCGGCTACCGGATCGTCGTGGTTGGCGCCGCGCGCCTGTCACACAATCTGGGTAAGGTCGGCGAGACAAAGATCCTCGGAAAGACGTTCCGCTATCGAGAGCATAGTCCGGACCGCTGGTACACGATCTATCGCAACCGCGTTCGCGTGTTTTTGAGTGGTGGGTGCCGGTTCCCCGAATTCATACAGTTCGAGGTTCTATCGGTCGGCAAGGATCTCGTGCAATTGCCGCTGCGGAAATGCGGCAAGGGCGCGCGCTTTCGCGCGATGCTCGAGGGTGTCTTGGATGGATTCCGACGGCGCGGTGGACCTAGGAAGAGCTGACCGCGCGGTCCTTGCGGGAGGCAATCGACTTGCGCGGCGCGCGCGCGAGAACCGGCACCGGGCGAGGTGGAACCACCAGTTCGAACATCCAGCGTAGCGACATTGGGATCAGACGCAGGACAAATCGCGTATAAATTGCCGCCGCGAAAATGTTCAACAGCGGTTTCGGATATTGCGGTTGGAAATGCTTGAAGAAGTATTTCGCGAAGCTGTTCGATTTATGCCATTCGACGAAACCGGAATAGACCCGGCTCGTGCCTTGTTGGTGCATGATCGAAATGTGAGGCACGTAAAGAATCTCGCCGCCGCGCTTCTCGATGCGCATGCAGAAATCGACGTCTTCCACATGCAGAAAATAGTCCTCGTCCATCCCTCCGAGGTCATCGAAGGTGGATTTCGGCATCAACATGAAGGCGCCGGAAATGCATTGAACCTTGGTGATCTCGCTGAGCGGTTCATTTTCGTTGAGGTTCAGGCGCTTGAAATGCGGATGGTTCGGCGCCAGTCGGTCGAGGCGAAACTGTTCGACCAGGCAGGTCCACGGCGTCATGAGATTGCGCCGACCACCACGTTGCTCGCTGCCGTCCGGGTTCTCCAGGCGAACCGTGATCAGCGAGGCCGATGTAAACTCGTCAAAAACGTCCAAGGCCTCGCCCAGTACGCCCTCCTCAATGACCGAGTCGGGATTGAGTAACAGAAGATAACGGCCCCGGGCGCGCCTCGCGCCGATGTTGCAGCCCTTGGAAAAGCCCACATTGCCGTGCCCGGAAATAATCTCAAGCCGTGGATCTTCGTCGGCCAGCGCATTGACCTCCCGCACCATCGACCGCGCGTTGCCGTTATCGACCAGGATGAGCTGATTGACGTCCGGCTGGGTCAGGACCGATTTCAAACATTCCAAAAGAACCGGGCCGGTTTTGTACGACACGATCACGACGCTGCAGGATTTGGCTTCGTTTCGCGGTTCCGGCAACAATGAGGAGATTCGTGTCACCACTCCCGATTTATGGGGAAGCGGAATAACCTCGCTCTTGGGCGGTTCGGAAATCGGATCCGTGTTAGCGCTCATTCGTCCTCGGCCAGCTAGACCCGTTGACTCTCAAAACCGCTTTCAATCGCGACCTCGCCGGTCCCGATCAGACGGCGCGACGCGGCGTCCGGCAACGGCAATACATGCGCAACCTCGCGAAGCATACAAGGACAATAACATAACCATTTGAAATGTCGAACCTAAACCGCCGCCGCGTCGGTGAGTTCGAAAGCTGGCGCGGGATTGGGGTAATGTTGCGGGCGGGCGCCGAAAATGATAAGAGCTGCCAACCGCAACGACCATCGAAGCGAATGCCGGTGAATATCGAAGCAACCGAGATTCGGGACGTCAAGATCATCTCGCCGGCCAAGTTCGGCGACCATCGTGGTTTCTTTTCCGAGACCTACAATAGGGCGGATTTCGAGGCCAGTGGTCTGAACTTGGACTTTTGTCAGGATAACCACTCGTTCTCGGCGGTCGTGGGCACGCTGCGGGGCCTGCATTTTCAGATTCCGCCCTTCGTGCAGGATAAGTTGGTGCGCGTGACCCGTGGCGCTATTCTTGATGTCGCGGTTGATATCCGCCAGGGGTCGCCATCATTCGGCCGTTGGGTGTCCTGGGTTATCAGCGCCGAGGCTTGGAACCAAATTCTGGTCCCCAAGGGGTTCGCCCATGGGTTCTGCACGATCGCTCCGGATACCGAGGTTCAGTACAAGGTGACCGCGCCGTACTCCCGGGATCACGAGCGGGGTATCATTTGGAACGATCCGGCGCTTGCCATTGATTGGCCACTAAACGACGTCGAGCCGACGCTTTCTGGTAAGGACACGGAGTTTCCCACGCTGGCGGAGTCACCAGTCTATTTCACTCATGAACCCGGATAACGCGCCCATGAACTCACCTCGCAAGGTTCTGGTTACCGGCGGCGCCGGTTTCATCGGCTCGGCGGTTATCCGTCTCCTTGTTGGTGAGATCGGCTGTGCCGTGGTCAATGTCGACAAGCTGACCTATGCTGCGAATCTTTCCTCGCTGAAGCCCATCGACCACTCACCGCTCTATGCATTTGAGCAGGTGGATATCTGTGATCACGAGGCGGTCAACGCGGTACTGCGGCGCCATGCTCCGGACGCGATCATGCATCTGGCGGCGGAGAGCCATGTCGATCGGTCCATCGATGGCCCCGGCGACTTTATCCAAACCAATGTCGTCGGCACCTATACGATGCTCGAGGCCGCGCGCGGCTATTGGAGCGAGCTCTCCGAGGACCGCAAGGCGAGGTTTCGATTCCATCATATCTCGACCGACGAGGTCTTCGGATCGCTTGGCTCGGAAGGGGCGTTCACCGAAGAAACCCGGTACGACCCGCGTTCTCCCTATTCCGCCAGCAAGGCCTCGTCCGATCATCTGGTCCGCGCCTGGCACGAAACCTATGGCCTGCAGGTGGTTCTCAGCAATTGCTCCAACAACTACGGGCCGTATCATTTTCCCGAAAAGCTTATCCCCTTGATGATCATCAAGGGATTGAAGGGCGAACCCTTGCCGGTCTACGGCAAGGGAGAGAATGTACGCGATTGGCTCTTCGTGGACGACCATGCCCGCGCGTTGTGGGCCATTCTTTCGCAAGGCCGGCCCGGCGAAAGCTACAATGTCGGTGGCAACGAGGAGATCGCCAATATCGATGTCGTGCGTCAGGTCTGCGCGCTACTTGATGAGTTGGCGCCGCGCCCGGATGGCGGCAAGCGCGAGGAACAGGTCACCTATGTTCAAGACCGACCGGGCCATGACTTCCGGTATGCCATCGACGCCTCGAAGATAACCGAGGAACTCGGTTGGCAACCTCGGGAGAGTTTCGCGACGGGGTTGCGGGCGACGGTCTCCTGGTATCTCGAAAACACTGATTGGTGGGAGCCGATCCTTGATGGCCGCTATACCGGGCAGCGTCTCGGCACCAAGACGGCGGCGAATGGCTGAGCGGAAACCACGGATTATCGCCACCGGCGGCGCGGGCCAAGTCGGGACCGAACTTATCCGCCGGGCCGCCGCGAACAATGTCAATCTGACAGCCCTTACCCGGGCCGAACTCGATATCACCGACGCCACCTCAATCCGCGCGGTGCTCAAAGACGCGCAACCCGACGTGGTGATCAACGCCGCCGCCTATACCGCCGTGGACAAGGCGGAAGAGGACGGTGATACCGCCTTCGCGGTGAATCGGGACGCGCCGGGACACTTCGCCGAGGCCTGTGCTCAACTAGGTATCGCCCTGATCCATATCTCCACCGATTATGTCTTCGACGGTGGCAAGGACGGCGCTTATCTGGAGAGCGACCCGGTCAAGCCGATTGGCGTCTACGGTGCTTCCAAGGAAGCCGGCGAGCAAGCGGTTCGCGATGTACTCGACCAGCACGTGATCATGCGAACCTCGTGGGTCTACGCGGGCCATGGCGGTAACTTCGTGCGCACGATGCTCAGGGTCGGCGCCGAGCGCGACACGCTTAAGGTGGTGTGTGACCAAACCGGCGCGCCAACCTTCGCCGGTGATATCGCCGATGCCGCGCTGTCCATCGCCCGGACGATCTCGGCGGCGGAAGGCGAGCGGGACAATCCGCCGGCTTGGGGCACCTATCACTACACAGCCAAGGAACACACGACGTGGCATGGTTTCGCGGAGGCCATATTCGATGCCGCCGAGCCGTTCCTCGGACGCAGACCCCATGTCGAAGCGATCCCGACAAGCGAATATCCGACCCCCGCTAGAAGGCCGGCGAACTCGGTTCTCGACTGCGCCAAGATCGACGCGGCATTCGCGCCGCCGAGACGGCCCTGGCGAGAGGGGCTGGCGGAAGTTCTCGATGAACTGCTAAAACGCTCCAAAGGTGAGAGCTGAACCCTCTCTGTTGGAATAGTGGGGTAGCCTGAATTGCCGCTTCTGCGATTGCTGCTTTTCTATGTCGTTGCCGTGATCATCGTCGCGAGCGCGGCGGTATGGGCGATCTTCGAGTATGACCTATTGCCGTTCAACGAGTCGCGGGCGGTTGTATCCGAGGCGGTTGCCTCAGAACCAAGCGCGGCATCGAGAATTACCCTGCTCAACCGACGCGAGGCCGGCGTGCCGGCGATCATCGAGCATGACCTGACGGAGCGGCGATTTAAGAACTCTCCGCTGCCACTGTCGCTACCCATTGATTGTGAGCCTGGCGTCGACTGTTGGGTGTTTAACTTCGTCGATCTCGACCCGGGCAAGGGGAGGCGCGACTTCGCTTGTGGCCAGATGAGTTACGATACCCACAAGGGCACGGATTTCGCCCTGTCGCATTTTGGCCGGATCAACGACATGGTTCCGATCCGCGCCGCCGCGTCGGGCCGGGTGTTGGGCTCGCGTGACGGCATGAAGGATATCAGCGTGCGAGTCATCGGGCGGGCCGCGATCAAGGGCAAGGAGTGCGGCAACGGCGTGCGGATCGACCATGGCGGTGGCTGGCATACGCAATACTGCCATATGAAGCGTGGGAGCGTGCTGGTTAAGTCCGGCGATCTGGTTCGCGCCGGTGACCGTATCGGAGCGGTCGGGTTGTCGGGCCTCACCGAATTCCCCCATCTTCACATTACCGTTGAAAAGGACGGCAAGGTCATTGATCCGTTTGTCGGTCTGTCCGGCGGAAAGGAATGCGATGTCGGCGTAGCGCCGTTGTGGCGAGGCGAAGTGCTCGACAAACTGCGCTATCTTTCGGCGATCCCCTACAATATCGGCTTCGCGGACCACGTGCCGAAGGTGGACGAGGTTCGTGCCGGAAAACTCGACGCGACATCCTTGTCGGCTTCCTCCAAAGCCCTGGTGTTCTGGGCGGAGATAGCGGGTTTGAGGCCCAAGGACGTGGTCAAGACACGCTTTTTCGGCCCGGACGGCGCCTTGCTCGCCGAAAAGGAACAGACCATGGCCAAGCATAAGATCAGGATTTTTTCGGCCGTGGGCAAGAAGTCATCCGCGAGCTGGCCAACCGGTGTCTACCGCGGCGAGATCACGGTTCAGCGCAAAACTCCAAGCGGGCTGAAGGAATCCCGTCGCGAGGCTCGTCTCGACGTCTTTTGAATCCCGCCCGTCATCATGTCGGGTCTGGGTTCCGTCTTAGTCTTTCTGGGTGAGGATCTCGCGTTGGGTCTTGCCCTTGTATTCCGTCCGGAACAGACCTCGGCGTTGCAGTTCCGGAACCACAAGATCGACAAACTCCTCGATCGCGCCCGGTGAGTGGCTGGCCGACAACATGAAGCCGTCGCCGCCGACTTCCTCGAAATACGCCTGCATCTGATCGGCGATGGATTTCGGCGTGCCGACGAATTGCGGCAGGCTGACGCTTTGCCCGTGACGCGCCGCGACCTCGGCGACGGTCATTGGGGTGCCGTCGGGTTTACGGAACCGGGTACGCATCCGATAGAGTTCGGGTTCGTCGCGCTCAGCCATGATCGCGTCCGGCGGAAGCTTTGAGAGATCGAAGTCCAGATGCGCCGACAGGATCGCCATGCCGCCCTCGAGCGGCACCAAGGCGTTGTGCTGTTCCTGGAGTTCCTTGGCGTGCGCCTCGGACTCGCCGATGAAGGGCTGCATGCCGAAGAGGATCTTGCAGGTTTCCGGATCCCGGCCGATGTCGTCCATCTGACCCTTGATCGACTGGAAATAAGCGGCGGCGTCGACCGCCCGCGGTTGGATGGCGAATATCGCGTCGGCGTATTTCACCGCGAAGTCCTGGCCCTTGGGCGAGGTGCCGGCTTGCAGGATGGCCGGCCCGTTCTGCGGCGAGCGCGTGACGTTGAGGGGGCCGCGGGACTTGAAGAACCGGCCCTCGTGCTCAATCCGGCGTACCTTGTCGGGATCCGCGAAGATCGCGTTCTCGCGGTCCATCACCACCGCGTCCTCGTCCCAGGAATGCCAGAGCTTTTGACACACTTCCATGAATTCGTGGGCTCGGTCATAGCGGGTATCGGTCGGCTGACGTTCCTCGCCGAAATTGGCTGCTTGATTGCTGTTGATCGAGGTGACCACGTTCCATCCGGCCCGCCCGTCGGTCAGGTGGTCCAGGGTCGCCCAAAGCCGCGCGGCGTAGAACGGGTGACTGTGGCTGACCGAAAAGGTCGATGCCACGCCGATCCGCTCGGTGGCGGCCGCCATGAAGGACAGAAGCGGGATCGGATCATGCTCCGGCGCCTGGGTGGCGTTGCGCAATGCCGCTCCCATGTCGCCGCCATAAGTGTCGGCGATATAGTTCAGATCAGCGAAGAAGACGGTGTCGAACAAGCCGCGCTCGCACACTCTGGCGATATGCTGGTAGAGCTTTGGGCGGCTCCAATCATAGCCGGCGGCGGCGGTCTTGGGATGTCGCCACATGGCGAGACTGTGATAGGTCGGCCCATGCACCAGGAACTGGGCCAGATGCATCATGCGTCGGGTCGGTCTTGATTTCGTTTTGGAGGAGACCATGACTCTACTTTCGGTACGCGTGTCGAATTGTCGAGGGTTTAGAAGGACGGTTTCATCCGAAGCCATTTCATCCGATCGCCACTTTTGACGGTGATGTCGACGACATCGCCGTCCCTCAGGATCTTTAGTGGCACGTCGACACCAACCTCGCCAAGCGCCCAAATCAATTTGAAGAATCGATCCATCTCGCGGACCGGCGTTTCCGCGACACCAAGAAGCGTATCACCCTTTCGAATACCGGCGGTCTCGGCGGGACCGTCGGTGGCGACCCGATTGACCATGAGCAGGCCGTTCACTTCGACGGGATAAATGCCGACCCATGGCCGGGTCGTGCCCGTGGAATGTCCGAAGGTCAAAAGGTCGGAGAAGATTGGTTTCAATAGATCGATCGGCACGAATAGATTGCCCGGAGGTCCCCCCTCGCCATCGGTGATATCCCGGATAATCAGGGAACCGACGCCGAGAAGCTTCCCATCCTGACCAAACAGTGCCGCGCCTTGGAAGAATCGAAGTGGCGGCGTTGTATAGATCGCGCTATCGAGAAAATACTCCCAGGGACCGGCGAAGGAACGCCGGCTGACCACCAGGGCCATCGTCGCGCTGTCTTCGCCACCGCTGGCGGCCGCGACGACGTAATCGGCTTCCGCCAGATCGGCGGAGGTGCCCAGCTTGGCCGGCTCCACCCCAAGCGGGGCGGAGGCGCGTATTAGCCCGAACCCCGTGGCATGATCATAGGCCACGTGCGAGGCCGGAACCGGATTGCCGTCACTGTTCATGACCTGGATTTCGCTGGCTTCCATGATCAGGTAGCCGATGGTCAGAATGAGACCGTCATCGCCGATCAAGATACCATTGCCGGTGCGTTGCGTACCGAGAACCCGCGCGGTGCGCGCGTTGGCCGGGACGGCGCTGGTGATTGTGACCACTGATTGCAGCGGATCAGGCTGAGCCTGGGAATGGGAAGCGGGCTGGACAACTGTCAGCAACAGCGCAAATCCGATGGCGGCCAGAAGACGCGGCGCCGAGAATGCGGCCCAGGCTTGTGGTAGGATTGGACGTCTCATGATCTTCTCCCGATCGAGGCCCCCTTCACGCGAGGGTAAGCCGCGCGGGCAGGCAAGCCAAGCATCGTCGGCAAGGGTATCGTCGACAAGGTTGGCGTCGCGTTAAACGCACGATCTCGCGATTTGTGCTAATATCCGGGGATTCGGACACATTGCTCGAGGTCGTGGCCATGTCCCAGGATTATGTGAGGCTCAAGGCCCGCGAGGCGTTAAGCGCCACGGGCGGCAACCGTCGGGAGGCCGGTCAGCTGCTGAGAGTATGGTCGGAAACCGATCCGGATCTGAAGAAAGCGCTGGTGGCGCCTTTTCTCGGTAACCTCTGCGCGTTGGCGGTTCAGCGCGCGGCCTCTACCGGCGCGCCGCGACAGCCACGGGCGGCGGCCCAGGAAGATTCGAAGGCGCTGCTTTCGAATATCGGATCGAACCTGGCGCAGACCATGTCGACAACCCGACAAAACCAGGCGCCACCTCCGCGTAGCAGCGCCCGGCACCGCCAAGCGGTCGCCACCTTGGCGGCGGCTTTCAAGAAAAAAGACTAGCTTACGGAACGCCCTTACGCGGACCCTACTGGGGAACGGCGGCGACCATGTTCTCGTATAGTTTAGCCAGATACGCGGGATCGGCGCCAGTGTCCTGGCTGGTTGTGGTACGGATTTCAGCGGTCTCCGCCACGCCCGCCGCAACCATCTCGCCGGTCGGCTCGTCTGGCGCGATGACACAACCATTCTTCTGCAGGCTCGCCAGCATGTCCTGTGAGTGTTTGCGGAACCGTTGGAATGACGAATCATACATGGACGAGTCCCGTCGCGCCTTCGGATTGGAGGCACGCGCCAAGGCCATCGAGATAATGTCGAGGATCAGATTGGGATTATGGCTTTCCACCCACTCGTTCAGCATCACGCCGAAAACCTGGGTAATGTAGTTGGCCGCGCCGCGCTGGCCCATGAGACCGGAACCCAGCGAGCTGTCGGCGGCGTTGACCATCTTGTCGGTCGGGGTTTTCGGGACAATCTTGAAACCCGCGAGCTCCAGCGACTGAATGACATCCTTGCCGTCGGCAATATAACGTTCCCATTCGTTTTCAATCAGGAATGACCCGAGAATGTCGACTTGATCGTTCTGGACACGGTTCAAGAACCGCGCGAATTCCTTGGCGAGATGCTCGACGACCGAGAATTCCTGCTGCTGGGGCTGCCGACTTCGCATTCGGCGAATCCTTTCATTTGCGAGTTGAAATCAGTTCGGGCGACCGTCTCTTCGAACCGGGCCCCGAGGCCAACTCGCTCACGTTGTTTTTATCGCGTCATTCTGTACGCGGGATCTGGGTTCGCGGATCAATCGCTATTTTGCCCGACCATCGCTTAACTAAACATGATCAACAGTTCGGAACAAGCATTCATCTCGTCCGCTAAGGCCTGAATCTATTACAATTATCGTCGAATTGAGCGGATCGCCGGGGCCGTGCCGGATCTTGGATCAACCGTCTCGGTTCAGCAGGAACCTGGGCGGTGGCGAAAGGCGGGTCCCGGATGGAGGCCGGCTTCGCGTCGACGGCTCCAAATCGCGCCAATCGCGTCCGGTTGATCCGAGCCGTAGACGGACGACGTCGTGAGCACGGTCATTGGCGGCGAAGCCGATCATGTTGCGTTGCCAACCCGGCAGGTCGTTGAACACCGAACCGGCGCGATCAAGATCGATGGTCTTGCCGGAAGTATACGCCCGGCGGACCTCGCGCGAGACGACATCCGACGGTCCGAGCTGTTCGTTCACGGTATCCGACAGGATCCCCAGGGCCCTGCGATCGGTGGGGTCAATTTCCGCCATTGTCTGTCCTACCTGTCCTCCGGCGCGAAGAACGTCATCTTAGCCTGTCCGTCTCGGCCTGTCATCGGGCGGGCCGTGGAAAATGGAGCGGTGCTAACGATATTTCCGGACGGCAACCGAAAGAGACTCGACGACCTGCTGTTCGAGAGTCGCTCCGTCGTCGGTTATCCTCTGCGCCAGCACCACGAATATAGCGTCCACGGCGAGCCGGAAGACTTGCATCTGAACCGCCGATAGCGCGGTTTTCTCCCGTAGGAAAACCTCCATCAGATGGCCGATCTCGCTAATGAGTTGATAGCCGATGGTACCGCCCGCGCCCTTGATCTCAAGGCTTTCGGCCCTGGCTTCCCGGGTGAACTCCGCCATTGTCATGCCGTTTTGCTCCACGGAGTCGCAGGCTTGGCGGATTGTTGTCAGGCGCTTGGTGATATCAACGACGAACTTGTCACGTGAACGATGGACGACAGCTTCGAGCTTGGCGACGAGTTGCGGCGGCAAGGTGAGGTCGACACCCTTGGTTTGATTGACCGCCTTGCGCTTGAGATCGCTTCGCGGAGGTATTATCTGCGCTTTTCGAGCCACCGGGACCTACGCGCCTAGGAACCGGAACGACGGTCCGGACCATCATAGGGTGCCTGACGGCGTCGCCGGTCCGGGCCGAAATAGTCTTCGGCGTTCACATAGGATCGTGGTCGGGCGATCACCGAGACCAGACCGCGGTAGAGGCCCTCGACATTGAAGGGCTTGGTCAGAAACTCGGACACACCCGCGTCCCGCACGGCGGCGACGATCGCCGGTTCGGAATTCGCCGTCAGCATGATGATCGGAATCTGGCGATCCGGCGAATCAATGCCGTTCCGCAACCGGTCGACGAATTCGATGCCGTTTTCGGGCTCGGTCAGATATTCGGTGATGATCACGTCAATATCCTCCGAGCGCAGAAATTGCAGGGCACGGTCGGTGGTTCGGGCGATTCGAATGATCTGCGTGCCGAGCATGACCAGAATATCCCACACCAGTTCGGCGGAAAGCGGGTTCTTGTCGACAACGAGAAAGTTCACCGTGCTGAAATCGATTTTCTCCGCCATGAACCGCTCCATCAAACATCCCGGCCACGCGAATTTTTTTCGTCGCGTCGGGATAAAGCCCGCGTCTCAAGGATAGATTGCTGAAAAATGGTTGTAAATTGTACAGGACCTCACGGCGTTGACGTTGCAAGCTCTCGCGGATTTGGCGCGTTGTTGTTCGCGTCGCGACCTTGCTCGATCCGGGAGAAAGATCATGTCGGTCGACAAACCAAGACTGCACATTAAGAACAATCGCGCCGGCGAGGAGGTGTTTCGGATCACGCCCGAACGTTTGGAAGAGGCGCGCCGACGGCATCCCGGGATCGCTCCTCATGTCGAGAGTTTCATCGACTGGGGCCTGGACAACTTCGAGGCCTCGATCGCGACGGCGCAAGCGCTCGTAACCTGGGAGTTGCCGACCGAGGACTTGGCTCGCCGGGCGCCCGATCTGCGCTGGATTCATATTATCGGCGCCGGCGTCGAGCATCTGAGACCGCTGGACTGGCTGCCGCGCGGCGTGACCCTGACCAACAATCGCGGTGTTCACGCGGCCAAGACGGCGGAATCCGCGGCGATGGCGGTTCTCATGCTACACAATAACCTGCCGAAATACGTGACCGACCAGAGGTCGCGGCGCTGGGAGCCGGTGTTCGCAACGCCGATCGCCGGCAAGATGGTGGCGATCATCGGTGTCGGAGAGATGGGCGCCGCCGCCGCGCGCCGGTTCAAGGATCTCGGCTTGCGGGTTCTCGGTGTCAGGCGAGGTGGGCGAGGGCGACGATGGGTCGACCGAATGGCTGGGCCGGACCAGCTTCACGCGGTGCTCGCCGAGGCGGACTTCGTTCACGTTACCCTGCCGCTTACCGATGAAACCGAGGGGATGATCGATGGCGCCGCGCTTGACGCCATGAAGCGGGGCGCGGGTTTGGTCAATTTCGGCCGGGGCCCCGTGATCGACCACGCGGCGTTGGCCGAGCGTCTGACCGGCGGACAACTATCGGGCGCGATCCTCGATGTGCATGACCCCGAGCCCCTGCCGCCGGAATCACCGCTTTGGGAGGTCCCGAACCTGATCCTTACCCCGCATGTGTCGTCGGACGACGACCAGTCCTATATTCCACTGACCTTGGATCTGGTGTTCGACAATCTCGCCAGGCTGCGGGACGGCAGGCCGCTCAGGAATAGGGTGCGACCGAAACTGGGATACTAATCGTCCATTAAAGATAAGTGCCGGCAAGCGTGTAGAGCGCGCCGCCCATTCCGAGTTTGAAACGGGATACGCCGGGCATCGACAGGCCGTCGACACCGCCTAAGTCGAACCACCGCACGCCTCGGCTCTTCAACTCCTTGACCGCGTGCCAAAGCAACAGATTGTTGGCGTGCCGCCTTCGGCCCTCGGGGCCGGTCCAGGCGATATAGTAGGTCGCGCTCTGGCCATGCCTGAACACCAGGATAGCCGCGATCGGCTCGCTGCCCGAGAAGGCCGTGAAGGCCAGGGTCGCCTGTTTGTTCCGTTGGGCGAGCGAGATCGCCAGCACGAAGGGCGAGGCCGGCGCGCGCAGGCGCTTGCGGCGGCGATGACCCTCGTGCCGGGTCAAAAGCCATTCCAGCGACGCGCCGCCATGGCCCATCCGCACCCGCAGATTGGCGGTCTCGGAGCGGACGAGCTGATTTCGCCAGTTCTGTTTCAGTCCGGCGCGTAGAGCGGCCTCGTCCTGGGAAAGGTCAAGCCAGATGGAGCTGTAGCCGGTAATCAGACGACGTAGCCCCATGCTCCGAAGCAATTGGTGGGCCTCGTCGGTTTCCTCCAGTTCCGGGGTCCAGAGCAGCAGGTCCAGTCGAGAGAGGGAATAGCGCGACCGGATCAACCATAGCGCCGTAACCCGTTCACTCTCGCTCGCGCCTTCCAGGAAAAGCGGGCCTCTGACAATCTTCACCACTCGGACCACGCCGCCGACCCGCCATTCCAGGATCTGCGCAATCGCGACCGGATTGGTGCCCCGATACACCACCGCGTGGACGGGAAGATAAGGCGTCACGCCGACAAAGGCCTCGCCATAGGCCCAGCTCTGCTCGATCACCGAACGCGGCATCGATTCAATCCAGGCATCCCATTGCCGGGCCGTGGCGCCGTTCCAATAGATCCGCAAACCGTCACGCTCGCCGCCGAACTCGCCGGGCCGATCTCTTGAGGATGTGGAGGTTTTCGCGTCGCGAGCCATGTGTTTGTCCCGGGGCAAGCCTTGGCTTGATGATTGGCTTGATTCCGTCTCTAATTCAAATCTTTAACGCCTGCGGGGCGGATTGACCGCCGGGATCGGGTATCTGGACGAGAGATCGAGCACGAACCATGCTGCGACAGTTTCGCAAGTTTCCCCGCATTCACGGGATTGTTGTGCCGGGACGGCGCTTCACCGCCAGCGCGGCCTATTACTTTGCGCTTTTCATCGCCGCGCCGCTCCTGGGGGTCGCGGTTTTGCTGGATTTCATCGGCTGGCTGATCACGGTCAAACTGTTCGGCGCGTCGTGCTATGGCGTGATGTGTTTGTTTAGCTAGGGCCGACGAGGTAACCGCGCGACCGCTCACTGCTCCACCGACGCCCTGGCGAAAGGCCGGTCTCACCCCCGGTCGTCGCGCTGGCGAAAGGCAGGGCCTGACAAGAGCCTAGTCCCCTGCCACTGGTTCATGCGGTGGCGAGGCCCTGCCGTGCGCCAGGGCGACGAGGCGGGCGAGACCGGTCGTCAGGCCGCCGAACGGCTCGCCGCGTTGTCCTCCAGGATCATGTCGGAGGCTTTCTCGCCAATCATGATGCAGGTGGCGTTGGTATTGCCGGAGACGACAGTCGGCATGATCGAGGCATCAGCGACCCGCAGCCCCTCGATACCATGCACTTTCAGGCGGCTATCGACGACCGTCAGCGGATCGCTTCCCATCCGGCAAGTGCTGGTCGGATGCCAGTTCGACTGGGTAAGGTCTCGCGCCGCTTCCAGCAATTCCTCGTCGGTTTGAACGTCCTTGCCCGGCGTGAGTTCGAGGCCGCGCAAGGCCTCCATCGCCGGCGCCTCGACCAGGCGGCGGGTGATTTTCATGCCTTCGATCAGGGCCCGGCGATCCGTCTCCGTCTCCAGAAGATTATGGAAGATACCCGGCGCTTGGCGTGGATCGCTTGACTTGGCATGCACCCAACCCCGGCTCTCGGGGCGCAGCAGGACGACGCCGATGGTCACGCCGGGCTCCTTCATCAACTGGCGCGCCTCCACGTTCTCGTAGGTTCCGGGAAATACCTGCAGTTGGATGTCCGGGGTCTCCAGCTCGTCTCGGGTACGCACGAACGCACCGATCGGGAGGGTGGGCATGCTGAGCACTCCGTTGCGTTGCAACGCGTATTTCAGGGCGGAGCGGACCGCGCGCCAGCCATGGACCTGATCGTTGAAGGTGATCTTGTCGTTGATCCGCCAACGCATCCGCACGACCTGATGGTCCTGCAGGTCATGGCCGACACCATTCAACGCGTGATTGACTGTGATTCCAAGATCGCGCAGCCGGTCCGGCTGTCCAATCCCAGACAGTTCGAGCACCTGCGGTGAGTTGAAGGCGCCGCCGCACAAGATGACTTCTCGACCCGCGATGGCCTTGTGCTCGGTTCCGCCGATATCATAGGCCACCCCGGTCGCGCGGCCGCCCTCGAGCAACACTCGCTTGACCAGCGCGTCCGTCACGATGTGGAGGTTCGAGCGATCGCGCGCCGGATCGAGAAAGGCGACGGCGGTGCTGCATCGCCGACCACCTCGGATCGTCGCTTGGTGATAACCGATGCCCTCTTGCACCAGGCCGTTGATATCGTCGTTCCGGGGAATGCCGATCTGTTCGCCGGCCTTAATCAACGTGTCGCTCAGTTGGTTGGTTTCGGTCAGGTCCGAAACCGAGAGTGGGCCGCCGGCGCCGTGCACGTCGCTTTCGCCGCGCGAATTGTCCTCCGAACGCTTGAAGTAGGGCAGCACGTCATCGTAGGACCAGCCGCGATTGCCGAGTTGCGCCCAGTGGTCGAAATCCTGGACCTGCCCCCGGACATAAACCATGCCGTTGATCGAACTGGACCCGCCCAGCACCCGGCCCCGGGGCAGGAAATAGGATTGGTTGCGGCAGTTGGGTTCCGGCTCCGCCTGATAGCACCAATTGACGCCCGGGTTGTTGACGTTCTTGCCGAAACCGAGGGGGATGTGAATCCAGAAGTTGCGGTCCTTGGGTCCTGCTTCGAGCAACAGCACCTTGTTGGCCGGATTGGTCGATAGGCGGTTGGCCAAAACACAACCCGCCGAACCGGCGCCGACAATGATGTAATCGTATTCCATGATCCCCCCGCGCGAACCGATATCGGCCATGTGCGACCGATGTCACCTTAATGGTGATGGATGACGCGCCCATGCGCGATCACGGGGATGATACTGAATGAACGGATTTGAATCGACGGGCTGCGTTGCGTCCGCTTGGCCAGGGTTAGCCGTGATGTTACACCGGCGTGTCGTACCGAAGCCGGAGATACCCCATGACCGCCGATGCAAGCCTGACTAAGAAGACCGCCACCGAGATTCACGGCCTCCTCCAGAGCGAGGAAGTTAGTCCGCTGGATCTCCTCGACAGCCTGGAGGCACGCATCGCGGAGGTCGACGGCGCGGTCAACGCCCTGCCTACCTTGTGTTTCGACCGGGCGCGGGACCACGCCAGGGCGATCATGGAAAAGCCCATGGCCGAACGCGGCGCGCTGGCTGGGATGCCGGTGGCGATCAAGGATCTGTCCCCGGTCGCCGGGGTGCGCAGCACTTGGGGCTCACCGATCTACTCGGATTTCATCCCCGAACGCTCGGATTGCATGGTCGAAATTCTCGAGGACAACGACGCCGTGGTCTACGCCAAGGCCAATACCCCGGAATTCGGCGCTGGCGCCAATACCTTCAACGAGGTGTTCGGCGCAACGGTGAATCCCTGGGATACCTCGAAAAGCTGCGCGGGGTCGTCGGGCGGCTCGGCGGTGGCGCTGGCGACCGGACAGGCCTGGCTAGCGACGGGCTCGGATCTCGGCGGCTCGCTACGCAATCCCGCGAGCTTTTGTTCCATCGTCGGTTTCAGGCCGAGCCCGGGCCGGGTCGCGGCGGGGCCGAGCGGGCCCGGCTGTTTCCCACCCGACCTGCTCAGCATCCCGGGTCAACCCTTCGGCGTCTCCGGGCCGATGGCGCGCAACGTGCCGGATGTGGCGCTGTTGCTGGATTCCATGGTCGGCCATCACCGCGCCGACTCGATCTCGTCGCCGCGGGCGCGCGAGAGCTATGTCGAAGCGGTTGCGGCTCGTAAACTCCCGCGCAAGGTGGCGTTCTCTCGCGATCTCGGGGTGACACCGGTGCATCCGGAAGTCGCCGAGATTTGCGAGGCGGCGGCGAAACGCTTCGAGGAGTTGGGCTGCATCGTCGAGGAAGCGCATCCGGATTTCACCGATATCCAGGACATTTTTCAGACCTGGCGCGCCATGTCCTTTTATGTCAGCAAGAAGACATTGCTGGACAACCACCGCGACAAGCTCAAGCCCGAGGTAATCTGGAACATTGAACGCGCGGCGGAACTGACCGTGGACGACTTCGCGCGGGTGGAATTGGCGCGAGGCCGCTATCTCGCCCGCGCCGCCGCGTTCTTTGATGAATATGACCTGCTGTTGAGCCCGGCAACCATCGTGCCGCCCTATCCGGTCGAGCAACGCTTCGTCGCCGAGCTAGGCGATCACAAATTCGACAATTATGTGGAGTGGCTCAGCATCGCCTATGCCATTACCTTGACCGGATACCCGGCGGTCAGCGTGCCGGCGGGCTTCACCCAAGAGGCGCTCCCGGTCGGCTTGCAATTGGTGGGTGGGCCGCGTGGCGAGGCGGATCTGCTGTCGGCGGCTAATCTTTACGAGGAACTGACCGGCTTCGCGGATCTGGTGCCGATGGACCCGCGCGCGCCGAGAGCCTGAGGCGCGGCCGGTACCGGCGTCACGAGTTTCAGCAAGGAGAGCGTGATGGCAAGCAAACTGGACCCGGCGACGCGGCGCGACGCGCTTGCCACCCTCGACGGCTGGAATGATGTCGAAGGTCGCGACGCGATTTGTCGGAGCTTCGAGTTCAAGGACTTCAATGCGGCTTTCGGTTTCATGGCCCGATGCGCGATGATGGCCGAGAAGATGGATCACCACCCCGAATGGTTCAATGTCTACAACAAGGTCGAGGTGACCTTGGCGACCCACGACGCGGGCGGGGTTACGGAGTTGGATATCCGTCTCGCGACCTTCATGAACGAGATCGCCGACGCCTGAGCGAGCCGTCTATTTGAGCTCGCTCAACTGGATGCGCAGCGCCATGCGGCCCTTGAAGACCTCAAGCGCCTTTTCGTGCTCGCGCGGCAGGGGAATCTTGCGATCCAGGCACAACCCGACCAGAGAGCCGACGACTTCTTCCGTGGTGTAGGGAACCTCCACCGAATCGCCGGAATCCGGCTCGACGGTAAGCACCGCGCTTGGCCTGTCGCCCTCAATCACTTCGGCGCCCTTGACCGAGCCCATGGGGATTTTCTTCTGCGCCCGCATCGCGAAGGCGACCAAGGCCTTCTCTAGTTCTCGCGGCGTGAATACAAGAAACCGAAACTCAGAGGGCATAACCTCTCCAAGGTCACCAGTCAAACGGCGGCTGGCCGGGCGGTGACGTTTATTCGGTGATGCCATTCACTCGGGGCCGGGTCAACATAAACCGCGTGAAAGCTCATTCACTCCCCCGCCGGCTCCGCGAAGGCGGGGACCCAAAACCATGAAGGCTCAACCCAGCAGCCTTTTCAATCCCTCGACATACTTGGTGTCCAGGCCATGTTCCACCGCCCCCTCGATCATCCAACCGACGTAGCGTGGCGATGGGGCGAAAGGGCCGCGCGGCCGCGCCACCCGATACAGCTCGGCCCGATGCCAGGCCCCGTCGGCTCCCAGAACCAGATGACTTTCGCGGCGATACAAACCCTTGTCGACATCCTCGAGCAGATCCAAAGCCTCGATCTCGGCGCGGGGGACGCGGAATAGAACGCCCGGCACCATCTCGCCCGGCGCCGGCATGATGGTACTAAGACCACCGCGCAGATCATTGGAGTAGCGTCGGAACTCGATCCGGTGGTTGGCGAGTTCCGCCCGCATGACCGGCTCGGCGCCGGGACAGGTCTCGCTCATTTAAGGCGTCGACATGTTCGAGCCATAGGAGAAGCAAAGCAGGGTGGCGGTCATCGCGTCGCGTCCCTTTCCATGGATTGTCGCAGGATCAAGAGCATGCCGAGAAGCGCGGCGCAGATCACGCTCAACATGATCAATGCCGCGGTAAACCCGCCGGTCGCGTCGTGCAACAGGCCGATAACCAGGGGCCCCGAGACCCCGCCGATCTCGGCCGCGGTGAAGAACAGCCCGCCGGCGGTTCCGGCCCGCTTGGCGCCGACGCCGGGAACCTCGACAAGCATCAGCAGCGCCACCGTCATCATCGCGCCTCGGGCCAGACCCTGGAGGATCAGACCGATGCCCAGCGCCGGCCCAGGCTGAAGATGCAACAACGCCGTGGTTACCGCCGCGCCGAGAATCAGCAGCGCGAAGACCTTCAACCTCCGCTCCGGTGTCGCGAGACGCGGAATGGTCAGGGCCGCCAGCACGCTGACGCCGGTCGGGATCGCCGCCCAGAACCCGGCGGTGGCGATGTCCAGATCCTTGGAGCGCAACAGCTCCGGTAGCCAGTTGTTAAGACCGTGATTGAAGAAGAAAATCCCGATGCTCATGATCAGCACGATGCGAACCGTCGGGATCGCCGCCAGACGCCGGAAGGTATCGAGGATCGCGCCCCGAGGCTCCGCCGCCAGTCGGGCTTCCAGTGCCCGCGCCGACGGGTGCAGCGAAATCAGTAGCCAGATCAGCCCCGAAAGGATCGTGAAGCCGGCATAGGCGGTCACCACCAGCCGCCAGTCATGGCCAAGCGCAGGCATCATCACGCTATTGGTCAGGGCCATCGACGCCACGCCGCCCATGCCCGGCCCGGTAATGTAGATCCCCATGGCCAGGCCGCGGTCCCGCCCCTCGAAGAGCAGGGCAATGAGCTTGGGCGCGCCGATCGAGATCATCGGACCACCGAGCCCGAATACCGCGACCGCCAGGATCAGGGTGATGTCTCCCTGGGCGAAACCGCGCAAGCCGCCGGAAAGCGCCATGATCAGCGCCGCCAGGAACAGACCCTTGGCCGGCCCGATACGGTCCAGCAGCATGCCGCAGGGCAGCGACGCGCCGATATAGACGAAGGGCCAGGCGCCCAGCACGATGCCCATGGCGCCGTAGCTCATGTCGAGGTCGCGGCTGATCTCGGGGACCAGCGGCGCGATCGAGGCGACGGTCACGCCGAAACTGCAATAGATCAGCCACACCCCGGCCAGCATCACCCAGCGATAGGCGTTGCGGGAGGCATCGACGGGCTTCTCTGTTTCGAGCTTGGGTTCGCTTTGGGACAAGGCGGGTGCTTCTTGGATCGGGATCGATGGAGTGATGCACGGGTTTGACCCGTCGGGCAAGAGTGTCCTTTGTCGCCGGTCCCTGGCCTTCGTCAGGGCGGTCGTAAGAGGGCGGTTGGCGACGGGAACGGGGGCGGAAATCGGCTCCGGGTGCTTTACACTTTGCATTCCCCGTTGGATCGCTAGACTGCGGCCCAGATACAATTCAGGCCGGGGCCGTGCCCGGTCCCGCGAAGGAGAAACAGATGCAATACCTGCACACGATGGTTCGAATCAGCAATGTCGATGACTCGCTGAAATTTTATTGCGATCTGCTCGGCATGGTCGAGGTGCGGCGCACCGAGAGCGAAGCGGGTCGTTACACCAATATCTTTCTCGCCGCCGGCGACGATGCCGGCGATGCCGAGTCCAAGAGTTGGTCGCCGACCCTGGAGCTCACCTATAACTGGGATCCCGAGGAATATACCGGCGGTCGCAACTTCGGCCATCTGGCCTATCAGGTCGATAACATCTACGAGCTTTGCCAGAAGCTGATGGACGCCGGCGTGACCATCAACCGTCCGCCCAAGGAAGGCCGCATGGCTTTCATCCGCTCTCCCGACGGTGTGTCGATCGAGCTGCTCCAGAAGGGCGGCGCGCTCGAGGTCGCCGAGCCTTGGGCCAGCATGGGCAATACCGGCGTCTGGTAGGCCCGCTAGTCGTCATCCATGCCCAAACATGGTTGGTGTGAGGGTTTCCACAATCGTGCGTGTCGTCCTGGCGCAAGGCAGGACTTAGCGGTGGTTGCCATGATCGACCAAGCATTGATCCCGTGGATGAGAGTTAGCCGGGGTCCTGCCTTGTGCCAGGACGACGGTCGACAATAACCACAACAATGGGCCTTCGCCGGAATGGCGACTGTTTGTTGTTTCCACCACCGAAAGAGACCTCCGATGACCGATGCGAAGATCTATCCGGAAATCGCCGCCGCGCATGACTCCCTGACCGCGATCCGCCGGGACATTCACGCGCACCCCGAGCTCGGATTCGAGGAACAGCGGACCTCGGCGATTGTCGCCGAGAAGCTCAGGGAATGGGGGCTTGAGGTGACCACCGGCATCGGCAAGACCGGGGTGGTGGGTACGCTTCGGGTCGGTAACGATACCAGAAGCATCGGGTTGCGCGCCGATATGGACGCGTTGCCGATCCCCGAGGCCAATACCTTCGTGCACGCCTCGAACAACCCGGGTGTCATGCATGCTTGCGGCCATGACGGGCACACGACCATGTTGCTCGGCGCGGCCCAGTATCTGTCCCAGACCCGTAACTTCGAGGGCTGTGTGCACTTCATCTTCCAGCCCGCCGAGGAAGGCATCGGCGGGGCGAAGGCGATGGTCGAGGATGGTTTGTTCGATCAGTTCCCATGCGACGCGGTCTACGGCATGCATAACCGACCGGGCGCGCCGAAAGGCCTGATTGGCATGCGTCCCGGTGCCGCCATGGCCGGCGGGGCGCTGTTCGATATCACCGTGCATGGCAAGGGCGCCCATGGCGCGCGGCCGGAGAGCGGGATCGATCCGACGATAATCGCCGCCCATATCGCCACCGCGTCCCAGACCATTGTCTCCCGCAATGTCGACCCCCAACAGATGGCGGTGCTTTCGATCACCCAGATCAATTCCGGTGACGCCTATAACGTGATCCCGCACACCGCCTATATGAAGGGGACGGCGCGGACCTTCTCCAACGAGGTAATGGCCCAGCTCGAAGAGGGTTTGACAAGCATCGCCAAGGGCGTCGCCCAGGGCATGGGGGCCGAGGCCGAGGTCGATTTCCGGGTCGTCTTCCCGCCGCTGATCAACAATGACGACGAGATCAAGTTCGCCGGCGACGTGGCCGCCGATCTGGTCGGCGAGGAGAATGTCAACCGGATGAACAACCGGATCAACGCGTCGGAGGATTTCTCGTACATGTCGAACGTGGTGCCCGGCGCCTATGTCACGATCGGCCAGGGCACCGGCGAGGACGGCTGGGCCTGTGAGGTTCACAACCCGCATTATGACTTCAACGACGAGATTATCCCGATCGGCTCGAGTTACTTCGCCAAGCTGGTGGAAACCCGGCTGGCCAAGCAGGGCTAGAGGGACGGTTGATCGCGGGATCCGCAACGAGGATACGGGAATGGAACTAGCCGATACGCAGGCGCGCGCGGCATGGCGGGTCGAGGATCTCGAACGTGACCCGAGTTGGGTGTTCAGCATCGACGATGCCGCAGGCGCGCAACTGGCGCGAACGGTCAAGGCGGCCTTTGATCCCGACCGCCCGCTTTTTGACTACACCCGCGGCGATTTTGATCTCGGCCCCGCCGGCAAGATTATCGTCGCGGCCCTCGCCGAGGCACATTATGGGCGCGGGTTGGCTTTGGTGCATGGGTTGCCTCGAGCGGAACTGACCGAGGAAGAGTTCAAGCTTCTGAATTGGGCGATCGGGCTCCATGCCGGCGTGGCGCGGCCCCAGGGCAAGGCCAGTCAATATATCGCGGCGGTGCGGGATGTCGGCGTCGACTATCGCGCCGCCAGCGGACGTGGCTATTCCTCGAACGCCAAGCTTGATTTCCATGTCGACGGCGCGGATCTGACCACGCTCGGCTGTTTCAACACCGCCAAGGCCGGCGGCCAGAGTATGATCTCCAGCAGTCTGACGGCCCGCGAGGTGTTGCGCGTCGAGCGGTCGGATCTGGCGGAAATCGCGGAGGAAGATTTCAGCTTCAGCCGCCAGCAAGAGGAAACCGAGGACGAAGGACCGTTCTATACCCAGCCGCTGTTCGACTACGCCGACGGCCTGATCTTCGGCAAATGGAACCGCAACCGCGTGCAAAGCGCCCAGCGAATCGAGACCGCGCCGCGGCTGACCGATGGGCAACGCGAAACCATGGCGGCCCTGGACGAAATCCTGCAACGGCCCGAGAACATGTTCACCATGTATCTGGCGCCCGGCGATCTGCAGATCATGAACAACTACACGATGCTGCATTCCCGCACCGAGTACGAGGATTTCGACGAGCCCGAGAAAAAGCGCCTGTTGTATAGGCTCTGGCTGGCGCCGCCGGGCTCGGCGCGGATGCCCGAGAGCTGGTGGGATTTCTATCGCGGGATCGAACCCGGGGACGTGCGTGGCGGCATTCGCGGCCATTGCCACGATGATGCCTGCAAGGCGTTCGATGCCCGACAGGCGGCGGAACTCGGGATGACGGTTCCCGATCCCACGACCCCTCCGGCTTCGCAAGTCGGCTAGTAACGGGGGGCAAGTTCACTCGGGGCACGGGACATCGGTCGGGAAACTGGCCCGGACACTGCATGAATTGGAGAGGCCATGCATCTGTTTCAGGAAAACGCCCCAAGCGATCATGACGCCGCGCTGGCCCAACTCGCGATCATTGATCTCGGCCCGTATCTGAAGGGCGAGCCGGGCGCGTTGGAAGCCACGGCGGCGGAGATCTGCCGGGCCTGCGAGACCATCGGTTTCTTCTACATTTCGAACCACGGGGTCGACGAAGCGCTGATCGAGGCGACCTTCGAGCAGTCCAGGCGCTTCCATGCCCTGCCGTTGGGGTCCAAGCAGGCGCTGGCGCTTGACTCCGACAATCTCGGCTACATGGCGATGAATACCAGCATGCAGCGCCATTCCACGGTCCACAAGGCGACCAAGCCGAACCAGAACGAGTCCTTCTTCATCACCCACCCGCGTGGCCCGGACCACCCGGACGCCTTGTCGCCCCGGCCGTTTCGCGGCGTCAATCGCTGGCCCGACGGACTGCCCGGTTTTCGTGAGGGGGTGCTGGACTATTTCGGCGCGCTGAACGCCCTCGGCCAAGGCCTCCTGCCGGCTTTTTCGGTGGCGCTCGGGATGGAGGCGGATTTCCTGGCCCCGTCCTTCGCCAACGAGAACAACGCCACCTTGAGGATGCTGCACTATCCGCCGACGGTGATCGAGGACAACGATTTCGGCACCGCGCCGCATACCGACAATTCCTTCATGACCATCCTCGCCCGCATGGACGTTCCCGGCCTGGCGATCCGTCTGCCGTCGGGAGAGTGGTTATCGCCGCCGCTTGTTCCCGGCACCTTTCTGGTCAATATCGGCAATATCCTGCGCCGGATGTCCAATGACCGCTTCATGTCGACGCCGCACGGCGTGATCGTCGACGGCGAGACCGACCGCTACTCACTGGCCTATTTCCACAGCCCCAATCCCTACGAGACCATCAAGGTCGCTCCGTCATGCATCACCCCGGACGAGCCGGCCGCGTATGAGCCCAGGCTATACGCCGAGTTGATCCACGAGTTCTTCAGCGCCAACTATTTTCACCAGAAGGACCACGGCTCCATCAAGATGGAGAACCGGTACACGTAGAGCGCTCAGTCTTGTTTTCGCGCTGACAAACGCCGCGAAAGAAACAAACCTTAGGCAATGAATCCGCTGATCTGATCAATCACCTCTCGAACCTCGGCCTCGGAGTTATAGTAGTGCGGCGAGATCCGGATGTTGCCGTGTCGGGCGCTGGTGAAAATTCCGCGTTCCTTCAATGTCTGGACCGTGGAAGCGGGATCGACCTTGGGGTGATGGAATGTCAGGATTCCAGATCTTCGGCCCTCTTCCCAAGGGCTGGTCACCGTGCATCCCAGCCCTTTCAAACCGTCGGCGAACAGATCATTTAGTTTCAGGATGCGGTTCGAGATCAAGGGCAACTCGAATGCCTCGATTTCCCTAAAGCGCTCCATCAACCCGAATAGTCCCGCCGAATTCTCAGTTCCCGGTTCGAACTTCTGGGCCGATGGCAACCAATCCAACTCCCGGCGGAACGCGAACGGGTCATTGACGCTCAACCAGCCGACCTCGGTCGGTTCCGTCCGCTCCAGCAGGGCGTCGGAAAGCGCCATGAAACCGATGCCGAGTGGCCCCAACATCCATTTATGGGCGCTGACCACGAGTGCGTCGATGCCGAGGGTGGAGAGATTGAAATCAAACGCTCCGGCGCCCTGGGTGCCGTCCACCACCAGAAAGGCGCCATTGTCGTGAGCCAATTCGGCGATCGCCGCGAGATCCGGGCGATAGCCGTTGAAATACTGGACCCCGCTCATCGCGACGATCCGTGTCCGGCCGTCCAGAACGGGCGAGACGGCATCCGCCGTAACCCGGCCATCGACGGCTTCGACAACACGGCATTCGACCCCCAGGCTCTCCAGCCGTTTCCACGGCAGAAAATTCGACGGAAAATCCAGCGCTGGAACCACTACGTTGTCGCCGTGTTTCCACTGTTGGCCATTCGCGATGAGTGACAAGCCGTGCGAGGTGTTCTGGATAAAGGCGACAGTCGTCGGCTTCGCCCCGGTCATCCTAGAGATCGCCTCTCGCAGATCCGAATACTCCTGGGCAAACAACCTGCCCGAGGTGGTCATGTTGTGAACCTGGATGGAAGTTTGCCGCGACATGGCGGCCTGCACGCCCATCGAGATCGGCGATACCGCCGCGTGATCCATGTAAATGGCGTGCTCGGTAATCGGAAAATTGGCCCGCAATGTGTCGGGATTCATGATATCGCCAGTCTGGGCATCGGCTCTCACGTCCCCGCCCCGTACTCCCCCAGCGGCTCCAGCCCCAGCGCCGCGCGGTAGCTGTCGTGGTAGTGGTGCAGGGCCGGTTCGTTGCGGCCGAAGACCACGGTGTCGAGCTCTCCGCTTTCCGCCGCCAACTGGATGCGCTCGCCCATGGCGTAGTCTTCCTGCTCGATGGTGCTGTCGAAGACCTCGTTGATCACCGCGTAGGTCAGGGTCTTTTTCTTGCGGGCCTCGAAGTCATAGACCTCGTCCAGGGTCAGCGCGTTGCCCAAGGCCAGCGCCTCGGCCTCGGCGGCGACGGCGTTCTCGGTGAAATAGTGACAGATCCGGCTGGTGGAACGCGCGGGGTCGTCCCCGTGGGGATAGATCTTCACCAGATTGGTGGTGCCGCGGCCGACGATGATCTGGATGTTCGGGAAGATGAAATACAACAGGGTCGCGCCCATCGGTAGCGACCATTCCTCCTCCGGCGCCTCGCGCAGCATGTCGATGAAGCGGCTGGCGAAGACAAAGCGATGGTTCCGCCCGAAGGTTTCATAGGCCAGATTGTCGCCGTGGAAGAGCTGTCCCAACGTGTTCTTGTGCAGCTTCTGGAAGTGGTAGGTCTCACCGAACGTGTCGTTCGCAAGCTTCCAGTTGAGTCGCTTGGTGATTGCGGTCTCGCCGGTGCGTTGCAGGCGCTCGAACTTCCAATTGGCGATCTCCAGGCCCAGCCCGCCCAGCAGTGCGTCGACATCAATCGTCCCGTCCCGCTTGGGATGCACGAAAAGCAAGCCGTGGCTCTCCACCGCCGGAAGTTCGATCAGGCCGAGCGAGGGTTTGTCGACCGCGCCGAAATGGCCGGGCTGGGGGATCGCCAAAAGCGCGCCGGAATTGTCGTACGTCCAGGCGTGGAAGGGACAGGAGAAGCGGGTCTTCTCGCCGCGCTCCTCGGTTACCAGTTTGACGCCCCGGTGGCGGCAGGCATTCAGAAAGGCGCGGAAGTTTCCCTCGGCGTCGCGGCAGGCCAGTACCGGGGTGCCGAAATCGTCCACTGTCATGAAGGTGCCGGGTGACGGCAGATCTCCGGTCAATCCGATGATCTGGGGGTGAGCACGGAAAAAGACGTCCCATTCCCGCGCCGCCATGTCAGGGCAGGTATAGCTGGTGACCGGGTTTTCGACCATGCGTCCGGCGTCGACATTGCGCTTCTCGGCGACCTGGGACATCAACTCCTTCAGGATTTCGATCTGCTTGACCCGTTCCATGATCAGCGCTCTCCAATGCCTATCCGGGGATCGACCACTATCCCGGTATCCCTTAGCATCATGAAATGCTCCGGGCGACGGTAAACCCGTTCGGCGCGCCTGTTGAAACACGCGCGGTCCCGTTACCGCGCATTTGTCGGGAGGAGCCGCCATGACTGTCCCATCCTCGCCGTTGGATCGCGCCAAACGATTTTGCGAGGCCCATGACATCAGCGTGCCGATCCTGATGGCGCCGATGGCCGGCGCCTGTCCCGCGCCGCTTGCCGCCGCCGTCGCCAATGCCGGCGGCATGGGGGCTTGCGGGACCCTGCTGATGAGCCCCGATGCCATAGGAGATTGGGCGAGCACCTTTCGCGGCTCCAGCAATGGCGGCTTCCAACTCAATCTCTGGATACCCGACCCCGCGCCGATCCGAAACGCCGAGCATGAGGCGGAGGTTCGGGCGTTTCTCGGCCAATGGGGCCCCGAGGTCGCGGAGGACGCGGGTGACGGTGGGGTGTTGGACTTCGACGCGCAGTGCGAGGCCATGCTGGAAGCGGGGCCGGCGGTGATCTCGTCGATCATGGGGCTCTATCCCGACGATTTCGTGGCGCGGATGAAACAACGTGGGATCAAGTGGTTCGCCACCGTAACCACGGTTGCCGAGGCGCGCGCGGCGGTCGAGGCCGGCGCCGACGCGGTCGTCGCCCAGGGCATGGAAGCGGGGGGCCATAGGGGAGCCTACGAGGCGGGCGAGGCGGAGCGCGCGCTTGTCGGGTTGTTCTCGCTATTGCCGGCGGTTCGCGACGCTGTGGAGGTTCCGGTGATCGCGACCGGTGGGATCGCCGATGCAAGGGGCGTCGCCGCGGCACTGATGCTGGGAGCTTCGGCGGCGCAGATCGGTACAGGTCTGCTAAGGACGCCGGAGGCCGCGATCGCGCCGGCCTGGGCCGATGCCATCGGGCGGACCGCGCCCGAGGAAACAATCGTCACTCGGAGCTTTTCCGGACGGCCCGGGAGAAGCGTTGCCACCGCCTATGCCCGCGCCGCCAACGCGCCGGATACGCCGGATCCGGCGCCCTATCCGGTACAGCGTGGCCTGACCGGCGCGATGCGAGCCGAGGGTGTGAAGGAAAATGACATCGACCGTATCCAGGCCTGGGCCGGTCAGTCCGCCGCCCTGGCCCAGACGCGACCCGCCGCGGATCTCGTCCGAGGCATTTGGAGCGAGGCCGAGGCGATGTTGAAGGGGGCCGTATAGACCGCGTGGCTATTCCGCCGCGCCGCGGGCCTCTACCAGGGCGCGAGGGTCGTGCACATCGAACTGTAGGGCCGCGAGACGAGCATAGAGCGCGTTCGTGGCTAGCAGTTCGTGATGGCTTCCGCTGGCCACCGCGCGCCCATCCTGCATGACCACGATACGATCGGCGCTCAGTACCGTGGCCAGACGGTGTGCGATCACCAGGGTCGTGCGCCCGGCCATGATCCGCTCAAGCGCCTGTTGCACCGCACGCTCGCTTTCGGCGTCAAGCGCGCTGGTCGCCTCGTCCAGGAGCAGCACCGCCGGATCGCGAAGGATCGCCCGCGCGATCGCCAGACGCTGGCGCTGGCCGCCCGACAGCCGCACGCCTTTCTCGCCAAGATCGGTGTCAAAGCCGTTCGGCAGTTTCTCGATGAACTCCAGTGCATGGGCGGCCTCGGCGGCGGCGCGCACCTCGGCGTCGCTCGCCTCGGGGCGTCCGTAACGGATGTTCTCGGTCACGTTGGAGGAGAAGATCACTGCGTCTTGGGGGACCAGGCCGATCCGCTCGCGCGCGGCCTTGGGATCCACGTTGACCAGCGGAACTCCATCCAGACGCACCAGACCGATCCTCGGGTCGTAGAACCGCAGGAGCAGTTGAAACACGGTTGTTTTGCCGGCGCCGGACGGCCCGACCAGGGCCACCGTTTCGCCGGGTTCCACGGTCAGGGTGAAGGCCGCGAGCGCCGCCTGATCCGGGCGCGAGGGATAGCGAAACTCGACCGCGTCGAACTCGATCCTGCCCTCGGCGGGGCTCGGCAGGACCTCGGGATTGTTGGGCGCCGCGATCTCGGCCTTGGTGGCGAGTAGGTCCATCAGTCGGTCCATGGCGCCGGCGGCGCGTTGCAGATCGCCGAGGACCTCGGATAGGGCCCCGGTCGAACCGGCGACGACGATCGCGTAGAACACGAAGGCCGACAGCTCGCCCGGCGTAATTCTACCGGACAGCACGTCGCGTCCGCCGATCCAAAGCACGATGGTGACGGCACCGAAAACGAAGGCGATGACGATGGCGGTCAGCGCCGCCCGGTTGCGCACGCGGAAGACGGCGGTTCGAAAGGCTTCCTCCACACGGTCGGCGAAACGCGCGCGGTCAACCGCCTCATGACCGAAGGCCTGGACGACGCGAATGCCGTTCAGCGTCTCCTCCACATAGGCGCCGACATCGGCGACCCGGTCCTGCGACGCGCGGCTGAGCCTGCGCACCCGACGCCCAAGCAGAACGATGGGAACCACCACCAGCGGGATCACCAGAAGAACCAACCCGGCCAGTTTGGGACTGGTCACCAGCAGCATGACGAGGCCACCGGCGAACATCAGAGTGTTGCGAAGCGCGATGGAAACAGACGAGCCGACCACCGTCTGCACCAAGGTGGTGTCCGTGCCGATGCGCGAGATCAACTCTCCGGTCCGGCGCGATTCGAAGAAGGTGGCGCTCAAACCGACCACGTGATTGAAGACAGCGCTTCTAAGATCCGCGACTACTCGTTCGCCGACCCAGGAGATCAGGAAAAACCGGGCATAGCTGGCAAGCGCCAAGAGCAGCACGACACCGCTCAGAACGATCACCGCCTGGTCCAGCAGCACCGGATCGCCAACCGCGAAACCCTTGTCGATCAGAAACCGCAGGCCGGTGCCCATCGCCAGCACGGTTCCCGCAGCGACCATCAACGCGATCGCGGCGCCGACCAATTGCCAACGATACGGCGCCATATAGGGCAAGAGCATGCGCAGCGACGAGAGGTCGCGCTGGCGCTCGATCGTGGGGTCGTCCTTGAGGCTCACGTCATCCCAATCCGTGTGTCACGGTTTCGCGCACAATATTAGTGGTCCGGAGCGAACACAACGGTTCCCGGGCGGAGAGGGGAAATGAACCCGCTTTCCGCTTGAACCCATCGACGGAACCCGCTATACCGCGCGCCTTGAATGACGACTCGCACGACGAGTCCCACTAGGCCCCTGGGCCATACCCTTGGGTTTTGATGCGCACCCGCGCGGGAGCAGGCACGATGAAGGCGGATATTCATCCCGACTACCACGACATTACCATCGTCATGACCGATGGTACCGAATACACGACCAAGTCGACCTGGGGCTCGGAAGGCGATGTGATGCGCCTGGATATCGATCCCAAGTCGCATCCCGCTTGGACCGGTGTGCGCCGCGTGCTTGACCAGGGTGGTCGCGTGGCTCAATTCAACAAGCGTTTCGCGGGGCTCGGCCTCAAGAGCTGATCCACTAGAAATTCAGTTGCCCGAACGGACGCTCTTGAGCGTCCGTTTGTCGTTTCAGGCCCGAAAACAGGGCCAAAATTTTTTTCACGAGATCTCTTGAACGGCGGTTCGACATCCCTTAATTACAGTTGTTCCGATCGCCCAAGGTGGGGTCGGGAGAAGACTGAACCGGCTCGGCCAGTTGGCGGGCCACTTGAAATGTCCACGTTGCTTCCAAGGAGGATTTGGACAATGCGCACGATCGATTTTTCCCCGGTTTTCCGTTCCACCATCGGCTTTGACCGCATGGCGCGCCTCGTTGACGCGGCCTATCAGGCCTCCGAGGCTTCGACGCAACCGAGCTATCCGCCCTACAACATCGAAAAGCGGAACGAGGATTCGTATCGGATCACGATGGCGGTCGCCGGCTTTGGCGAGAACGACATTGACGTTACGGTCAAGGAGAACAGCCTCACCGTCTCCGGCAAGGTCGAGAAGGACGACGCGGTCGGGGCTCAAACCTATCTGCATCGCGGCATCGCGGCGCGCGCCTTCGAGCGAAAGTTCGATCTGGCCGACCACATCATCGTGACCAGCGCAGAAATGGAGAATGGCTTGCTCCATATCGATCTCGTCCGCGAGGTTCCGGAAGAGAAGAAGCCGCGCAAAATTGCGATTGGCACCGCCGGTGGCGCGCCGAAGCTCGAGCGGAAGGCCGCTTAAGCGAC
>Ga0181593_10000473_pt1 | contig 35054 bp, 29 predicted proteins | sample 071ome_19_FD_133756 | JGI IMG/M metagenome (GOLD analysis project Ga0181593, IMG submission 133756) | Coastal salt marsh microbial communities from the Groves Creek Marsh, Skidaway Island, Georgia - 071413AT metaG (megahit assembly) | ecosystem: Environmental > Aquatic > Marine > Intertidal...
CCCCGGCCGCTGCTGATGCGCTCGCTAATTTCACTCACTGCCATTAAGCGCCGGTGGCGTGTCGTGATAATCCGATTGGATTCAAGCCACAACCTGAGCGAGACCATGTCATCCGGATCGGCGGCGGCGTAACGGCAGTTGGGATGGTGCGGAGCGGCGGCGGGCTGAGCCTGTTGAAGCGCCCAAAACCCAGGCCGTTTGGAACTAAATCTCCGATTAAGCGTAATTTTTTTCGAAAACGGCGCGGCCGCGTTTAACCGTTCCCTGACGCTCAAATAACGGTAAAATTACCGGCAATTCACCGGTTTTAAAACTATAACCCATTGATTCAAAATGGTTTTATGTCAAATAATGGCAATAAATCTTGACAGGGACCACTATATCTTGTGACACTTTCGCCCGGTTGCGGCTAAATGTGGAATTCTTGGGGCCCACACCCGCGAGCCGGAACCTTGGTATGCTTATGCATAAGGAGGCAATATGGGGGACTTTTTTGGAATTGCGAAAAGAACGCTCGTACAACTAACAGAGATTGGTCTGTTACTGGTCGCGCTTGGCATCGTGCTGCAATTGCTGTTCGGCGCCAATGTCGGCTTCATCACGAGCGACATCGTCGCCAATCTGATCGCTTTGATTAAAGCGCTCGGCAGTAACGGCGTCGTTGGCTTGATCGCCTTAGCGATCATTCTCTGGCTATTTTCTAAAAACGCCTAAAGATTACCGGTACCGGGCTGCCCCGGTATACGATCCACGGATTTGCGCCGCCTCCCCAGGCGGCGCATTTCTTTTGCGGGTTTTGCCTATAAAACCGGTTTAGTGCTTATAACTCGGGTCCAGCCGGTCCAAGCGGCGCAGATGCCCGGGCCAGGAACGCCGGCCGCCGAAATTACCGCGGTTAACTTTATACTGATGGGTCTTCGCTTTGATTTCCGGCGAGACTTCATGAATTTTTTGTCCCGTGGCCAATGCCATATTTTGTGCCCGGCAACATTTATCGAGGCGGTACATCAGGTTGAAAGCTTCCGATACATGCCCACCCACGGTCAAAAGGCCATGGTTGTGCATGATCATGGCTTTGTTCTGCCCCATATCCTCTAGAACTTTTTGCGAATCCTCAAACTCGGACGCGCTACCCGCATACTCGTGATATGCCACCATGCGGTAAAAATCGAAAGAGTTTTGAAAGATCGGTAGCAGCCCGCATTCATTCGCCGACGTTGCCATACCCGGGTTGGTGTGGGTATGGGCAACGGCATTTACATCCGGCCTGGCTTTATAAAGTCCGCTGTGGAGAACATACGCGGCATTGCTGAGTTCTTCTTTCGGCCCCGTGATGACATTGCCATCGAGGTCTATTTTCAAAATATTGGATGCCGTGATTTCCTCGAAAAAATAATAATGGCTGTTGACCAAAATATGATTTTTCTCGCCGGGCACCCGGGTCGAAATGTGGTTGTTGGTCATCTCCGTCAGACCGAAATACTCAAGCAACCGGCCGCAAGCCGCCAACTCAACTCGTGCTTCCCATTCCGCTTCGGAACACTGGTCCCTTACCGACATGCCATCCTCCCTTTCGAGGGTTAACAACCAGATCCGCTCAGTTCTTATAGGACGGATCCAACCGGTCCAAACGGCGCAAATGTCCGGCCCAAGAACGGTCATGCACAAACGTTTTACGGTTTTTCATAAACATGGACGTTTCATAAGCGACTTTGGGATCGACTTCATGGAGCTTCTCGCCCGTTGCCAAAGCCATCAGTTGCGCTTCGCAGCATTTATTCATGCGGAACATCAAACTAAAGGCTTCCGGCACATTGCGCCCGCACGTCAAAAGACCATGGTTGTACAAAATTAAGGCCATGTTATCGCCAAGATCTTCGACAAGACGTTCTCTTTCGTCTTCATCGACGGCAACGCCCTCATATTCATGACGGGATGTTTTCAGGTGGAAATCGAATGACGTTTGGAACAACGGTAACAAACCGCATTCCAATGCCGAAACCGCCATACCCGGTACCGTGTGCGTGTGCAGGACACAATCAACATCATGGCGGGCTGAATGAATAGCGCTGTGAATCACATAGCCTGCTTTATTAACAAGACCGTTTGATCCGTCCAGAACATTCCCTTCGAGATCAATTTTGATCAGGCTTGAAGCGGTGCATTCCTCAAAAAATAAATTTGAATCGTTGATAAGGAACTGATCCTTCGTCCCTGGAACCCGTACGGTAATGTGTGTACCGGTCATATCCGTCATGCCGTAGTAATCAACAAGCCGGTAACATGCGGCAAGATTGACACGGGCCTCCCATTCTTCCGGCGAAACTTGATCACGATTTACCATTCGAGTTCTCCTGTTTAAATCAGCACCCGTCATTTGTTTACGAGGCCGTCAATTCGTTGGCATACTCCCAGAGGGGCAAGATCGGCTTCGATCCTGACGTTAGTTTAACGCGGAAAACCGACCCATGACAAACCGGGTAATTGATTGAAATTTAATATAAATCAGGACCGTTTAAGAACGAGGGTTTGCCATTCATCGATTTCATAACGCCGGACAAACGTTAACCCTTGTGCTTGATGCGCCGTAGCGACCCGACGCCAATCGGTCGTAACAAACCCGCCGAGGATCGCCACCCCGCCGGGCTTGAGATGCCGGGATAAGGCGCCGGCCATCCGGCACAACGGGTTTGCAAGGATGTTACTGACAATTAAATCATACCGGCCCTGCCCGTTTATAGTCCGATTGTCATAACCGTTTGCACAAATCGGACGGATCAGATCCGACAGACCGTTATCGTGAATGTTGGTAATACATGTCGCAATAGCGCGCGGATCGATATCACTGGCTAAAATTTTTGGTCGCCACGTTTTTGCAATGGCCATCGCTAAAATCCCTGATCCGGTTCCCATATCCAAAACCCGGCGGAAACGATAACGCCGGGCTAAGTCATCCAACGCCCAAAGGGCGCCCATGGTGCTGGCATGGCGGCCCGTACCGAAGGCGGGCCCGGCGTTTAGGCATAACGACACGAATCCTCTCAGTGGCGGCTCCATTTCATGAGAACCGTAAATATAATACCGGCCGATACGGATCGGCGGAAAGTTTGCAAACGATTCCGTTTCCCAATCCCGTTCCGCCACCGGGGAAATCTTCACGACCGGTACCGGAATGTTCACGCTCGCGGCTAAAATGGATACAGCCGATTCGACAACCTGTTTTTGCGGTTTTTCTCTGGTGAAACCGGTGACTTGCCAGATGGATTCGTCACTCACGGGAAAACACGTAACGACTTCACAGAACGGCTCCAACGCGAGTTCGAAAGCCTTAAACGAACCGGCCGTTGCCGTCAGGCTAATTTGCCAGCAAGAATCCGCGCTCACACCGCCTCCACGAACGCATCCATCACTTTTTTCGTGCCGGCTTTCTCGAATTCAATTTCGAGTTTATTGCCATCGATAGACACAATACGACCGTAACCGAATTTTTGATGGAAGACCCGTTGCCCCGTACCGTAATGGCCCGGCAGCTGAACGATGTCCTGATCCCAATCCACGTCCTCGATTTGACGTTTCTTTTTTCGCCGGCGGCTGAACCGGTTTCCCTGGCCGAACGACGCCGTGACATCCGTCAGACCACCAGAACCCGATGCCTGCCCGGCGGAGCCGTATAAACCGGCATCGGCTTCGGCCTGCACATTTTCCGGCGGCAGCTCATCGATGAAACGCGATGGAATGGCACTTTGCCAATTGCCGTATACCCGGCGGTTGGCGGCAAAACAAACGATCGCGCGTTCGCGCGCGCGCGTCAGGCCGACATGGGCTAAGCGCCGTTCTTCTTCAAGACCCGCGGTGCCCCCTTCATCCAAAGACAACTGATGGGGTAACAAGCCTTCTTCCCAACCGGGTAGGAATACGGTTGTGAATTCGAGACCCTTCGCGGCATGTAAGGTCATCAAATTGACTTTATCAATACCGGATGAATCGTCGTTTTCCATCACGAGGCTGACGTGCTCTAAAAACGCCTGGAGCGTTTCAAACTCCTCTAAGGCGACGATAAACTCTTTGAGGTTATCGAGGCGGCCCGGCGCATCGAGGGCTTTCGATTTTTTCCACATTTCGGTGTAACCGGATTCATCCAAAACCGTTGCGGCCAATTCCGAGGGCGGCATATCCGATGCTAAACTGCGCCAGCGGCTGAAATCCGTAACCACCTCGCGCAAACTGTTTCGTGCTTTCGGTTTTAATTCATCGGTTTCAATCAACTTAGCCGCCGCCACGGTCAACGGATCGCCTTGCGAGCGGGCTAGCACATGAAGCGTTTGCAAAGTGACCTGGCCAAGACCGCGTTTCGGCACATTAATAATGCGCTCGAAGGCCAAATCATCGGCCGGCTGTGCGATAACCCTCAAATAAGCGACTGCGTCGCGGATTTCCTGGCGCTCATAAAAACGCGGCCCGCCGACGACCCTGTAGGGAACGCCCAGCGTGATCAACCGTTCTTCGAACTCGCGGGTTTGAAACCCGGCGCGCACCAATACCGCGATGTTGTTCAGCGGATGTTTTTTCGCGTGCAGGGCCTCAATTTCCTCACCGACGAAGCGGGCTTCTTCTTCACCGTCCCATACGCCTTTGATACGGACTTTCTCGCCGTCATTGGTTTCGGTCCACAGCGTTTTACCGAGACGGCCTTCATTATGGGCGATCAGCCCCGAGGCGGCGGCCAGGATATGCGGCGTCGAGCGGTAATTGCACTCGAGCCGGACGACGGCGGCGCCGGGAAAATCGTCTTCAAAACGCAAGATGTTGCCAACCTCGGCACCGCGCCAGGAATAAATCGATTGGTCGTCATCACCGACACAGCAAATGTTTTTATGATCCTGAGCGAGCAGGCGCAGCCATAAATACTGCGAAACATTGGTGTCCTGGTACTCATCGACCAGGATGTATCGAAACTTCGCCTGATACTGTTTGAGAATATCAGGATGATTTTGAAAGATCGTTAAGTTATGCAGCAAGAGATCGCCGAAGTCCGCCGCGTTCAAAGTCTTCAACCGTTCCTGATAGGTTTTATAAAGTTCGATCGCCTTGCCGTTGGCGAACTCATCGCCATCCGCGTCCGACACATTTTCCGGTGTCAGACCCCGATCCTTCCAGCGTTGGATGATGTTGACCAACACACGCGCCGGCCACCGTTTCTCGTCGATGTTCTCTGCTTGCAGCAATTGTTTAAGTAAACGCACCTGATCGTCGGTATCGAGGATCGTAAAGTTGCTCCTTAATCCGACCGCTTCGGCATGCTTGCGCAAGATGCGTGCACCGATGGCATGAAACGTGCCGACCCACCAACCTTCGGTCGGCCGGCGCAACAGGGACATCACCCGGTCCTGCATTTGCCGCGCCGCGCGGTTGGTAAACGTTACCGCCAACACTTCCCACGGCCGGGCGTGGCCTTGGATTAAGATATGCGCGAGCCGCGTTGTCAGGACGCGTGTTTTACCTGTACCCGCACCTGCTAAAACCAAAACCGGTCCGTCCGTCGTCAACACGGCCTCACGCTGCGCATCGTTCAGCTGGTCAAGATAGACTGGAGCGTCCGGCATAGGTGCCGGTTCAGTGTTGGGGACGGATTCTTGAGACGGTTCCGTTAAGGCGAAAGGATCGGACATTCGATTCTTATACCACGCGCCAGCATCCGGCGCACCGGCGGCACCGGGATACGGGTAAAAAGAATCTTTTATGTCACCAAACCGAGCGGACGGGCGGCTAAGCTGCGGGCCGGCAAACCCAGCCATTCCTGTGCCGCCGTCGCATAAAGCCGACGAAAGTGAACATGATGGGCCAGATTCTTTCCCTCGAGCGCCGATAAGGATGGCTGGCGTCCATAAAACCCGCCGCGAATCCGACCACCAAACACGAAATGGGGGGCTGCCGTACCATGGTCCGTGCCACGGCTGCCGTTCTCGGCGGGACGGCGGCCGAACTCGGAATACGTCATCATCATTGTATTTTGCCAGCGCCCCTGCGCCTGCATCGCTTTTGAAAATGCCGTGACGGCTTCGGCCCACTGTTTCAGTAACCGGGCATGGGTCCCCGGTTGATTCGCATAGGTATCAAAACCGCCGAGACTGACTTTGATGACCGGCAGCGACAGCCCGCTCGCGAGTAGTTGTGCCGCTGTTTTCAACTGCCGGCCGAGCGTATGTTTCGGAAAATCGGCCCCCGGATTGGCGGTTTGGAAATTTTGCTCACGGAACTTCTCGACTGTTTGATGAAGCTGATTTTGCACGGACAAAATATGTGCAAGCGACGGATTCGATTGCGGCGAAGATGTTTTTTGCAAATGCCGGGTTTGTTTGAGAAATTTATCCGGATTTTTGAGGCTCACAGTTCTTAAATTTGCTCCGAATAATGGGCCAGCGTCATCACGGCCGAGAATAACACCGTCAGCGGGTAACGTTGCCGGTGGCCGGGAATCGGCAAAGACACGTGCAATCCATCCTTCGTCCAAATATTTATGAGAATCCGATGCGGTATCCCAGATTTCGATGGACCGAAAATGCGAAAGATTGGGTTTCGGATAACCAACGCCCAGTACGATACCCATATGGCCGCCTTCCCACATCGATTGAAACGGCGCCAAGTTAGGATGGAGACCCAGTTGCGGCGTCAGACGAATAACCTTGTGATCTTCAACAGCCAAACGCGGACGCATGCGATAATAATTCGGATCGCTGTACGGAATGACCGTATTCAATCCATCGTTGCCGCCTTTCAGTTCGATGAGAATGAGCGTACGGTCCCAGCGGGGACGGCCCACTTGCGCCCAAGTCTTAAGCGGCCCCATGACCAACGGCAGGGCGCCGCCAAGTGCCAGAAAGTTCCTTCTATTCAATAAGCTCGTCATGTTTCAGGCCTTACTTCAACTGAAACGCGGGATCTAACAACAAAGCGCGCAGTGATTGAATACCATTTGCCGCTCCATCCCCGTCATTGCTTTGTTTAACCGGCGGAATGGGCAAAACAATTTTTGCCAACTGCGCTGCCGAACCGTTCCCAAGCACATTGATCGGATCCAGCATGGCCGGCCCCGGCGTCATGCCGACTTTCCCCATTTTCATTCTTGCATTGGGGCCGCGCCGCGACGCCACTTCGACACCTCGTGATAACCGGCGCAAAAGCTGTTGGCGCGCCGGTAACGAAGATGACGTGATCCACGACGTGCCCCCGGACCAGCCTTTGACATTCGGTGGATCGAATAAATCCTGACCAAGGCGTTTTGTGAAACGGACGAGCGGTTTCGCATTATGCATACGCAAGTCCAATAGCCTGACGGCGCCAACGACGAGATCGACCGGTGACTTGATCAATGTGCCGCGGTTCGCGGGATCGCGGAACGCCTTGCTCATGAAAAGGCCTTTCAAAAGCGGCCGCATACGATAGCCGGACTGACGAAACGTTCGAGCTAAACGGCGAACCGTTTGTTGATCGATTGTATAGGAAACGAATGCCCGCCATAACTTTTCGGTAATATGTTCGGCGAGGCGCGGCTGCTCCAATAGAATCGTGATGATATCGGCTTCCCGGAAACGGCCCCGTTGATTGAGAAACGTTTTAGACCCCGTATCATGGCGCCGGGAAATAAATTTCACGGTGCCGTCGCGTTGGCGCAACCGCCAGCCGGTTAATGCCCGGGCCGCTTCACGGATGTCCGTTTCGGTGTAGCCCTGACCTTCGCCAAGCGTAATCAACTCCAACAACTCACGGGCAAAATTTTCATTCGGTTTGCCAACCCGGTTGGCCCGACCGTCGAGATAAACCAACATCGCCGGATCGATCACGACAGCCCGTAATAACGTTGCAAAATTTCCCGCCGCATGTTGTCTGAATAGTTCATTCTGCCGATACATCAATTGCGGCCATTTCACTTTACGCAAAGACGATGTGAAATGGTTGTGCCAGAATAAAACCAATCGTTCGGTCAAGGGCGAGCCCGTGATCATCATTTCCCTCAGCCACCAGGCTTTTAATGCCTGACCGTGCTTGCGGCGTTTTTTTCGAAACGCTTTCTTTTCTTCCCGTGACCAACTTCGGCGCTGTTGTTTACCGGGCGGGCGCAAAGACAGAATACCCGGCGGCGGCACATTATTGGGACGCGTTCGAACCTGATTTAACAAAGCCTCGACGGCAGCCTCGTAACTCAACGGCTGCAAAGTTTTGATTTTTTCTGGCTCGGCAACGCCAAACCCCGTTCGCGCCAGCAAGTGCCGGGCCTCGTCAAATGTAATGGCGCCTGCGGGCCCGTTGAAACACACGAGCGCCATGACAGCCGCCAATAAGTGTTTTTGGAAAAACATAATCTTCTGCCGCCTTCAAGCCCCCGCTTGCTAATATGACTAAAGTAAAAATAAGGCAAAATCATGACCAAATTTCTGACGGAATTATTTTAAAGGCCTAGACAGAATGGTATGATTACCGTGAATTTTTCCCACGATGAGACAACGATCCCGATGAAGAATGTATCAACGATAACGCAGGCCTCTTATATCACGGCCATGTTGTTTCTGCTGATCCCGGCTGCCGTCGTCGTCATGGCGCCGGCAAACGGTTTTGCACAGGAAAAAACAGAAGCAAATCGACAAGCTTCCATTTCGACAATCTTACGCGCCGTTGTCGGCATTCATACCAAAATTCCAAAGGACGCATTATCAGCAAAAACGCTGGGCACCGAACGCGAAGGCAGCGGCGTTCTCATTGATTCATCCGGTTTAATCCTGACTGTCGGTTATCTGGTCCTTGAAGCAAATAAAATCGAAATTGTCCGACCAGGCGGCAAAAAAATTCCGGCTAAACTAATCGGCTATGATAGTGATTCCGGTTTGAGTTTGATCAAAGCGACACAATCTCTAAAGCTAAAGCCCGTCAACATCGGCAATTCAAAAAAACTGAAACCCGGCAGCCGTGTGATGATCGTCAGCCACGCCGGCATGCCACCGGTCAGCGCGTCACAGGTCGTCTCACGCCGGTCTTACGCCGGCTATTGGGAATACGTGGTCGATGACGCTATCTATATTTCCCCGCCGCATGATAATTATGTCGGCGCCGTTTTGTTCGGCGAAGGCGGTGAGGTTCAGGGCATCGGGTCTATGTTTGTCAACGATGCAATCGCCCCAAACGTCCAACTGCCCGGCAACATGTTTGTCCCGGTCAATGCCTTTAAAAACGTGATGCTCGACCTCATGAACCGGGGCCGTCCGTCCGGGCCTGAGCGCCCCTGGATCGGCGTGCACATTAATGAAGTCGAGGGCAAAGTCCGTGTCGTCCGCATCGCCAAAAATGGCCCCGCCGAAAGCGCGGGTATCAAACCCGGCGATGTCATCGTCGGTGTCGGCGGCAAACCGGTCAAATCCATGGAGGCACTGTTCCGGCAAGTTTGGTCCCGCGGTGACGCCGGCGTCAACATCCCGCTGGATATTGTCACGGAAGCAAAAGGCGACCTTCGTGTCCGCCGGGTCGATGTAAAATCCCAAAGCCGATACGAGTCATACAAAATTAAGTTCAGGAAATAATTTAGACGCCACGCTCTTCCCGGCGGCTTTCGATGAGCGCATTGTTATACGACTCCATCACATCGCGCTCATGCACACAGCCGAGAAATTTCATCGACTTCGTATCCTTCACGACGGCTATGTGTTCCTCACCCGTGTCATGCATCATTTTTAATGCCGTTGCGAGGTCATCATCGGCGGACAACACTGGCGGATGGGCACGGGCAACATCGCTCGCATTGACAAGGTGATCGAATTCATGGTCGAACGCCATTTCTCGAAGATCGGCAAGCGTTACGGTGCCGACCAATTCATCATCTTGCAAAACAAAGAGTTGGCCGAGCCGAGATCGCTGTAAATGTTCGCGAACGCCCTGCAGCTTTGTCTTAACCGATACCACTTCGCTATCCTGCGACATCACTTGGATGACCCGGACCGAGCGAAGATGGACGGCCTCCAAACCGCCCTGAATATCGAGACCCCGTTTTTCGAGCTGCCAAATGAAGAATGTTTTACCGAAGATTTGCTGCGTCACAACGGATGCAACCACCACGGAGATCACGACAGCGGTCGTAAGCTCCCAATCGCCGGTCATCTCAAACACAATCAACGTGGTCGAAATCGGGGCGCCCAGCACGGCCGATGCGACTGCGCCCATCCCAATGATCGTGTACACCCCTGAACCGGAGGAATATTCCGGAAAGATTTGCGTGGCAATCATGCCGTAAGCGCCGCCAACCATAGCACCGATCATCAAGGACGGGCTGAAAATACCGCCGCCGAAACCGAAACCTAAGCTCAGAGACGTTGCCAGAATTTTTGCAACCGCGACCCCGATCAAAACCCACAAAAGCAGATGGCCGCCGAGTGCTTGTGACGTAGCGCCGTAACCGACGCCCATGACTTGCGGAAACACGATGGCAATGGCGCCAACCATGAGCCCCGCGACAGCGGGACGCAGCCAAACCGGTCCGGGAACTTTTTCAGACAAGTTGCCGGCAACACCGATCCCGCGAATGAGGATGATGGCAACAATGCCGCCGATGATCCCGAGGCCGACGAAGGCGGGAAATTCCCACAATGATGCAATCACGTTTTTCTCAATGACAAACGCCGGGTACGCGCCGAAATAAATACGTGAGATCGCCGTGCCGGTGACGCTCGCAATCACGACAGGCGCAAAGGTGCGTAAGGCGTAATGGCCGATCACGACTTCGTTGGCGAACAGCGCACCGGCCAACGGTGCATTAAACGATGCCGCGACGGCGGCGGCGGCACCACAGCCTAATAACGTGCGCGATAAGGATCGGGTCAGATGCAGACGCTTTGACAGCCAGCCACCGAGAGATGCACCTAAATGGACGGCCGGGCCTTCACGGCCGACCGAAGCGCCGGCACCGATCGAAAGCGCACTGACGAATGCCGCCTTAAGGCCGGCCGTGCCGGACATTCTGCCGCCGCGCAAAGCGCTCGCTTCAATTGCATCCGCCAGTCCATGGGGGCGCCGATCAGGCATAAAATGATAAACGAATAAGCCGACCAACAAACCGCCGGCCGTGGGCACCAGCATGACTTGCCACCACGGCAATGCGGCCGCCGCGAGATTAAGCGCTTCGGGGCTGGACTGAAAAAATAATTTTTGAAATAAATCAATGCCCTCACGAAATAAAATGACCGCCCCGCCGACGGCGGAACCGACGACCATCGCCAAAATGGACAATATCAACTGGTCATTACGCACCACCCGGCGCACTCGCATGAGGGCTTTGCTGATGTGGAAATGCTTCGCGGTCATGCCGTATCCCGACGATAAGGTTTTAAACACCCTACCTGTTTTGACGGGATGCCGTCAAAAGGTCCATTCATCAAATGAAATTTAAACGTCGCAGTACCGAGTTTGGCACTTACCGCTACATATTACATGTTCACGTTATCGAGGGCATACCCTGCGCCGCGCACGGTGCGAATGAGATCCGGCTCACCAGTCCCGTTGATGGCCTTTCTCAGCCGGCGGACATGTACATCGACGGTTCGCTGCTCGACGTAGATATCGCGGCCCCAGGCCTGGTCCAACAGCTGTTCGCGTGAAAACACCCGGCCGGGACGCTCGAGCAAGACTCTTAACAGGCGGTATTCCGTAGGCGCCAAATGCAAATTCCGATTATTACGCTTAACGCGATGCGTGACGAGATCCATTTCGATTCCTTCAAAGCGCAGCACTTCTTCGGTTAACTCAGGACGGGAGCGGCGCAATACGGCCCGCACACGCGCCGTTAATTCAGACGGCGAGAACGGCTTCACGATGTAATCGTCGGCCCCGCTTTCGAGGCCTTTAATGCGGTCGTCTTCTTCACCACGAGCCGTCAGCATAATGATGGGTAATGTTGTCGTGCTGGGACGCTGACGCAGCCGGTGGCAAACTTCAATGCCGGACAGTTTCGGCAGCATCCAATCGAGTACAATCATGACAGGATCTTCTTCTTCAACCAGCGTTAACGCCGATTCGCCGTCGGTCGCAACAGCCGTTGCGTATCCTTCCTTCTCAAGATTGTATTTAACCAATTCTACGAGTGCGGGATCATCTTCAACAATTAAGATAACCGGTTTCACGTTGCCACCCTCCTTCAAACAAGCAAAATCTTATGAGTCTTCGACCTCATAAATGGACTGCTGCCCCTTGGGCCGATCCTCGGGAATTTCACCGCTAACGAGAAAATGAACATTTTCGGCAATATTGGTCGCATGGTCGCCAATCCGTTCCAAAATTTTTGCGGCAAACAGCAGGTGCGTGCACGCGGCAATATTGCGCGGGTCTTCCATCATGTAGGTCAGAAATTCACGAAACAAGCTGTTATACAAAAGGTCGACCCGTTCATCGAGAACCAGAACATCGTTCGCTTTTTGAACATCACGCGAAACATATGCGTCCAGTACGTCCTTGATCATGCCCTGCACCATATTTCCCATCCGCGCGATGGATTGGATTGTGCCGGGCGGCGGGTTCTGTGAAATCACCGCCGTACGCTTGGCGACGTTTCGGGCGTAATCGCCGATCCGTTCGATGATGCTCGCCGTCTTCAGGGCCGTGACAACGGCCCGCAGGTCATCGGCCATCGGTTGGCGCAACGCCAAAACACGCATCACCCGATTGTCCACATCGCGTTCGAGTTCATCAATTTTTTTATCGGCGGCGATAATTCTCTCCGCGCGCTCTTCGTCACGCCGAACCAAGGCATCGAGTGCGTTATCGAGCTGAACTTCGGCAAGCCCACCCATTTCAACCAAAACATTTTCGAGCTGGTTGAGCTCCTCATCGAAAGACTTAACGGTATGTTGCTGCGCTTTCGCCATGATGGTTACCTTTGCTCAATCGCCTTATCCAAATCGGCCCGTGATATAATCCTGAGTTCGTTGATCGTCCGGATTCGTGAAAATTTGTTCCGTGGTGCTATGCTCAACCAGGTACCCAAGATGGAAAAATGCCGTTTGTTGAGACACACGTGCTGCTTGCTGCATATTGTGCGTGACGATTACGATCGTATAATTGCTACGAAGCTCATCAATCAATTCTTCGATTTTCGCCGTTGCAATCGGATCGAGCGCTGAACACGGCTCATCCATCAGAATGACCTCGGGCTGAACGGCAATAGCCCGGGCAATGCACAACCGCTGCTGCTGACCGCCCGAAAGGCCCGTCCCCGGTTCACCGAGCCGGTCTTTGACTTCGTTCCAGAGACCCGCTTTCTCGAGGCTGGTTTGCACAATCTTGTCGAGATCATTCTTATCCGTCGCAATGCCATGAATACGCGGTCCGTATGCAATATTTTCAAAGATCGATTTAGGAAACGGGTTTGGTTTTTGAAACACCATGCCGACGCGCGCGCGGAGATAAACGACATCAATGTCGGGGGCGTAAATATTGTTATCATCAAGACGGATATCACCTGTTACACGGCAAATCGGAATCGTATCGTTCATCCGATTGAGGCACCGTAAAAAGGTTGACTTTCCACATCCTGAAGGCCCAATCAAAGCCGTTACTTGGTGGCGGGGGACATCAAGCGCAACATCGAACAAGGCCTGCTTTTCACCGTAAAAAACACTAACATCGCGCGCTGAGAATTTCGTCCGCACGTCTTCTGCATCCGATTTAGGGTATTTTGTTTCGGCCACTGTGGCCGTTGCCGTCATTGTCATATTACCACCGATTTTCAAATTTTTGCCGTAGCCACACGGCAAGGGCATTCATGGTTACAAGAAACACCAATAGGACAATAATGGCTGCCGACGTCTTTTCGACAAAAGCCCGTTCCGGGCTATCGGCCCAAAGATAAACCTGAACCGGCAACACAGTCGCCGGATCCGTGAACCCTTGTGGAATGTCTGCGATAAACGCAACCATACCGATCATCAAGAGCGGCGCCGTTTCACCGAGCGCGCGCGCCATACCAATGATTGATCCGGTTAGAATCCCCGGCATCGCGAGCGGTAAAACATGATGAAATATCGTTTGAACCCGTGATGCACCCACACCCAAAGCTGCCTCGCGGATGGAGGGCGGCACACTTGTTAAGGCCGCACGGCCGGCAATAATGACCGTCGGCAATGTCATCAAGGCTAAAACGATACCGCCGACAACCGGTGCCGAACGCGGCATGCCCATAAAATTAAGAAGCACCGCCAGACCCAGCAAGCCAAATACAATAGACGGAACGGCTGCTAGATTATTGATGTTCACTTCAATGATCTGTGTCCAACGGTTTTTCGGCGCAGACTCTTCAAGGTAGACGGCGGCGGAGACACCCAGTGGAAACGACAGCAATAGGGTAACAGCAAGGGTCAGCAAAGACCCCATCGCAGCGCCCCAGACACCCGCCATCTCCGGTTCTCGCGAATCACCCGCCGTAAAAAAGTTTGTATTGAATTGTGTTTTCAGCCTGTCCTGCGCCTTGATTGTATCGATCCAGGCGATTTCCTTGTTTGAAACCCGGCGTTCTTTTTCCGGAACGTCACGGGAAATGTGCCCCTTTACCAGCATATCGACGTCATCAGATGCCGGCACCCAAATACTAACCGTTTTTCCAATGACGACCGGGTTTTGCAAAACAAGATCGCTTAAAGCATCGTTTGCACCCAGCTGGCTAACCAAGCCATAAAGTTTTTTCTTATCCCGGCGTGAACGAACCTCAGGAAAAGTTTCACGCAAAGATTGTTTGATCAACAGACCATAACCTGCACGGAGCAAAACAGCGGGATCACGCGTTCCTTTCGGATCGATTGTTTCGGCATCAAGTTTTACATCGATCCGAATCATGGTTTGGACAAACGCGGAATAGCCGTTGCTAAAAATAGTCGCAAACAAAACGACCAGCATCAAAAACGCAAATACAAGCGCCATAACGCCATAGAACCTAAATCGGCGTTCAGCCGAATAGCGCTTCTTCAAACTTTGGCGTACAGCTTCCGCTGTAGCCTCTTTCTGGGTGGATATATCGGTCAACGCGAACGTATCTGAAGCAATGGTTTCACTCATCTACTCATATTGCTCCCGGTACTTATTGACAACTGTCAATGCGATGATATTGAGAACCAACGTGACACAGAAAAGAAGCAAACCCAGGGCAAAGGCCGCCAGGGTTTTGGCGCTATCGAATTCCTGATCGCCGACCAGCAGCGTGACAATTTGCACCGTCACCGTGGTTACCGCTTCAAGCGGGTTGACAGATAGCTTGGCCGCAAGACCGGCAGCCATCACGACAATCATGGTTTCGCCGATGGCACGGGAGACAGCAAGCAGCAAGCCACCGACAATACCAGGCAACGCCGCCGGCAGTATTACTCTTTTAATCGTTTCAGATTTTGTCGCGCCCAAGCCTAAGGACCCTTCACGCATGGCCTGCGGCACAGCCGTGATGACATCATCGGCAATCGAGGAAACAAACGGAATAATCATGATCCCCATGACAACGCCGGCGGCAAGCGCGCTTTCCGACGAGATCATGATGCCCCCACTCGCGCCAAGATCGCGGAAAAACGGCGCCACTGTCAGGGCGGCAAAAAAACCGTAAACAACAGTCGGGATTCCGGCAAGAATTTCCAGCATCGGTTTTAACGCGGCCCGCACTTTATAAGGAGCATATTCGGCCATATAAATAGCCGATAACAAGCCGACAGGTGCTGCGACACACATGGCAATAAAAGAAATCAATAATGTCCCGACAAACAACGGCACGGCACCGAACAATCCGGTGCTGCCGACTTGATCGGAGCGCAACGCCGTTTGCGGGCTCCACTCAAGGCCGAATAGAAAATCGACTGGTGCGACTTTTTGGAAGAAACGGAGGGATTCAAATAGCAGAGAAAAAACAATACCGACGGTTGTCAAAATTGCGATCGTTGAACTCGCAATCAAAATAACCATGATAAATTTTTCGACGTTGTTGCGCGCCCGCAAATCCGGGTTGATTTTCGAACGCGCATAGGTAATCCCTGCCACAGCCAAAGCAAACATCACACCGGCTAAAGCAACCGAACCGGTACTTTTAAGACTGTTATAATATTCAGCCGCTTTCAATATTTCGGGATCCGGTTTTTTGCTCGCAATCCCGCCGGCGGCAATGTTCATAATATCGTTTAATACGAGTTTGAGCCGGTTATCGCTTAACTTCTGGACATCTTCCGGCAGGCTTGAAATCAGCAGGCCTTGTACAATCTGCGGCTCGAACGCCAGCCAACCGGCTGCAACGAGCAAAGCCGGAACACCACACCAAATGGCAACGAAGTAACCGTAATAACCGGGCAAAGAGTGAAGGATTCGAATATCGCCCGACGAACTGGCCACGGCCCGTGACCGGCCCATATAAAACCCGATCAGGGTTAAGATGACTAACGTTCCAAGGATGATTGATAGCGGCATGGACCGGAGTACTAACTTCTTATAAATTTAATGAATTGATTTTATTGACGCTTATTTTCTGTTTGAATTTGACGCTGACTTGATTTTTTAGTTTTTGTTTTATCTTTTTGAATTCCATGAAAATAGGCTACCCGGCACCGCAGCGCGGTAACCAGGCAACCATATTCGGGAGATTACATCAGGTTCATCTTGTTTGCTTTTGCATCGGCCCGGAATTTTTTCCGTTCCGAATCAGGCATCGGGATGAGACCTTTGTCGGTCAAGTATCCGTCCGGCCCCCAAGCTTTTTCGCTCGTGAACTCTTTAAGATATCCTTTGATACCGGGGATTTTGCCGACGTGCGCATTCTTCACATAGAAGTACAACGGACGGGATACCCCATACTTACCGGAAGAAATGTTTTCAAACGTCAGCGCGACACCGTTGATCTTGCTGCCTTGAACTTTGTCTGCATTTTGATCAAGAAAACTGTAACCGAAGACACCGAAAGCATTTGGGTTGGCTTCGAGTTTTTTCACGATCAGAGCGTCATTTTCACCGGCTTCGATAAAAGCACCGTCTTCGCGAATGCCGTGGCACAACGCTTTATATTTCTTCTTATTCTTTTTCCTCATGGCCTTGATCCATTTGAACTTTTTGCAGCCGCCTTCCATGGCAAGCTCAACAAAAGCATCCCGCGTACCGGAGGTCGGCGGCGGACCAAGAACTTCGATCTTGATATTCGGCAACGATTTATCGATATCGCTCCATTTTTTGTAAGGGTTGTCGACCAGCTTTCCTTCACCGGCCGGCACTTTTTTGGCCAACGCCAGGAAGATTTGCTTTTTTGTCAGATTCAATTGCTTGGAAGCTTTCGAGTTTGCCATGACGATACCGTCATAGCCGACTTTGACTTCCGTGATGCTGTTCACGCCATGATTAGCGCAACGCTTAATTTCGGATTTTTTGATTTTCCGCGAAACGTTGGTGATGTCCGGATGTTTGACGCCGACACCAGCACAAAACAGTTTTAAACCACCGCCTGAGCCCGTGCTCTCGACAACCGGGGTTTTGAATTTTGTCGATTTACCGAACTGTTCGGCAACAACCGTCGCAAACGGATAAACCGTTGACGAGCCAACAATGCGGATTTGGTCACGAGCTTCGGCTGCGCCCATGAAGGCAAGCGTCGCCAACGCCACCGCGGTCACAAAAGTTTTTTTCATCATTAACATCTCCAACAAACATTTAATCTCTCGGCAAACCCAAAAAAGCTTCAAAATCATGGGCATTCCAACAGGCGGTCTTGGATAAAACCTGCGAGCGGAACCTACGAAGGGTCGGAGAACCCTTTATGACAAGAATGTTACCGTTTAATGACGGCTGTCACATTTTATCGGCCTGACTTAATCGTTTGAGGATGGTTTCTGGCTTTCGATGATGCCGCTGACGAGAGAGAGAGGGTCGCCGCCTAAGCACCGCCGGAAGGGTTTTGGCCTGTTTTCACCGGCAAAAAGATGGAAAACGTGCTGCCCTCACCTTCGGTGCTTTGAATTTCAAGATTGCCACGGTGCCGGTTCATAATGTGTTTGACGATTGCCAGTCCTAAACCCGTACCGCCCAGGTTGCGTGAACGCGCCTTATCGATACGGTAAAACCGTTCTGTTAAGCGCGTGATTTGCTCCTCGGGAATACCATCACCGAAATCCCGGACAGAGATTTTAAGGCCGGGGCCACCGGTTTGAGGAACACGTTCGGTCGTATCAACCTTGATTTCAATTGTTGAATCATGTCCGCCGTACTTGATTGCATTATCGATTAAATTTTGTACGACTTGTGTTAATTGATCACTGTCACCAACGACCGGCGGCAGTAATTCTTCAGTTTCCAATTTAAGCTCAAGGCTTTTTTCCGCCGCCCGAACCGACAATGATTCAATGACGCTATTGACGATTTTCGTTATTTCCACACTGTCCCGGGGACGAACGTGTTCGTTCATTTCGACGCTGGATAACGATAACAAATCCTCAACCAACCGTGACATCCGGCCGGCTTCACGGGACATAATCTCTAAAAACCGTTGTTGCGCTTCCCGGTCATCTTTCGCGGCATCTTGCAACGTCTCGATAAAACCCACGAGGGCGGATAACGGCGAGCGAAGCTCATGGCTGACATTCGTGACAAAATCAACGCGCATTTGCTCGGCACGTTTATCGGCCGTCGTTTCGCGTAAAAATATTACGATTTGCATTTCTTCGTTATCACGGTCTGACAACGCTTGAACGATATGTAATGAAAAGCTTCGGCGTAATGGCGTTATATATTCGATTTCGACCAAGGATTCCGGATCTTCGAGCTCCACGGTTCCGCCCTTGATAACGGTGTCGACAAGCTCCAACGCCAAGGGATGGCGAAGTGAATGAGCAAGATCGCGGCCGATCGTATCACCCGGCATGAGTTCAAGCGCGGCTAGGTTCGCCTGAATGACCACGCGTTTGTTATCCACCACGATCACCGGATCCGGGAGACTATCGAGAATATTTTTTGATGTCGTTGCCATAAATCAATTTTTCAAATGAAGGGCGGTCACAATATTCCGTTAAAATATTTAATCGCTGAATTTGACCGTCGGCCCGGCAGCGCTTGCGTGATCGTCGCTGGATACGACTCGATTTCGGCCACTGCTTTTCGCAGCATAGAGAGCCGCATCCGCACGCGCAATCAACTGACCGACTGCTTCATTATTAAGAAACTCGCCGACGCCGATCGATACCGAAATTTGCCCTAAATTTTCATTCGTCGTCCGATTGACAACTTTTTTGCCGTTGATGGTTTTACGGATGATTTCCGCAAGCTTACAGGCGTTTTCTAATGTCGTATTCGGTAGAATCACGGCAAATTCCTCGCCGCCGTACCGCGCCGCCGTATCTTGTCCTTTGATAATTGACGACAGTGTCGCCGCCAAAAGCTTGAGAACCTGATCGCCGACCTGATGGCCGTAGTTATCATTAAACGCCTTAAAGTGATCAATATCGATCATCAGCAACGATAAAGTCTCATTTGATTCAACGGCTTCATTGGAGGCCCGGCGCAATTCCATATCGAATAATTTACGATTGGCAATACCCGTTAAGCTATCGGTCAATGCTTCCTTGCGCATGGCTTCTAAGTCATCGCGAAGCCGGCTCATTTCCTGAGATGAAGTATGAAGCCGGTTCCCGATCGCTTCGTTGTTTTGCTGCATAGCGCGAGTTGCCGTCATCAAATTTGAAATGATGGATTTCAATCCGCTTGGCTGTTCGGCCGCTTCAATCTTGCCGGACGCGGATTCCAAGACCTTGCCATAAGCGGCCGCCCCTTCGCCGGCGGTTTCCATAAAATTGAGAATTTTGCTCAGCTCGGCTTCAATGCGTTGGGAGGCCTCCTGCAGGGCGGCGGCCTCACGACCGATGCCGAAAAATTTTTGGAAGAGCTCATCGTTTTCATCTTCGGTAAAGGCATGATCTTCACTAAGCATCGTTTCCAGGGTATGGCGCAGGTCCGGATATTTTTCGGAAAAATAATGGAACCAAACGGCGAAGTTTCCCGGCGTCGCGGGAATACCCTTTTCTTCCATTAAATCCAATGCTTCACGGGCAAACGCCTGAGCTTGTTCGCGGGTTCCGGAGAATTCCAAGGCTTTACCCCCCTTGTTTCTGTCGCGTCTACGGCTTGCTGTTTTCTCACTATCACCCTGTCAGCAAAAAAAGAATAGCCATCCCAGGGTCCAGGCCAAGCGAAAAATCCCAATCATAGGCGGTAAATCAAACATTTACAGGCGATACGGCGGGTTCGAGGCCCACGGAAATTCCCTTTTCCCGCCCGGCTCAGCAGTGTAATAAGCAGGCTTAGAGACGCTATATATAGTGTGATTGTTTAATTCTTTTCCGATGGCACGTGCCCGATTGCAAGCATCAAGCAACAAAGCAATGAAAGCCACCCAAAACACCAACCCTGGCGCAGATAAGGTAACGCAATGACCGCCTCTCAAACCGACGCACCGGCGCTTGCTGTTGTCGTCCCGGTACACAATGAAGCCGAAAACATCGCGCCGTTGGTGGCTGAGATTCGTGGCGCCCTTAATAACAAATATTCGTTTGAAATCGTTTATGTCGATGACGGCAGCACGGATGCTTCGTTGCAAACCCTGAAAGATCTCGCGAAAGAAATAAGCGAGCTTCGGATTATTCATCATCATACGTGTAGCGGGCAAAGCGCCGCGGTGATGACGGGCGTTCGCCAAGCTCGCGCTGCAACGATCGCGACACTCGACGGTGACGGACAAAACGATCCGGCCGATATCCCAAAACTCTATGAAGCTTTTTTGCAACAACCCCACCCTGACGCCGTAATGATTGCCGGCCTTCGGGCCAAGCGCCAAGACAGTTGGCTTAAGAAAATCTCATCACGTATTGCCAATAATGTCCGCGCCGGTCTGTTGCGCGACGATACGCAAGATACGGGCTGCGGCCTGAAGGTATTTTCCCGTAACGCCTTCTTAGAAATGCCCCATTTCGATCATATGCACCGCTTTTTGCCGGCGTTGATGAAACGCCGCGGCGGCACGATTATTTCTGTGCCCGTCAATCATCGCCCGCGTGAACGTGGCCAGTCCAAATACGGCGTGATGAACCGGCTTTGGGTCGGCATCGTCGATTTGTTCGGCGTGATGTGGCTTCAACGCCGCGCGCGTAATACCGACATTACGGAGGTCAAACCCGAATAATGTCCTGGCGGGTCTTGCTCCGAGGTCTTGTCTTGATTGTTACGCTGGTTGCGATCGGCATCTTGGCGCGCAACACCGGCATTATCGATGGTGTCGATAAAAATTGGATTGACCAAACCGTCCGGGGCCAAGGCCTTTCCGGCATCATAATTTTTTTAGCGGTCGGTGCTGCGTTTACCGGGGCCGGCTTACCGCGGCAATTGATCGCCGCACTCGGCGGCTATGCCTTCGGTGTCGCCCTCGGCACCATTTACGCCACATTGGCAACCGTAATCGGCTGTGCCGGCGCGGTTTTATATGCACGGTTTATGGGCCGGCGCATCGTTCGAAATAAATTTCCGGACCGTGTTAAAAAAATCGACGACTTTTTACGGGACAACCCGTTCAAGATGACGCTGATTATTCGTCTTCTGCCCGTCGGCAGTAACTTGGCCACCAATCTCGCTGCCGGGGTCACCAGTGTTCCATTCTTTTGGTATCTGCTCGGCTCGGCCATCGGATATATCCCGCAGTCATTAATTTTCGCGCTGGTCGGTAAGGGCGTTCGTATTGACGGCACCTGGCAAATTACCGCGAGTGTTATCCTCTTTATAATTTCCGGTATTTTAGGCGCGCAATTGTTCCATAAATACCACCGCAATCGTGCCCTTGATGATGAAATCGAACGGGAACTTCAAGGAGAAGCCGACGATGCGCCTCAATAGCTCACCGGTGATCTGGACCGGCCTTTGGATCGTTTTGATGGCGGTCTCTTTATCGACGCGGCCGCTCTTACCGGTCGATGAAACCCGTTATCTCGCAGTCGCTTGGGAGATGTGGCACAGAAATGATTTTCTCGTACCCTATCTCAACGGCGAAACCTATAGCCACAAACCGCCGTTGTTATTTTGGGCCTTCCACCTGGGGTGGACCGTGTTCGGAATCAATGAATGGTGGCCGCGATTAATCGCACCGTTTTTCGGCTTGGGTTCATTATTTCTAACGGCAAAGCTCGCAACGCAGTTATGGCCCGAGCGACATCAAATTGCCGACATCGCGCCGATTATATTGCTTGGCTGCATTTTTTGGACCCTGTTCACCACCATGACCATGTTCGACATGATCGTGACGTTTTTTTCGTTGCTCGGCCTTGTCGGCATCCTGATGGCTTGGCGTGCCCGTTGTGCGGGTCAATCATCGCGCAAGGGCTTCTTCATCCTCGCCATCGCCATCGGTTTCGGGCTGTTGGCGAAAGGCCCGGCGATTTTGCTGCACACGTTACCGGTCGCATTGCTGGCGCCGCTTTGGATTCGCCGCCTTGAAACAACGGCTGATACAGGCCGGCCATTCAATTGGCCGCTTTGGTACGCATCCATTATCGGCGCGACACTCGTTGGAACTGCGATTGTGCTTGTCTGGGCCTTGCCGGCGGCGTACGTCGGGGGCGAAGCCTATGCCAACGCAATTTTCTGGGGACAATCGGCCGGGCGCATGGTGGACTCGTTCGCGCATAACCGGCCGTTTTGGTGGTACGCGGCGGTATTGTTGCCGCTTTTATTACCCTGGGCGGTTTGGCCGCGCCTTTGGCAGGCGATCAAACAATCGGCGACGGCAAACCTGAACGACGGAGGCATCCGCCTTTGCCTGATCTGGTTTCTGACGGCCTTCATCGCGTTTTCCCTGATCAGTGGCAAACAACTGCATTACCTGCTGCCTGAATTTCCGGCCCTGGCTTTAATGGGCGCATACTTTTTGACAGGCGCAAAAACATTGCCGGCATTAGATCGAAAAACCATTTGGCTTCCCGCATTCCTGTTTTTCGCTCTCGGTGCCGCCGCCGTTTTCGTGGCGCCCCATCTGCTGGCCGACCGGTTTCAGGCACGGTATCCAGGATTGAATTTCGACGGCGCCGGATTAATTGCGCTTAGTGCCGCGACGCTATTGTGGCTGCCGATCCGCACCCTGCGCCAAACCGTTTTGGCTTTAACGGCGCTTTCCGTTGCCGTCACGATTGCCGCGCATCTCGTCTTGTTCCCAATGCTTCGGGACAACTTCGATGTTCGTCCGCTGGCCGAAAAGCTCGGCACATGGGAACGCCAGGGTTTCCGCTTCGCCCATATGAATAAGTACCATGGCCAATATCACTTTGCCGGCCGGCTGATCCACCCGATACCGTTGGTCGGAAATGCCAATCTCCAGCTTGAAAACTGGATGGCCAAAAACCCCGGTGGGCGCGTGATTACTTATTACAATCCCGGTAAAATTCCGACGGTGGCGAAACCCGTATACGTGCGCCGGTTTCGCGGCACCTTTGTTGTTATTTGGGACGTTAAAACGATCCTTGCCCACCCCAAAATCGCTTACCGGCGATAACGGACAATGTTGAAGTCTCGTCAATGACCGACACCCAAAACGTAAATTGCATTGTTTGCCATAACACCATGGTGGAAAATAAGACGTGGCTGTTCGAATGCCCTCACTGCCGTTTACTGAGCGCAAAACTCGAATCGGGTACGGGTGCGCCGGTTCAGGGCGTCGAATCACTACGCAAACAAAATTTCAAAATTATTCTTGATGATATTTCTCGCTTATTTCCGTCCGGCGGCCGAATTCTAGAAATCGGCTGCGCACGCGGTTGGTTTCTCGACGAAGCGAAAGCGCGGCAATTTAGCGTTTCGGGAATTGAGCCTGACGCTGGACTTGCAAAAAGCGCAACGTCAAAGGGTCATGATGTGCGGACGGGATTTTTCCCCGATACCCTGAACGGGGAAGAAACATTCGACATCATCATTTTCAACGATGTTTTCGAGCATTTACCGACGCCGCCTGAAACGCTCCAGGCTTGTCATCGTTTTCTTGCCGAGAACGGTCTTTTGGTCATCAACCTTCCCGACCGTGGCGGCATTTTTTACAGGATTGCCCAAGTTCTCGATGGGGTTGGTTTGTCAAAACCTTTAGAACGGCTGTGGCAGAAAAATTTTTCTTCGCCTCACCTTTTTTATTTTAATGCTAATAACCTTGCCCACTTTGTCGGCGACCACGGATTTCATTTCGCACATCATCGCCATCTCAAATCCGTCGCACTTGAAGGACTCTGGGACCGCCTCCGGTCCGGCAATAAGACATTTATATTATGGACGGCACTCTTGTGGGTTGGGATCGTTCTTGTCATTCCCATCCTCACCCTGTTGCCGAAAGACATCAGCGTGAGTTGTTTTCGCAAAGGCGGGCGCTAAAGCCGCTCGCTAATGCAGCATCAATAAGGCTTCGGCGTTCCTAACCTGCTTTGGCTTAATCAGCTTGGTGTTCGCGACTTGAACCGAGTGCAGACGGCCATCTAGGTTGTTTTCCCAATAAGTGAGAAATTTTTTGAGCACCGGAAAGTCCGGCGCCAAATCGAGGTTTTGCCAAATGAAGGTTTGCAGGAGTTCCGGATAATTCGGCAGGTGATAGAGGATTTCCGCCGTGGTCAGGCGATAGTTTTTGATCTGTTTTTCGAGTATCCGCAATTCAAGACCTCCATATCGTTAGACGGTACGGGACGAATCGATAGAAATTTTGCGGGGATTCGCGGGAAATTGCAATAAAATCATTTGTTTTCAAAGACTTATTAGCACTCTCCCGGTCCGACTGCTAACGCGGGCCTGGCTGAGACCCGCCCCGGTGACAGATGTGCTGAAAATAATTCCCGCAATGTCCTTGACGCGGCGGAATTGGCGACTAAATTCCATTGCGAACCCGTTAGCACTCAGTGGGAGTGAGTGCTAACAATGACAAAAATCATATTGATATCAATTATATAATGGAGAATTAGCATGAAATTTCGGCCACTCCATGACCGCGTCCTGGTCCGCCGGCTCGAAGAAGAAGCCAAAACCGCCGGTGGCATCATTATCCCCGATACGGCCCAAGAAAAACCGTCTGAAGGCGAAATTATCGCCGTCGGATCCGGTGCCCGTAGCGAGGACGGCAAGGTCACCCCGCTCGATGTTAAAGCCGGCGATCACATCCTGTTCGGCAAATGGTCGGGTACGGAAGTCAAGGTCGACGGAGAAGATCTGTTGATCATGAAAGAGTCCGACATCCTCGGCATCATCGAAGGTAAACCCGCTAAGAAGAAAAAAGCGGCTTAAAGAAACTATTGAATGAGGAGTAAGAAATAATGGCTGCCAAAGAAGTCAAATTTTCGACCGATGCCCGCACGAAATTGCTGCGTGGTGTCGAAGTCCTGGCCGATGCGGTCAAGGTGACGTTGGGCCCGAAAGGCCGCAATGTCGTTTTAGATAAATCCTTCGGTGCGCCGCGCATCACCAAAGACGGTGTTACGGTCGCGAAGGAAATCGAACTGTCCGATAAGTTCGAAAACATGGGCGCGCAAATGGTGCGCGAAGTTGCGTCGAAAACCAACGACGAAGCCGGTGACGGCACGACGACGGCAACCGTTCTCGCCCACGCCATCGTCAAAGAAGGCTCCAAGGCTGTGGCCGCGGGCCTGAACCCGATGGATCTCAAACGCGGCATCGAAACCGCCGTTGCTGCTGTCATCGAAGACCTTAAAAAACGCTCCAAGAAAATCACCACGTCTGCTGAGATCGGCCAAGTCGGCACGATTTCCGCAAACGGCGACTCTAACGTCGGCAAAATGATTTCCGAAGCGATGGACAAGGTCGGCAAAGAAGGCGTGATTACGGTTGAAGAGGCGAAAAGCCTGCACTCGGAATTGGATGTCGTCGAAGGCATGCAGTTCGATCGCGGTTACACCTCGCCATACTTCATCACCAACGCCGAAAAGATGACCTGCGAGTTGGAAAACCCTTACATTCTGATCCACGAGAAAAAACTCTCCAGCCTGCAGCCGTTGCTGCCGGTCCTGGAAGGTGTGGTTCAATCGAGCCGACCGCTGTTGATCATCGCCGAAGATATCGAAGGCGAAGCCTTAGCTACTTTGGTTGTGAACAAACTGCGCGGTGGCCTGAAAGTCGCTGCCGTTAAGGCGCCCGGCTTCGGTGACCGCCGCAAAGCCATGCTCGAAGATATCTCGATCCTCACCAAGGGTCAGTTGATCTCCGAGGACATTGGCATCAAGCTTGAGAATGTTACGCTTGAAATGCTTGGCTCGGCGAAAAAAGTTGCCATCACCAAAGAAGAGACCACGATCGTTGAAGGTGCCGGTAAAAAAGCCGACATCGAAGGCCGCTGCAACCAAATCCGCGCGCAGATCGACGAAACCTCTTCCGACTACGACAGAGAAAAACTGCAAGAGCGCTTAGCCAAATTGGCCGGCGGTGTTGCCGTGATCCGCGTCGGTGGCGCAACCGAAATCGAAGTGAAAGAGAAGAAAGACCTCGTTGAAGATGCCATGAACGCAACCAAGGCCGCCGTCGAAGAAGGCGTCGTCCCGGGTGGCGGTTCCGCACTTCTTTTCGCGACCCGCGTTCTCGACAAGCTCAAGGTCAAAGACAACGACCAGCAAGTCGGTATCAACATCGTACGCAAGGCTCTCGAAGCGCCGATCCGTCAAATCGCTCAAAACGCCGGGTTCGACGGCGCGGTGGTTGCCGGTAAGGTTCTCGAAAGCAAGAGCGACACCTTCGGTTTCAATGCGCAAACCGAGGAGTATCAAGACCTGGTTAAAGCCGGCATCATTGATCCGGCCAAAGTGGTTCGCGTGGCGTTGCAGGATGCTGCGTCCGTCGCCGGCCTCTTGGTCACCACGGAAGCGATGATCGCCGATGTACCGGAGAAAAAAGAGCCGATGATGCCTCCGCCCGATATGGGTGGCATGGGCGGCATGGGTGGCATGGGCGGCTTCTAAGCAAGCGCATACCACTTAAACGAACGCTACGATCAAGGGCCGCATGTCAATGCGGCCCTTTTTCTTTGCGCATCAACTAAGCAGGGTTGTCGGCAATGACCTTAAATAACGCCGAATGATCGAGACCGCCCCAACCGGCCTCGATCGCGCGGATGTATAACTCCCGGTTCAACGCCGTGCCGGGCAAATCCAAACCGACCTTTGCCGCCAGCGCGAGGGCCAATTCCATATCCTTGCATTGGGTTGCGCATTTACCGCCGGGCTCGAAATTTTCCGTAATCATCCGCTCGCCATGAAGCTCGAGAATACGTGAGTCGGCAAAGCCGCCTTTCAACGCTTCGCGGACCTTGGCCGGATCGGCACCGGCGCGTTTTGCCAATACCAAGGCTTCGGCGACGGCACCAATTGTTAAACCGACAATCATTTGATTGGCGGTCTTCGCCACCTGCCCCGCGCCTTGCGGCCCAATATGCGTGAGACGCGAACCGAGAACATCAAAAACGGGGCGCGCGCGTTCGATATCTTGTGCATCGCCACCGGCCATAATCGTTAATGTCGCTTGCTCGGCTCCGACCGTGCCACCGGAAACGGGGGCATCGATATAACGCCCGCCGGCGGCTTCTATTTTTTTTGCGAATGCGCGGGTCGCATCCGCATCCGACGTTCCCATGTCGATGATGAGGCTCTCGTCGCGCACCACACCGATAACGCCATTTTCGCCGAACAGAATATTTTCAAGCGTCGATGTATCGACGGAAACGATGATGACCATATCGGCAATTTCGGCGACGGCCTGTGACGAAGCGGCCCCCGTTGCCCCGGCCTCAACCATGATCCCGATTTTCTCCGGCGAACGGTTATAAACGATCAAATCGGCGCCGGCGTTGAGCAGGTTCCGTCCCATGGGCTGGCCCATCAGCCCGAGCCCAATCAAGCCGACGGTTTGGCCACTGAGTGATGACATCAAATTCCTCCTGATCATAAATCTGCGCTAGACTAGCAAAGAATCGGCAACCACGCGCCATAACTCCCGCCATCTGCGCTCTATTGAAACTAACCATCGATGCCACCCACTCCATCTTCAGAAATTCCAAGCCAGCGGCCCTTTAGGGAACTCCTCCCGACCTATATCTGCGCGCCGTTCGGCAACGGCTTGTTCGATGCGATCCTTATTATCGTACCGCTCTATGCATTAACGCTCGGCGCGACACCGTCGCAGATCGGCCTTTTGGTCGGTGCGCGTTATTTTATGCCGCTTTTTTTCGGCATTCACGGCGGTGCCATGATCGACCGGTTTGGTGCCAAGCGCATAGCCGTCACCTTCGGCTTTATCACATTGGGGTTGGTGCCGCTTTATCCACTGATGGTGTGGTTCCCCGCGCTGCTGACATTGCAACTCATGGTCGGCATGACGACATCGTTTAGCTGGATCGGCATTCAAACGACGATCATTCATCAAACCGGCGGCAGCACGACGTATCTTGGGCGCTTTACCTTTTGTCAGCAAATTGGCGCCACCACGGCACCGATATTTGCCGGCGCGATGTGGGACCTCACTGGCGTGTGGGGCACATTTTTGTTTATTGCCGGATGGACAATATGCTTTATCGTTTCCGCCAGTTACATCAAAAGCCCCCACAAAGCGCCGGCTGTAACGCGCCTCCGGGCAAGGCTCACCGACATCTTGCCGAAGCCTTCGGATTACTGGAATACATTTGCCTTGATGGCTATTCCAGCCGTCGCACTTGCTATGGCGGTCACCGTGGTGCGCCACACGACGACACCGATCCAGGCATCATTTTACGTCGTCTATCTCGATCAGCTCGGTATGCCAGGGACCATCATCGGCTCCATGGTCGCGCTGGTGGAGATTACCAACGGCATCGGCCCACTGTTCTCAGGCTATCTCACTAAGCAGTTTTCACCCCATTGGCTGCTGATCATTTTCAGCATCATCGCAATATTTCTCATTTCCATCACGCCGCTTTTAGGCGGTGTTATCGTTTTGCTCGGCGCGATCCAAATCGTTCGTGGACTCATTCAAGGCTCGATCCAACCAATTTTCATGTCGACAATTGCGCAAGCGGTCAGTGCGGAAATTCAAGGCCGCAGCGTCGGCCTGCGCACAACCATGAACCGACTCGGCGCACTCACGGTACCGGTCGCCATGGGATACGTGGTCGAAGCGGTCGGTATCGAAAAAGGCTTTTACTACACCGGCGCGTTTTTGATTTTCCTGCTGTTGATCATCGGTGTGGTCGCGCGGCGCACGAAACTGTTCGGGCCATTTCGGCTCACACCAAAAACTTAGGTTAGCTCGCTCAAAAAATCGCGTACGCCTTCGATGGTGTCTTTGAGTCCCAAACGCTGCACTTCGACACCGCTCGGAAACGCGCCCAGCATGCGCGAGGGTAACGCGCTGTCCATCATCACGAACACGCCGCCGTCATCGGCTCGGCGCACCAAACGGCCGTAAGCTTGTTTCAGTTTTAAACGCGTAATCAGTTCGTCATAGGCGCGCCCGCCGAAATGTCCGCGCCGGGTTTTATGCAAAATATCCGGGCGCGGCCAGGGCACACGGTCGAACACGATCAAACGAAGCGACCGTCCCGGCACATCGACACCATCACGCACAGCATCGGTGCCGAGCAAACAGGTGTTATCTTCGGCGCGAAAAATATCGATGAGGGTGCCCGTATCCAACGCATCCACATGTTGTGACAATAACGGTAACCCTGCTTCTTCCAACGGCTCAGCGATGCGATCGTAGACGCCACGCAGCCGGTTGATGGCCGTGAACAAACCCAACGCTCCGCCGCCCGCGGCCATAAACAATTCGCGATAAGCAGCCGCTACTTGATCGGTGTTGTTCTTATTCACATCCGAAACGACAAAGACGCGCGTACGTGCTGGATAATCGAACGGTGAGGGCATGAATTCCAACACCGGCGGGTTCGGCAGGTGCTTTGCGCCGGTCCGCATCTCGGCGGCCGCCCAATCGATTTCCGCGTCACCGGTCATGTCCTTGAGGCTCGCCGATGTCACCAGCAAGCCATGCGCCGGTTTGACGACAACCTCGGCAAACGGTTTCATCGGATCAACCCAATGTCGGTGCATGCCGACATCGAAATCGCGGCCCGAAATGCGCTCTACGCTGAACCAGTCGATGAAATCGTCCGGGGTTTCTTCGCCCAGGGTTTGCAACATGTCGCGCCAGCTGGCGAGGGTCACAGCACCCCGGCGCAACAGCCCGCGCGCGACCGCTTCGATGCGCTGACGCGATGATGTATCCAAACTATCGGCTTCGTCGTCCAACAGTTCGGTCAACGTTCGGCTGAGATTGATTAACGGTAGGCTCAGGCGCGATATCGCCGCGGCAAACTCGGAGGCCGCTTCAAGCACGCCATCGATCAGCGGCTCACTCGGTGCTTCCAAGCTGTAATTCGCATTGGCGTCCGGATCGCGGGCATAGACTTGTTGGCGCACAAGCGCAAAAAAAGTTTCCGCCGCCCCGTTCGGCGCACCTTCTTTAATGCGATTATGCCAGCCGGTCGTCGGCAGCACCCGCGCGGCCCGCAACGCTGCGTCCAATTCCTTCTGAGCGGATTCATTCCCGCCGATGAGGTCTTCGATACGCAAGCGCAAGCCGCGCATTCGCGACTTCGAGCGCGCGCCGTCATCGGCGCCCAGCAGCCAGCGGCGTAGTTCCGTCGTCTCGAGGCCGGTCAGGTGCGCTGCGAACGCGCTATCGGCGGCATCGAACAAATGATGCGCCTCGTCGAACACGTAACGGGTCGGCACGGCACGCTCGATGGAGTCTTTTGTGATGGGTTCCGCGAGCACGGCTTCTTGCGCTGCGTTAATCATCACCAGTGCGTGGTTAGCGACGACGATCTCGGCCCCCTTGGCGCGGCGCACGGATTTTTCGATGAAACATTTCCGGTAATGCGAGCACGCAGCGTAAATACATTCGCCGCGGGTATCGGTGAGATCGACGGTGAGATTGCGGCCCAACAGATCCGTCAGCCAGGCGGGAAAATCGCCGCCGATCATATCGCCGTCGCGGCTTGCCTGCGCCCAACGCGCCATCAGCCCCAAGGCGACGGCGTTGATGTCGGTCAACGCACCGAGGCGCGCAATCGCTTCTTCGAAATTGAGCAGGCAAAAATAATTCTCGCGGCCCTTTCGGATCACCACCTTGCGGATTTTATCAACCGGGTCCGGATACAGCCGGTCCAATTCCTGATCAAGTTGGCGTTGCAGGTTGCGGGTATAGGTGCTGAGCCAAACGGTGCCGTTGTTTTTCTGCGCCCATACGGAAGCAGGCGCGATATAGCCCAAGGTTTTACCGATCCCGGTGCCGGCTTCGGCAACGATAAACGCGGGCTCGCCAACCTGCTCGGCAGGCGCAAACGCTTCGGCCGCCAGTTCCGCGTAAGCTTTTTGTTCTTCGCGTTCTTCGGCGGCCGCACCCAGCAATTGCACCAGCCGCGCGCGCGCTTCGACAGGCTCTACCGGCAATGAACCCAACGGTCCGCCCATGGTGCGGTCCTGCCATTCCTTGAGCCCGGTCCACACTTTCAAGCCTTCAGTGAGCTTGCGTTCGCTTGCGTTGACGTTCTGATCCGTGAGTGCGTCGAGGACGGCCTCTCCCCACAGCCAGCCGCCGCGCGCCATCGCGCCCGCGATAAAAACCGTGCTGCGATGAGGCGGGCGCTCTGGATCGGCAAGCTCGACCAACAGCGCGGTCGCCGAGGCGATCAGGCATTCGGCTTCCGAGTCCTTGTTTTGTGGTATGGGCAATCCCAAAGCTTCCGCCAATCCTCGCGGCGTCGGCAGGCAAAACTCAGCCGGGCGCACGAAGGCGAACAGTTCCAGCAAATCGAAAGCGGGAAACGCTTTCGACTTCAAGCGCTTGGCCGTCGCCTTGGCATGGCACACCAAAGGCGGCGTCTGACGCGCCCGCGCAGCGGCATCGGCGAGCGTGACGTCCTCGATCTCACCATCCGCGCTCAGCCAAGATGCACGGCGCACCCCGGCAATCAACGCGGGTGCGGCGGGAATACGGATGTTGGGGGAAACGAAATTAGAAGGCATACGGGAGTTTAGCAGGATATATCAACTCTGCATCGAATCCCTTTGTTTCATCGCGTTATAGGCGCCGTAGCTAGCGACGAAGAACGGCACCGCGTAGGTCAGAACAACTTTCCAGACATTCATCGCACCACCCGCGTGAATGACATCACCCTGATTAATGCCGTTAAGGATCGTGCCGACGATGAGCGCGACGATCACTGAGTTTTTAAGAATTCTCCCTGAAAACACCCGGGCCATGGCCAATTGCGACGCTGTCATGTTTTATGGCTCCTTTTGATTATTCCCGAATGGACCCCGCCGCCTTCCCGGCGGCCTGATAAATGGCGAACGCTTCCATAAGTGTCTCGAAAACGTCGCGGCCGAGCAGCGCTTGAAAGTCCCGATAGGCAACACCAAACGCGCTGAATTCATCCAACGTTTCGCCGTCACCCGGATTGAGTTGGAATATCTCGGACCACTCGAGAATATCGTCGCTTTCTTCGTAAAGCTGACAGGAAAAAATCGCCGCACCCAACAGCTCGACGGTGCCAGGCTTTTCCGATAGCGGCACCCGGCACGGCATGGCCACCCGTTTTTCGCCACGCGTGATCATGATTTCCACGAATTCGTTCTTCGGTTCCGGCAATGCATTTAAAGACAATGCGAGTCCCAAGGCTTCAATCGCTTTTTCGCGTTCGGCCTTGAAATCCAGCATGCGGCTTACCGGTCGTACGCCAAATTCGGCGCAAGCCAGCGTTCGGCTTCCTCTAGCGGCATGCCTTTGCGTTTCGCGTAATCGATCACCTGATCGCGGGTGATTTTGCCGACACCGAAATACTGCGAGTCCGGATGAGAAAAATAAAAGCCTGACACAGATGCCGCCGGCAACATCGCCATCGACTCGGTGAGCGTGATATCCGCGCGGTCACTGGCTTCCAACATGCGGAACAACTCGTGTTTTTCCGTGTGATCGGGACAGGCGGGATAGCCCGGAGCCGGACGAATCCCCTGATAGGTTTCCTTGATCAGCTCTTCGTTGGAAAAAGCTTCATCCACCGCATACCCCCAGAACTCTTTTCGGACTCTTTCATGCATGCGTTCGGCGAAGGCCTCCGCCAATCGGTCCGCTAAAGCTTTTAAGAGGATATCGTTGTAATCGTCATGAGCTTTTTTGAATTCTTCAAGCTTTGCGTCGATGTTAAGCCCGGCAGTGACGGCAAACCCGCCGATATAATCGGTAATGCCTGAGTCTTTCGGCGCGATAAAATCGGCGAGGCACATATTCGCGCGGCCGGCGCGTTTTTCCATTTGCTGGCGCAGAAACTGAAAACGCGTAAGAACTTTTTTCCGAGTCTCGTCCGTATAGACTTCGACATCGTCGTCATTGATGGAATTCGCCGGGAAAAAACCAATGACGGCTTTCGCGCCGAGCCATTGCTCGCCGACGATTTGCTGCAGCATAGCCTGCGCATCGTTATAGAGGTTGGTTGCCACTTCGCCGACCGTTCCATCTTCCAAGATATTCGGGTAATTGCCTTTCAATTCCCAAGTACGGAAAAACGGTGTCCAGTCGATGCGTGTCGTCAATTCGGCGAGGTCGTAATCCTCGAACGTTTTCAAGCCTAAAAACGACGGCTTCGGCGGCGTATAACCGCTCCAATCGATGTCAAATTTTTCCGCCCGCGCATCCGCAATCGTGAGATGCCCGCGGCCTTCGTTTCGGCCTTCATGCTTGTCGCGAATTTCGGTGTAATCGTCGTTCACGGCGGAAAGGAATTTTTCCCGCCCGGTATCGCTCATCAAATTCGTGACGACCCCAACGGCGCGCGAGGCATCGGTAACATATACGGTCGGACCTTTGTACTGCGGCGCAATCTTAACCGCCGTATGCACCTTGGACGTGGTCGCGCCGCCGATGAGTAGCGGAATATCGAACCCGTCGCGGGTCATGTCGTTGGCGTTCGCGGCCATTTCCTCGAGCGACGGCGTGATCAAGCCCGAAAGTCCGATGATGTTGACGTTTTGCTTCTTCGCCTCTTCCGCAATTTTCGCATACGGTACCATGACACCGAGATCGATGACGTCAAAGTTATTGCATTGGAATACCACGCCGACGATGTTCTTGCCGATATCGTGCACGTCGCCCTTAACGGTGGCGAGCAGGATTTTTCCTTTTGCGCGGGTATCGCCGCTCTTTTCCTTTTCCGCATCCATGAACGGCAGCAAGTAGGCAACCGCCTGCTTCATAACCCGTGCGCTTTTGACCACTTGCGGCAAAAACATTTGCCCGGAGCCGAATAAATCGCCGACCACGTTCATGCCGTCCATCAACGGTCCTTCGATGACTTCAATCGGTTTATCGGCCGCCTGGCGGGCCTCTTCGACGTCTTCTTCGATGAAATCAGAAATGCCATTGACCAACGAATGGGTTAGCCGCTCGCCAACCGTGCCCTTGCGCCAGCTCATGTCTTTTTTGCTCTTGCGCTTTTCGCCCTTCACGTTGTCGGCAATGTCGAGCAAGCGCTCAGTCGCATCCGCCGAGCGGTTGAGAATCACGTCTTCGACGCGGTTGCGCAGCTCTTCGGCGATATCGACATACACCGTCAACATGCCCGCGTTGACGATGGCCATGTCCATGCCCGCCTTGATGGCATGATACAAAAACACAGCATGCATGGCTTCACGCACCGGGTTGTTTCCGCGAAACGAGAACGAAACATTACTGAGGCCGCCGCTGATGCGTATACCGGGCAGGGTTTCTTTTAAGGCTTTGGTTGCCTCGATAAAGTCTTTCGAGAAGTTGCGGTGCTCGTCTATCCCAGTCGCGACGGGAAAGATATTCGGGTCCATGATAATGTCTTCGGGCGGGAAGCCCACCTTCTCGGTGAGAACCTTGTAAGACCGCGTCAAAATTTCGATCATGCGTTCCTTGTTTTCCGCCTGCCCCTCTTCGTCGAACGCCATCACCACCACGGC
>Ga0181593_10000475_pt1 | contig 34957 bp, 33 predicted proteins | sample 071ome_19_FD_133756 | JGI IMG/M metagenome (GOLD analysis project Ga0181593, IMG submission 133756) | Coastal salt marsh microbial communities from the Groves Creek Marsh, Skidaway Island, Georgia - 071413AT metaG (megahit assembly) | ecosystem: Environmental > Aquatic > Marine > Intertidal...
GGATGATCTGTGGGCGCGAGGTTGACGGCAATGTTGTAATCGGGCCACTTCAGGTGAGAGCTGACGATGGCGCTGCGCACGCGACTGCGGATTTCGCGCGAGGCCGCATCGGACATGCCAACGACTTGAAAGGCAGGCAGCCCGCTACTCATGTGGATTTCAACGGTGACCGGCAGCGCGCTCAGGCCCGATTGGCTGCGGGTTCTAACAAATGCGAGGTGCATGGATCATCCTTGATCGTGTCGCTATCGGCGTGTGGTGAGAGGCTTGCCTGCCAGAGCCTATCCCCGAGGTTTAGCGATGCTCTGCAGGCGGGTTGGAGCCTGAACAGCAGTGTCGTTACAGCGTTTTGTCTTCGCGTTCAGTGGCGAGTGCTTTATCCAGCTCAGCCAATTTCTTTTCCAGTAGCTCGAGGCGTTCTCGTGTGCGCTGCAGGACAGCCGCTTGCGCATCGAACTCCTCTCGACTCACGACATCCAGTCGCGACAAAGCCGATTGCAACAGGCCTTTGGCATTGCGGTCTATTTGCTGAAATACCGGGTCCTCGCCTTTGATCAGGCGGTCGAACAGCGAGGCGCCGCCGCGCGTTTCCGATTGCTGCTTGTCCATGACGTCACTCTTTGGCCATTTCATTTATGCGCACAAAATGTAGCGCACTGCCCAACCCGCTGACAGAGCAAATCGCGCCAAAAGTGGTGCGCGGTGCGCACTTCTTTGGTGCGAGCTGCGCCCTGCGTGTGCATCGGCACCATCCAATGTTCAGCCTAAAAATCGACTAACCGATTGAAAAAAATAACTTCTTTTGTTGTTGGCCCACTCGTCGCTATTTAGTGAGCGGGGGCAAGGTGTGGTTAGCGCCAAGCAACCACAAGCCGAAAGTTATGACAATGCAACACAAAGCTTCGTTAAGTAGGAGACATTGAATGAAGGTTTTGAAATATGCTCTTCCCGCACTGGCTATCGCCAGTACCACGAGTTTCACCGCCCCCGTGGCACAGGCTGCCGAGATCAGTGGCAACGTGGCGCTGGTGTCCGATTACAAGTTCCGCGGTATTTCGCAGTCAGACAGCAAGCCATCTATCCAAGGTGGCTTTGATATCGCGTTCGACTCCGGCTTTTACTTAGGCACCTGGGGTGCGGCGGTCGACTTTGATTGCGCTATCGATACCTGCGGTGGTGCAAATGGCGGTCTCGAGCTGGATTACTACGGCGGCTACTCGCACAGCTTCGACGGTGGCCTGGGCATCGATGTGGGCTATATCTACTACGACTATCCTCAGGACGAGGGCATCTTGGGAGACTACGAAGAGGTCTACGCCAACATTAGTTTCGGTGGATTTTCAGCCGGAGCCGCGTTCTCTGACGAGTATTGGTTTGAAACCGGCGAAATCGTCTACCTGAAAGCGGGTTACGACCTGACGCTTCCCGGCGACTGGGGCCTGAGCTTTCTGGTAGGGCAGGTCGACTACGACGTGGCGAGCTACGTTGAGACTGACAAGCACGTCCACTGGTTAATTGGCTTGAGTAAGTCCTGGCAGGGCATCGACTGGAGCCTGACCTATGAGGACACCGATGTCGAAGAAAATGAGTGCTATGGCTACGACTGGTGTGATGCAGCGCTAATTTTCGGAATGGCCAAGAGCCTGTAACGCAGTCGCCGCCCGAAAGGGCGGCTTTTATCGGAGGTTGCCATGAAATTGGTTACTGCAGTGATTAAGCCATTTAAGTTGGATGATGTGCGTGAAGCGCTCTCCACCATTGGCGTTCAGGGAATTACGGTGAGTGAGGTCAAGGGCTTCGGTCGCCAGAAGGGTCACACTGAGCTGTACCGTGGGGCCGAATACGTCGTTGATTTCCTACCCAAGGTCAAAATCGACATCGCCATCGCGGATGGCATGGTCGATCAGACCATTGAGGCCATTTCTAAGGCCGCACAAACCGGCAAGATCGGGGACGGCAAAATCTTTGTCTCTTCCCTCGAGCATGTCACCCGCATCCGAACCGGCGAGACCGGCGAAGAAGCGCTGTAATTCTGAGCCTTGGAGAACATTCTCATGGAATACGATATTTTTCAGTTGCAGTACGCACTGGACACTTTCTACTTCCTCGTCTGTGGTGCGCTGGTCATGTGGATGGCCGCTGGATTCGCCATGCTCGAGGCAGGACTGGTCCGGTCTAAAAACACGGTCGAAATTCTGACTAAAAACGTCACGCTGTTTGCAGTGGCTTGCATCATGTACATGGTGGTGGGCTACAGCATCATGTATGGCGGCGATATTTTTCTCAGCACGATCACCGGATCGGGTGCCGTTGAAGGCGGTGAGGAGAATGCGACGTACGCGCCGTCTGCAGACTTTTTCTTCCAGGTGGTCTTCGTCGCCACGGCGATGTCCATCGTCTCTGGCGCCGTCGCGGAGCGCATGAAGCTATTTGCTTTCCTCGCCTTCGCGGTGGTGATGACCGGCTTCATTTACCCGATGGAAGGCAGCTGGACCTGGGGCGGTAATCCGGTGTTCGGCATGTACACGCTGGGCGATCTGGGCTTCCTTGATTTTGCCGGTAGCGGCATCGTGCACATGGCCGGTGCAGCGGCAGCCTTGGCGGGTGTCATTCTGGTCGGCGCTCGCAAGGGCAAGTACGGCCCGAACGGCGAAGTGAATGCCATCCCCGGTGCGAACCTGCCTTTGGCAACGCTGGGTACCTTCATCCTCTGGCTGGGATGGTTCGGCTTTAACGGTGGCTCTGTCTTGGCAACGGCCTCTGTCGATTCAGCTAATGCGGTAGCGGTGGTCTTTATGAATACCAACCTCGCAGCGGCGGGCGGTTGCATTGGCGCGCTGATCGTAGCCAAGCTGCTATTCGGCAAGGCTGATTTGACCATGGCACTCAACGGATGCCTAGCGGGCCTAGTTGCGATCACTGCAGGCCCCGATACACCTTCTGCTCTGCAAGCCACGATTTTCGGTGCGCTGGGTGGGGTGTTGGTGGTCTTCTCGATCACGACCCTTGATAAGCTCAAGATCGATGACCCGGTTGGTGCAATCTCTGTGCACGGAGTCGTTGGTCTGCTGGGTCTGCTGCTGGTGCCGGTCACCAACGACGGTTCAAGCTTCTCTGGTCAGATCATCGGTGCACTGACTATCTTCGGCTGGGTTTTTGTCGCCTCGTTCATCACCTTCTTCGTGATCAAGACGGTCCTAGGACTGCGGGTCTCAGAAGAGGAAGAGTACGAAGGAGCCGACCTCAGCGAATGCGGTATGGAAGCCTATCCGGAGTTTGCCAGCGCGAAGTAATTACCCTGTCCTCTCATGGCAGTTTGGGCCCCTTAGGGGCCCTTTTTTTTGCCCGAGGATTGCGAAAAAACGCAGGGAGATCATAATGGTGGCGACTGACACTGGAACCTTGCTATGAAACTTGTCACAGCCATCATCAAGCCTTTCAAAATGGACGACGTGCGTGCGGCATTGTCGGATATTGGGGTACAGGGCGTGACCGTCACAGAAGTGAAAGGTTTCGGTCGCCAGCGCGGTCACACGGAGCTTTACCGTGGCGCTGAATACGTCGTGGATTTCCTGCCCAAACTGAAGCTGGAGATTGCGGCGCCCGAAGAGCAGGTTGAAGCCATTGTCGAGGCGATCATTGCCTCAGCCAGCACAGGTAAAATCGGCGACGGTAAAATCTTTGTCGCGCCGCTTGAGCAGGTTGTCCGCATCCGCACCGGTGAAACCGGCGTCGAGGCCATCTGAAGTCGCAATAACTATTGATAACGCCCCGTTAGCTCTCCGATAACGCCGGGCAGGTCTGCTAGTTTCTCCACTACCCGTGCCGCCACGCTACTGGTCCCGCCGTCGGGATTGAACCAGATGGCCGTCGCACCGGCTGAGACGGCGCCTGAGACATCGTTGTCGTGGCAATCGCCGACGTGAATCACCTCCGAGGCCTCCATACCCGCCTGAGCAAAGGCTCGATGGAATAGCGCTGGATCCGGTTTGCTGACGCCAAATTCCTCCGCGCGCCAGGCGTAGTCGAAACACGGGCCGATCGGCGTTTTGTACACGTCGGCATTGCCGTTGGTCAGCGCGCCCAGCTGATATTGCTCGCCCAACGCAGTCAGTACTGATACGGCGCCTTCATAAACCGTTACGTTGTGCCGCTCCGAGAGAAAAGCGTTAAACGCCTCGCCCGCAGCAAGCGCAGATTCCCCTGAAGGGACGCCGTGGTGCTGTAGCAGCCGGTCAATGAAAACCTGCCGAAACGCACTGATGTGATGCATCAGTTCCGGTCGATCGCTCAGCAATGTCTGACGTATTGCTGCCAATTCCGACGGCGGCGTCGTCGCGAGTGACAAAGTAGGGTAGCGCATGGCAAGGGATTGCCATTGGGCTCGCTCTGCTGCTTCAAGGGCGGGACGGACGTCCCACAGTGTGTCATCCAGATCAAACGTGATCAGCCTGACGGGGCGAGCGGGCGCAGGTCTCAGGGTCACGGCGTCAGCGGTGCCGGCGCATCGTCAATCAAGCAGCACTGGGCAGCTGCCCAATCACTTCCGCGAGATAGTCAAGGAACAGCGTGCCATCCTCAGGCCGGTAACGTTGTGGGTCTCGTGAGCCCACGGCCAGTGCACCGATAACTTCATCGCCGCGACGGACCAGCGCGAGCGCAGCCGAGCCCTCAGTTGGCTCAGTGCCAAACAGCTGAGCCATCTCCTCTGGCCGCAGAATGCCGGAAAAACTGTCACCCTGACGGATCAGGCGGGTTGCCACCGCTAATGGGTCAGCACTCCCCTCGTTGATCCCGGCCCAGATCAGTGAGCCCATTTGGGCCTCAAAGGACTGTTGCAATTGGTCCGTCCAGGCTTCGCTCAGCGCCTCGCGATCATCTGCGGAGAGCAGCGCGAGGATGGTACGGCGGGTCGCCTCCAGCAGTCGGTCATTCTCTCTACCGATATCGGACAGCTCGGCAATTTTTTGTCGGGAGTTGATGTTGCGCTCTCGCAGCACACTCACCTGACGCTCCACCAGCGATACAGCGCCTTCACCCCCGTGGGGCAGATTAAGCACTGCCAATAGGCCCGGACGGTCCTGCAAAAAGTTCGGGTTGGCCTTGAGGAAGGCCTCGACGTCTTTAGGGTCTAAGGATTCGCACATCCGCTCAGTCACTCTTTGTCTGTTATTCGAGTCGCCGTGTTTAGCCAGGCCCGCTCACAACTCATCCTCGCAGCGAGATGGTACCGTCAAACACGGACGCAGTGGGTCCGCCCAGCCAAACCGGGCTGTTGCCTCCCTCCCATGAGACAGTCAGCTTGCCGCCGGGCAATTGCAGGGTGACATCCGGATCCAGCAGTCCCAACTGTATGCCGTGCACCGCGGCAGCGCAGGCGCCCGATCCGCAGGCTTCTGTCTCGCCAACCCCGCGCTCGTAAACCCGCAATTTAGCGTCGTTGCGGGAGTTCACTTGCAAGAAGCCGACATTGACCCGATCAGGAAAGCGCTCGTGAGATTCAATCAGCGGGCCAAGTGAACTAACGGGCGCACTGTCGCAATCATCGACCATTAAAATGGCATGGGGGTTCCCCATGGATAAAACCCCGACGGAGAGATTCTGACCCTGCACCTCCAGCGGATATTGAGCGGCCGTCTCTGATGCGGAAAAAGGCACCGATTCCGGGCTGAACTTAGGCGCTGCCAGGCCGGCAAATACCCGACCATCTTCGGTTATCGATAATGACAGGGGTTCGCCATCAGTCAGCAAGGTGAGTTCCCGCTGCCGCGTCAGCTTCTTCTCCCGCAAAAAACGACCAACGCAACGAGCGCCATTGCCGCACTGTCCGGCGCGCGACCCGTCTGCGTTGAAAATGCTATATCGAAAGTCGGCATCCGGATCGTCAGGGGGGCTGAGCAACAGCACCTGATCACAGCCAACACCTCTGCGCCGGTCGGCAATGCGTTTGATGTGCGCAGTGCTCAGGTCGACAACCTGCGTGACAGCATCGATGATGACGAAGTCATTGCCTGCGCCTTGCATTTTGCTAAACGACAGCTTCACGCGTCCCTCTCTGGCAGCAGCCTTTCACGCTGCCATAAATCGTTTAATGCTTCCCGCTCACCGATCACATGGACGGCGTCGTGGTCGACCATGACTTCCGCCACTTTGGGTCGACTGTTGTAGTGAGATGCCATAGCAAAGCCGTAAGCACCCGCGCCCATGACGGCGAGCAGATCGCCCTCAGAGAGCGTCAGCTGTCTGTCTTTCCCGAGAAAATCTCCTGTTTCACAGATGGGGCCCACGATGTCCCAGGTAAGTACCTCACCCTGACGTGGCGTGACGGGTTGAATATCCTGCCACGCGCTGTAAAGGGCAGGTCTCAGCAGATCATTCATCGCGCCGTCAACGATCGCAAAGTTTCGGGCGGTGCTGGGCTTCAAGTAGAGAACCTTGGTAAGCAACACGCCCGCCAGTGCGACGATTGACCGACCCGGTTCCAGCACCAGCTCACATCCCCGTGCATCGAGGTGTGTCGATAGCGCCGAGAGATAGTCTTCAATGGAGGGTGCGGGCTCATCGTAGCTCACCCCCAGGCCTCCGCCGATATCAAGATGCTTGAGTTCAATCCCCTCGCCAGCGAGTTCATCGAAAAGCTGTAGCAGACATTCCAACGAGGCAATGAATGGCGCAACTTCGAGGATCTGACTGCCGATGTGGCAGTCGATGCCGACGGGCATCAACGCGGAGCTCGCTTGTGCGGCGCGATAGAGCCGCCGGGCAGTCTCGATGTCGACACCAAATTTATTCTCTTTTAAGCCAGTAGAGATATAGGGATGGGTGCCCGCGTCGACGTCGGGATTCACCCTAATCGATATTGGCGCCGACTGACCCAGGCTTTCGGCAACTGCGGCCAGCGCCATCATCTCGGCCTCAGATTCGATGTTGAAGCAGCGAATGCCGATTTCCAGCGCGCGTTGCATTTCCTGAGGGGTTTTACCGACGCCGGAAAACACCGTTTTGTCGGCGTCGCCGCCAGCTGCCACGACCCTCTCCAGCTCGCCCACTGACACCACGTCGAAGCCTGCACCCAGCTTCGCCAGCACACTGAGCACCGCAAGGTTGGAATTGGCTTTGACCGCGTAGCAGATCAGGTGAGGTCGATCAGACAGCGCGGATTGATAGGCGAGAAACGCCTGCTCGATAGACTGCCGCGAGTAAACGTAGGTCGGTGTACCATGCTCGTTGGCGATCGCTTCGAGTGAGACTCCCTCGCAGAAAAGGGAGCCGCTTCGCTGTGCAAAGCCGGACATCAGGAACCCGTCGTCGCTGAGCCGTCTGAATCAGCGGGCCGCAAAGGTCCCTGTTGACCACAGGCAGTCAGCCAGACGCAGAGCAATAGGGCGGCTACGGACTTCACGGTTTGACCTCGACAAAAGCGGGAGTATAACAGCGCACTGGCCACACACTCATTGTGCCGACGGTGGGCGCACATGATTCGATCGGGCTAAACTAACTGAGGCAAAGGGTGGCGATTTATGGCGAGCAATGAGTACTTCGAGCAAATCGACGAGACTTTCGAGGCGGTTGAAACTGCGCTAGAAAGACTGCCCGATGATGTCGATATCCGCTGTGCTGAGGGTGTCATCAACGCCACATTCAGTAACGGCGTGGTCTTTGTCTTCAGTCGGCAGCCACCCGCAGAGCAATTGTGGTTGGCAACGCCGGGGGGCGGGTTTCACTACCTATGGCATGGTCAGAGTGGGACGTGGCGCGATACAAAAAGTGACGAATCGTTTCATGAATTTTTGGTAGCAGAGCTAGAGAGGCACACGGGATTGCAACTGCGGTGGGATGGCGATGAGGGCAACGGCGACTAACATCATCGCGGCTGCAGTGATGGCTGCGCCATTGACGGTGGCTGGCCAGTCTGAGCCGCTACAGATCTCTAATCTCTCACCATTGGCATCCCTCAGGGCATTGCCGCGACAGCGTGATGCGCAGCCCGCGTCAGGATTGAGTTGGGCGATATCGGGAACAGTCTCCAATCATTTCACCGTTCAGAGCGTTAGCGATGAATCGCTGCTCCTGGATGGTCAAACAGATACTCTCACGCTGTCGCTCAGGTATGGCCTCGCGCCCGGGTGGGATATTGAGGCGACCTTGCCATGGCGCCATCACTCTGGCGGATTCACCGACAGGCTGATCTCTGATTGGCATCGGGTATTCGGATTACCCGATGGGGACAGGAGTGACTATCCCATCGATGCGCTGAATTATGAGCTGACGCAGGGCGGTCATCAGGCTGCCCTGAATCAATCAGTCTCGGGTCTCGGAGATATTGAGATTGGTGTGAGCCGGGCCATCGCTGACATCGATGGTGGGCAGCTTGCTACCAGCGTCGGTATTAAATTGGCCACTGGTGATGACTCGGATTGGCTTGGCAGTGGCGGCACCGATGTCTATGCCTTGTTGCGCTTCAGCGGTCCGCAGCGGGGTGATTGGCCCGTCTGGTGGCACGCTCAAGTAGGCGGCACCTGGGCGGGTGAAACGGATTTGCTGGGCGCCCAGCAACGCCGGTCTCTGTGGTTTGCCGGGCTTGCAACGGAGTGGCGTTTTTCCCCTCGATGGTCTGCTCTGGCGCAATTTGACGCACACAGCGCCCTGCTTCAAGGAGAGCTCGATGCGGTGAGCCAGCCGGCGGGGATGCTGAGCTTTGCCCTGCGCTGGCGGCCTGCGTCCCACTGGATGATCGATTTTGGATTCAGCGAGGACGTGGTGGTCGAGGCCTCTCCCGATATCACTTTTCTTTTGAATGCGAGGTGGTCGCCAAGCCGTGAGTGGGTTACTTCGGCAGGGTTCAATTAGCGGCTATTCAGGGCTGCTTTGGCCGCCTCTGACGCCGCTCTGACCTGTTTGGGCGCCGTGCCGCCAAAGTGATCTCGGGCGGCAACCGAGCCATCGAGTGTCAGGACATCAAAAACATCGGCCGCGATGTCAGGGTGAAAGCCCTGCAACGACTCCAGTGTCAGATCAGCAAGGTCACAGTTGACGGTGATGCAATGCGCCACCGCCTTGCCCACCACCTCGTGCGCGTCCCTGAATGGGACGCCAGCCCGAACCAAATAATCCGCCAGATCAGTGGCGGTTGAAAAACCGGCTAGTGCAGCCTGACGCATGACTGATTCGTTAGCCTCCATGGCCGGGATCATGTCGGCGAAGGCTCTAAGGCAGTCCTTGAGTGTTTCTACGGTGTCAAACAAGGCCTCTTTGTCTTCCTGATTGTCTTTGTTGTAGGCGAGTGGCTGGGCTTTCATCAGCGTCAACAGGGCTACCAAATTGCCCGTGGCGCGCCCCGACTTACCTCTGACTAATTCGGGCACATCCGGATTTTTCTTTTGCGGCATGATCGACGAGCCGGTGCAGAACCGATCCGGCAATGTAATAAAGCCGAATTGCGCCGAGGTCCATAAGATCAGCTCTTCCGAGATGCGAGAGAGATGATTCATGAGCAGTGCCGCCGTGGCACAAAACTCGATAGCAAAGTCGCGATCTGCCACGCTGTCCAGCGAGTTGCGCGTGGGCTCGTCAAACCCGAGCGCAGCGGCCGTTGCGTCTCGGTCGATGGGGAACGTCGTGCCCGCTAAAGCCGCGGCACCGAGAGGCGAGACATTGAGTCGCTTCCGGCAATCCGCGAGGCGGCTGTCGTCGCGCTCGAGCATTTCGTACCAGGCCATTAGGTGATGTCCCAGCGTGACGGGCTGCGCGACTTGCAGATGAGTGAACCCTGGCATCACGGTCTCGGCGTGTTGCGCAGCCAGCGTGACAATGCCTAGCTGAAGCCGGGTCAATTCCGCTCTGCAGTGATCAAGTTCCGCTCGAAGATACAGTCGGAGATCGGTGGCGACCTGGTCATTCCTTGATCGGCCCGTGTGCAATTTCTTGCCGACGTCGCCAATGAGCTCGGTCAAGCGCGCCTCGATGTTCATATGCACATCTTCGAGTGCTACGGACCAGATAAAGCGATCGGCTTCAATCTCGGCAAGGACGTCCTGCAGACCTTGCTGGATCGCGGCATTTTCATCTGCGGTGAGTACGCCAGTAAATGCCAGCATATCGGCATGAGCACGGGAGCCAGCAATGTCATAAACAGCGAGCCGCCGGTCGAATGCTTCCGACGCGGTGAAACGTTGCACAAAAGCATCGGTCGGCTCGCTGAAGCGGCCGCCCCACAACTCCGGACTGTTCTGTTTATCTCGATCGCTCATGACCCGCCATCGTCCCGATACAGTGCTTCGGATTCTACCGTGGACCCTGCGCGGTTGCGCTGTTTGAGAGCGGTGAAATGTCGCCCCATGCTAAACTGAGGCCAAAAATAGGGGGATTAATGTGTCTGAAACGATCGTGATTGCTACACGAGAGAGCCCGCTCGCACTGTGGCAGGCTGAGCACGTTAAGTCGCGCTTAGAGGCTGCGCATAAAGGGATTCAAGTGAGTCTGCTGGGGATGACCTCACGCGGCGATCAGTTGCTGGACAAGCCGCTGTTCAAGGTGGGTGGCAAGGGCCTGTTCGTCAAAGAGTTGGAGACGGCACTGCTCGACGGTCGCGCGGATATCGCCGTGCATTCCATGAAAGATGTTCCCATGTTGATGCCGGACGGCCTGACGCTGGGGGTGATTTGCGAACGAGAGGATCCTCGCGACGCGTTGGTGGGCTGTCAGGATTTCAGCGACCTTGCTGAGGGAGCGCGACTTGGCACCTCAAGTCTGCGACGCAGCTGTCAGCTGGGTCGTCATCGACCCGATCTGGAAATCGGGTTTCTGCGCGGTAACGTCAACACTCGTCTGGCGAAACTGGATAGCGGCGAGTTTGATGCCATCATTTTGGCCTGCGCCGGTTTGATTCGGCTGGGTTTTGAAGATCGGATTGGCGCTGCCATTGCCCCCGCGCTCTCTTTACCCGCTGCTGGCCAGGGTGCGGTGGGCATTGAGTTTCGCGAGACGGATGACCGTATCCGCGAGCTGCTGGCACCATTGCATCACGATGCCACTGCGACGCGCGTTGTCGCTGAACGAGCTGTCGTGCGTCGCCTCGATGGGGGTTGCGATGTGCCGATTGCCGCCTTTGCGGAATGGGAAGGAGACAGCTTATGGCTACGCGCCAGAGTGGGCGCCGCCGACGGCACCCAGCTATTGGAAGCGGAGGCGCGCGGTAGCGATGCTGAACAGCTGGGCGCGGGCGTGGCAGAAATGCTGCTGTCTCAGGGCGCAGAAGGCCTCATTCGCGCGGCAAGGGGATGACAACGGTTGTCCTGACGCGGCCGCAATCTGACAGCGAGCGTCTCGCTGTCGCGTTGAAGGCCGATGGAATCCACACCGTGATCCTGCCTGTCATGGCGATATCGGCGCTGTCCGATGGCGAGCTGGCAGCACCGCCCACGCTTGATCAGCACGCTGTCTGTGTATTCATCAGCGCCAATGCGGTTCGCTTTGGCTTATCGGCACTGCTCCCGCGACTGACGGAGGTCCCCGGTATTGTGACCATCGCAGTGGGCGCCAAAACTCGTCAATGTCTGGCAGAGCAAGGCATCGATGCGGTGATGCCCGATCGACCGGATTCAGAGGGTGTATTGGCCATGGCAGAGCTTGATGCCAGTCAGGCCCGAGAGGTCGTCATTGTCAAAGGAGAGGGCGGGCGAGAACTTCTGGCTAACCAGCTGCGGCAACGAGGGGCTCAGGTGACCGAGTGGTCCTGTTATCGGCGCTGCTGGCCGGATGTTGATCTGACGCCCTTGGCAGATAGCAATACGCCGAGGGTATTTCAGGCCAGCAGTGGGGAGGTTCTGACGCGATTGTCGGAATTGTTGGCTGGTGAGCATTCTGGGGATCTGTTCCAATCGACGGTAATCGTCCCCTCCGAGCGGGTGGCTGCTATGGCCAGCAACTTAGGTTGGCAAAGAGTGATTTGTGCTCAGGATGCCAGTGATCACGGCTTTGCGGACGCACTTAGGCAGGTTTTTCGCGCAGGATTGACAGGATGACAGAACCCGTCTCGCAAAAGGAATTGCCCGCGGCGCCAGCGTCGACCCAACCCCAAGCAAAAAGTCGCTGGGGCCTCTGGTTATCGGCACTGTTGCTTTTGCTGGTAGCCGGGGGCGCGGCCGGCGCCTACTGGTTTGGTTGGCCATGGTTTCAGCAACAGTGGCAGCGGTTTGAAGTACTGGAACGCGAGGTTGCCAAGGCCGCCGAGCCTGGGCCCGACGTCGTAGCCATCGCCAGTCAGGCAGCGGATCAGCGCATCCAAGAGCGCCTGTCCTCACTGGAAAGCACCTGGCAACGGGATTTATCTGCGCTGGGTGCCCGTCAGGCAGCCGAGCGCGCGGAGTCAGCACGGCAGCTGACCAGTCGGGTCGGTCGGGTCGAGTCGCAAATGGACCGATTGTTGGCGGTTGATCGACGCGCGTGGCTGGGGCAGGAAGCGGTGTTTCTGGTTCGCCTGGCGGGGCAAAGGCTACTGGTCGCTCGCGATGTCGACGCCGCGCAGGCATTGTTGGAGCAGGCAGACATGCTGCTGCGTGACACCGGCGAACCCAAATTCGAGGGTGTCCGGCTGGCTATCGCGCGAGACCGCGCGGCGCTGGCGGCGGTGCCGGTAGTCGATCAGGTAGGTCTGTACGCTCGCTTGTCGGGTTTGATTGATCAGGTGGATCAACTCCAGCTCGAGTTCGAATCGCAAGCAACAGTTAATGAGGCGCCAACTCAAATTGAGGGCGGTTGGTGGGGTGACGTGGCGGCGGGCTGGTCTGCTGCGCTGAAAAAATTATCTGGCCATCTGATTATTCGGCGCCGCAGCGACGAGATTGCGCAACTGATGACGCCCGAGTGGGCGGCACTGGCTCGGCAAAATATCCGCATGCTGGTGGAGCAAGCGCAAATTGCTATGTTGTCGGCCAACCAGGCCTTATTTGAGCAATCCCTGCAGCGCGCTGAACGGTTTGTGGCACTATTTGCTGAACAGGATGCCGAGCGGGTTGCAAGCATTCTGGAGTCCCTGAAGGCGTTGCAGGGCGAACAGGTGGCGCCTGAGCTCCCTGACTTGACCGACACAAGAAGTGCGCTTGAAGGTCAAATGGATCGTCTGGATGTTGATCAAGGAGACACACCCTGATCATGGCGCGTTTCAGCCTTTATCTGGTGGTTGGCCTGATCGGCGGTGCGCTATTGGTCAGTGCGATCGCCAGAGATCCCGGTTACATCTTGCTGACCTGGGGCGACTGGCAAGTCGAGACGTCGGTATGGTTCGCGCTGGCGGGGCTGGTCGCAGCATCCATCGCGGTTGTTACGCTATGGCGGATCTTAAGGTCTACACTGCGGCTCCCCGGTGAACTCCGTCGCTGGCTGGGACTCCGTTCGGCCCGCGGTGCACAGCGCAGAGCAGATAAAGGCTTCACCGCCTTTTTCGAGGGCCGCTGGGAGACTGCTGAAAAGACGCTTCGAAAAGCCTCAGCTGCAGAACACACGCTGCTCCACCCTCTCTATGCGGCCTTGGCGGCCCTGCATCGGGGTCAATATGAGCGCGCGCTTGCGTTGTTGGATGAGGCAGAGGCAAGTGCATCCGCGCCCAGCTCGATGATTGCAATGGTGAGGGCGGAGTGCCACGTGACCCACGGGGCCATTGAGCAGGCAGAGCAGGCGCTGGATACGTTGTCGGGCGCTGAACGTGCGGCGCCGCGAGTGGGCGCACTTCGCGCCAAGCTGGCTTATTTGCAGGGCGATTGGCCACGTTTGATCGAGTGTTTACCTGAGCTGCGGCGCGATCAGATGATTCCTGAGGGTCAGCTTACCGGCTGGGAGCGCGAAGCCTGGCTGCAGGTTGTATCAGGGCAGTGTGACGTGGCGAAGACGCGTGTTGCTGCGTGGAAACAGGTCCCCGAAGCCCTCAAATCTGACCAGCAACCGCATTGGCAGACGCTCGTTCAAAGGCTAGTGGCCGAAGCGGACTGGGAATCATTAGCGAAGCTCCTCCCCGAGCGATTCGAGCGCTATTGCGAACCCGTTAGTCTGAGTGCGGTCGGTGCTTTACCGGAGCGCCAGCGTTTGAAAATGAAGAAGCCGCTTCAGAAGTGGAGAGACGAGGACAGCGACGGCCAGTGCCACGCGACTCTTGCACGCATCGCCGAGTCAGAGGGCGACACGCAAGCAACCGCTACTTTGTGGGAGAGAGCTTACGAGCTCAACCCAAGCTCCCACACAGCGCTATCGTGGTCGACGTGGTTACGCGGGCAAGGCGAGGAGCATCGTGCCGCAGAGCTTGAGGCGGGAGCACTGGCACAGATCCGCCAAGGAAGCGACTCAAGCGCATCATGACGCCCGGGTGTTTATCTGCCCGGCAATACGATTCCCAACGAGTCCCACAGCGCGTCAACGCGCTCACGGGTAGACGAATCCATTTCGATCGTGCGACCCCACTCGCGGTGGGTTTCACCCTCCCACTTATGGGTGGCATCCATACCAATCTTTGACCCGAGCCCCGCCACGGGGGAGGCGAAGTCGAGGTAATCGATCGGAGTGTTTTCGACGATGGTGCAGTCTCTGGCGGGATCCATGCGGGTCGTCATGGCCCAGATCACATCTTCCCATGAGCGTGCGTCGACGTCGTCATCGGTCACGATGATGAACTTGGTGTACATGAATTGGCGCAAAAATGACCACACGCCGAACATCACGCGCTTTGCGTGACCCGGATACTCTTTACGCATCGTGACGACCGCCATGCGGTAGGAGCAGCCTTCAGGCGGCAAATAAAAATCGCTGATTTCCGGAAATTGTTTCTTCAGTAGCGGCACAAACACTTCGTTGAGCGCCAACCCGAGAATGGCCGGTTCATCAGGTGGTCTGCCGGTATAGGTGCTGTGATAAATCGGGCTGTCCCGCGTGGTCATGGTGTCGACCGTGAACACCGGGAAGCGCTCGACCTCGTTGTAATACCCGGTGTGATCCCCGTAGGGTCCCTCATCCGCCATCTCGTCGGGGTCGATGTAACCTTCGAGGATGATCTCGCTGTGCGCAGGCACCATGAGGTCGTTGTTGCGGCAGATATCGGTCACACACTGGGCCAGATCGGTTTTCTTACCGCGCAGTAGCCCCGCAAAGGCATACTCGGACAGCGAGTCGGGGACCGGCGTGACCGCGCCGAGGGTGGTGGCCGGGTCCGCTCCGAGTGCGATGGCCACCGGATAGGGCTCACCCGGGCGTTTGAGCTGCCAGTCGCGAAAATCCAGCGCGCCACCGCGATGGGACAGCCAGCGCATGATCAATTTATTTGGCCCGAGCAGCTGCATGCGGTAGATGCCGAGATTCATGCGCTCTTTTTCCGGGCCGCGGGTAATCACCAAGGGCCAGGTTACCAGCGGCCCGATGTCGCCGGGCCAGCAGGTTTGGATCGGCAGTCGTGCGAGGTCGACATCTTCCCCACGGAGCACCTTCTGTTGGCAGGGCGCTTTTTTGACGACATTGGGCCCCATGGTGAGAATTTTCTTCAGCAGCGGCGCCTTGTCGACAAGATCCCGAAAGCCTCTCGGGGGATCGGGTTGGCGCAGATAGGCCAGCAGTTCACCGACGTCGCGCAGCGCCTCGACGCTGTCTTCACCCATACCCAGCGCGACACGCCGCTCTGCGCCAAACAGGTTGGCGAGCACGGGAATATCAGAGCCTTTGGGGTTTTCGAATAACAGTGCCGGCCCGCCGCCGCGTAAAGTGCGGTCGGCGATTTCGGTCATCTCCAGATTGGGGTCGACCTCAGCCGTAATGCGAACCAGATCGCCGCGTTTCTCGAGCTCGCTAATGAACTCCCGAAGGTCGACAAAGCTGGGCATGGCGGAGAATTACTTCCGCTTCATTGACTTGAAGAATTCTTCGTTTGACTTGGTGTCCTTCAGCTTGTCGAGCTGGAACTCGATGGCAGGCAGGTCTTCCATGCCGTGGAGCAGCTTGCGCAGAATCCACATGCGCTGTAGTTCTTCATCACCGGTTAGCAGTTCTTCTCGACGGGTGCCGGAGCGTCGGATATTGATAGCGGGGTAGACTCGCTTTTCTGCAATCTTGCGATCGAGGTGCAGTTCCAGGTTGCCCGTGCCCTTGAACTCCTCGTAGATGACTTCATCCATCTTTGAGCCGGTATCAATCAGCGCTGTGGCGATAATGGAAAGGCTGCCGCCTTCCTCGATATTTCTGGCCGCGCCGAAGAATCGCTTGGGCCGCTCTAAAGCGTGAGCGTCCACACCACCGGTCAGTACTTTGCCGGAGCTGGGTATGACCGTATTGTAAGCACGAGCCAGACGCGTGATCGAGTCGAGCAGGATGACCACATCGCGTTTGTGCTCTACCAGCCGCTTGGCCTTTTCGATCACCATGTCGGCGACCTGAACGTGCCGCGAGGGCGGTTCATCAAAAGTTGAGGCGACGACTTCAGCGCCGCGCGCCCCCACCGAGCGCTGCATCTCGGTGACCTCTTCTGGCCGCTCGTCGATGAGCAGTACGATCACATAGCATTCTGGGTTATTGGAGATGATCGCCTGTGCAATGTTCTGCATCATGATCGTCTTACCGGCCTTGGGCGGTGCGACCAGCAGTCCACGCTGTCCCTTTCCAATTGGAGCCACCAGGTCGATCAATCGTCCCGTCAGGTCCTCAGTTGATCCGTTGCCTTTCTCGAGCGTGAGGCGCTCATTGGGAAAGAGTGGTGTGAGATTCTCAAAGAGAATTTTACTTTTGGCGCTCTCCGGGGACTCAAAGTTAACGTCCTTTACCTTTAGCAGCGCGAAATAACGCTCGGAATCCTTGGGCGGTCGAATCATGCCCGTAACGGTGTCGCCGGTGCGCAGGTTAAAGCGTCGAATCTGGCTGGGGCTCACATAGATGTCGTCTGGGCCAGCCAAGAAGGAACTGTCTGCCGATCTCAGGAATCCGAAGCCGTCCTGCAGAATCTCCAGTACGCCGTCCCCCCAGATGTCCTCGCCACTTTTTGCGTGCCGCTTCAGCAGAGCAAAAATAATGTCCTGCTTGCGTGAACGGGCCATGTTCTCGATGCCCATTTCGCGGGCCATATCGATGAGTTCCTGAGTCGACTTGTTCTTCAGGTCGGTCAGGCTCATCGGGTTTTCGCTGGGAGTATTGGGATCTCGGCGAGGACGTCGCTGTCGTCCCCGTCGCGGGCGGCCCTGAGGCGCTTCTTCACCGCCCGACTCTGACTCGGGGAGCACTTCAGCCGGTGCCTCAGCAGAAGCTTCTGGCTCAGAAGCTTTCAGTTTCAGCGTTCGCCCGTTCTTTTTGTTGGCTTCGGTATCTGCTTCTTCATTGGCCATGGCGGCTTCACCGCTGGTGGGCTCCAACTCTTCAGTATTGGCGTTGGTTTGATCTTCCACGCGTCATTTCCCGCTTGATGTCATTCGTTAATGAAAGGAGAGAGTCTGTCCGGACGGTGCTTTTGCTTTTTTTGCTTTTGCGTCAGGCAGGGTCGATACCCGGGCGATCCCATCGTTTTACAGGTTTCCCCCAAGCGCAACCTTGGGATGAAAAGAGTGAAAAAGGGGGGACTGCTGGGTCATCCAAAGGCCTAGTGGGCCTTGGATGACTGAAAGTTAGCACCGGTGAATGGGCGCGTCCAGCAAAAATTTATCGACTTTTGGCTTGCCCGGTAGCGTCAAACAACGGTGTCGATGAACTCAGCGAGCTGGCTTTTGGACAAGGCGCCGACTTTGGTGTCCACCGCGTTACCACCCTTAAACATAATCAAGGTCGGTATGCCCCGGATATTGAATTTACCGGGCATGTCGGGATTAGCATCCACATCGACCTTACAGATTTTGACTTTCCCTGCGTATTCTGTGGCAATCTCTTCGAGGATCGGCGCAATCATCTTGCACGGACCGCACCACTCAGCCCAGAAATCAACGAGGACTGGCACGTCACTGGAGAGCACCTCCGCGTCGAAGTTATCGTCAGTTACATGCTGGATATCAGCGCTCATAGGGGCTCCAATGCTTGGTTAGAAGTTGCTGTGATTGGGAAAGTATCATTTGCCAATGGAAAAATATCCTACTGCCTGTCGACCATCAAGCGTCGCTCGCCATAAAGGCGCTCCGGGTGACCGCAAATGACGCGCAGCGTTCAACGCTGGTGGGTCTATCTGGTGGAGTGTGCCGATCGCACGCTATATACCGGCGTCACCACGGATCTCGCCAGGCGAGTCGATCAGCATAATGGCACGGTGTCCGGCGGCGCCCGCTACACCCGTACAAGACGACCTGTCAGGCTCGTTTGGTCAGAGGCTTGCGATTGCCGCTCCAGCGCCCAGCGACGTGAGGTTGTGGTTCGGAAACTGGGCCGGCGACAGAAATTGGCTTTGGCTAGGAGGGCGGATAATCAGGGTGACCTATGACCGTTAACGCATTTTGGGATTGGTCGCTCAGCGCTTACGCCCATGATCCACTTAAGCAACATTTGCTTGAACTTCAGAGAGTCGGCGACCTGGTGATTCTTGAAGCGCTCTTTGCCTGCTGGCTTGCAAATCGAGGTGTTCGCTTGACGACTGCTGCGGCTAACCACATGTCGGATGCGACGCGGTCATGGATCGATGAGGTCGTGGTGCCGCTACGTGCGACCCGCGAACGATGGAAATCGGCTCCTGAGCTCCAGAGCCAGCGCGCTCACTTACTGCAAATTGAAGTTCAAGCAGAGCGTCATTTGGCCGAGCTGATGTGGACAAGCATCCCGGAGAAACTGGATTTGCACGAGCGCATCGCGCACAGCTCGGACTCTGACGGGGGAGAGGCGATCATGAATGAGAACCTGCTGAAGTTGTCGCTCTTTCGTAACGGTGAATATGCCCCTGAACGCTTACAACTGGTGGCACTGCTTCTTCAGGCAACGTAACATCGCGGCTTCACTGAAATGGGAAAGTGGGAGAACGTAAATGATGAGTACCCCGATAAAGGTCACTTGCGGCATGGCAGCAGTGGCGCTGGCCAGTACGTTGGCGGGTTGTGGTGCGCCGACCGAAGAGCAAAAGCAAGAAGTTGTTTTGGAAACGACGGATGCGCGGCTCAGCTACGGTATTGGGCTGCGCATGGGGCAGCGTATGTCTGCTGATGGTATGACCGTCGACATCGCGGCCTATTCAGCAGGTCTTGAGGATGCGATGACAGGCGCTGAGGCGCAGCTGACTGACGATGAGATCAACACTGAAATGTCGGCGTTTCAGGAGCGGCGGCAGGCAGAGGCCGAAGCCGAGCGCGTAGCATTGGCGCAAACTAATCTGGAGGCTGGTCGAGCGTATATGGAAGAGATGAGTGCCCGTGAAGAAGTGCAGATAACCGAATCAGGTCTGCAATACATTGTGGTTGAACCCGGTGAGGGCGAAAACCCGGTGGCCGAGGATTCAGTTGAAGTTCATTACGAGGGTCGCTTGATCGATGACACCGTCTTTGACAGCAGTTTTGAGCGAGGACAGACCGTGACCTTTGGGCTGACTCAAGTGATTGCGGGTTGGACCGAGGGTCTCCAGTTAATGAAGCCGGGTGCCAAGTTCAAGTTTATCATCCCGCCCGAACTCGGTTACGGGGAAGGTGGTGCAGGCCAGATGATTGGCCCTAACGCCACCCTGTTGTTCGATGTCGAGCTGATTGCAGTGGTAAAAGCTGAGGCCGACGCAGAGTAATCTCGCGCAGGGGCTGCGGTTCAGCGAACCGCGCGCTCAGCAGCAAAGCGCCGCTAGCGGCGCTTTTTTTTGCGCTCTAGTGTTGTCTGCGCGTTTTTACGGGGACTTTTAGAGGGCGGTGGCAAACAGCAGGTAGCCCAGTAAGTTCGGTCAGGCAGCATCGCCTCTGCCTACGCTCTCGTACTGTTGATAAAACTGCGCGAGGTAAGCTTCGAAGGGTGGGCTTTGCTGCGCTTCAATTTCTGTTTGCCGCTGTAGTGAGGTCGCTACGTCCTGTGTCATGGCGGCCCAGGTCGTATCCGACATGGGCTCTGCGAGATGCTGCTCGTGCCACTGACGGGAGTAGCGGAGTGCGAGCTGCCAGAAACTCTGTTGCGATGTCTCGATCTCGCTGAGCACTCGGGCTGACAGCGTTAAATCGGGGTCTGCGAACTGCCGGCGGGCCTGCGACACGATCCGACGATAGTCTTCCCTTGTTGTGTGCTCGTCATACCAGCCGGCAATCTCCTCCATGCGCTCAAGTATCGGCTCTGCGAGCTCGGTCATGGGCGTCTCGGCACCATCTCGTGACAACAATGTCAGACCCGGCTCACGCCCTCGATTCACCATACGCTGCAAATTGATTTTGTGCCGCCGTTGTCCTGTGGCGTCGCACAGCGGGCTTTCATCTAACAGACAGGTCAGCAGGAACAGATCGATCGTCCGCATGGTGTCCGCGTCGATGCCCAGCGGCGTAAACGGGTTAATGTCAACGCAACGCACTTCAACGTATTCGATGCCCTGGCGCGCCAGCGCCACAACCGGCGCCTCACCACTGCGCGTTACCCGCTTGGGCCTGATCGGGCTGTAGTATTCATTCTCGATTTGCAATAGCGAGGTGTTCAACTGCGCCTGCTCGCCGTTCTCCATTATGTCGAACTGGGTGTAGGGGGGGTGCGGCGTGAGAATGGCATCGCTTAATACTGAAATATATTGCTGCAGATCGTTATAGCAAACGTCCATGCCTGCTTGCGCATTACTGGTGTAACCCAAGTCGCCCATGCGGAGCGTTGTCGCGTGGGGCAGGAAAAAACTGTGATGATCGCTACCCATGGGTTGAAGAGGGTGATCCTTGTTTCCCTGAATAAAACTGGCACATACGGCTGGGGAAGCGCCAAGCAGGTAAATCAGGAACCACACGCGCGAGAAAAAGTTTCTGATCAGCGCGAGATAGCCCTCGGTCTGAAAGGTCTGCGCATCCATACCGGTATCGCCCAGTTTGCTGGCGGCCGCCCAGAACGTTTCGGGCAGGGAAAAGTTGTAGTGAATGCCTGCAATGGCCTGCATTCTTCGCCCGTAGCGCACGCTCAGTCCGTTGCGATAAATCCGCTTCATTTGTCCGACATTGGAGGAACCGAATTCGGCGATGGGGATCCCGGCATCGCCATGAACAATGCAGGGCATGCTGGCGTTCCACACAATTTCCTTGTCGAGATGACGCGCAGTAAAGCGATGCAGATCGGCCAGAGCCTGCTCTGTCTCAGTGATTGACTGGTAAGCCGGTGTGATGAACTCCAGTAGCGCCTCAGAATAGTCAGTGGTAATGGCCGGGTGTGTCAGCGCCGACCCCAGCCCCTTTGGATGTGCGGTCTGAGCGAGTGTCGCATCGCCTGCAGTGACTCTGAGACCCTCTTTCTCGACGCCACGGCGAACCTGACTCAGCCATTCTGGCTGCGTTTCGAGAAGCGCTCGAAAGATTGAAGCATGCGTCGCCACGGTGGCTCCTGTGTGAGGAATTGACGGCAAAGGTGCTGGGCATACCCCTGCAACGGGGGTAAATTTGGGCGGAGTGTACGGCGCGAGGACCGCACCGTACAGAGGGGAAAACCAAGATTCCGCTTGCATTGCTCGCGATCGGAACATGAACACAAGGAGATGTGTCAGCCATGCGGATACACCAGTGGTTAAAAGTGCTGGCAGAGCGCAAAGGGTCGGATCTGTATCTGGCTACGGGTGCACCGCCCTGCGCCAAGTTCGAGGGTGAATTAAAAACGATTTCATCTGATGCCCTCGCACCCGGCGAAATCGCGGAGATTGCCAATGAGTTGATGGATGAGACCCAGCGAGAGGATTTCTCGCGGGATCTTGAGATGAACCTGGCTTTATCATTGCCCGGAGTCGGGCGCTTTCGCGTCAATATTTTCCGCCAGCGCAACGAAGTCAGTATCGTGGCGCGCTTCATCGTCATGGAGATACCCCAGTGGCAGGACCTGGGACTGCCTGCAATTCTCACAGAGCTGATCATGCGCAAGCGCGGCTTGATCCTGTTCGTGGGTGCCACGGGGTCCGGTAAATCGACCTCGCTGGCGGCCATGATCGATTATCGAAACGTCCATTCCAGTGGCCACATTGTGACGATCGAAGATCCGGTTGAGTTTGTACATCGCCACAAAAAATCGATCGTTAATCAGCGCGAGGTGGGTGTGGATACCCGCAATTGGCACAACGCACTCAAAAACACCCTGCGTCAGGCGCCAGATGTCATATTGATTGGTGAAATTCGTGACAGGGAAACGATGGAACACGCGATTTCTTTTGCCGAAACCGGGCATTTGTGTATTTCGACGCTCCATGCAAACAACGCCAACCAGGCGCTGGACCGGATTATCAACTTCTTCCCGGAGGAGAAACGGCAGCAGTTGTTGATGGACTTGTCGCTGAACCTTCAGGCTTTCGTATCGCAGCGCTTGATACCCAATACTGCAGGCGGGCGCAGTGCGGCGGTTGAAGTCATGCTCGGTTCACCCACTATCAAGGAATTGATCTTGCGCGGTGACATCGGCGGTTTGAAGGAGATCATGGAGAAGTCCAAGGATCGCGGCATGAAAACCTTCGATATGGCGCTCTTTGATCTATGTCAGGCTGGAGAGATCTCTGAAGAGGAGGCGCTTCGCAATGCTGATTCAGAGAACAATCTGCGATTGCGCTTGAAGTTAGCGGGTGAGCAAGCGGGTGAGGGCGATAAGCCCGCGTTTAGCCTAGAGGATTCAGAGGTCTAGGCGGGGAGTTGCTGGGATTGACCGAGGCTATTCTGGCCGTTGCTGGCGCTGAGCGTTTCTTTAAAGCTGGTTTTGTGCTCCAGAATATCGACCATATCCCGCTCAATTAGGGTCACCAATTGCGGCACGGTCAGCTCGCGTAGTTTGATGCCATCGCGGTTGGTGAAGATATAGCTGTCTCTTTCCAAGTCTCTCACGGCAACGCGTGCCATGATGGGCGGCTCACGATCGTGAAAACCTAACCAGGTGCCGATCGGGATTTGCAGTTGCAGAACGGTTTTTCTGTCGAATGGTTGCTCTGCACTGACGGCGCGATCGGCTTCGCCACCATGCTCGGCGATCTGTGTTGCTGTTCCCTGCCCGAATACTCGCTCCTCTGCTTCCCGCAACTGCTGGCTCGCAGCATCTCGCGCTTGCGCCCGCTCGGCAGCTTCTAGGGACGCCGCTTGTGCCTGAAGCTTTTGCGCCTCTGCCTGCTTGTTCTCTTGCTCTGCTACCCGCGCTGTCTGCATCTCGGCGGCTTGCACCATAGCGCGGGAGAAGGTTTGTCGGGTATCGAGTTGCGCGGCTTCTTTTGAGCGGAGCAGGTTGGCAAAATCTTCGATACCGAGTCGCAGTGCTCTGGCACCCGTAAAATCCATGAACACAAGATAACGGCCGTCACCCATCGTCCCGGCAAGCCGCAGTCGCCGCATTCCTTCGGGCTGCATGATCTGGAACCACTGGCCGGTTTCGATGTCTTGGTTGGCCAGCGATGTGGAAGCATTGCTCGCCCATTCCACTGCGGGTCGGCCGTCGAGCGTCACAGCTTCCCGAGCGCCATGGCTTGGATTGGACGCCTGTCTCAGTAATAGATACTCAAGGGTAGCGGCAGCGCTCTCAGCGCGATCGCCGGACATGCCAACCTGTTTCAGAATGTCCCGGACTGCACTAGGTAGCAAAGTCGCTGATTCAGCGGTGTGATCGTTAGACGGTTTGGGAAGGCGGCTTCCCTGGGAGGCGCCCTCTGCGAATGCCGCGATCAGCTCATGCGTTGCCGCGTCGAACTGCTGCCAACCGTCACTCTGCATGCCCACATTTTTGACGAGATTGACACCCGCTTCGAACCAGTCAGCACTCATAAACTGGGACAGTTTGGTGGGGAATGTCGCGTCACCCAATTGCTTACCCAAATACTGGGCGACGGTCTGTCCCGCCAGCGTGCTGGCCACGGCCGTCGCTTCGCGCTCGATCAATCCAGCATCCAGGCGTTGCAATTGTCCTGCGTGACCCTGGATCTTCTGCTCCAGCAATTGCAGGGTGTGATCGACAGCGGGCTCACTGGGAAAATCCTGGAGACATCGCTGCATGACCTGATTGACCGCGTCCAGCGCAGGCAGCGCAGCCTTGCCCAAATCAGCAGACCATCCTGCAAAGCCTTCATGCAGGCTATCGAGAAGTCGATGCAGCGCATGCGCACCCGGGGTAAAAAACCGGCTCTCCTGACAGGCAAACGCCGCGGCCAGCGGCCGGGCGGCCTGCACGGTGTGCTCAAACTCGCCGTCAAGTGGGTAATCGGATTGCCAAACGGCAAAAACGGCGTCGATCCAGTTCAGAACAGCTGTAGAGTCTGACGCGATCGCATCGTGGCCTTGTTCGGTCAGCGCCTGCACAAGGGATTGGCCCTCGCTGACGGTGATTTGAGAGAGCGCGTCCACCAAGGCGGCTCCGGACAAGCCCTCATTGATTGGAGGCGCCGCGAAGCCGGTGCGCACCTCGGTTTCCAGCGACCGGGTCAGCGGCAAGCGGTCCTCTTCCATGGCTCGACTCCTCCACATATCCCTTGTCGCACCCTGACAGCCGACAGTGCCTACCGCAGGCTTATCGCAACCCGTGGTTGCTGACGGATATGAACTTCAGCGCTTATCCGACAGTAACTTGTCGATTATTCGCTCCAACTGCTTGAGATTATTACACTCTTTAACCAAGTGACAGTGTCTTTTCACCAGTAACATTTCGGAATCGCCGGTGCCCCACAGCCGGGTCGATTCTGGGTTGAGCCAGATAACTTGCTTCGAGCGCGCCTTGATCTCTGCCAACAGGTCCACTCTGAGGTCTGCCTGATTGTTCCGGGCATCCCCCAAGATGATCACGGTTGTCGCACGGTTGATCTCGGCCAGCGCGAGCTCAGAAAAATCTTGCAGCGCCCGCCCATAGTCGGTGGCACCACCATACTTCAGGTTGACCCGCTCAATGGCTTCTTCTACCGGAAGGATGGCAAATAAGTCGCTGACCTCCCCAAGTGCAGCCGAGAACGCGAAACTCCGCGTTCTGGGTAGTACGTCCTGAAGTGCATACAGAAACATCAACAGGAACTTGGCATAGGCGGCTACTGAACCACTGACGTCGCAGATCGCCATGATCTGAGGACGCTTTCGCTCGATTTTGCGCCAGCGGGGATGGAAAGGGATGCCGTCGGTGGAGATGGCGCGACGCACGGTCTCACCGACATGCAGCTTGCCGCGACGATACTTGCGTCTCCGTCTCCCATGACGCGCAGCCAGCTTGCGCGCCATACGATCCATGAGGCGCTTCAGGCGCGCCATCTGGCTGTGATCGACATTTCCCAGCTTGAGCTTGGACAAAGACTCATCGAGCAGGTCCTCGGTCGCGGCACTGGCATGAATCAGGTAGGCCCGCTCCACTCGATCCCTGACCCGCTCTCGCAACTGTTCCCGCAGTGCTTGCACCGCCTCAAAGGCTGCCGGTTCACTCTGCTCAAATTCGATGGCCGCTTCCCGCAACGCTTCATCTCCCAGCGCATCGAGTATTTTGCGAACGTATTGCCCGCGCTGAGTGAACAAGGAGATCTCTTCGACCTTGGCCTCTGCCGCCGCCGTCTCAATCGCTACCGATAATGCGCTCTCGTCTCGAGACTCCAGTGCGTCAAACAGCGCATTACCACGAAGTCCCTCTAGCGGGTCGTCTTCTTGCGTCTGGTTGACAATGCCATCCGGTGGTGGCGCGGCGTCTGGCGCTGACGGGGTATTGGGTTGTTCTGAAGGGTTACTGCCTGATGGTCCAAATCGCTCAGTGGGGAGCTGAAAGTAGTCCTCGAATGCCGCTTCGAACAGGGTGAGCTCGTGTCGAGATTTCGCCAGTGCGGATGCCAGACCGTCTCTCAGGAGCACCTTGTCGTCATAGCCCACTAACTCGGCGACCCCGATAGCATCGAGCGTGTCCGCCGGGGACACCGGAATCTTTTTGCCGCGCAGATACTGTATGAACGCCAGCAGCTGGTCGCTGCTGGTCGAGGAGAGGGTGCTGTCCACGCGCTCTATCGCCACGGCCGTTAGCCTGCGACCGCCGCCATCAGCTTCGGCAGCTGTCCTTCTGCGGTCTGAATGTCCTCCTCGTACTTCAGCAACACGTTGAGCGTATCCTGAACCAACGCGCTGTCCAGGTCTCTGGCGTGCAACAGCACAAGGCTCTTGGCCCAGTCAACGGTCTCCGAAATGGCGGGGGCTTTCTTCAGATCGAGCGACCGGATGGCGTGCACAAAGCGCACCAGCTGGTCTGTCATGGACTGCGCTAAATCGGGGACCCGGCTTGCCACGATACGCGCTTCCAGCTCGACTGAAGGAAACGGAATATGCAAATGCAGGCAGCGTCTTTTCAGCGCATCAGACAAGTCTCGCGTGTCATTACTGGTGAGGAATACCAGCGGCTTGGAGCGCGCCTGAATGGTCCCCAGTTCCGGAATCGACACCTGAAAATCTGACAGCACCTCCAATAGCAGGGATTCGAATTCGAAGTCGGCTTTGTCGATCTCGTCGATCAGGAGTACTCCGCCGTTATCTGCCTCCATGGCCTTGAGCAGCGGCCGTGATTCCAAGAAATCCTCTGAGTAAAAAACATCGCCAAACTGATGCAAGCGCTGCATGGATTCGGACAGGCCTTTCGCTCCGTCCAAGACCTCTCCCAACTGCTCCTTCAGCAATTGGGTGTAGAGCAATTGCTTGCCGTACTTCCACTCGTACAGTGCCTTACTCTCATCAAGCCCTTCGTAACATTGCAGGCGGACCAAGGGCCGATCGACCACCATGGCGCAAGTTTTGGCCAATTCTGTTTTGCCGACGCCCGGTGGGCCCTCGATCAAGACGGGTTTTTCGAGTGCTGCAGCTAAGCGCACGACGGTAGCAATGCGAGTCGTGCAAATGTAGCCGGCAGATTCGAACGCGCGTTGAATGGCATCAACGTCGCTTAGGGCAGGGTAATGGGTGTCAGACACAGAGATCTCTCGGGTTGGGTCAGTCAGCCGCCTGTGGCGTTCATGAAACGCACAATCTGCGGTTCGTCGGGGCGATCAAAAACATGGCGCTCTGGCTTGATCGCTAGACTTTCAATAATAGTGCTTTTGATCTCGTCGTCACTGCGCCCCGAGCGCAGCAGGTCGCGCAGATCAATAGATTCCTCGTTGCCCAAACACATGAGCAGACGCCCCTCGGCGCTGACGCGGAGGCGATTGCACTCAGCGCAGAAGTTGTGGCTGTGAGGTGAGATGAAGCCGAGCTGGGTTTGCGACCCTGCGATCAGGTAGTCTCGGGATGGCCCCGAGCTGTCTCGACTGACCAGCGGCTGAAGTTCAAAGTGGGTCGCAAGCTCGGACTTGATGGTGTCGGATGATACGTATTCCAGCTGTTTACCCCCCAGGTTGACCTGACCCAGAGGCATTTCTTCGATGAAGGCAATGTGGATTTTCTTGCTCAGCGCGAAGTGCGTCAGCGCAACCACCTCGTCGCGGTTCAAGCCATCTAGTATTACCGCATTGAGGCGTATTCGCTCAAAACCGCTTGCAATGGCGGCATCAATGCCCTCGAGCACCGTGTTGAGTTTGCCGATTCGGGTGATGGCCTCAAAGCGCGTTGGATTGAGGCTGTCCAGACTGATATTGACCGAGCGGACCCCTGCATCGCGCAGACCAGCCGCCTGCTCTGCGAGATGGCTGCCGTTGGTGGTAAGTGCCAGAGTGTCGAGGCCGGGTAGTTTGCCAAGGCCTGCAAACAGTTCCTCAACACCGCGACGAATCAGAGGTTCTCCGCCCGTCACACGAATTTTCTTCACCCCCAGTTCGGTGAACAGGCGTGCGGTTCTCAGCAGTTCCTCGATAGTGAGAACCTGCCCCCGAGGCAAAAATGTCATGCTTTCCGCCATGCAGTACTGGCAGCGGAAGTCGCATCGATCAGTCACAGAGAGCCGCAGATAGGAAATTCTGCGATCGAAGCCATCGATCAGCTGCGTTGGGAATGTGGCTGCCATGCGGGGAGTTTACACAAGGGCGAGGGTTGGAGAGCATACAGCAGATGACAGTGATGACCTACCTCGATCCGAGGAAGACGATCTGGCCCGGGCTGCTCTCGGGCCTTTGTCTGGCCTTGGTGCTTGAAGCGACGCAGCAGGCTCAACCGATTATTGTGACCTCGGTCGTCGCATGGTTATGCATGATCTGGTGGATTTTTGAGCCAATTCCCATTCCGGTGACCTCGCTTTTGCCGATCGCAGTGTTTCCGGTGACCGGTGTTTTGACCTCGGAGCAGGTGGGCGCGTCGGTAGGCTCACCGCTGATCATTCTGTTGCTGGGTGGGTTTTTACTCTCCAGAGGCATGGAGAGTTCTGGCGCACATCATCGTATTGCGCTGACTGTGGTCAATCTGGTGGGTGGTCATCGGCCCAAGCAATTGGTGCTCGGCTTCATGCTCGCTGGGGCTTTATTGAGCATGTGGATTTCCAATACCGCGTCGGTGCTGATGTTAATGCCGGTCGCGTTGGCTGTGCTGGCCTCCTGCTCGGACCGCGCCGTGCTCGCACCGCCTTTGCTGCTAGGGCTCGCCTGGTCTTGCAGTATTGGCGGCCTGGGCACGCCCATTGGCACACCGCCCAATCTGATTCTGGTGCAGGTGCTTGAGGAGAATACCGGGCAGATCATCAGCTTCGGCCAATGGATGTCATGGGGTATACCGGTCGTGAGCATACTGCTGCCATTGGCTTGGTGGTGGGTGACCCGCGCAGTGCCCCGCCAGTTGGACGTGACCCTGCCTGAGGTGGGGCCGTGGCGCAGCGCAGAGCGTCGCGTGCTAGTGATCTTCGGACTGACGGCACTGGCCTGGATTACCCGAGCAGAACCCTTCGGAGGCTGGCAGTCGTGGCTGGATCTGCCCTCGGCAAATGATGCCTCAGTCGCGTTGTTGGCGGTGATCGCCCTGTTCGTGGTTCGGGATAACGAGGGAGATGCTCTAATCGACTGGCAGCAAGCCAGCCAAATTCCTTGGGGTGTTTTGCTGTTGTTCGGTGGTGGCATTTGTTTAGCGCGCGCATTTATTGCGTCGGGGCTGAGTACTCAAGTGGGTGATGCGCTGACACTGGTGACGGCATTACCTGTGTTCGCGATGATGCTGTTGTTGGCGTTGGCTGTGACGTTTCTTACCGAGGCCACCTCTAACACTGCCACCACGGCTTTGCTTATGCCCGTCCTGGTGGCGGTCGCTTTGGCCGCTCAGATCGACCCGCTATGGTTGATGGTGCCTGCCGCGTTAAGCGCGAGTTGTGCCTTTATGCTACCTGTGGCGACGGCGCCTAATGCAGTGGCTTTCGGCAGCGGCGAGTTGCCGATACAGCGGATGGTGCGCGAGGGGTTTGTCCTGAATCTGATTGGCGCGGCAGTCATTGCCACCACCGCTTGGCTGCTATTGACCTAGCGCAGACTGCAGGGGTGGGGCGGACGAAAGGCAACTGGCGGTAAAGAAGACTGTGCGCCCAGCTGTGCCGGGGCGCACAGTGTGATCAGTATTAGAGCAACGCCATCATGGTCTCAGCAGAGCTGACGTCGACGCCAGGCCCTTCTTCGATATTGAGATGGGTCACCTTGCCGTCTTCGACAATCATCGCAAAGCGCTGGCTACGGGTGCCCAGGCCGAAACCTGAGCCGTCGAGCTCAAGACCGAGTGCTGCGGTCAGTTCGCCGTTGCCGTCAGCGAGCATGACGATTTCATCTGCATTCTGTGCCTTGCCCCAGGCGCCCATTACAAACGCGTCGTTCACCGACATACAGACAATGCTGTCGACGCCCTTGCCTTTGATGGTGTCCGCATTGACCACATAGCCGGGCAGGTGAGTCATTGAACAGCCGGGGGTAAATGCGCCGGGTACGGCGAACAGCAAAACTTTCTTTCCGTTGAATAGATCTGAGGTCGAGACGGGCGCTGGGCCTTCGTCTCCCATCACCGACAATGTGCAGCTCGGGATGCAATCTCCTACCGCGATAGTCATCTTAATACTCCCAATATGGTTTACGAATACCCACTTAAAACGTCAGCGGGCGGGTTCTGGGGCCAATATACCTCATGCCCAAACTATTTTTCCCAATGCAGTTCATGCCCAATACGGTTCATTGAGAGTGGCTATCGAGCAGTCGCGCGTCGATAAGCTCACACTCACGATAAAAATCGGCCTCTTTATCGCCAAGATAAGGTGCGCAGTGCGACAAGACTTGTAACACGGCGCGGTGAAGCGTCTGCTGGCGTGAGAGGGTGCTGGCTGATAGTTGCTCAAAGTTCAGCCAGTACATGAGTGTCAGCGCCATGCTGTCTGATACATGATGCAGGCGCTGAGGGTGTGCGCTGATGTCGACCGGGGCGAGCAGGGCGGTGGCGAGCTGACCTGCCGCCTGTCGCTTTAATGACATCAGCCTGCGCATGCCGCGATCAACGTCTGGGTATCGCTGCATCAAATCGCTTTGATTGAAGTACAGAAATCGCTTCTCGTACATGGCTTCTAGTAACACCGTTAAAAATAGCCAGCTGCGTTCAAGCAGATCCTCGTCGTCAAGAAAGGACGATTCCAATATCGGTGTCGCGAGAATGCCAGCCAGTTCTCGATAGCAATCCTGAAACAGGGCGCCGAGAATCGCGTCTTTACCTTTGAAGTGGTAATACAAGTTGCCCGGACTGATATCGAGCTCAAGGGCGATGTCACTGGCGGTCACGTTGCGCTCACCCCGCTCATTGAACAGCTGGGTGGCGGTAACCAGAATGCGTTCGGATGTTTTCATCTCTCCGAGTGTACCGCGCTGGCGTGAAGCGTTCTTGGCGTTCTGGAGAGCGTTTTGAATAATCTTGCGGGGTGGCGTCAAGTGCACTCTTTTCTGACAACCGTCGTGCTTGTTAGTAGGCTTCCTTACGCCCGCTTTAGGGTTCAAAGCCTTAAAGAATGGCTCTAAAGAGTGGCCACACAGAGCGGCCATAACATGTAGAGTGGCGATGAAGAGTGGCTGCAAAAAGAGCAGCCACAAAAAAGGGGAGCAGCGCTCCCCCGAAAAAAACGGACTTCAAAAGGTGGGTTTAAGCAGCCTTACCGAACTTGGACTTCAGATCGTCGAAGCGCGACTTCGCCTTCTTCATCTGTGCTTCCAGCTTTGACCGGTCAGCCAGCGAATCGATTTCCAAGTCAGCCAGCGCTTTCAGTGCTTCTTTCTCAACCGCCGTTCCGCGCTTGATCAGCGACTTATACAGATCCTCGGCCTGCTTGCGGCGCTCGGTCAGGCGGCTCTGCGCCTCGTCGACCTGCTCTTGCAAGCTGGAGAACTGCTCCAGTACCTGATCGTACGCTTTACCGTAGACACCGAGACCCGCGAGCAGGGCATTGCGACCCGTATCGATCGCCTTGGGGCGCGCTCTCGTCTTGGCTTTAGTGGTCGCTTTTGCCTTGGTTTTGGCCGCCGGCTTCTTCTTTGCCGGCGCCTTCCTAGCTTTAGCGGGTGCTTTCTTCACCGCGGCCTTCTTGGTGGCAGCCTTCGGTGCTGCTTTGGTTTGGGCTTCTGCCATGATGTTTCTCCTCGTTGAAATATCGGACAACGAGGCAAAGTGTGGCGCCCAAATTTAGAATCCGCCCTCTAATAAACGAGGTGGCAGTGGCAATTTTCCACAACGCGCCATAATATGACATAAGCAGTGCCAATTACTTGGCGGGAGGGGGGGGTGTGCCAGCCGTAAAAATCATCTCAACGTTAGTAGCCCTCATTGCCACACTCTTGCTGGCAGCTTTTTTTGTATTGGTGGGTGATGGCGAACGCATTACGCCTGATGGCGAAGGCGTCGTTGCTCTCGAGGTGGGCGATTTTGAGGCGTTCGCAATGCCTGATTATGCGAGCGCTGTCATCAGTGATGCTTACACGAGTTATTTCATAGAAGTCGAGCCAGGGATAAAAATTCATGTGCTGGAAGTCGGTCAGGGGTACCCGGTCTATCTTCAGCACGGCAATCCGACTACAGGCCTGCTTTATCGCAAGGTCGCTGCATCGCTACCTTTGGATCGCGTCAGGGTCATCATGCCGACCATGGTAGGTCTTGGTTACTCCACTAAGATCCCTGCAAGCGAACACACCCTCGATAACCACATGCGCTGGATAAATCGCGCGCTAACGACCCTCCACCTGACCGAAGCCGTATATGTGGGTCAGGATTGGGGCGGGCCCGTGGGTATGGGCGCCCTGTCCCTGTCACCGGGGATACTAAAAGGCGCCGTCGTGATGAATACCGGATTCAGAGCGCCTCGGGCAGCTATGGACCTCAGTCGTGCGCACGCGCTGGTTAAAACGCCGCTGGTCGGGGAGTTTGTAGTGGAGGCAATGTCCTCGTTTTTCTTCAAGCGTTTGGCCGGTGTGCAGGGTGATCCGACGACAATGCCGCCGGAAGTAATGGATCTTTATCGTCGTCCCCTCGAAGACAGCGGCAATGGCAAGGCGACGCTAGCGCTCATGCGAATGGTCGCAGACGGACCTGAACATGCCAGCTCGCCTGCGCTGCGGGATATTGAGCACTACGTTGAGGGATTAGATATTCCGGCAGAGCTGGTTTGGGGAATGAACGACCCCATTCTGGCTAGAGGCCTGCCCGTCATGCAGAGCATGTTCCCAGCCGCACCGGTGACCGAGACCGAGGCCGGACATTTTCTGCAGGAGGAGGTGCCCGACGTCATCGCAGCAGCCATCATGCGCATTGTGGATGCCGCGCAGAAAAAGTGAACAAAGTCGTTGCAAGCGCCGTTCGGTGGCTTTGCAGATTGGCCTGATTACCCCTCGAGGACGTAAACCGCTACACTCCGCGGCCGCATTGCGGTCGGAGGAACGAGCGCGATTGCCAAATGTCCCAGCGGTGCAGCACGGATAATCGGCGGAAGTTGATAGGGTGTAGGGCGCGAAAAGCGCTTGAAAAACGCCACTGTCGGCCCCACTTCAGAGACGACGCAGAAAACGGTTCGTTAAATGACTGACGACAGCAAAACCAATCGGCTCACCCGCCGCCGGCTTATGGGTTCGGCGCTCTTCACTGCTGTGGGGTTGGTGGTCTGCTTTTTAGTCCTCGTGGGTAAGCCTGCAACGCAACCCACTCAATTTCCCGAGCCCCGGCGCCCACTAGTCGATGTCATCGTTGCAGCACCCTCTGATCACAGCATATCGGTGCGAACTCAGGGTACTGTCGAACCGGTTCGGCGGGTCGGATTGGTGGCACAGGTCAGCGGCAAGGTCGAGTCGGTTAGCGACCGGTTTTTGGATGGTCGCTTCTTTTCAGCAGGGGATATTCTGCTGGAGCTCGAAAAAGCTGACTATGAATTCGCTATTGCCAGAGCCCGTGCGCAGGAGGCAGCCGCTGCACAGCGTGTCGCCGAAGAGCGGGGTCGCAACCTTCAGGCGCAGCGAGAATGGCGGGACCTGGGGACGACCGAGGCGAATGATTTGTTTCTGCGCAAACCTCAGCTGCGTGCGGCCGAGGCGTCATTAGCGGCGGCTCAGGCAGATGTTGCGGCGGCTGAGCTTGCATTGCAGCGCACTACAGTGCGTGCCCCCTTCGATGGTCGACTCGAAAAGAAGTCGGTTGATTTGGGCCAGTTTGTTGCTCCCGGTACGGTGCTGGCACAGATCTACGCCACTGACCGTGTTGAGGTGCACCTACCGATTAGTGATTCGCAGTTGGCGCTTCTGGAATTACCTTTGTTTGAGACGGCGGTTGAAACGTATCCAGACGTGACGTTGAGTACCCGTTTTGGCGGCAAGCGCTGGCAGTGGCAGGGCCAGATCGCTCGGGTTGAAGCCAGCATCGACCGTGACAGTCGCGTGACGTTCGCGATCGCCGAAGTAGCTAACCCCTTTAGTCATACGGGCTCTCAGAGACCGCCGTTGACGCCGGGCCTGTTTGTCGAGGCGAGCATTAGTGGTAAGCCTATTCAGCAGTCGGTTGAATTGCCGGCGACTGCCTTGCGGGGCGACAACACGGTGTTACTGGTCAACGAAAACAGTCGGCTGGAGCGTTTCCCCGTCGAGTTGCTCCGCCGTGAACAGGACCTCGTTTGGGTGCGAGGTATTGAAGCGGGCTCTAACGTCGTTGTTGAGCAGAGCAGCTTGCTGGCCGCGGGCGCAGCGATTGAGGTTGCTAGCGTGAGATCCAGTGATGGCTGACAAGCCCGGCTTGTTGGGCTGGTTTATCTCCAATCCTGTCGCTGCCAATCTTTTGATGGTGGTGTTGGTGATTGGCGGCCTTTACAACATTCCCGGGCTCGATAAGCAGTTTTTCCCCACCCCGGTTATCGACCGGGTCAGTATCTCGATGCCTTTCCCGGGAGCGAGTCCTCGAGAGGTCGAAGAGCAGATCTGCGTTCGCATCGAGGAGGCGATCCACGACCTCGACGGCATCAAGGAGATACGCTCGACGGCTTCGGAAGGCATGGGGCGGGTTGTCGTCGAGGCCCTGACTGGCTACCCCACGCAGCGTTTGACCAACGAGATCAAGACGCGCGTGGACGCCATCACTACCTTTCCCACGGATGCCGAGCGCCCAGTGGTCACCGAGCTGATCTATCGCCACTTGCTCGGTATTGTGCAGTTGGCGGGCGACCTCGACGAGTGGGAGCTTAAGGAGCTGGGAGAGACATTACGGGATGACTTGGCACGCCAGCCTTGGATTTCTGTGGTTGATTTGGTGTCACCGCGTCGATACGAAGTGTCGATCAACGTCTCGGAGATAGACCTGCGGCGACATAATCTTGCTTTCGATGACGTCGTCAGGGCGATTCAATCCGCGTCTCTCAATCTGCCTGCCGGTGCGATCAAAGGCACCGCTGGTGACATTCGGGTTCAAACCCGCGGGCAGGCTTACTACCGAGAAGATTTTGAGTGTATCGTACTGTTGAC